>Ga0213828_1000444_pt1 | contig 40403 bp, 38 predicted proteins | sample MC6MC0897MG_FD_180664 | JGI IMG/M metagenome (GOLD analysis project Ga0213828, IMG submission 180664) | Enriched soil aggregate microbial communities from Iowa State University, Ames, United States - MC6-MC0897-MG | ecosystem: Environmental > Terrestrial > Soil > Unclassified | place: USA: Iowa...
TTCAAACATGCGGCGGACTTCGCGGTTACGACCTTCCTGCAGCGTGACACGGTACCAGCGGTTGCTGCCGTCGCCGCCCAGGTAGTCCAGCGCGCCGAACGCGGCCAAGCCGTCTTCGAGTTCGATTCCGTCGACCAGCGACTGGCGCTGCGCCTCGTCCATTTCGCCCAGGACACGAACGGCGTACTCGCGTTCCGTGCCATAGCGGGGGTGCATGATCCGGTTGGCCATGTCGCCCGACGTCGTGAAAATCAGCAGGCCTTCGGTGTTCAGGTCAAGGCGGCCCACCGAGAGCCACTTGCCGGTACGCAGCTTGGGCAGCCGGGCAAACACGCTGGCGCGGCCACCGGGGTCGTCGTGGCTGACGATCTCGCCGGCGGGCTTGTGATACAGGATCACGCGCGGCGGCTTTTTTGTGTTGGTACGCATGATGGGCTTGCCATTGACACGCACCTGATCGTTGGGCCCCACGCGCTGACCGATATGCGCCGGTTCGCCGTTGACGGACACCCGGCCCGCGACGATCAGCTCTTCCATTTCGCGGCGCGACCCGATGCCTGCGTCGGCCAGCACCTTGTGCAGCTTGGGCATGACCGCTTCGCTGTTCAGGTATTTGCCCAGACGCTGCTCCATGCGGTCAGCCGTATCCAGGTAGGACAGCGCCTGCTCGGCTTCCTGCTCGCCACCCCGGGAGTCCACGGACTCGACCGGTGCGGCGGGCGCAGTGGCCTGCCCTTCGGCGGCGGGCGCCTGTTCGGCGGCAGCGTCGCCACGGCGGCGGCGGAACGGGGTCCTCAGCTTGCGGCCGCGGCTGCGGGCGCCGGCTTCGCCTTCGGCGGCCGGTTCGCGCGCGGCGGAGGATTCCGGCTGCGCGCCGGCAGCGGCGTCATCCGAACGGGGGGTGTCGTCCTGCATTGCTGTATTCGTTGTCACTGGGACAGCTCCGAATTTCAAACTTGGGTAGGCCTGCCGGGAGCAGGCTCGTCATCATCTGGGGACGCCGAATCCGGTTCAGACCCGGACCGGTCGGGGTCCGCCTGTTCCGAAGCCGCGGCGGCAGCATCGGGTTCGGACTGAACAGCCTCGTCAAGACCGTAAACGGGCTCACGCCTGGCGTCGCCAGGGGCCTCGGCATCGGTCTTGTCAGTCGGGTCAGTCGGTTCCGCGTGTTTTGCGTTCTCGACTCTTTCCTTTGCAGCACCGGCCTCGGAGGCATCGGCGGCCATATCGGAAATGTCGTTGCCAGCTCTGTCGTCGGGAAGATCGGACGAGAGCGGCGTATTGGACAAGCCTTCGGCTTGCTCCCGGACGATGGATTCGTCGGCGGGATCCGCGCCTTCTTCTGTGCGCGAAAGCTGGGATTCTACGCTATCGATGGCCGCTATGGGGACATCGTCTTCCGAAACAGACAATTCCGCAACGGGGAAAATCTCGGAGGATTCAGCATCAGGATCGGCGGCAGGCGGATTTTCGTCTTCTTGCGACGCTTGTTGTGAGGCGTCCGCCCCGTCCTGGACAATGTCGCCCGCCCCGGAAACGGACGCTTGCGCGCCATCTTCCGTCGGCGACGCGTCCGCACCACCCTCACCATCAGCCGGCTCCGGCGACGCGTCCGCACCGCCCTCGCCATCAGCCGGTTCCGGCGTCTCGCCCAGCACCTGCTGCACTTCGCCCAGATCCAGCCCGGCGAGCGCGGCGGCAGCGTGCGCGGTTTCCAGCGGCGGCAGCTCGTCCAGCGCACGCAGCCCCAGATCGTCAAGGAACTGGCGCGTAGTGCCGAACAGCGCGGGACGACCCGGCGCGTCGCGGTGGCCAATGACTTCGATCCAGCCGCGGTCCTCGAGGGCCTTCACGATCTGCGACGAAACCGTCACGCCGCGGATATCTTCGATGTCGCCGCGCGTCACGGGCTGGCGCCAGGCGACGATAGCAAGCGTTTCCATCACGGCGCGCGAATACTTGGGCGGCTTTTCAGGGCTGAGGCGCTCAAGGTAGCGCTGCATGCTGGGGCGGCTCTGGAAACGCCAGCCGGAGGCGAGCTGTACAAGCTCCAGCCCGCCGTCGGCCCAGTTGCCTTGCAAGGTCTCCAGAAGCCGGCGCACCGTGCTGCTGTCGAATTGTTCATCATCCCCGAACAGCTTGCGCATATCGGAAATCTGCATCGGCTGAACCGCGCACAGCAGCGCGGTTTCCAGCACGAGTATTGCCTCGCTATCGTTCATCGACATCCAAATTCAAAAAGGGGCTAACTTGCGCTTGGTTGGAAATAAGGTTAATATTCTTTTCTCAGACGCGGGGTGGAGCAGTCTGGCAGCTCGTCGGGCTCATAACCCGAAGGTCGTAGGTTCAAATCCTGCCCCCGCAACCAATTTGATGAAGGCCTGGCATTCGCCGGGCCTTTTTCATTTGCGGCGCCGGATTCAAAATAAATAAACGAGCGATCGGCGTGGCAATTCAAACCCGCGTGGCACTTCGAACCCGTGCCGCGATTCAATCGCGCACCGCAACTCAAATCAACGACGTGATTCGTTTCGACGCCACCGGCAGCGGTGCCGCGGAATCCAAATCCACGCATCTCGGCGCGGCCACCCGCGGATCTCCCAACGCGACGCTCGCCCGCAAACGACCGAGCCGCCGCAAAAGCGGCGACGCAACAGTCAATGTTGGCTTGCGAAATTGTCACTGGGTTCCTGTTTACCGCCACGCCCACACCTCATGGCGCTGCCCTGCGCTAAAACCACCACGCCGGCGCCCGTAAGGCGGAATGCCTGCCGCGGCTGCGCGGCTGCGGCAAAACGTCTGAGCAAATTCTGGAAAAGCTGGCGCCAGCAACGCTGACGCCTATCGCCAATATGGCCGCGGAACGCGCCGGAACCTCCGGCACCAACCCTTTCCGCGAAGATTGATAGCAAAGACTAGAACCGACGGGCATCGGCCATTGCCGTGCGGCCGAACGCCGCTGCCAGACCGGCTCGCCCCCTTGCGCAAACCGAGCCGGGCTCTGGATTGCGCCGGCCTGCCACCAGGCCGGAACGATTGTTAGGTATTTTTTGGGTCAAAAGCTGGCAAATTATACCGCCATCTATTCAGGCCTCAAGCTGCGGCGTACCCGTTATCGGCCCGCCAACCCGCCGCGCCGGCCTACCCCTCACCCGTCCGCCACTCAGCCCGCCGGCTTGTCCCACGGCGCCGACCCCAGCCGCTCGGCTAGATAATCCATCATCGAACGCAAAATCAGGGGCATCTGCCGGCGCGAGGCGTACACGCCATAAATGCCCAGCTCCTGGGGTTTGCATTGGGGCAGGATGACCTGCAGCTTGCCTGACGCGATGTATTCGGCCGCATAGTACGTGGGCAACATCGCGACACCCGCCCCTTCCACGGCGGCACTGCACAACACCGAGACTTCGTTGGCACTGATGCTTCCCCCCACGGGCACGTCGACCGGCTCGCCATCGCGCTCGAAACGCCACAGGCTCTTGCCGAAATACGAATGGGTCAGACAGTTGCGCAATGACAGATCCTCGACGCGCGCAGGCACGCCTTCGCGCGCAAGATATTCCGGAGAGGCGCAGACCACCGATCGGCACACCGCCAGCTTGCGCGCAATCAGATTGGGATCCAGATCATTGGTGATGCGCACCGCGAGGTCGACCCGCTCTTCCACCAGATTGACCGCGCGCTCGACCAGCATCAGGTCCACGGACGTTCCGGGGTGGCGTTTGACGTAGTCGGTGACGGCCGGCGCCAGATGGCGGGCGCCAAACGACATGCTTGTCGTGATGCGCAGCAGGCCGCGCGGCGTATCCTCGGGTGTGGCGACGGCGCTGTGCAGATCGCCGACCATATCCAGCATCTGGCGGCAGCGCGGCAGGGTTTCGGCGCCAGCTGGCGTGAGGCTCAGGCGCCGCGTCGTGCGATGCAGCAGGCGCACCCCAACCCATTGCTCCATCTCGGCCAGGTATCGCGACACCATGGCGCGAGACATGTCCAGATGCACGGCGGCCGCCGACAGGCTGCCCCGATCGGCAACCTCAACGAACACCTGCATGGCTTTCAGTCGATCCATCACTGTCTCGGCAAGTGCATCAGACCGTACCGGTTATACCGTATTTCCGTGCAGCATCCGCAACGGAATATCGATCAATGAAACGGGGTCCTTCGGCGCAATCACGCGGACGATTGGCCCAAAGCGTGACGCACAGCGGCAGCCACCTCCGGCACGGCCAAGCCGCGAACGATGAACACCAGCCGCGAGACGCGCACATCATCCGGCCATTCGTTCAAGGACTGCAACGGATACAACTCGCCATGCACGCCATGCACTTCACACGGACTTGATTCACCGGCGAAACACACGATGCCTTTCATCCGGAGCACGCCCGGCCCGTAGCGCTCCTGGATAGGCGCGACGCCTGCCAAAAACGCCGCTCGGCTCATCGGCGTTTCCAGCGTGAGTGAAAAACTGCTTACGTCCGCATGCCGTACAGCGGCCGATGACGAGAATGCGCCAAGCCACTTTGCCGTGACCTTCCCGTCGCGACGAGCAAGCAAGTCCGGCCCTTGGAGCAAGCCATCGGCCAACGGGGCATCCGGGCGTTGCACGTAGCGCCGCGCGCCAGGATTGATGGCCTCGATCGCCAGTTCGACTTCGTGCAGTTGCGCCGCATCGACAAGATCGGATTTGCTGATTACGACGGTATCAGCAAGCGCAAGCTGCCGGGCCGCCTCGGGCTGCGCGCGCAGCTGTTCCGCGCCGTGCGCAGCCGACACCACGACGATTGCGCCGCGATACGCGTAGCGCTCGGCCAGAAAGCGTTCGTGCTTCAGTGTGAAGAGGATGGGCGCCGGATCGGCAAGACCGCTAGTCTCGATGATGACGCGCCGGAACGGCTTGATCTTGCGCGCGAGCGCCTGCATGAAGAGATCACGCAAGGTGTCGACCACCGAACCGCTGACCACGCAGCACAGACACCCACCCTCGACCAGCACGACCTTGTCCGGCGCCAGACGCACCAGATGATGGTCCACGCCGATATCGCCATATTCATTAACGATGACCACCGCGTCGGCGTACTCAGGCGCTTGCAGCAGCCGGTTCAAGAGCGACGTCTTGCCGCTGCCCAGAAAGCCCGAGATGACGGTGACACCGATGCGCTTGTCTTGCACCGGCCGGTCGCCCTGCCCGCCTTGATCGCGGCCGCGCTTGTCGTCATTCATGCCGATCGCCTTAGTTGTCGATGCGCACTTGGTAAATACCCATGCTGTGGACCTTTACGCACAGAGACGCGAACACCACCGCAAAAACCAAAAGGGCCACTCACTTGCGTGAGCGGCCCAAAATTCTTTTGGCTCCCCGAGCTGGGCTCGAACCAGCGACCTGCGGATTAACAGTCCGTCGCTCTACCGACTGAGCTATCGGGGATCTGCCAAGACCGAAATTATGAACTAAAAATTCGGCGCATGCAAATCTCGTTTTTTTCTGAATTTTTTGCGCTTCTTGTTGCCCATCGCGAAAAAACTCTGATATAGTTTCGGTCTTTCCAGATCGGGCCCTAAAAAAGCCGACGAACTGGAAGAAAAAAGATGTTTTGCTAGCGCTTTCCGGCTTGGTCCAGAAACAAAAGCAAATGGTCTTGCCGGCATAGCTCAGTTGGTAGAGCAGCGCATTCGTAATGCGAAGGTCGTAGGTTCGACTCCTATTGCCGGCACCAGATTTCCAAAAAGGCAGCCCTCTCGGGCTGCTTTTTTCATTTCACCCCTGCCCGCCCTCACCCCCACCCCGCCACCCCGGCCGGGAACTCGCGCTGATCGCCACGCGTCCAACCCCCTTGGACCATCCCAGCGGAATAAACCATGCGCATTCTTCTCGTGGAAGACGACATGATGATCGGCGAAAGCGTACTGGACTGCCTGCGCGCGGAACACTACGCCGTCGATTGGGTTCGGGACGGCAGCGCGGCGGACTCTGCGCTGCGCACCGATCCTTACGACCTTGTACTGCTCGACCTGGGCCTGCCCAAGCGGGACGGACTGACGTTGCTGCGCGACATGCGCACCCGCAAGGACCGCACGCCGGTGCTCATCGCCACTGCGCGCGACGCGGTCAGCGACCGGATCGCCGGGCTGGACGCAGGTGCCGACGACTACATCGTCAAACCCTATGACGTGGACGAACTGCTGGCGCGCATGCGGGCACTGATCCGCCGCAGCGCGGGCCGAGCTGAGCCCATTTTTGAACACGACGGCGTCACCATCGACCCGCAATCGCACGCCGCCATGGTCGACGGCGCGCCGGTGGCATTGACCGCGCGCGAATGGGCGGTGCTGGAACCGCTGATCGCGCGGCCCGGCATGATTTTTTCGCGCGCCCAGCTTGAGGAAAAACTCTATAGCTGGAAAGACAGCATCAGCAGCAATGCCGTTGAGGTTTATATTCATGGCCTGCGCAAGAAACTGGGTCCCAACCTGATCCAGAACGTCAGAGGCGTCGGCTATGTCATCCCCAAAACATGAGCATTCCGCTTAGCTATTCGCTGAGAGCCCGGCTGCTTTTCTTTCTGCTGGCCGCCATCGCGGTCGGCGCGCTGGTGCAAGGCGCAATCGCCTACCGCAGCACCCTGGCGCAGGCCGACGACATCTTCGACTCGCTGCTGCAGCGCACCGCCCTGTCGTTGGGCACCGGCGACGGGCTGCTGAGCACCGGCCCCACACATGCGCGCGGCGCCGGATCGCCGGTTGCCGATGACCTCATCATCCAGATCTGGACGCCGGACGGCTTGCGCGTCTTCAACTCACGCTCGCGCCTGCGCCTGCCCAGCCAGATCGTATTGGGGTTTTCCGACGCGAAGCTGGAAGGCGAAACCTATCGCGTGTATTCGCTGGCCACGCCCTTCCAGGTGATTCAGGTGGCGCAGGACATGCGCGTGCGCAAGAACATGGCCAGCGCCCTTGCGCTGCGCACCGTCGCGCCGATTGCCGCCGCCGCGCCGCTGCTGATGCTGATCATCTGGTGCGTCGTCAGTTGGTCGCTGCGTCCGGTCAAGCGCGCGCGCGCCCAGGTGGCCGCTCGCCAGCCCGAAGATCTGTCGCCCGTCAGCGTACGCGGGCTGCCTGATGAAATCCGCCCGCTGGTGCAGGAACTGAACCTGCTGCTCGAACGCATGCGCGGCGCTTTTGCGCAGCAGAAGCAATTCGTGGGCGACGCGGCGCACGAACTGCGCTCGCCGCTGGCGGCGTTGCGCCTGCAGATGCAGGCGCTGCAGCGCGCAGCAGACCCCGCCGCGCGCCAGCTTGCCGAACAGCGCCTGACTGCCGGCATCGACCGCGCGACGCGGCTGGTCGAGCAGTTGCTGTCGATGGCGCGCCAGGAAGGCGCCCAGGAGCAGACGCCGCTGGCGCCGGTGGATCTGGCGGACGTGCTGCGGCAGGCGCTGTCCGAGACACTGCCCGAAGCAAACGCCAAATCCATCGACGTCGCGCTGGACGGCGATACGCAAGCGCAGATGCAGGGCAATCGCGATGCGCTGGTGCTGCTGGTGCGCAATCTGCTGGACAACGCGATCAAGCACTCGCCTGCCGGTGGCCGCATCGGGATGCGTCTGGAACACGGCCCGGGCCGCATTTCGCTGATGATCGACGACGAGGGACCCGGCATCCCGGTCCATGAGCGCGAACGCGTGTTCGACCGCTTCTACCGGGCCGAAGGCAACACGACGCATGGCAGCGGATTGGGACTGGCCATCGCACGCACCATTGCCGACCGCCACGGCGCAACCATCACCCTTGAAGACGCGCCGTCCGGCCAAGGGCTTCGTGCGCGCGTCAATTTTCCCGCTTAGCCTGGATTTTTCCCGCTTAAGTTTCCCCTAAGTGTGCGGCCCGAAGATAGCGCCATGTTCCCAACATGATCGCAGGAGCCGACATGAAGACCACGCAAATCAAACCCTCGCGCCTTGTCCTGGCGCTGCTGGCAGCCGGCGCCATTGGCGGCGCAGGCGCAACCGCCTTGACCGGCAGCGTTTCGATGGCTGCCGAAGCCCCCGCCGCCACCGCTGCGTCCCAGCCGATCAGCGCGTCCGTGCCGCCCAACTTCGCGCAAATCACGCGCGAGTCCGGTCCGGCCGTCGTCAACATCAGCGTCAGCGGCACGCGCAAGGTGTCGGCCGCCGAAAGCGACGACCCGTTCGCGCAGTTCTTTGGCCAGGTGCCCGGCGCTCGTGGCCGCGCGCCGGCTCGTGAAGTCCCGATGCGCGGCGAAGGCTCGGGCTTCATCGTCAGTTCCGACGGCATCATCCTGACCAATGCGCACGTGGTCCAGGACGCCAAGGAAGTGACCGTGAAGATGACCGACCGCCGCGAATACAAGGCCAAGGTCCTGGGCGCCGACCCGCAGACCGACGTCGCCGTCATCAAGATCGAGGCGAAGAACCTGCCCGTCATCAAGGTGGGCGACGTGAACAAGCTGCAGGTGGGCGAATGGGTGCTGGCCATCGGCTCGCCCTACGGCCTGGAGAACACCGCCACCGCCGGCATCGTCAGCGCCAAGGGCCGTTCGCTCCCGGACGACACCTCGGTGCCGTTCATCCAGACCGACGTGGCCGTGAACCCCGGCAACTCGGGCGGTCCGCTGTTCAACGACCGCGGCGAAGTCGTGGGTATCAACTCGCAGATCTACAGCCGCACCGGCGGCTTCCAGGGCCTGTCGTTCTCGATTCCCATCGACCTGGCCTACAAGATCAAGGACCAGATCCTTGAGCACGGCAAGGTGCAGCATGCGCGCCTGGGCGTGACGGTGCAGGAAGTGAATCAGGACCTGGCCGACTCGTTCAAGCTGGATTCGCCGTCGGGCGCACTGGTGTCGAGCGTCGAAAAGGGCAGCGCCGCCGAAAAGGCCGGCCTGCAGCCGGGCGACGTTGTGCGCAAGATCGACGGCAAGACCATCGTGTCTTCCGGCGACCTGGCTTCGACGATCACCATGGCCGCCCCCGGCGAGAAGATCAAGCTGGACGTATGGCGCAACGGCGGGCAGAAGGAGATGGTCGCAACGCTGGGTGGCGTGCCCAAGGACAAGACCCAGGCGTCGGCCGACGGCCAGGAAGTGCAGCGCGGCCAGCTTGGCCTGGCGCTGCGCCCCCTGAGCCCTCAGGAGCAGCAGGAGTCGGGTGCGGAAGGCCTGCTCATCGAGCGTTCTGCAGGCCCCGCCGCCAAGGCTGGCATTCAGCCCGGCGACGTGCTGCTGTCCCTCAATGGGGTGCCGGTGCACAACGTCGGCCAGGTGAAGGCCGAGTTGTCGAAGGCGGGCAAGACCGTAGCCTTGCTGGTGCAACGCGGCGAAGACAAGATCTTCGTGCCGGTGCAGATCGGCTGATCAGCCGGGTCTGATCAGCCGGGCATCACTCCGCGTCGGGCTGGTTGCCCGGCGCGGCCGCTTCAAATGCCGGCAGGGCCCGGCACGCCGCGTCGATGCGCAGCACATTGGGCATGGCCGACAGGTCACACTCGAAGCGCTGCGCATTCGCCACTTGCGGCACCAGGCACAGGTCCGCGATGGTCGGCGTGTCGCCGTGGCAGAACTGACCCGTGGCGCGGGAAGCAGCCAGTTGGGTTTCCAACGCTTCAAGACCCTGATGCACCCAGTGCTTGTACCAGGCCGTCTTGGCCGCTTCATCCACGCCCAGCGTGTGCTTCAGATACTTCAGCACGCGCAGGTTGTTCAGCGGATGCGTATCGCAGGCGATGCCCAGCGCCAGATCGCGCACACGGGCGCGGCCGATGGCGTCGGCAGGCAGCAGCGGCGTTTCCGGGTGCGTTTCTTCCAGGTATTCGATGATGGCCAGCGATTGGCCGATGACCGCATCGCCGTCGACCAGCGTGGGAACCAGCGCAGTCGGGTTCACCTTGCGGTAGCCGGCCGACAACTGCTGGCCGCCCTCCTTCAGAAGATGAACCGGCACGGTCTCGTACGGCAGGCCCTTCAGGTTCAGGGCAATGCGTACGCGATACGCGGCCGAGCTGCGGAAGTAGCTGTAAAGCTGCATGGTGTCTCCTCGGTATTTTTGTGGCGCCGCCCGCGTGGGCGGCGCTTGTTCATTCCAGCGATTCGGTCTGGGCCGCCTTGCGCGACAAGCCCTTGGGCAACGGGAACGCGACGTTTTCTTCCAGCCCCGGCATCTTGCGCACCGAGACGGCGCCCAGTTCCTTGACGCGCGCGATCACCTGCTGCACCAGCACTTCCGGCGCCGAGGCGCCCGCGGTCACGCCAATGCGCTTGCGGCCGACGAGCCAGGCGGGGTCGATGGATTCCGCGCCGTCGATAAGATAGGACGCGACGCCCTTGCGCTCGGCCACTTCGCGCAGGCGATTGGAGTTCGAGCTGTTGGGGCTGCCCACGACCAGCACCAGATCGCATTCCGGCGCCAGGATCTTGACCGCATCCTGCCGGTTCTGCGTGGCGTAGCAGATGTCGCTTTTCTTGGGCTCGGCGATGCTGGGAAAGCGCGCCTTCAGCGCCTGCGACACCGCGGCCGCATCATCGACCGACAGCGTGGTCTGCGTGACGTAGGCCAGGTTTTCCGGATCGGTGACTTCGAGGCTGGCGACGTCTTCGACGGTTTCGACGAGGTACATGCCGCCCTGCGCCTGGCCCAGGGTGCCTTCGACCTCGGGATGCCCCTTGTGGCCGATCATGATGATCTCGCGGCCGGCGGCGCGCATGCGCGCGACTTCGATGTGAACCTTGGTGACCAGCGGGCAGGTGGCGTCAAAGACCTGCAGCCCGCGCGCTTCCGCTTCCGCGCGCACGGCCTTGGAGACGCCATGCGCCGAAAACACCACGATGGCGCCCGCGGGCGCATCGTCGAGCTCGTCGATGAAGATGGCGCCCTTGGCGCGCAGGTCTTCCACGACGTAGCGGTTGTGAACGATCTCGTGACGCACGTAGATGGGCGCGCCGTGCAGTTCGATGGCCCGTTCGACGATATCGATGGCGCGATCCACGCCTGCACAGAAGCCGCGCGGCTGCGCCAGCAGGACTTCGGCGTCGGAGGCGGTGACAGCCTGGCTCATCAAAGCACTCCCAGCAGCGCCACGTCCACTTTCAGGCTGATGCCTGCCAGCGGGTGGTTGAAATCGAATAGCGCGGATTCGTCGTTGATTTCCTTGAGGACGCCCGAATAGCGGCCGCCGTTGGGCGCGGTGAATTCAACGAGGTCGCCGGGTTCGAACGTGGCGTCCTCGCCGGCGTGCTGCGCCAGCATGGTGCGCGTCACGCGCTGGATCAGTTCGGGATTGCGGTCGCCGTAGGCGTCTGCCGGCTCGATGGTGACGCTGAACTTGTCGCCCTCGGCGCGGCCGACCAACGCGGCCTCCAGGCCAGGCGCCCACTGCCCGCCGCCCATCTGCAACGTGCCGGGACGGCCGTCGAAGGTGTCGGTGAACACGGAACCCGCCCCCGGGCCCGAGGCCAGGGTGATGCGGTAATGCAGCGTCAGGTAGGAATCCGGACGGACCAAAACGTTCACTTCATTAGAGGCGATGCTCACGATCTGCCACCGTATGGGTATTTGAGTAAACCCTGATTTTAGAGCCTCTTATGAAATTGTCCGTCCGGCTGCCAAAACAAGACCGTCCCCGAGAGCGTCTGCTCCGTCACGGGGCCGCATCGATCCAGGATGCCGAGCTGCTGGCCGTCGCGCTGCGCACGGGGATTCCAGGGCTGAATGTAGTGGATCTGTGCCGTCAATTGCTGGACCGGTTCGGCGGGCTGCGCGGGTTGCTGAGCACCTCGCCCCAGGACCTGATGTCCATCGCCGGATTGGGGGCGTCCAAAGCCTGCACCCTGGCGGCGCTGCTGGAACTGGCCCGCCGCGCCATGGAAGAAGACCTGGTCCGGGACACCGCCATGAACCACCCCACCCGAGTGAAACAATATTGCAAGGCGGCGCTCGGCCATCTGCAAGTGGAGCACTGCATCGCCCTGTACCTGGACGCCCAGCTGCGCCTGATCGCCACGGGCGAACTGGCGCGGGGCACGCTCTCGCAGGCGGCGGTCTACCCGCGGGAGGTCGTGCGCGAGGCCTTGCGCCACCACGCGGCGGCTCTCATCGTGGCGCACAACCACCCGTCTGGCGTGGCGTCGCCCAGCGCGGCAGACCACGGCTTCACGCGGCACCTGAAGGAAGCCCTGGCGCTCGTGGACATCAAACTGATCGACCACCTGATCGTCGCGGGAGGCTCGGCGGTGTCGCTGGCTGAACTGGGCTGCCTCTGACCGCAACAAGCGCCGGAATTCCGTTAGACTACCGCCCGATATTGTTTTAGGCTTAACCTAATTTCGGACCTCGCGACCTTTCCTTGCCCGCCATGAAACGCCTGTGGGACATTTCCCCGCCCGTCTCGACGGCATCTCCCGTCTTTCCGGGCGACACGCCGTACCGCCAGCAATGGAAGTGGACGCTCACGCCCGGTTGTCCGGTCAACGTCAGCGAAATCACGATGTCGCCGCACATCGGCGCGCATGCCGACGCCCCGCTGCACTACCAGAACGGGGCCGCAGCCATCGGCGCGGTTTCGCTTGAACCCTTCCTGGGCCCTTGCCGCGTGATCCATGCGATCGACTGCGGCGACCTCATCACGATCGACCATCTAGCCCATGCGGCGCACAACCTGCCGCCCCGCGTGCTGGTGCGCACCGCCAAGCACGCCGCGCAGGACTGGTGGACGGATGACTTCTCCGCCTACGCGCCCCAGACCATCGAATGGCTGGCCGAACGCGGCGTCATGCTGATCGGTCTGGACACCGCCAGCATCGACCCCGCTTCCAGCAAGACCCTGGACAGCCACCATACGATCTTGCGGCACGACATGCGGGTACTGGAGAACCTGGTGCTCGACGACGTGCCGGAAGGCGATTACGAGTTGATCGCCTTGCCGTTGGCGCTGATCCAGGCCGATGCCAGCCCGGTCCGCGCGGTCCTGCGCGAACTGTAGGCTGATTTGCCGGCCCGGGCGCGGCTGCCCGACAGCAGCCGCCCCGCTTGGAGAATCGACCATGCAATTCCTATTCGCGCCCCACTGGCGCGCCCTGCCCGCATCCGCCCGCCGCGCTGCGCCGCCCTGCCACGGAGGCCGCGCATGAGCCAGAACGAACGCCCCGAAGACATCGTCCACCAGGAAAAGGCGCAACTCGATTTCGCGCGCGACATGACCTACGGCGATTATCTGCATCTTGATGAACTGCTTGGCGCCCAGCACCCGATGTCGCCCGAGCACAACGAGATGCTGTTCATCATCCAGCACCAGACCAGCGAGCTCTGGATGAAGCTGATGCTGCACGAACTGCGGGCCGCGATCGCCAGCGTCGCAGAGGACCGCCTGCAGCCGGCCTTCAAGATGCTGGCGCGCGTCAGCAAGATCATGGAGCAGCTCGTCCACGCCTGGGACGTGCTGGCAACCATGACGCCGCCTGAATACTCTGCGTTGCGTCCCTACTTGGCGCGCTCCAGCGGATTCCAGAGCTACCAGTACCGCCAGGTCGAATTCCTGCTGGGCAACAAGAACGCGGCCATGCTCAAGCCGCATTCGCACCGCGCCGACCTGCTGGCCCAGGTGCAGAGCGCTTACGAGGCCCCGTCGCTGTATGACGAGGCGCTGCGCCTGCTGGCGCGCAACGGCCTGGATATTCCGGCCGATCACCTGGAACGCGACTGGACCCAGCCGTATCAGGCGTCGGCGGCGGTCGAAGCCGCCTGGCTGACGGTCTACCGCGACACGGACCGCTATTGGGCGCTCTACCAGCTTGGTGAAAAGCTGACCGATCTGGAAGACGCCTTCCGGTTGTGGCGATTCCGCCACGTTACGACGGTCGAACGCGTCATCGGCTTCAAGCGGGGCACGGGCGGCACGTCTGGCGTGGATTACCTGCGGCGCATGCTGGAAGTGGTGCTGTTTCCGGAAATCTGGAAACTGCGCACGGATCTCTGACATTTGCGTCGCGCTGAAACCCGGGCTGCATGACAGCCCGGGCGCCCATTTGCGGCTGGCCGCAGGCAGCATCGCGTGCTAGAATGCGGGGTTACTTTTTGGATACGTGGCTAGCGCCTGTCGCGCCAAGATTTGGTAGCGAACCGCGGCAGCGGAACCAGGCAGCTGTAGCTGGCGACCCTAACTCTTGAAAAAGACTCGACCGAGTCTAGGAAAGCACCATGAAAGAAGGCATTCACCCCGAATACCGCGAAGTCGTCTTCGCCGACCTGCAAACGGGCAACAAGTTCATCACCCGTTCGACCGTCCAAACGCGCGAAACCGTTGAACTCGACGGCAAGACGTACCCGCTCTTCAAGTGCGACGTGACCTCCGAATCGCACCCGTTCTACACTGGCGCCCAGACCCGCATCGTCGAAACCGGCCGCGTGGAAAAGTTCCGCGCCCGCTTCGCCCGCACGGCTGGCACGGTCAAGTCCGCTTCCTGATCCTGTTGCTCCTACGGGAGTCACAGCAAAAAGGCAGCCTTCGGGCTGCTTTTTTTTCCCCCCTCGACGCCAGAAGGCCGGTCAGGGGGTGGCGCATCCCGACCACTCGGTTACATTAACGCCCGTGTCCCCACTTTCCATTTCCACGCCGGCCCGGCTTACGTCGGTAGCCACCGCAAAACTGCCCCGCCTTATCCTGCTGGGCCTGTCCCTGGCCTACATCGTGGCCGGGCTGTTCATGCGCGACCCGTGGAAAACCGACGACGCCGTCGGACTGGCGACGATGATCACCGCGATCCGCGAAGGCGGCCTGACCTGGCTGCTGCCGCAGGTGGGGCACCTGGCCCACGCCGAGGAAGGTCCGTTGATCACCTGGGTGGGCGCCATCAGCATCTGGCTGTTCGGGCCGTTCATCGGGGACATCACTGCCGGCCGCCTGCCCAATCTGCTGTGGTTCGGCATCACGGCCTCGAGCGTCTGGTACGGCACGTATCTGCTCGGCCGCCGGGCCGAAGCCCAGCCGCTGGCGCTGCCTTTTGGCGGGGAACCCGAACCGCGCGACTACGGCCGCATGCTGGCCGACGCCGCCCTCCTTTTGCTGCTTGCCACGGTCGGCATCCTGCAGCGCACCCACGAAACCACCGTCATCCCCGCCATCATGGCCTGCCAGGCGCTTGCGTTCTATTCGCTGGCGCGCACGGTGGATCGTCCCGTCACCGGCTCGACCACGCTGGGCATTGCGCTGGCTGCCAGCTTCCTGACGCGCGGTTGGGTGGGCGCCCTGCCCATCATGGTCGGCGTGGCACTGGCCTTCTATCCGCGCAGCCAGCTCTGGAAGTGCAAGCGCTGGATGCTGTGGGCCGCGGTGCTGGCTACCGCTCTGATCCTTGCCTGGTGGATTCCCGCCAGCCAGGGCAGCGAGTACTGGATCCGCAATTGGAAGACCTGGAATCTGTCGTCCTTCGCCATCCCTGGCCTGCACGACGCCGCCCGCACGCTACGCGACCTGCCGTGGTACCTGTGGCCGACCTGGCCGCTGGCGCTGCTGGCGATCTGGCGGTGGCGCGCCTGGATCTACGCGCCGCACATCTGGGTGCCGCTGATGCTGCTGGTGTGTTCGGCGGTGATCCTGTTCTTCGTGGATGAGGCCAGCGATTCCGAATTCGTGCTGCTGGCCGTGCCGTGCGCGGTGCTGGGCGCGTTCTCGCTGCCCACGCTGCGCCGCGGCGTGGTGAACACGCTGGACTGGTTTGCCGTCATGTGTTTTTCGCTGACGGTGGCCACCGCCTGGCTCGGCTGGGTGGCCCTGCACTTCCATTGGCCGGCGCAGATTTCCCGCAACATCGCCCGCCAGACCACCGGTTATGAACCCGTGATCTCGTGGGTCGCCTTTGCGCTGGCGCTGCTCTTCACCCTGGGGTGGATCGTCCTGGTCGTCTGGCGGCTGCGCGTGCGTCCCCAGGCGCTGTGGCGCGGCACCGTGCTGTCGGCCGGCGGCCTGACCGTAACGTGGATCCTGCTCGTGCTGTTGTGGCAACCTGCCGTGGACTACGCACGCAGCTATCGCACGGTGTCCGGCCAACTGGCCCAGGCCATCGCGCAGCACAAGCGCCCGGGCGAGTGCATCCGGGGGCTCAGCCTGGGCAGCGGCCAGCGTGCCTCGTTCCTGATCTTCAACAACCTGTCGTTCCCGTTCGACACGCGCTGCACGCTGGTCCTGCAACAGACCACCAACCAGAGCCTGCGCGACGGCACGGCCGCGTACAGCGAAGGCGCCGAAGTCCTCTGGCAAGGCGGCCGCCGCGCCGACCGTTCCGAAGTCTTCCGCCTGCTGCGAACCGGCGTCAAGCCATGACCGCCGCGATCGGGGCGCCGATGACCTTCGGCGCCACCCTGCGCGGCATCGCCAAGCAGGCCTGGCCCGTCCTCATCAGCCAGTGGGCCAGCATCTCTTTCGGGGTGCTGGACACCGCCATGACGGGACACTCCAGCCCCGACGATCTGGCGGCGATGGCGCTTTCCGCTTCCATCTACATCACCGTCTTCGTCGGCCTGATGGGCGTCGTGCACGCCCTGATCCCGATCCTGGCGCAGCAGTTCGGCGCCGGCAACAACGCGGAAGTCGGAAAGAGCTGGGGCCAAGGCGTGTGGCTGGCGCTCGGCCTGTCGGTCGTGGGAGCCGCGCTAATGCTGTTTCCGGACATGTGGCTCTTCATGTCGGGGGACGTCGCCCCGGGCGTACGCGACCGCATCGCGTCGTACCTGCAGGCACTGGTGCTGGCCCTGCCCGCCGCGCTGGTGTTCCGCACCATCTACGCGCTGGGCACCGCGGTGTCGCGGCCCAAGCTCGTGATGGCCATCAACCTGTCCATCATCGGTTTCAAGGCGCTGTTCAACTGGCTCTTCATCTACGGCAAGCTGGGCCTGCCGGCGATGGGCGCGGCCGGTGCGGGGCTGGCGACGGCCGTGGTGTCGTGGATGAGCCTGGGCCTGGGTCTGTGGGTGATCACGCACGATCGCTATTACCGCCGCTTCCAGCTTCGCATCGGCAAGCCGGACTGGAAGGCGCTCAAGGAACTGCTGCGCCTGGGCATCCCGATGGGCGGCTCGTACCTGGTCGAGGTCTCAGCGTTCACGTTCATGGCGCTGCTGGTGGCTCGCGAGGGCACCTTCGTGACCGGCGGGCATCAGATCATGTCGAACCTGGCCGCGCTCTGCTACATGATGCCGATGGCGCTGGGCGTGGCGACCGCCGCGCTGACGGCGCAGGCCATCGGCGCGGGCAATTATGCGCACGCCCATCGCACCGGCATGGCCGGTCTGGCGCTGGGTCTGATCGGCGCGCTGCTGACGGCTGCGGTGCTGCTGATCGGCCGTCCGCTGATCCTGGCCGCGTACACGGACGACGGCGCGGTTGCCGCCGTCGCAACCACGCTGCTCGCCGTGCTGCCGCTCTTTCACCTGTTCGATTCGATGCAGTGCATCAACTCGTACCTGCTGCGCGCGTACAAGATCGCGGTCGTGCCGCTGATCCTGCAGACGGTCGCGCTGGCGGGCGTGGGGCTGGTTGGGGGCTGGTGGTTTGGGTTTGGTCCCGGCCGGGGCGGCATCGACGGTCTGCGCGAAGTGCTGGTGCCGGGCTCGCCGCAGGGGGCCGGCAGCATGTGGCTGATGGCCATGTTCGGGCTGGCTTTGTCGGCGGTCCTGCTGCACCTCTGGTATCGGCGCATACTGCGGACGGTGGGGCGATAAAGGTCGCGAAATGAAGAAAGGCAGCCGGTTGGCTGCCTTTTTGCGTAGGGACGCGCCCTCTACTTCGGACGCTTGTCGATCACCCGGCGTGCCTTGCCGGTCAAGGTGCGTTCGACATGCCCGGCATCCGACACCTGGATCCGCGCGCTCACGCCGATGTGCGTCTTCACGGCATGCTGCAGCTGCTTGCCCAGATTGGCGCGTTCGGCGTCGGACAGGCCCGAGAACTCCGCGCGCACTTCTGTCAGGATTTCCAGTTCGTCCATGTTGCCCGAACGGGACAGCACCAGCTGATAGTGCGGCGCAAGCTGCGCGATCTTCAGGACCAGTTCTTCCACCTGCGTGGGGAACATGTTCACCCCACGCACGATCAGCATGTCGTCGCTGCGGCCGGTGATCTTGCCGATGCGGCGCATGCTGCGCGCGGTGGGCGGCAACAGGCGGGTCAGGTCGCGCGTGCGGTAGCGCACGATCGGCATCGCTTCCTTGGTCAGCGACGTGAACACCAGTTCGCCCGGTTCGCCGTCGGCCACCGGTTCGCCGGTATCCGGGTTGATGATCTCGGCGTAGAAGTGATCCTCCCAGACCACCGGACCGTCCTTGGTCTCGACGCATTCGCTCGCCACGCCCGGGCCCATCACTTCAGACAGCCCATAGATATCGACCGCGTCGATGCCCGCTTCGGCTTCGATGTCGGCACGCATCTGGCCGGTCCACGGCTCGGCGCCGAAGATGCCGATGCGCAGCGAGCTTTGACGCGGGTCGATGCCCTGGCGGCGCTGCTCTTCCAGGATGTTGCAGAAATAGGAAGGCGTGACCATGATGATGTCCGGACGGAAATCATTGATCAGCTGCACCTGCTTTTCGGTCTGCCCGCCGGACATCGGAATGACCGTGCAACCCAGGCGCTCGGCGCCGTAGTGCGCGCCCAGGCCGCCGGTGAACAGCCCGTACCCATAGGCCACGTGCACGGTATCGCCGGGCTTGCCGCCTGCGGCGCGGATGGAGCGCGCCACCAGGTTGGCCCAGTTGTCCAGGTCGCCCTGGGTGTAGCCGACCACGGTCGGCTTGCCGGTCGTGCCGCTGGACGCATGAATGCGCGAGATGCGCTCGCGCGGCACGGCGAACATGCCGAACGGATAGTTCTCGCGCAGTTCCTTCTTGGTCGTGAACGGGAACTTCGAAATATCCGACAACTGCTTCAGGTCGTCGGGATGCACGCCGGCTTCGTCGAACGCCTTCTTGTAGTGCGGGACGTTTTCGTACGCATGCTTGAGGGTCCACTTCAAGCGATCGAGCTGCAGGGCCCGCAGCTCGTCCTGGCTGGCATGCTCGATAGGATCCAGTCCCGGCTTGCTCATGGTGTTGGGCATGATGATGTCTCTCTTCTCTTTGGTACGGTGCAGCAGTCAGGCGTCCGTGGGCGTCCCGACGATCTGGCCCTTGATGCGGTAGGAACGCCCCCTGAACAAGGCCACGTTGCGTCCATCCTGATTGGTGACGGTGACGTCATAGACGCCGGTGCGGCCGGCCAGCGAACGCTCCTGGGCGACGGCGGTCAGCAGGTCGCCTTCGAATCCCGGCGCCAGATAGTCGATCGTGCAGCCCGACGCCACCGTGCTGACGTTGCGCGAATTGCATGAAAACGCGAACGCGCTGTCGGCCAGGGCGAAGATGAAACCGCCGTGGCAGGTCTTGTGGCCGTTCAGCATGTCGGGCCGAACGCGCATGGTCAGCCGCGCATAGCCCGGCGCCATTTCCTCGATCTTCATGTCCAGGCCTTGCGTGGCCGCGTCGCCGGCATACATCACCGAGCCCACGGCCTGCGCCAGCGCCTGCGGGTCGGTCGGCACTTCAACGGGGGGAACGTGCACGCTCATCATTGCCCCTTGAACTGCGGTTCACGCTTGCCAAGGAACGCGGCGACGCCTTCGGCGTAGTCCGCGCTTTGGCCCAGTTCGCGCATCATGTCGCGTTCCAGGTCGAGCTGCGTGGACAGGTCATTGCCCAAACTGGCCTGCAGCGCGCGCTTGGTGAACGCCAGGCCCTTGGTGGGCGCGGCCGCGAAGTGCGTGGCCAGGCGGTCCAGCGTGGCATCGAATTCCTCGTCCGCCACGCACTGCCAGATCAGGCCCCACTCTTCTGCCTGCTTGGCGCTGAGCTTGTCGCCCAGCATCGCCAGGCCCATGGCCCGCGCGCGGCCCACCAGACGCGGCAGCACGAACGTGCCGCCCGTGTCGGGGATGAGGCCCAGGCGGCAGAACGACTGGATGAAGCTGGCCGAGGCCTTGGCGATGACGATGTCGCCCGCGAAGGCCAGATTGGCGCCCGCGCCTGCCGCGACGCCATTGACGCCCACCACGACGGGCATGGGCAAGGCGTTGAGGCGGCGCACCAGCGGGCCATAGAACTTGTCGACGGTCTCACCCAGGTCGGGCGGCGTGCCGTCCGGTGCGGGCTTGCGCTCGCTCAGGTCCTGGCCGGCGCAGAAGCCGCGGCCCGCGCCGGTCAGCACCAGCACGCGCGCGCCTTCGGTTTCGACGCGGGTCAGCGCGTCGGCCACTTCGGCGTGCATGTTGGCCGTGAAGCTGTTCAGCTTGTCCGGGCGGTTCAGCGTCAGGCGCGCAACGCCGCCGGACAGGTCGAATTGAATATCCTGATAGCTCATCTGCGATCGCCCGGCTTAGATGTGACGGCGGGTTTGCACCACGCGGAAGCGGTTCGAGACAAACGCCGTGTCCGACAGCGCGGCGTTGGCCGCCGGATTGGCGCCGGTGCCGTGGAAGTCGCTGAAGGCGGCGGTCTGGTTGACGAACACCGCGCCCGTCAGGTTCAGCGAAAGCGACACGCCCGAGACTTCGGCGGCGTCCTGCACCTGCTCGGCCACGCGATCATCCGTCGTGTAGGCCGACAGCGACAGCGCGCCGTGCTTGATGACGCTGTCGCGCGCCAGCTGGATGCTGTGAGCGGTGGAATCCGTGGCGACGACAAACGCGATGGGGCCGAACCACTCTTGGCCCAGCGCCGCATTGCCGGCCTCGGTGCGCAGCAGCAGCGGCGTGCGCACGCGGGCGTTTTCGAACTGGGGATGCGCCAGCGTCTTGCTGTCCGCCACAACGGGCAGACCCAGCGCGCGAGCCTTCTCGATGCGTTCGACGATGCCTTCGTTCTGGATGGCGCCCGTCAGCTCGACGGCCTTGGCGGCGTCGGCGCCCACCTTTTCCAGCGCCACGCCCAGCGCGGCGGCCACGTCGTCGAAGCTGACACGGCCTTCCGGCGTGTTGATGCCGTCGCGCGGCACGTAGATGTTCTGCGGCGCGGTGCACATCTGGCCGGAATACAGGGCCAGCGAGAACGCCAGGTTGCGGGCCACGCCCTTCAGGTCGTTCGTCGAATCGATGATGACCTGGTTCACGCCGGCCTTCTCGGTGTAGACCTGAGCCTGGCGCGCATTGTTTTCGAGCCAGTCGCCGTTGGCGGTGCTGCCGGTGAAGTCAACGATCTTGACGGCCGGGTCCAGCGCCAGCTTCTGCGCAGTGTCGTCACCTGCCTCGTGCGCGGCCAGTTGCACGACGTCGGGATCGAAGCCCGCTTCCTGCAGCACTTCGCGCGCCACCTTCACGGTGATGGCCAGCGGCAGGATCGCGCCCGGGTGCGGCTTGACGATGACGGTGTTGCCCGTCGCCAGGCTGGCGAAGAGGCCCGGGTAGCCGTTCCACGTCGGGAAGGTCGAGCAGCCGATCACCAGCGCGACGCCGCGCGGCACGACGGTGAACTGCTTTTCCATGCGAATGGGATCGTTCTTGCCCTGCGGCTTTTCCCAGACGGCGATGCCCGGGATGCGCGACATTTCCTGCCAGGCGTAGGTCACGGCTTCAAAGCCGCGGTCCTGCGCGTGGGGGCCACCGGCCTGGAAGGCCATCATGAAGCCCTGGCCCGTGGTGTGCTGGACCGCGTAGGCGATCTGGAAGCTGAGCTTGTTCAGGCGCGCCAGGATTTCCAGCGACACGCCCACCCAGGCGTGGGGATCGGCGCGGCGCCAGTCTTCCAGCGCGCGTTTGGAGGCGGCGATCAGCTTGTCCGCCGGCACGCGGGAATACGTGATGCCCAGGTCGAAACCATAGGGAGATTTTTCGCCGCCCACGACGCCGTCGGCATCATGCAGGTTCAGCGGAAAGGGCTTGCCCTGAAGCGCTTCGAAGGCGGCGCGGCCTTCGTCGTTGGCGGTCTCGCCGTAGTTGCGCGGGCTGGGCGACTCGGCAAACGGACTCCAGTAGCCGCGCAGCGCGGCGGCAGCCAGGGATTGTTCCAGCAGGGGCTGGTGACGTTCGAAGAATTTCTGGGACACGCTCGTCTCTCCAATAAGTTTTGAATGCTTGCCTGGCGCGCGCCGGGTCAGGTTTCCTGGTCGAAGTCGATGACCAGCCGGTCGCTGACCGGGAAGCTCTGGCAGCTCAGGATGAACCCGCGCGCGACTTCATAATCTTCAAGGGCGAAGTTGGCGTCCATGTCCACCTCGCCTTCAATCACCTTGCAACGGCAGGTGGAACACACCCCGCCCTTGCACGAATACGGCAGTTCAATGCCCTGCGCCAGCGCCGAATCCAGCACGCTGTCCTTGTTCTTGTCGATGACGAACATGCGGCTGTGTCCGTCCTGCACCACGGTGACTTCGCACTGCCCCTTGCCGGGCGCCTGCGGGGCGTCCTGGCCGGTGCGCAGCGCGCGCGGGCCCTTGGGTGCGCCGAAGAGCTCGAACTTGATGTTCGACTTGGGGATGCCGCGCGCCTGCAACCGTTCGACCACGCTCTCGGTCATGGTCTGCGGACCGCACACAAAAGCGTAATCGATATCCTCGGGGCTCATCCAGGCCGACATCAGCTGGTCGACCTTGTCGCCATCCAGGCGGCCGTTGAAGAGCTCGATGTCCTGCGTTTCGCGGCTCATCACGTAGACCAGCGAAAAGCGGTCCATGTACAGGTTCTTCAGGTCCTCGATTTCCTCGCGAAACAGCACCGCGGACGACGCGCGGTTGCCGAAGAACAGCGTGAACTTGCTGCGCGGCTCGGTCGACAGCGCCGTCTTGACCAGCGAAAACACGGGGGTGATGCCGCTGCCCACGGCAAACGCCACGTAGTGGCGCTGGTTCTCGGGCGAGAAGTCCACCGTGAAGTTGCCCGCCGGCGCCATGACCTCCAGGGTCTGGCCGGGCTGCAATTCGTGATTGGCCCAGCTCGAAAACACGCCCTCGTCGACCTTCTTGATCGCCACGCGCAAGAGCTTGTCGTGCGGCGCCGAACAGATCGAATACGAACGGCGCAGTTCTTCGCCATTGAGCCGGGTGCGCAGCGTCAGGTATTGGCCGGGCAGGAAGGCGAACTCGTTCGTCAGCGTGTCGGGCAGATCAAAGGTCACGACCACGGCATCGCGCGTATTGCGCGCCACGGACGCCACCTTCAAAGCATGGAATTGGTTCTGGCTCATCTCGAAACCACTCTTTAGTGAGTCTTGAAATAATCGAAGGGCTCGCGGCACGAAACGCAGCGATACAGCGCCTTGCACGACGTCGACCCGAAATTGCTGACCAGCCGCGTGTCGCGCGAGCCGCAGCGCGGGCAGGCGATGGCCGGGGCCGCCGTGCGGCGGCTGATGCCCGAAATGTCGATGGCGCGTTCAGCGGGCGCGGCGATGCCGTAGCCCTTGAGCGCCTCGCGCCCTTTTTCGCTCATCCAGTCGGTCGTCCAGGCGGGCGCAAGACGCGTCTCCACCCGGACCTCGGACACGCCGTGGCGTTCGAGCGTCTGGCGGATGTCCTGCGTGATCTCGCGCATGGCCGGGCAGCCCGAATAGGTGGGCGTGATGACGACGACACAGGCGTCACCGTCCCACGACACTTCACGCACCACGCCCAGGTCCACCACGGACAGCACGGGGATCTCGGGGTCCGGGACCTCCTGCAGCCAGGCAAAGACCTGGTCGGCGGAAATGGGCGCCAGCGCGTTCACCACGTGGCTCCCGGGTAGGCGCGGTGCAGATGCTGCATCTCGGCCAGCACGTAGCCCAGCGCCTCGGTGTGCTTGCCCTGGCGGCCGCCGCGATGCGCGGCGTGGTTGGCGGCGGCTTCGTCGGGAACGGTCAGGGTGGCTTCTTCCAGCACTTCCCGCACGTGCGCAAGCCACGGCTGGCGCAGCGCAGACAGGGCACAGCCGATACCGCGCGCCGCGACGTCCTGGTCGATGGCGTCGTCGGTGAAGAGCTCGCCCGTGAAACGCCAGGCGTCATCGATAGCGGCCTGCATCTTGGCGTGGCTTTCCGCCGTGCCATCGCCCAGGCGCACCACCATGTCCGAGGAGCGGCGCACGTGATAGGTCACTTCCTTGAGCGACTTGGCCGCGATGGCCGCGACGCGCTCATCCGTGGACGCCTCCAGGCGCTGCAGCAGGAAGTAGTGCCAGACGTCGAACAGGAACTGCCGCGCCATCGTGTCGGCGTAGTTGCCGTTGTCGCGCTCGACCAGCAGCGCGTTGCGGAACTCGTGCGCGTCGCGCAGATAGGCCAGCGCGTCCTCGTCGCGGCCCGCGCCTTCGACCTCGCCGGCCAGCGTCAGCCACATGCGGGCCTGGCCCAGCAGGTCGAGCGCGGTATTGGTCAGCGCCAGGTCCTCTTCCAGGATGGGACCGTGGCCCGTCCAGGCGCCCAGCCGCTGCGACAGGATGAGCGACGTGTCGCCCAGGCGCAGCAGGTATTCAAACAATGCTTTGTCCATGTCTCCCCCACCCGCCTTACATGTGCTTGATTTCTTCGGGCATCGGGAAGAAGGTCGGATGCCGGTAGACCTTGCTGTTGGCCGGCTCGAACAGCGGATCCTTGTCGCCCGGGCTGCTGGCCGAAATATCCGACGCACGCACCACCCAGATGCTCAGACCCTCGTTGCGGCGCGTGTAAACGTCGCGGGCGTGATTGATCGCCATTTCCGCATCCGGCGCGTGCAGGCTGCCCACGTGCTTGTGCGCCAGGCCGTGCTGGCTGCGGATGAAGACTTCCCACAGAGGCCAGTCTTTGCTCATGATGGATTTCCTCTAGTGCCGGGTGCGCATTGCACGGCCGGTCTGCAATAAATAAAAAGAAGGTGTCCAGAAAGTCACGCATCCCGAAGCGCCAGCGAGGGCCAGCGGGGCCGCGCGGATCCGGGCTCCGCCGGTCCGCTGCGGCGCCCCCCTGGGGGGGGAAGCGCGCAGCGCTCCGGGGGGGGGGGACCTCAAGCGGCTTTACGGGCAGACTGCTTGTCGGCGTAGGCGACTAGCGCGTCGCGCACCCAGGCCCCGTCCTCATGCGCCTTCACGCGCGCGGCAAGCCGTTCGCGGTTGCACGGACCATTGCCCTTGAGCACGGCGTAGAACTCCGTCCAGTCGATTTCGCCGAAGTCGTAGTGACCGCGCTCCGCGTTCCACTTCAGATCGGGGTCCGGCACGGTCAGGCCCAGGTACTCGGCCTGCGGCACGGTCTGGTCCACCATCTTCTGGCGCAGTTCGTCGTTGGAAAAGAGCTTGATCTTCCAGGCCATCGACTGGGCGCTGTTGGGCGAATCCGCATCCGACGGACCGAACATCATCAGCGCGGGCCACCACCAGCGGTTGAGCGAGTCCTGCACCATCGCCTTCTGTTCGGGCGTGCCGTGCAGGCACATCTGCATGAGCAGGTCGTAACCCTGGCGCTGATGGAAGGACTCTTCCTTACAGACGCGCACCATGGCGCGCGCATACGGGCCGTAGGAACAGCGGCACAGCGGGATCTGGTTGATGATCGCCGAGCCGTCGACCAGCCAGCCGATCATGCCGATGTCGGCCCAGCTCAGCGTGGGGTAATTGAAGATGCTGGAGTACTTGGCGCGGCCGGCGTGCAGGTCGTCGATCAGGTCGTCGCGCGACACGCCCAGGGTTTCGGCGGCGCTGTACAGGTAGAGCCCGTGGCCCGCCTCGTCCTGCACCTTGGCCAGAAGGATGGCCTTGCGCTTGAGGGACGGCGCGCGGGTGATCCAGTTGCCTTCCGGCAGCATGCCCACGATTTCCGAGTGCGCGTGCTGCGAAATCTGCCGCACCAGCGTCTTGCGGTAGGCCTCGGGCATCCAGTCCTTGGCCTCGATGCGGACGCCGTCGTCGATGCGCCGCTGGAACGTCTGTTCCAGGCCTTCAAGCTGGTCCGCGGTCTTGACCTGCTTGACGCCGGTTTCGACGAGTTGAGCGTACATAGTTGTCTCCTTGAGACGGTTTGCGAAAACGCAAAGCAAACGCTGCGCAGTGCCGTCATGTCATGAGACGATTATTTAATACAAAAAAATCATTGTCAAACTCAAATCTGTATCACATTGGATTTATGTATCATATCCGGCATCCCGATATCGGCCGTCCGCGGCCCTCCTCATGGCAAACCCTCAGTCGACCCTGGAACGCGCTCTGTCCCGCTTATTGAAAAGCGATCCGCCCCGCGCGAAATCGCTCTGCGTCAGCGTGCTGGGCGATGCATTGGCCCCGCACGGCGGCGCCATCTGGCTGGGCAGCCTTATCGAGCTTCTGGCCCCGCTCGGGATCAACGAACGCCTGCTGCGCACCAGCGTCTTTCGTCTGGTGGCGCAAAACTGGCTGCAATCCGAACGCCACGGCCGGCGCAGCCTCTACCTGATCTCCGAGCAGGGCTTGCGCCACACGTCGCACGCGTCGCAGCGCATTTATGTGGGCGGCGCCAAGGAATGGAACGGGGAATGGACGCTGGTCGCGCTGCCGCGCACAGGCAACGGACTGGCAGAACGCGGCGAGCTGCGCCGCGAATTGACGTGGGAAGGCTTCGGCATGATCGCGCCGGGGCTGTTTGCGCATCCGCATACCGAGGCGCGCGCCGCGCACGACATTCTTGAAAAGCTGGGCATCCCGGACCGGGCACTGGTGCTGTCGGCCCGCGACCTGGCCGGCGCCGGCGGGCTGCCGATCGCCAGCCTGGCCACGCAATGCTGGAACCTGGACGACGTGGCCGAGCAATACCGCCAGTTCTCGCGCAACTTTGGCCCGTTGGAAAAGCTGCTGGACGAGGCGCCCTCGCCCGCCGAGGCGTTCACCGTCCGCGTCATGGTGCTGCACAACTGGCGCCGGATCGTGCTGCACGATCCGCAACTGCCTGCCCCCATGCTGCCCGACAACTGGCCGGGCCACGCCGCGCGGGAATTGTGCGGACGGCTCTACTGGAAGGTGTTCGATCCCTCCGAAACCCACCTGAATGCCCTGGCCGGGCAGGACAACGAACGCTACCGCCCCCTGTCGCCCGAAGTCGAATCGCGCTTTGGCGGCCGGCCAGCCTGACGGCCGGCGCGTTGCGGGCTTAGCGGCCCGGGCTGCCCTCGCCGGCCATGACGACGCCTAGCGTGTCGACGTGGCATTCTCCCGCCGTCTCGCGTCCTGCGCCGGCCAGCGTGAGTCCACGGCATGCCGCAATGAACGACAACGTCCATCGCGCCCGGATCGGGCGGCCCAGCGCCACCCCGGTGTCGGCATCAATGCCGCTGGGCACATCCAGCGCCAGCACCGGAACCTGCCACGCATTGACCGTGTCGATCAGGGATTGCCACGCGGCATCGAGCGGACGGTTCAAACCGATGCCGAACAGCCCGTCAATGACCAGCCCCTGAAACGGCCCGGTCGGCAACACGGCGTGCGTCCGGGGTGCTCCGCCCGCGGCCAGCCAGCGGCCCCAGGCGCGCGCTGCATCGGCAGGCAGCCTGTCTGGCCCCGAAGGCAGCACCACCTGAACATCCAGGCCGCGCGCCAGCAATAGCGCAGCCGCTTCCAATGCGTCCCCGCCGTTATTGCCGGGCCCGGCCAGCGCCAGAATCGACGTGCCGGCCGGCGCCCACGCCGCGACGAAGCCGGCCGCCGCCGCGCCGGCCAGCGGCATCAGCGCACGCCCCGTTGCCAGGGCGCGCTGTTCGGCTTGGCGGATCTGCGCGACGGAGTAGGACGGCATGACAGTCGGGGGCGGCCAAAGTCCGTGGGAACCGGGCGGTCCGCCGACGGTCTCAGACCTTCAGGAAATGCTCGCGGTAATACTTGAGCTCGTCGATGGACTCGTAGATGTCGGCCAGCGCTTCGTGGCGGCTCTTTTTCTCGAATCCCTTGTAGACGGCGGGGGCCCAGCGGCGCGCCAGCTCCTTGAGCGTGCTGACGTCCAGGTTGCGGTAATGGAAGAATTGTTCCAGACGCGGCATGTAGGCAAACATGAAGCGGCGGTCCTGGCTGATGGTGTTGCCGCACATGGGCGATTTGCCCGCCGGCACATGCTGCGCAAGAAACGCCAACAGCGTATCCTCTGCCTCTGCCTCGGTCACCGTGGACGCCTTGACCTTGTCGATCAGCCCGCTCTTGCCGTGGGTCGACTTGTTCCAGTTGTCCATCGCGTCGAGCAGGCTGTCGGACTGGTGCACGACGATCACCGGACCTTCGGCCACGACCGTCAGGTCGGGTTCGGTCACCACGACGGCGACTTCGATGATGCGTTCTTTCTCGGGGTCCAACCCCGTCATTTCCATGTCGAGCCAGATCAGGCGGTTTTCGTTCGCAGCCATATAATTTGCCTTTAAAACGCGCGATTTTCGCACATCCCTTCTTGAGCAAAACGCTTTGCCCATGTTCACACTGCTGTTCGTTGCCTTCCTGCTGACCGATATTGCCGTGCGCATGTGGCTGGCGTCACGCCAGATCCGCCATGTCGCCCGCAATCGCGACCAGGTGCCCGCGGAATTCTCCCATCGCATCGGGTTGACCAGCCATCAGCGGGCGGCGGATTACACCGTGGCGCGGGTTCGGCTGGGCATGCTCGAGCGCACCTATGACGCCCTGGTGCTGGTCGCCCTGACGCTGCTGGGCGGCCTGCAGTTCATCGACCTGATGGTCAGCCAGCTTACCAGCAACGACTTCGTGCGGCAGATGCTGCTGCTGGTGGTGGTTGCGCTGGTGCTGGGCCTGCTCGGTCTGCCCTTCACGCTTTGGCGGCAGTTCAAGCTGGAGGCGCGTTTTGGTTTCAACCGCATGACGCCGGGGCTGTTCGTCGCCGACGCCGCCAAGGGTCTCCTTGTTGCGGCGGTATTGGGCCTGCCGCTCGCCGCCGCGGTGCTGTGGCTGATGGGCAGCGCCGGCGCCTACTGGTGGATCTGGGCCTGGGCGCTGTGGACCGTGTTCAACCTGGCCCTGCTGATCATCTATCCGATGTTCATTGCCCCGCTCTTCAACAAGTTCACCCCGCTGTCCGACCCTGAACTGGCCGGCCGCATCCAGCGTCTGGCGCAGCGCTGCGGCTTTGCCCTGAATGGCCTGTTCGTCATGGACGGCTCGCGCCGCTCGGCCCACGGCAACGCGTATTTCACGGGCTTCGGAAAATCCCGCCGCATCGTGTTCTTCGATACCTTGCTGGCACGCCTGAACGCCGACGAAATCGAGGCCGTGCTGGCGCACGAGCTGGGGCATTTCGCCAAGCGCCACATCATCAAGCGCGTGATCTTCAGCTTTGCCGCCGCGCTGGTGTTCTTTGCCATCCTGGGCTGGATCGCGCAGCAACCGTGGTTCTATGTGGGCCTGGGCGTAATGCCGCAATTGGGCGGCCGCAACGACGCAATGGCGCTGCTGCTGTTCTTCCTGGTCATTCCTGTATTCACCTTCATGCTGACGCCGCTGGCCAGCTGGTACTCGCGCCGCGACGAATTCGAAGCGGACCGCTATGCCGCCGAGCAAAGCTCGCCGGACCGTCTGGTCTCGGCGCTGGTCAAGCTGTACGACGACAACGCTGCAACTCTGACGCCCGACCCTGTGCATTCCGCCTTTTACGACAGTCACCCTCCTGCCGCCGTGCGCATCCGCCACCTGATGGCGGCCGCCGCATGAGCGCGCCGATGGAAGGCCGCATCATCGCCGCGCATGGCCGCCACTACACCGTGGAATTGGCCGATGGGGCCCTACGCAAGTGCTTCCCGCGCGGCAAGAAAACCGGCGCCGCAGTGGGCGATCGGGTCAAGATCACGCCGCAAGGCAAGGACGAAGGCGCCATCGACGCCATTCTGCCCCGCAGCAACCTGCTCTATCGTTCCGACGAAATGCGGTCCAAGCAGTTTGCATCCAACGTCGACCAGTTGCTGATCGTCGTGGCTGTCCGGCCCACCTTTTCGGACGACCTGACCGGCCGCGCGCTGGCGGGCGCATGGAGCGCCGGCATCGCGCCCCTCATCATCCTGAACAAAACGGACCTCACCGACGAGCTGCCGGCCGCGCGCGCGCGGCTCGCGCCCATCGCGGCGCTGGGCGTGGACATCATCGAACTGAGCGCGCTCGAGCCCGAGAAAGTCCACACGTTGCTGGCGCCGCGCCTGGCCGGCCGCACGAACCTGCTGCTGGGACAGAGCGGCATGGGCAAATCCACGCTGCTCAACGCGCTGGTGCCGGATGCCGCCGCAGCGACGCGCGAGCACTCCACCGCCCTGGACATGGGCAAGCACACGACCACCAGCACCCGGCTCTACCATTTGCCGGCGCCGGGGGGCGACCTGATCGATTCACCGGGGTTCCAGGCCTTCGGTCTGCATCATCTGACGCGGGATGACATCATTCGCGGGTTTCCGGAGTTCACGCAGCCCATCGAGGAATGCCGCTTCTACAACTGCACGCACCGCCACGAGCCCGGGTGCGGGGTGGTGGCGGCGCTGCAGAGCGGCAGGATCGATCCGGCGCGCTACGCGCTGTACGAACGCATCCTTGAAGAAAACCTGGCGGGCCAGCAGCGCTACTGACGCTTGCCGCGCCCCCCATTGAAAACGGCCCCATCGGGGCCGTTTGCTTGTGCGGGACTGCACGCCCGATTGTTCCGAAGCGGATTCAAAGGCCAATCAGCGCGGCGTGAATCCGTGGCGCAGCAAGTGATAGAGGTTGCGCAGCATGCCAGCAGTGGCGCCCCAGATGAAGTGCTTGCCGTACGGCATGCCGTAATACTGGCGCACCCGTCCGTCATCGAGCCGGGCTTCATAAAGGCGATGATTGGCCGGGTCCATCAGGAACGACAACGGCACCTCGAACACCTCGGCCACTTCGAACGCGTCGGGCGCCAGTTCAAAACCCGGCCGCACCAGCGACACCACGGGAATGATCGAAAAGCCGGTCGCCGTCAGGTACGGCGGCATGCTGCCCAGGACTTCGACATGATTGGCCGGCAGGCCCGTTTCTTCTTGGGCTTCGCGTAGCGCCGCGTCCACCGGCGTGGCGTCGCTGGTCTCGATGCGACCGCCGGGAAAGCTGATCTGGCCCGCGTGATCGTGCAGATGCGCGGCGCGCTGCGTCAGCATGATGTTCACGCCCTCGTCGCGCGTCACCAGCGGGATCAGCACGGCAGCGGGCACAGGCGTGCCCTCGCGGCCGGGATAGCGAAGATCGTTGTCGCGCGACAGCTCCAGCGTCCAGGTGGACGGCTGGCTCAGCGTGCCGCGCAGGGAATCCGGCGTCAGCAGGCGGGTGGGCACGGGCGGCAGCGATTCGTTGGCCACCACCCACGGTTGCGTCGCCGGATCGAATCCGGGGCGCGCCAGCGGCCGTCGAGGCCGCGCGGAGGACGAGGTTTCAGACATACGCTCAGAAGTAAGAAAAAAGGCACCCTCGCAGGTGCCTTTTTAACCCGGAAAACCGTGCCGGACGGAAACGCGGATTGGCGTGAACGTCCGACACTGTCAGGGCCGTGTGCCGATAAGCGATCAAGCCGCGGGGGCTTGCTTGCTGACCAGCTTTTCCTTGATGCGAGCCGACTTGCCCGAGCGCGAGCGCAGGTAGTACAGCTTGGCGCGGCGCACGTCGCCGCGGCGCTTCACTTCGATGCTGGCGATTTGCGGCGAGTACAGCTGGAACGTACGTTCCACGGCTTCACCCGACGAAATCTTGCGCACGGTGAACGCGGAGTTCAGGCCGCGATTGCGCTTGGCGATAACAACGCCTTCGAAAGCCTGCACGCGCTTGCGGGTGCCTTCAACGACGTTGACGCTCACGATGACGGTGTCACCAGGAGCAAATTCAGGCTTGGCTTGACCGCCGGTCAGACGGGCAATTTCTTCCTGTTCCAGGATAGCGATGAGGTTCATGTGAACTCCTAGATCATCATGTCTTTGCGGACTAAAACTTTTGCCGATCGATGTTGTTCACGCCCGGCTTTCGCGTGGCCCAGGATTCCAGACTGAAGAATCAAGATTTCGGCCACATCCGGCCTGGTGCGTGTGCATGGCAACCTGTCCGCTAGGTAAGCCGCAATGCGTAAGCCGCAATGCGGTTTTCCTGTTGGCGTGTATTGCGATGCTATGCCGCAAGCAGAGGATGAGATTTGGCAAACCGATGATTCTACACCAAAAATTCCCCAGAGCCTCGGGTAACATGTGCGCCTTGAGCACGGTTTGCGGTACCCTTCCAACTCCCTGTAACAAACACGTCATCTGACGCTGTTCCCTCATGTCGTACTCGTCCCTGATATTGGTCGTCCTGGCGGCGATGGCCCACGCCACGTGGAACCTCCTTGCCAAGCGCGCGGCCATGGTGGGCGCGCCGTTCGTCTTTGCCTACGGCTTGTGCGCGACGGTGCTGTATGCGCCGTGGGTGATCTGGGTGCTGATGCACGACGGCATGAACTGGACCTGGCCCGTCGTGGGCGCCATCCTGACATCCAGCCTGTTGCATCTGGGCTACAGCCTGTGCCTGCAGCGCGGCTATCAGGTGGCCGATCTGTCCGTGGTGTATCCGATTGCGCGGGGCACCGGCCCCCTGCTGTCGACGACAGGCGCTTTCCTGCTGCTGGGCGAACCCGCCACCAGCACCGGCATCACCGGCATGCTGTGCGTCGTGGCCGGCGTCCTGCTGATTGCCACCCAGGGTCGGCTCGCCATCTTCAAGCAGGCGCAGGCGTGGATCGGCGTGCGCTGGGGTGTGGTGATCGGCCTGTTCATCGCGGCCTATACGGTGGTGGACGCGTACGGCGTGAAAGTGCTGCTGATCAGTCCGGTGCTGTTCGACTGGTTTACCTGTGTGACCCGCACCGCCATGATGACCCCGCATATGCTGCGCCGCCCCACCCAATCGTGGGAATCCATGCGCGGCCATTGGCATCTGGCACTGGCCGTGGGGTTTCTGTCGCCGCTGGGGTACATCCTGGTGCTGTATGCGCTGCGCAACGGCGCGCCGCTAAGCCTGGTGGCGCCTGCCCGGGAAATGTCCATGATGCTCGGCACCCTGGCCGGCATGTTCCTGCTGCGCGAAAAAGTGGGCGTGGGCCGTCTGGCTGGTTGCGTGTCCATTCTGGCGGGCGTGATCCTGCTGGGATCGAGCTGACCGCCGCCGCGGTTCGTCAGAAGCCAGCGGCCATCAGAAGCCGCCAGCCACGCCCAACCACATCAGGCCGGGGATCATCGCGCCCCAGGCCAGCACCAGCACTACGTCCGTAATCATGGCTTTCATCGTGAGATGATTGGCCACCGGCTGCGCCTTGGCGTCTCCGATGCTGTGAGTGCGCGCCGCAGCGACGGGCGCGGCCGGCGTGGAAGTGGCGGCGTCGGCAACGGGCAGACCCGCCAGTACGCCGGCCGCCGGAAGGCCGGCCGCCGGGACGCCAACCGCTGGAGCACTGGCCGCCGGCGCGACGGCCTCCCCTGCCGCGCCCGAGACTTCCTCGGGGGTGGGCGCCGGGGGGAACGGCCAGCGGGCGGGCATGCGCGTCGACCGTGCCGGCTGGCCGGACATCGTGCCGCTCCAGGGCATGGCCATGCCGGTCAGCCGGGCGCAGAAGGTGCGCGCGCGGTTGGCGCCGCGGCGCAGCGGATTCAGGGAAACGACAAGCTCATCCGGCAGGACGGAAAAATCAGCGGTGTTCATGGGAACTCCTTGGATAAACGTTCCAGCGCCGAGGCAAATCGCCCTGGCATGCACCCGAGGCAACAGCAGCCTGCGGTCAATCGAACAAAGACAATTGGCCGGCCGCCATGGCGCGCAACTGGCGCGCACCGCGCCCGTATGCGCCGCTGACCGCGGGCAAACCACCAGGAAAAGGGACCCCTGAAGACGCTTTCGCGCCAACCGGGGATTGAAAATCGGTAGCGGCATTGGCGGAGCCGGCAGCGTTGCCGGCGCCAGCCGAGCGGGCATCGCCAGCAACGCTGGTTGATCCCGACGGCGTTGCGGCTACGCCGGTTGCAGCACCCGCTGCGTCAACCCCTGCAGCTCCGGACGCCGCGCCATCGAATAACGACGCTGAGGCACCGGGCCCCGCAGGCGGCACGAACCGGCTGCAATCGAGCGACAGGCGGGCACGGTTCAGCCCCAGCTTGCGCGTGGCAACCGCAAAACGCTGGCGCAGCAGGTCAGCCCAGATGCCCGTGCCGCGCATGCGCGACCCGAAGTTGGGATCGTTGCGGCGGCCGTTGCGCAGGTCTTCGATGCGATGCAGGACGCGTTGCGCGCGGTCCGGGTAATGGGCGTTGAGCCAGTCCTCGAACAGCGTCTTGACCTCCCAGGGCAGGCGCAGGACCGTGTAGCTGGCGTAATGCGCGCCGGCCGCCTTGGCCTCCTGGAGGATGTGTTCCATGGATTCGTCGTTGATGAACGGGATGACCGGAGCCACCAGCACGCCCACCGGCACGCCGGCGTCGGTGAGGCTGCGCACCGCTTCCAGGCGGCGCCACGGCGCGGCGGCGCGCGGTTCCAGCGTGCGGGCCATGCCGGCATCCAGCGTGGTGATGCTGATGTAGACCACCACGAGATTCAGCTGCGCCAGAGCCGCCAGCAGGTCCAGGTCGCGGGCAACCAGCGCGTTCTTGGTGACGATGGTGACCGGGTGGCGGGTTTCAAGCGCCAGTTCGAGCATGCCGCGCGTCAGGCGCCAATCGCGCTCGATGGGCTGGTAGGCGTCGGTGGCCGAGCCGATATTGATGGGCGACGGCTTGTAGCCGGGGCGGGCCAGTTCGGCGCGCAGGGCCTCGACCGCATTGGCCTTGGCGACCAGCCGGGTTTCGAAGTCCAGCCCGGGTGAATAACCCAGGTAGGAATGCGTGGGCCGGGCATAGCAGTACACGCAACCGTGCTCGCAACCTCGGTACGGATTGGCAGCCACTTCAAAGGGAATGTCAGGGGAATCGTTGCGCGACAGGATCTTGCGCGCCTCTTCTGCAGTGACCGTGGTTTTAGGGGCGGCCGGCGTGGAGCGCGTGTCGGGCAGGATGGGGATGACCGTGGCGCGGGCAGCAGCGCCTGCAGTCTGTTCAACCGCAGCGGCTTGACCGGCAGACGATGAAATATCGGGAAAGGAATCGGGGACAGAATCGACGAAGTCGGCAGGCAGACCGGAAGCGGACCAGCCGTCGTCGACCTGCACGCGGTCATCGCGCTGAAAGCGATGCCGAACATTAGTAACCGCACCCCGACCGCGCAAGGCGGCGGGGGCGGCAGCCGGGGACCCAGAACCGGCGGGAAAAGAATGATCGGTGCGTGCCATAAAAACTACTGTACAAAAACACAGTGGTTTTGACAAGCACCAAAAGCCTTTTCGTAAGACAGCCCAACTTTACCGCAAGAAGAAGACATCGTCTGAACAATTCGATTTCATCTTGCGATATGGCCCGGAAACCCGCGCCAGCATTGGGTTTGGACGAAAAACAACACGGAAAAACGGGCCGCGGGGGCCCGCCTTTCATCCAAAATTGCGGTTTACCGCAGCATGCCCGCCGCGGCCGTCTGATGTGTGGCTTCGTCGATCAGAATGAACGCGCCGGTCGCCGCCACATCGTCATAACGATCAACCGCCAGCGACTCGCGCGTCGTCAACGTCACGCGTCCGATGTCGTTCATGCGCAAGGTGCCTTCTGTGTTCTCGACCTCCTGCAGTTCATGGATGTCCCGATGCGACAACACCGCGCGCACCTTCGCCGACGTCAGCCGCGTGCCCGACTTCAGCAGATACTTGCGCGCGGGATTCAACGCCTGCGCATCAAGCCAGCACAGTTCGGCTTCGAACTCGCGCGAGACCTGCGCCGGCGCGGCGGTGTGCACGATCACGTCACCGCGCGACACGTCGACGTCGCGGTCCAGCACCAGCGTGATCGAATCGCCAGCCACCGCTTCATCCAGCGCACGATCAAACGCACGCACTTCCTGCACCACCGCCGTCACGCCCGACGGCTGCACCGTCACTTCGTCGCCGGGGCGCAGCACGCCGCTGGCGACGCGGCCGGCATAGCCGCGGAAATCATCCGCGCGATCGCCGCCATGACGCGACACCCACTGCACCGGAAAGCGCAGCGGCAAGGTGCGGCCGTCGCCCGACAGATCCAGCGATTCCAATAGGGCGAGCAGCGGTTGCCCTTCGTACCAAGGCGTCTTGGCAGACAACGTGACGACGTTGTCGCCGCTCAGCGCCGACAGCGGCAGCGCGTCGAAGTGCGGGATGCCCAGCTTGACCGCCAGGTCCGCATAGGCATCGCGGATGCGTTCGAACACCGCGCGGTCCCAGTCCACCAGGTCCATCTTGTTGACCGCCACGACGATGTGGCGGATGCCCAAGAGACGCGCGATGGTGCTGTGCCGCTTGGTCTGCGGCAGCAGCTTGCCGTCGGCGGCGCGGGTCGCGTCGATCAGGATCACGGCAACGTCCGCGGTCGACGCGCCGGTCACCATGTTGCGCGTGTACTGCTCATGGCCCGGCGCGTCGGCGATGATGAACTTGCGCGTGGGCGTCGAGAAGTAGCGGTAGGCGACGTCGATGGTGATGCCCTGCTCCCGTTCGGCTTCCAGGCCGTCGGTCAGCAGCGAAAAGTCGATGCCGTCGCCCGCCACGCGCTTGTGCTTGGCGCGCGAGATCGCGTCCAGCTGATCAGCGAAGACGCCCTTGCTGTCGTACAGCAGGCGGCCGATCAGCGTGGATTTGCCGTCATCGACGGAGCCCGCCGTGATCAGCCGCAGCACGCCGGTGTCGGCGCCGGAAAGAAAGGAATCGTTCAGTGCATTCATGTGGTTCCCCAGGCGCCGGCATGCGCCGGCGCGTCATCTCATTCAGAAATAGCCTTCCTTCTTGCGGCGCTCCATCGAGGCCTCGGAAGTCTGGTCGTCCATGCGCGTGGCGCCGCGCTCGGTGATGTCCGTCACGGCGGTCTCGGCGATGATGGCCATGGTGTCGGCGGCGTCGGAGGCGACCGGGCAGGTGCACGAGATGTCGCCCACCGTGCGGAACCGGACGGACAGGCGCTCAACCTGTTCGCCTTCCGCCGGCGGCGTCAGGCGGGTGACGGGCACCAGCAGGCCCTTGCGGCGCACCACCTCGCGCTCATGCGCGTAGTAGATCGGGGGCAGCGCCAGCTGTTCGCGCTGGATGTACTGCCAGACATCCAGTTCGGTCCAGTTCGAGATCGGAAAGACGCGCATGTTCTCGCCGCGATGCACGCGGGTGTTGAACAGGTTCCAGAGTTCGGGGCGTTGAGCCTTGGGATCCCACTGCCCGAACTCGTCTCGGAACGAAAAGATGCGTTCCTTGGCGCGCGCCTTTTCCTCGTCGCGGCGCGCGCCGCCGATGCAGGCGTCGAACCCGAATTCCTCGATGGCTTCCAGCAGCGTCACAGCCTGGGCCGCGTTGCGCGAATCGGTCTCGCGGCGCAGCACGACGCTGCCGCGCTTGATCGAGTCCTCAACGCTGCGCACGATCAGGGTTTCGCCCAGCTCGGCCGCGCGGGCATCGCGAAAGGCGATCACCTCATCGAAGTTGTGGGCGGTGTCGATGTGCATCAGCGGGAACGGAAAGCGTCCCGGCCGGAAAGCCTTTTCGGCCAGGCGCAGCAGCACGACGGAGTCCTTGCCGCCCGAAAAGAGCAGGACGGGCTTTTCGCATTCGGCGGCGACTTCACGCAGGATGAAGATCGCTTCCGATTCCAGCCAATCCAGGTGGCTGCGTTGGATCACGGCAGACATAGATATTCCCCTAAAACAATTTTGAATTCATGGCCGCGCTCAATCGGCGCGCGCCGCAATGGTGATGACCCGGTTGCCCGCATGCAGGCCGCATTCCTTCGAGTCGGACGACTCCCACCACCAGCGACCTGCCCGCAGGTCTTCGCCGGGGCGGATGGCGCGCGTACAGGGTTCGCAACCGATGGACGGGTAGCCCTGGTCGTGCAGCGGGTTGTACGGAATGCCGAGCGCGCGGATGGCGGACCAGATCTCGTCCTCGCTCCACTCGGCCAGCGGGTTGAACTTGTAGAGGCCGAAGGTCGCGTCGTCCTCTTCCAGCAGCAGCTCGCCGCGCGTCGTGGACTGGGCGCGCCGTTGTCCGGTGATCCAGGCGCCCCGTCCGGCCAGCGCGCGCTTCAAGGGCTCGACCTTGCGGATCTGGCAACAGGCCTTGCGCAGATCGACGCTTTCGTAAAAGGCATAGGCGCCGTGCGCCGCGACGTGCTCGTCGACCGCCGCCTGAACGGGCCGGTACACGGTGACCTCACGGCCATAGCGCTCCCGCACGGCGTCCAGTACGCCCAGCGTCTCGGCGTGCAGGCGGCCGGTGTCCAGCGTGAAGACTTCCAGGTCCAGGCCCGAGTCGTAGATCGCGTGGGTCAGCACCATGTCTTCGGCGGCCAGCGACGACGCCAGCGCGGCGTCCGGATAACGGCGCTGGATGTCCGCCAGGCGCTCGGTCAGATCGCGCCAGCGCGCCGCCAGCGCCGGGGTCAGTTCAACGGAGGTATCGGTCGTCGTCATGGCTGCACCGCAAAGATGCGCGCCCGGCGGGGACGCGCGAGCAGGATTTCGCCGTCCCGCAGATTCAGCTCCTGATATAGCGATTCGGGCACCTCGGCTTCGATGATCGCGTCCGTGTCCTGGCGCGCCAGTTCCAGATACGCGCTGGGACCGGCCAGATAGGCGTGCGACAGGCGCACCGGAATGCCATCCGCGCCAGCGCGATAACGCTCGACCTCGAACTCGTGCGGGCGAACGTACGCGGTGGCGCGCTGCGCATCGGCCTGCGCCAGCTCGGGCGCGGGCAGCGACAGGCCGGCGCCTTCAAACACGCCACGCGTGGCCGTGCCTTGGAGCTGGTTCACGTCGCCGAGGAAACCGTAGACGAACGGCGTGGCCGGGCCTTCCCAGACCTCGCGGGGCGTACCCACCTGCTCAATGCGGCCGGCGTTCATCAGCACCACGCGGTCCGAGACTTCCAGCGCCTCTTCCTGATCGTGCGTGACGAACACGCTGGCCACGTGCAACTCGTCGTGCAGCCGCCGCAGCCAACGGCGCAATTCCTTGCGGACCTTGGCGTCCAGGGCGCCGAACGGTTCGTCCAGCAGCAGCACGCGCGGCTCGACCGCCAGCGCACGCGCCAGGGCAATGCGTTGGCGTTGTCCGCCCGACAATTGCGCCGGATAGCGGTCGGCCAGCCAGTCCAGTTGCACCAGGCCCAGCAGGTCGTGCACCTTGCGCTTGATCTGGTCCTCGGACGGGCGCTGCGAACGGTGCTTGACGCGCAAGCCGAACGCCACGTTCTCGAACACCGTCATGTGCTTGAACAGCGCGTAGTGCTGGAACACGAATCCCACCTGGCGCTGGCGCACGTCCACCGCGGTGGCGTCCTCGCCGGCGAACAGCACGCTACCCGAATCGGCCGATTCCAGCCCGGCGATGATGCGCAGCAGCGTCGTCTTGCCGCAGCCCGACGGGCCCAGCAGCGCCACGAGTTCGCCGGTTTCGATGTGCAGCGACACGTCGTTCAGCGCGCGGAACTGTCCGAACCGCTTGGATAGATTGCGTACTTCGATACTCATGCCTGTCTCCTTGTCCGGCCGGTCACGTCAGGCGACCGCCGGCTTGATGGCTACCGCGGCGCCGGGATACTCCACCGGCTGGTCCGCGTTCTGCTGCAGGCGCGCGTTGCGCCACTCGACCACGTTCTTGGCCACCAGCGTCACCAGCGCCAGCAGCGCGAGCAGCGAGGCAACGGCGAACGCCGCGGAATACTGATATTCGTTGTAGAGAATCTCGACATGCAGCGTCATCGTGTTGGTCAGCCCGCGGATCTGGCCCGACACCACCGACACCGCGCCGAATTCGCCCATGGCCCGCGCATTGCACAGGATCGCGCCGTACAGCAAGCCCCACTTGATGTTCGGCAGCGTCACCCGCCAGAAGATCTGCCAGCCGCTCGCACCCAGCGTCAGCGCCGCCTGCTCTTCCTCGCTGCCTTGCGCCTGCATCAGCGGGATAAGCTCGCGCGCGACGAACGGAAAGGTCACGAACAACGTCGCCAGAATGATGCCGGGCACCGCGTAGACGATCTTGATGTCGTGGGCCTGCAGCCATTCGCCAAACCAGCCCTGCGAGCCGAACAGCAGCACGAACACCAGGCCCGCCACCACCGGCGACACCGAGAACGGCAAGTCGATCAGCGTGATCAGGAACTGCTTTCCGCGGAACTGGAACTTGGTGATGGCCCACGCGGCGGCGACGCCGAACACCAGGTTCACCGGCAAGGCGATGGCCGCGACCAGCAACGTCAGCCGGATGGCCGCCCAGGCGTCCGGCTCGACGATCGCTTCAAGATAAAGCGCCCATCCCTTGCGGAAAGCCTCGGCAAACACGGCCGCCAGGGGCACCAGCA
>Ga0213828_1000445_pt1 | contig 40339 bp, 33 predicted proteins | sample MC6MC0897MG_FD_180664 | JGI IMG/M metagenome (GOLD analysis project Ga0213828, IMG submission 180664) | Enriched soil aggregate microbial communities from Iowa State University, Ames, United States - MC6-MC0897-MG | ecosystem: Environmental > Terrestrial > Soil > Unclassified | place: USA: Iowa...
CATTTTCCCAAGCCCTACAAAAAAAGATGCCATTCCCTTAACCCTGGAGCAGCTGACTGCGATCTGCCGTTCCGTTCCTATTCCTGTAACGGCCATCGGGGGAATTACGGCCCAAAATGTTTCCTGCCTGAAAGGAACAGACGTAGCCGGAGCTTCGGTGGTTTCCGGCATCTTCGGACAAAAGGATATAACCGCAGCCGTCCATCGCTTAAAAGAACAGCTTTTAAAGGTGGTGAGCCTATGAGCCTGATTCTTCCTACGTTCCTCACCATTGCAGGCACCGATCCCAGCGGCGGCGCCGGAATACAGGCGGATTTAAAGACTGCGGCGGCTTTGGGTGTCTATGGCTCCAGCGTTATTACCGCCCTGGTTGCTCAAAATACTACGGGAGTTTTTCTGACGGAACCAGTTAGTCCGGAAATGCTTGCCGACCAACTGGATGCCGTGTTTACGGACATTCCGCCAAAAGCAGTAAAGATCGGCATGGCCGGGACTTCCAGTTCTATCGAAATCATTGCGGAAAAGCTGGAAGAATATAACCGCTCTCCTGTCGTCGTGGACCCGGTCATGGTATCCACCAGCGGACATTCTCTTTTAAATCCGCAGGATGTTAAGACTTTAACAAGCAAGCTGTTTCCTCTGGCAGCTTTAGTTACCCCCAATATCCCGGAGGCAGAAGCTCTTTTATCCACAAACGGGCACAAGATATACAGTAGAAAAGATATGGAAGAAGCCGCCATGGAGCTCTTTCATATCTATCAGGTATCTTTCCTGTTAAAAGGAGGCCATAATTCCCAGGGGGCTGATGATGCTCTATGCTGCAACGGAACTGTCACCTGGTTTCCAGGAGAACGGATCGACAATCCAAATACCCATGGAACCGGATGCACCCTGTCTTCTGCCATTGCCTGCGGACTGGCTTTAGGCATGGGTCTGGAAGAAAGCATCCGGATGGCAAAGTCCTATTTAACCGGTGCATTAAAAGCCGGATTAAATCTGGGAAAAGGACGGGGGCCTTTGTGGCACGGATGGAAAATATGATAAAATCAAAACAGGAACCCAAAAGAACTCTTTAAATGAAAAATCCTTTCAGATAAGAATGAAGCCATGTAACTTCTTACCTGAAAGGATTTTACCGGTTCACTGCGTAATGCTGCCACTCTCTACTGCTTTATCTGCTTTCCACTTTCTTATAAAGCTCAATGATTTCCTCAGCCATAACCTTAAATACCTCAGCGCTCATCATCTGATCTTCCGCATGGGTCAGAATAAGTCCCATAGGGACCGCCTCTCCCGCCGCTTCTTTTTGGACTAAATCCGAATGGGGCAAATGGCCCTGCTTCATCATTTCGTCACCTTCTGCAATCAAACGCTCCGCCTCTGCATATTCTCCCAGCTTTGCCTTTTGCACTGCTTTGATATAATTTGATTTTGCTCCGCCTGCCGCAGTGATCAGTTGAAAGCAAATAAGTTCTATTTCCTGCATTTTTCTACCTTTTCTCTCTTTCAGTAAGGATTAGCCGTCTCTTTTTCCTGCTTCTCATACATTTTGTCTACCGTTCTGATAAACGGAAGGTATACAAAGAATGATAATACTAAAATGAACGTTTGCAATAGTGCCGTCCTCCAGCCTCCCACTAAAAAACCTGAAATAATGGGCGGAGTGGTCCAGGGTACCAGAATTCCTTTATACATCGGGCAAAGTCCGCTGTAAATTGCCAGGTACTGAATGATTCCCGAAAGAACCGGCATGAGCATGAATGGTATACCCATAATGGGGTTCAGCACAATCGGTGTACCGAAAAGTACCGGCTCATTGATGTTAAACAAAGACGCTCCGATTCCCAGCTTACCTACCTGCCTGCATTGAGCGGATTTGGCAAAGAATGTTAAATATACTACCACTCCTATGGTAACTCCTGCCCCTGTAACCGTCATAAACTGATCCATAAACTGCTGGGTAACAATATGTCCGCCATTTGCCAGGGTAAGCTCCTGCCCGCTGTCAAGAATCGCCTGATTGGCGGCAGTATTGGCCACAAGGAGGGAACCTACGATTCCTCCCACAAGAGTGGAGCCATGAATGCCGAAGAACCAGAAAAACGGAACCAAAAATCCAATTGCAATCACCCCACCAAAGGAATCCGTCAGACCCTGAAGAGGAATCTGAATGACTTTATAGATCCATTCCAGAGGAGTAGTGTCAAACGTAATTTTTACAACCGCATAGATGACAGATGCAGATATGATAATAACTGCACCGGGAATCAGCGCCGTAAAAGAAGCGGCCACACCTTCCGGCACTCCCTCCGGCATCTTGATCGTGATTTTTTTTGTTAAAAATATCGTATAAATCCAGCCTACAATCAGTCCGATCATAATGGCACCGATCATTCCTTGTCCGGCAGTCCAGGTCTTGAAAATAACTCCAACGGTATTTCCCTCCGAAGTAATTACCGTCGAAGGCTGAAACAGCAAGTAAGTACACAGGGAAATTACCCCTGCAGGCATTCCGTTATAGCCCTCATTTTTTACATAAGTATAGGCAATGCCGATCGCACCAATCAAAGACATGATGCTAAAAGTGCTGTCATAAGCCTGGTTTAATACTAAAGTAACGCCTGTATCCCTTAACCAGTCAGCGAACGGTGTGTATGGAAAATTTGCCAGAAGCAGAAAAACTGAACCGATAATCATCATAGGCATGGAATACAACAACCCATCCTTTAATCCCCGAATAGCCTTTGTATTGATAAATATCATCATTTTAGGTACTACTTTGTCATTAAAAAAATCCTTCATCCTCTGTTACCATCCCTTTCTTTATTTTATTTATCAGCCAGCTTCCGGGCGAACTCCAAAACCTTTTTTCCATTGCACATGCCGTAATCGACCATGGGGATTACATCCATGGGAATCTGGAACTTTTCGCAGCTTCTTAAAACCTTATCCTTTAAATACCCCACCTGTGGCCCCAGAAGCACGCAGTCTACTCCCTCTAAATTCTCATCCAGGTCATTGACCGGATACGCAACGATATCCGCCTCCACCCCTGCATCTGCGGCTGCCTGCCTCATCTTACTTACCAGCAGGCTCGTTGACATTCCCTGATTGCAAAATAAACGAATCTTTAACATACTTATACCCCTCCTATAATTCTTCTCCATTTGATTTAATTACGTTCTGAAACCAGTAAAAGCTTTCCTTCTTGCTCCGCTCTCCCGTACCGTTTCCCTGATTGTCCTTATCCACATAGATAAAACCGTACCGCTTTTCCATCTCCCCGGTTCCCGCAGATACCAGGTCGATGCAGCCCCAGGGCGTATATCCCATTAAGTCCACTCCGTCCTGCTCCACGCAGCGTTTCATGGCTTCTATGTGAACCTTTAAATACTGGATGCGGTATCCGTCATGGACCATTCCATCCTCGCTGGGCCGGTCATAGGCACCGAGGCCGTTTTCCACGATAAATAAGGGAAGCCCATATCTGTCATACAGCCAGTTCATGGTATAGCGCAGCCCTTCCGGGTCAATAGGCCACCCCCACTGGCTTGCTTCTACATAAGGATTTTTCACCCGGTCCTGACCTTCCCGGTAATCATAATCTGGATTATCGTCCCTGTGCTTCACAGTAAAGGACATGTAATAGCTGAATCCGATATAATCCACACAGCCGGCTCTAAGCGCCTCCAAATCTTCCGATGTGATATCAAGAACCATCCCTTTCCGTTTCCAATATGCCTTTATGTATTCCGGATATTGCCCTCTTACATGGACATCAGCAAACCAGTAGCGTTTCTGCATGGAAGACATGGCCATCATCATATCTTTCGGATCACAGGAGTAGGGATAAATGGGGCACATGGCCATCATACAGCCGATCTTAAAATCAGGATTTATCTCATGTCCCGCCTTCACTGCCAGAGCTGATGCCACCAGCTCATAATGGGCTGCCTGGTACATCAGATGTTCCCGGTTATCTCCTTCCTTAAAACGAAGTCCTGAGTTGGTAAATGGTGCAAAGTCTCCGTCATAATCCGCCTGGTTATTAATCTCGTTAAAGGTCATCCAATAGGTCACCTTGTCCTTATACCGCTTAAAGCAAGCTTTCGCAAACTTCACGAACAGCTCCACACAGATGCGGCTTCGAAAGCCGCCGTACTTAACCGCCAGTTCATATGGCATTTCAAAGTGGGACAGGGTCACTACCGGCTGGATCCCATGCTTTCTGCACTCATCAAATAAGTCGTCATAAAACCGGAGGCCTTCTTCATTAGGTTCTGACTCTTCTCCCGTAGGAAAAATCCTGGTCCAGGCAATGGAGGTGCGGAAGCACTGAAAACCCATTTCCGCAAAAAGCTGGATATCTTCTTTATATCGGTGGTAAAAATCGATGCCCTCATGGTTGGGGTAATAGTTTCCTTCTATGACACCATCTGTGATCTCCCGTTCCTTTCCATTGGCTCCAGCTGTCATCACATCGGCAACGCTGACGCCTTTGCCTCCTTCTTTCCAGGCTCCTTCCAGCTGATGGGCAGCTACTGCACCTCCCCACAGAAAATCTTTTCTCAGCATATGTATTGTTACCTCCTTCAATCATTTGTCTTTATGGTAACATCAGACCGTTTAAAACTCCAACGAAAAAAATACCACATTCAATCTGGCAGTTTCTCTCAGTCTGAATGTGGTATCTTTATTCTTCCAGCAGATCCAGTAAAGTCTCATACTCCGGTTTCTGGATCAATCGTTTCACTGCTTCCTTATTAAGGGCAAACCGTGCAGTCGTTTCATAAAAGGTCTGACGGTTTCTATCCTCTTTTCTTCCTATGGAAATGAGCAGGACGATCTGGACCGGAAGCTTGTTCCAGATAACCGGCTCTTTAAGGATCGCCACATAAGCAAAGGTTTCCTCTGAAGCGATCTGGTTTGGGTGCGGGAGGGTGATATAATTTCCATAATCCATCTGGGCAAAGGTTTCCCGCTCCAGCACCAGCTCATAAAAATTATCATCCACCTTTTCCTGCTTTTTGATCACGCCGCATAAATCCTTTAATATATCTTCCTTTTGCTTTCCTTCCATCCCTGTCAGCAGGCGCTGCGGAGTATAATACCGCTTTATGATCCCACGGCTATTACCTCTTCTAAGGGTTTTTGTGATCTTCTGGATATCATCTGCTTCCAGAAATGCTCCCACCTCTACAATAGGCACCGGGACCTCCATGGGAATAGGAACGGTGGAAAAGATATAATCGACCTTCTGGAAATCGAAATGCTCCAGCTCCAGAAGATCGCAGACATAGATATTCCTTAAATAACCGGAAAATTCACTTTCATATTTGTATTTTAATAACCGGGAGCTACCCTTTCCCGTGCTGCATACCACAAGAATATCTGAGCAGGGATCCATCTTGTCCTTTTCTAAGGCCAATTGGAAGATCAGGGCAAAATATCCGATCTCATCCTCGGAAATATCCTTTTTATAATGCTTTTTAAGGACTCCTACTGCTTCATAGGATATCTGATATGCCAGGCAATACCTCTGCTTAATGTCCTCCAGAATGGGGTTTTTTAACGGAATATCGTACCGGATCCTGATATCAAAGGGAACCAGATGCTGGTTTAAGGTCATCCGTATCTCAAAATTATTATGCATTTCCAACCCGTATTCCCTGCTTACCAGCTCCATCATGGCAAGGGCTAACTGGTCGGTCTGCTCCCTGATCACAAAATTGATGTCGTTTTCCAGAGTGCTTCCGATCATTCTCTTTCCGGCCAGATACAGTAAGAGATAATGTTCCTCATCAGCCGTATAGACGATCTGTTCCTGGGTTCCGATAGAAGAAATAAGCTCCCGGATGAGGGCGGATACCTTCCCCCCTATTTCCGGCAGATTTTCCTTATCCAGCCGAAGATAAAAGCCTGACTTCATCCGCTTCCTGGCCACATAGGTGTATTCCACGAAATTCTCAAAGGCAATCTCGGAAAGACGGATCCCATACTTCTTTAAAAGACCTTTAATCACTTCTGCCAGATGGATCATTTCGCTTTCCTGATGGCTGATGTCCACCCCGGTTAAGCCCTGTCGCTTGATAAAATAATCGCTTAACAGCCTTCGGATATCAAATTCCTCACCCTGGATTCTGATCCCGTAATTAGGCTTCCGTTCAATGGAAAGGCCGTAGCGATTTAATATTCCTTCCACCGTTTTAAGAGAACTTGACAGGGTGGATTTTGAAACAAAGAGAAAATCACAAAGCTCATCGATCTTAATATAATCCATCCTGGATATCAGGTATGCCAGCAAATATTCTCTTCTCTCATGTTCTCTTTCCGGAAAATGCTCCGTATTGTCCCTTTCTTCCTTTATGTATGCGTCAAATTTCTCCTGGTCATGAATCCGAAGTATATATCCATATCTCGCTTTTGAGCTTATTTCCGCTCCATGGCCTTTAAACAGCCCGCTTAAATCCTTCAGTCTCAGCCGTACCGTCTTCTCACTGACCTTCAGCTGTTCCGCCAATGTCGAAGCCGTCCTGTATTCTTCCTGACTCAAGAGCATCAGCAATTCCTGCAACTGTTTCCAAAGCATAGCCGTCTCCTTCGTACTTTTTGTCCCACTTAACCTTATTATCAGCATAACATGGCAGGCGTTATTTTTCCATTCAGATTTTTACCACATTAATTCTGGTAATTAGAGGCGTGTGGGCCGGGAACCTTCTCCCATGATTTATACAAAAACAGTGCCGGAGGCCTGAAATTACCAGGCACCGGCACTGCTGTCAGCGTATTTCTATTAATATTTACCGCCGGTCATAAAATCATCAGCTGGTTCTATGGCTGGATTTGGAGCACTATGAACCGCAATCCTTTCCCCTGAATCTCTTAGCTTAAATCGGTTTACCAGACTCTTTAACATCTGTGCCTGTCCCGAAAGCTCCTCGCTTGCAGCCGCACTTTCTTCTGATGTTGCAGAGTTGGTTTGCACGACTGATGAAATCTGTTCAAGTCCTGCTGCAATCTGTGTAACCGCATAAGACTCTTCATCGGAAGCTTTCGCTATCTGCCGGATTCTTTCATCCACGCTCCTGGACGTTTCTACAACCGTAAGAAGTGATCCGGCTGCTTTATCTGCCAGCAGCCTGCCCTTCTCAATTGCATCTACAGTACTTTCAATCAAAGCCGTAGTGTTTTTGGCAGCTTCGGCCGACTTTCCTGCAAGGCTTCGCACCTCATCTGCCACCACAGAAAATCCCTTGCCCGCCTCACCGGCACGAGCTGCTTCCACAGCAGCATTTAAAGCCAGGATGTTCGTTTGGAAAGCAATGTCATCAATGGATCTGATAATTTTACCGATTTCCTGGGAAGTATCGGTGATTTCCTCCATTGCCTTCATGAGCAGCTGCATTTGCTGGTTGCTTTCCCCAACCTCTTCTCCTGATTCCTCTGATAAGCGGCTTGCCTGCTGCGCATTGTCTGCACTGTTTTTGATTCTTTCCGAAATTTCCGTAATGGTAGACGTAAGCTCTTCCACGGAGCTTGCCTGCTCCGCCGCTCCCTGGCTTAAGGTCTGTGCACTGTCTGACATCTGCCCCGCTCCTGCCGATACCTGATCGGAGGCCGTATTAATTTCCGCAAGGGTATCGCTTAAATTACGGTTAATGGTTCGCATAGCAATTAATATCTCCTGATAATCGCCAATGTATTTTTCTTCATATTCCGTATTGACCCTGAAATTGCCCCTGCTCATTTCCTCCAATAAGTATTTAATATCCTGAATGATGAACCGTAAGTTCCCCGCCATTTCCGTAAAGGTTCTGGAAAGAACCCCGATCTCATCATTGCTTTTTGTATCCACCTGGATCGCCAGGTTACCGGAAGCAATTTCAGCAGCAGCAGAAACCACGCTGTTAATCGGCTTCAGTGTTTTTCTTAAAACAATGATGACAATGGCGACCACAGCAATCAGTGACAATGCAGACACAATCCCAATGGCAGCCGTTAATATTTTAGTATTTCTATTTAAATCAGAAGTTTCCAACACCGTCTGTGCCCACCAATGGGTCCCCTCCACATCGATGGGGTAGAAATACCGGGTTACTTTATGTCCATCATCCCGGGCCGTGGTACAGGAAAAAGCCTTTCCCGAGGCTGCTCCATCAGTAATCTTCTGCATATCCTTTGAATCTTTTAAAAGTTCAGCCAGATTATGGCCAATGTCATCAGCATATTTGCTGTCATATACCGTGGTAAAATCATCTGTTAGAATACCGACATAAAGTGTTTTATAATCTTCGGAAGAAGTGGTTATTTTACTAAAATTACCAACATCAATATCAGCTACTATTACCCCCTGAAACTCATTATTACATATGACGGGATATGCAGCAGTGATCATGGTGATTCCCTGATATTTGATAGGCTTTGTGAAATAAGGCTTTCCGGTTTCTTTCACAGGCTTATAATATTCCTTATTGCTGTATTCACTGTAGGCGCCAAAGGACTGTGCTTTATTCTTGGCAGCATCCTCACCGCTCACATACAACGTATAATCCTCGATATTTTTATCAAACTTACCGGGCTCAAAAAATATTCCCAACCCAACAATATACTCATCGCCCATTACGGCAGAACACATACTGTTAATTAAATAATTTTCCACTTCAATGTCCAAATCCGGCATTTCCTTGTGATATACTGCGCTTTTTACCTTAGCATTTTCGGGAGAAGAGATGACCGCAGTTCCCTGGTCAAATGACTTTTCAAGATAATCCTGCATTGCTGATGCCTCTTTGGACGCGGCATCCAGAATCGCTTGTACCTGGTTTCCATTTGCGTGAGCCAGATTTGTAAGCTCGGCGCTGACAGCCGTACTGGTTGCCTGGCCTGACAAATAGATGGTTACTATACTTAAAACGGCAAAAACCATAAGCAACGCGGCTGTGATTACAATTGCAATTTTCTCTGAAATTTTTCTGTATTTATTCCGCTGCGTGTTTCCTTTTCCTATTTTCATGTGTATTTTCCTCGTATCATTATTTTCGTAAAATTCAGATGCTTTCAATGAAACGGTTTTAAAGCAACTTTGAAATGCCAGTCATTAATGAACGGGACCGTTTTATGGTTTTCGATCCATTAGCGTTTTAACACCTTTGATTATTGAAACACATATCTTCTTTTTGCTGCTAATATTATAAAATACTTCCACTTTTACATCTCCACCCCCATAATCACCATGCTCGTCTTGTAACTTTCCATCTCTGTAATCACCATATCAATGAAGTCCGCTCTGAAATCCCGGTCTGCCACAAGCAGACAATACTGTTTTTTTGCGGTTACACCTTAATAGCAAAAAGGTACACCTTGGTATCACTGGCGAAATGTAAAGAAAATAAGAATGAAAAGTGCGAAATATGTTGTATTTTGTCGTAATAGTGCTTATAATATATGTAGCATTTTTGTGACATTTCCATTTGATAAAAAGGTGTACCTTTTTATCAAATAATCTGATGATATAATTATTATTTTACATGCAAAGATCCCAGCCAAACAAGCATCGCTTACTTATCTAGGTTTCATTTTTATATTTTGACTTGAAGACTATTGTTATCACTATTTTTTTACAAATGCTAATATAGTAGAATAATCCCTTGACCTCATGCCATAATTAAGAATGACAGGAGGTTATTTTAATGAAAAGCTTTTACGGATACATGAGGGTCTCCTCATTGGAGCAAAACACGGAACGGCAGAAAGTAGAGCTTCTGCGCTGGGGAATTATTGACAAGAACATATTCTGCGATAAATTGTCGGGAAAGGATTTTAACAGACCCCAATATCAAAAGTTAAAAAGAAAATTGAAAGAAGGAGATGTTCTTGTTGTAAAAAGCATTGACCGTCTGGGAAGAAATTACGATGACATACAGGAAGAATGGCGGGAAATCGTAAAAACAAAAAAAGCTGATATTGTTATCCTGGATATGCCCATTCTGGACACAAGAACAAATAAAGATCTGATCGGTACCCTGATCTCTGACATTGTCCTGCAGCTTCTTTCTTATGTGGCACAGGCGGAGCGTGAAAACATCAAACAGCGTCAGGCGGAGGGGATAGCCCTTGCAAAAGCACAGGGAAAGCATCTGGGGCGCTTTCCCACCCCAATTCCCCAGGAATTTTACTCGGTCTACGAAAAATGGCAGAAACGCATCTATACCCTTGAAACCGCCAGCAATGAGTTAGGTATCACAGTCAGCCAGTTCCGGACAATGATTAAAAAACACAAATCAAAAACAACACCCCAGTAAACCATATCCTATATAACATAAAGCAGGCAGAACCGTTTATTTTCATTAACGATCCTGCCTGGTAAGACAAACACAGATTTTATTTTATATATGCTTAGGGGCAATAGGAACCAATCTCACTTCAAAAACAAACTCCTCTTCATTGAAACGGTATTTGCTCAAAAGATCCGGCCCGCAGCTTGCGGATCCTATGCCATCCTGGCGGTAATCCAGGCAAAGAACCGTATATCCCGATGGTGTCAGTTCATAATTATGGGCCTTTTCCGTCAACTCTTCCTGGGTATAAACCGATGCCTGAAAGGAAAATGCCTGTTTTGAGACTGCCGAGAGGGAGGCTCCTCCGCCATTTATTGTTACAAAATCACAGTCGCATCTGCTTCCGTTCTCCTGAGGCCTTAAATAGTCCTCATGCATTTCCTTTACCGTGGCGGTAAATAATCCATGATAGCTTGCCCTTCTCTTATCCATGTAATTTTCTACTGGCCCCAGACCATAATAAGTTACCTGATCCATAGTTTTTGGAAGGAAAAGGCGAAGGCCGAACCTTGGAAGCTCCGGGAATTCCATATCCTTTTTTACATGAAGCTTTCCATCTAAAACCCCATCCTTTCCTATGGTCCACAAGGCTTCAATCATCAAAATCCTCTGGATCACATCCGCAGTGACAGACAGTACGGTCCTTATTTCCACCCGCCCTTCCTTTACCTCGCAGGAGGTTTCATAAGCTCTGGAAATGGCCCGGTCATAATGAGCCGCCCTCCACTTATTCTTTATATATCTGTCATTATCCGTAGGCGCTCTCCAGATGTTATACTCCATGGGACGCTCCAGAAGGGTTCTGTTCTCAAACGCTATATCCTCAAAGCAGCCGGTCAGCTTGTTGTAGGTATAAGCAAAATTTGTTCCGTCTATAAAAAGGTAACGGTCATCCTCACTGACTGCAAGGTGCCCATGTTCCCCCTCTTTTGATTCCTGCTCCCCTAGCAGACAAACTCCAGTCTGATTTCTCATATCTTCATTTTCAAGAAGTATTTCATCAAAGCCTAAAAGGCTTCCTGCCTTTAAAAGGGCGGTATTCTGCTTTGATAAATACTGAATCTTCAGATAACATTTTCCCTGTGGTGGAACCTCAAAGTCCAGAGTTATGCTGCTTTTTCCATGAGGCTTAATTTCCGGTAAATCCTCATCACCAAGAATGCCTCTACTGGTGATTGCTCCGTCACAAGTCACCTCATACTCAATCACCGCATAATCCCTCAGTTCGATAAAATCCATGCGGTTTTGAAGCACCAGTTCCTTCTTTTTCTGGTCAAAGGAAAGCAGCCTTGCCGGGCGGTAAACATTTTTAAATTCCATCAACCCGGTGTGAGGCCTTCTGTCCGGGTATACCAGGCCATCCATGCAAAAGTTTCCGTCATGAGGATATTCGCCATGATCTCCTCCATAAAGGTACATGGGTTTTCCATCCAAGGTCCTTCCCTGATCGATGGCATGGTCACACCACTCCCATACAAAACCGCCGCAGACCTGGTCATACTGGTCAAAGACTTGAAAATAATCTTCCAGATCGCCAGGTCCATTGCCCATGGCATGGCTGTACTCACATAGGATAAAAGGCTTTCCTGCATTTCTTCCAATGTATTCATGAATATCTTCCAGTTTCGGATACATGCGGCTGTATAAATCCAGATTGGAAAAATCATAGGTTTTACTGTGGTCACGGTAACGGGCCGATTCATAATGGGTGAGCCTGGATGGATCAAAGGCTTTGGTCCAGGCCAAAGCAGCTTCAAAGGTGCATCCATAGGCGCATTCATTTCCCATGGACCAGATCACAACGCTTGGCCGGTTCTTATCCCGCTGCACCAGGAGCTGTGTGCGGTCAACCGTAGCTTTGGTAAACTCCGGATTATCTGCAATGGCCCGGTTCCAGCGGCCATGTATCGCCTCTATGGAACAGTCTTCCATGTAGATACTGTTTGTTCCGTGGCTTTCATTATCAGCCTCATCAATGACATAGAAACCGTACTCATCACACAGCTGGTAGAACTGTGGTCCATCCGGATAATGACTGGTGCGGATGGCATTGACATTATGCTCCTTCATGAGCCTTAAATCTTTTTTCATTTGTTCCAGACTGATGACAAAGCCAGTCACCGGATCACTGTCATGGCGGTTGACTCCATGGAATTTAATCTTTTCCCCGTTAAAATAAACCACTCCATCCTTTATGGTGATTTCCCGGATTCCCAGGCGGTCAACAATCACTTCATTCTGGCATTCCAGAACAATGGTATAAAGATAGGGCCGCTCTGCATTCCAAAGCACCGGATTTTCTATGGTCAAATGAAGCTTGCCATCTTGCGGGAATCCTTCCTGACTGACTACCAGTTTTCCATTGGTATCATATACCAACGCCTTTATCGGAACCTCTTTCCCCAAAAAGGTGATCGCTGCCTGGATATGAGCCTGGTTCTCTTGCTGTGTGGTTGTGAAAAAATAATCAAAGATCCCCTCTTCCGGTCTCTTTAAAAGATATACATCCCGGAAAATGCCTGTCATGCGGAATTTGTCCTGATCTTCTAAGTAGCTTCCGTCGCACCATTTTAAAACAAGAACAGCAAGGGTATTTTCCCCCTCACGAATCAGTCCTGTCACATCAAATTCGCTGGTGGAATGGGATACCTGGCTGTACCCCACATAACTTCCGTTCAGCCACACATAGAAGCAGGAATCCACACCTTCGAAGTTTAAGTAAGTCCTGGGAGCATTTTCGTCCCTTTCATAGACAAAATCGCGGACATAAGCCCCGCATGGATTTTCAGACGGAACATAAGGCGGGTCCATGGGGAAGGGGTAGCGAACATTGGTATACTGGTGCTTGTCATATCCATAGTTCTGGAAACAGCCCGGAACAGGGATATCGTCATAATTTCCTGTATCATAGTCTTCTTTGAAAAATTCCTCTTTCACATCATAAATACTATCATAATAACGGAACTTCCACAGCCCGCTTAAAAGCTTAAAGCGGTCGGAATTTTCCCTGTGCTCCACCAGATCAAACCGCGCCTGGGAAGCCGGAATGTAGTAGGCTCTGTTTGGCATGGTATTTTCATGAAGCAAGTGGAGATTTTCATAATGTTTGGGTACGATCATGGTCGGTTCCTCCTTCTTTTCTTACCATTCATTATAAAATGAACGGTAAGAAAATCCATATCACCAATTAGACAAACTATGCACAAAATGATACTGTTGGTTTTTCGGCTTCCCATTAGTACTACCATTTATTATCTTTCGCTTGACTTCCTTGTAATACCATGTTACACTGATTCAGTATTTTAAATAAAGTTTTGATTTCGCATATATTTGTAAGTCATTATTCTATTGATGATTTACAAGTATATGCGATTTTTGATTTTAGGAAAATACAAAATTTAATTAAGGAGGTATCTTTCATGAAAAAAGGTACAGTGAAATGGTTTAATGCACAAAAAGGGTTCGGTTTTATTTGCGATGAAGAGGGTAACGATGTATTCGTTCATTTCTCCGGTCTTGCTATGGAAGGTTATAAATCTTTAGAAGATGGCCAGTCAGTCACCTTTGAAACAACTAACGGCAATCGTGGCCTTCAGGCTGTTAATGTTCACATCGCATAATCAATCTCCCACTGTATTAATTACTCACATCTAGCCTATCCATATTCTTCAAATACCAAATTGATAAAATGAATATGTACCAAAAATCTGTATATTAAAAAGTCAGAGCAATGTTTAATTATTACAGCTAAGTCAGCGGGGATTATTTTTATATTCCCTGCTGGCTCAACCTAAAATTTCAATTTAATAGCTGAATATCTCAAACCAAAAAAGCTCATATCATAACAGTCTTAATTATCCGTGTGCAAGCATCTTTCTATTTAATCCAACGTTTTAGATGATATACCAATAGACAAAATAGTACATGTCATTAGTATTACTATTATATCTTCCACCTCTATCTCCCTCTCTATATATAATCCTCCCTATTTTTATCAAAGTGTTCCTACGCTAATTTTATAACCGTTTTTAATAATTTTTGGATAACGAAAAAAAGGTATTGACATTTAGGATGAATTCGTTTATTTTTAAAATAAACCGTCGGTCGGTTTAATTAAAAAAGGGGGAATCCTATATGAAAAACACAGAGAGAACCGAAACACGAAAAAACGACATTCTCGACGTTGCAGAAAACCTTTTCATTGAAAAGGGCTATGAACATACTACAATCAACGACATCTTAAATGCGTCGGGCATTGCGAAAGGGTCGCTGTACTATCATTACAAATCCAAAGAGGACGTATTGGACGGCATAATCAAACGACGCGGCGATGCGAATATCGAAGCGGCAAGCCGTATTGCCAAAATAGACAAACTAGACGCGAGGGCAAAATTATTACAAGTCTTATCGTCGCAGCAACCGAGTGACGAGCGTCAAAGACAGCTAACAGCCGATTTTGAAAAATCCAGCAACGGACAGATGTTTTTAAAAAGCCTTACCGACATTATTTTACGGCTTGCCCCCGTATTGCAGGGTATCGTTGAGCAAGGTATATCCGAGGGAATATTTAAAACGCCGTATCCATTGGAGAGTGTGGAAATACTACTGACAGCGGCACACGCACTTTTTGATAATGGCGAATTGTCATGGACGCCTGAAGAACAAGCTCAGAAAATGACCGCATTCATCCTGGTAACAGAGCGGACGCTTGGTGCAAAGGAGGGCTCATTATCGGAACTGGCACAAATTATTATGACGGATGGAGGCGAATAAGATGTCGGACGTACAAAGTAAGTCTTTCGGAAAATTTATGATTTTATGGGCAGCTGACTTTTACGCGAACATCGCAAGCGGCTTGACGGCTTTCGCTCTCGGTATCTATATGTTTGAAATGACAGGGACAGCAACAAGCGTTGCGTTAACGGTTTTATTCGCATTTCTTCCCGCCATGCTGTTAAACCCGGTAGCGGGCGTTTTGGCTGACCGCTTTGACAGGCGGTTGATGATGATGATTGGCGATGGGTGCTCCGCGCTTGGGCTTGTTTATATTCTGTTTTGTATTATGACAGGTCATGTCAGCGAATGGCAGGTGTATCTTGGCGTAGGAATCAACTCGGTGTTTGTCGCATTGCTTGAACCGGCATTTAAGGCGACGATTACTGATTTACTGACAAAGGAGCAATATGCAAAAGCAAGCGGTCTTGTTCAAATGGCAGGCTCGGCAAAATTTCTGCTGTCGCCGTTTATAGCCGGATTCCTGTTGACCGTTACGGATATTCGGACGGTACTCATGATCGACATCACAACAATTGCGGTTACGATACCTGTCACAATGCTGATAAAGAAACAAATTTCCACCATAAAAGCAGAACATGACAAACAAGGCTTTTTCAGAGAGTTTGCGGACGGTTGGCAGGTGATTTCATCGAATAAAGGCTTGCTGCTGATGATTTTAATTATTTCTCTCGTCACATTTTACATGGGATTTTTGCAGACATTATATACGCCTTTAATGCTGACTATAACCAACGCGAAAACATTGGGCATTGTCGAATCTATCAGTGCGGTTGGTATGCTTGTCAGCAGTATCTTGTTGGGTGTATTTACTATCACGCGAAAATATGTAAATCAACTTGTCATCGGGCTTATGTTATCCGGAATTTTTATCGCCTTGCTCGGTTTAACTACCAGTGTTTATATTATTGCATTGAGCGGTTTCCTGTTTTTCGCGACTCTGCCATTCATAAACACAAGCGCGGACGTTCTGACACGCGCCAATATTCCAAACGATAAACAAGGGCGGGTTTGGGGACTGATCGGTATACTGTCACAGTTCGGATTTGTGATTGCTTACGCTGTATCCGGTCTACTAGCCGATCATGTTTTCAATCCTTTGCTTGTTGAAAACGGCGTTCTTGCATCTACGGTTGGATACGTTGTAGGCACCGGCAATGGGCGGGGCATTGGGTTTATGCTTATTATTTCGGGTATTATGCTTGCGGGTTCTGCTATTCTATTAGGCAGGATTCCTTCAATACGAGAATTGGAAAGGAGCACAGCATTATGAATAAAAACTATCAATACAAACCCGTCCGCTTTTATGGAATCGTGTTCGTACTGACATGGACATTTTGGTTCGCAGCGGCCATAATCGGGCACAACAGGGCAGTTAATAGCGTCGGAATAAGCCTTACTTTAATGCTGTTCGGATTACTCGTACCGCCTGTTACGGCACTCTTTACCATATTACTTTCTAAAAACGTTGCACTGAAAAAAGACTTACGGGATAAGCTGATCGGGCTTTTCCGTGTTAGACCGTTTAATGTAATAGCCGCGATTATTGTATTTGGTGCGATTATTACCGTTTCAATATTGGTGTCAACTTTATTCGGGCAATCAATCGATCAATTTGCTTTTACTGATGACTTTTCCTTTGCAGGAGGTGGTGCGGCCGCGCTTCTGACTATCGTATTAGCGGCGTTTTTTGAAGAATTAGGCTGGCGCGGATATGCGGAGGATTCGATTGCGTTTTATTGTAGTTGGTGGAAAGAATCTATTATTTTCGGTGTTGTGTGGTCGTTATGGCATTTACCATTGTTTTTCATACCCGATACATATCACTTTAATATTTTACATGAAAGCCCTTGGTTTGCGGTAAACTTCTTAGTTTCAATACTGCCGCTGGGATTCATATTTACATGGGTTTACGTGAAAAATGAACGAAGTATTTTCGCTTGTATGATTTTTCATTTTTTCGTGAACCTCATGCAAGAAAAAATTGCCATGACACAAACAACAAAATGCGTGGAAACTTTTGTGTTATATATTGTGGCAGGTATTATTGTATTGCTGAACAAGGATTTGTATTTTGAAACACGGCACATTGGCTGTTTATTGCCGGAAAATCCCCACCCACCACTTATGCCTTTTCGGCATTGAAGTGGGGGACTTACCTGATGAGGTTAAAATTCCTGGCGTAACAGATATGGAAATTTGTTGAATATATGAGCCTGTATGTGGTAAAATCTTTCTCATACCAAATAACAAAAAAGTATTAAAAGAGGGCGAAAAGGAGTCTAGATATGTACACCAACACAGGTTATATAAATCTGACGGACGATGAGCTGGAGGACAGCTCTGTTCCTCTTAAGGTAAACTGCTGCGGCGTCTACCGCCTGATTACTCACCCCGTCATGTCAACCATACGGCCATTCGGACGTCCTGATTACCAGATTTTATACATTGCATCAGGAAAGGCATGTTTTTCCTTCCAAGACGAGACCGTAGAAGTCCCTGCCGGAAATATGGTGCTTTATAAACCTGGCGAACCCCAGAAGTACGCCTATTATCTGGAAGATAAGCCAGAGGTATTCTGGCTTCATTTTACAGGCAAAGAAGCCGGAGAACTCACCATACAGGCAGGCTTTGATGACAGCCGGATCTTATACACCGGTGTTTCTTCCAAATACCAGGAATTATTTCTTACCATAATCCGCGAACTCCAGCTTCCCCGCCCCTGTTTCGAGGAACTGGCTGCCCTCCACCTCATGCAACTTTTCCTGCTTGTTAAGCGGCAAAGAGAAGAAGGAGGATTTCAAAAAACGGAAATTCAGAAAGTAATGGAAAAAACAGTCCATTATTTTCATGAGAACTTATCTACGGACATCGAAATCGACCATTATGCGAAAAAGCTCCATATGAGCACCTGCTGGTTTATCCGCAGCTTTAAGCAGTATACCGGAATGCCTCCCCGTAAGTACTTAACCTCCATCCGGGTGAAAAAGGCCCAGGAACTGCTTGAAAGCACGGACTACGGCATCGGTGAAATCGGCAGCATCGTAGGCTATGACAACCCCTTATATTTCAGCCGCATTTTTAAAAAACAAACCGGTACTTCTCCCGCAGAATACAGAAAAGCAGCAAGGTGAGCTTCCCTCCCCTGCTGCTTTTTTATCTTCCCACCAGACGATAAGTCTGTCTGTATTCCTTTGGTGTTATTCCCATATATCTCTTAAAAATCCTTCTGAAATAATCCACATCCTGATATCCGCACTGGTAGGCAATTTCATTTCCAGTCTGGTTTGTCTCTATGAGCATTCTGCACGCTTTATTAAGCCGTGCCTCGTGGATCCCCTCCGTAAGAGTTTTCCCATAAACCGCATTGTAGACTCGTCCTAAGTAGTCCGGGCTGCAATCCAGCTTATCTGCCAGTATGGACGAGGATAAAGGCTCTTCAAAATGATTTCTGATGTACTGTCCCGCCTGATTTGCCAAAAGCACCTTCTGCCCGGTCACCTCCATTGGAGAAAGGGAGTCACTGAGCTCGCACAACAACTCTAAAAGCACCAGGTTTAAGATGGTCCGGTCGCCCCTTAAGACATCCTGCCGCTTAATGAAACGGCGGAAAAGTTCCTCAAACTGTTCCGGTTTTCTGATCCGGATGAGCTGAGGCAGGGACATAATATCCCGTCCGATCCTCACCGCCTCTTCTTCCAGATGAAAATGAAGCCAGTAAAAATTCAAATCTTCCTCAAACTCTCTTGTCCCCCAATGATGCCTTCCAGGAAAAAGGATCAGCGCTTCCCCTTCCTCCACGTTATATGTTATATCCTCTTCCGCAATCCCCAGAATCCCGGAATTTACATAGATGATCTCAAAGGAATCCATGACCCGATCCGCATGACGTCCCTTTCCTTCGGTCACCAGATATCCTGCATTTAACGCTCTCACCGGAAGTACGGCCTTTAAATTTAAATAATGTTCCATAATTCCCTCCTGTCACTCCGGTCGGAATCCTCCAGTTTTTCGCTTCTTTTTCCTCTTGTATCCCTTCCATTATGCTGGCAATATAGAGAGAGGAAAAACAAACCTTTAAAAACAGAATATCAGATATCTAACAAAAAGAAAAGGGGATTGTGGCAGTTATGCCACGGAAGTTCAATGATTGAAGCTGTATTACTCTTAAAAGAAAAAGTGTCCCGCACCTATTTTAGCGGAACCACGATGACAGAAGCAGATTTTTCCAAAGGCAGAAGACTCTTTATTGCTGAAGGGTGCTGTGCCAACGGAATCGTTACACTGACCACCGGAGCATTCCTCTCCGGCTATGCCAATTCACTGGGAGCCACGGATTCCATAAACGGGATCATCGGTTCCATCCCGGTCCTTCTCTGTACTCTTCAGATGTTTTCCTCCATCCTTTTGGAAAGCCTCTGTCGGAAAAAATGCCTAATTTCCAGTTTTTCATTTATTCACAGGCTTCTTCTGGCTTCGGTCTTTTTTGTGCCCCTGTTTATAAAGAATCCCGGACTCCGCCTGGCAGCGGCAATCGGTATTTATGGAACTGCCCATTTCTTTGGAGCCTTTATTGGAACCGGGACCGGGAACTGGCTTCTGCAGCTTGTTCCTCAGCACATGAGAGGAAACTATCTGGGAACAAAAGATTCCTTTGCTTTTGCCTTTTCCACCATCTTAAGCCTTATCATGGGCTGGGTCATGGACCGGTTCCGCAGCTTTTCCATGGAACAGACCGGATTTTTAGTGGTAGGGACCGTAGTCTTTTTCGTCGCCTGTATGGACTTCTGGTGCCTCTCCTCGATCAGTGAACCGGAAAGCCTTCCCCACCGCCAAAAGCTCCAGGATGCATTATGGAAGCCATTGGCTGACAGAGAATACAGGAAGGTCATGCTCACCTATATGTTCTGGAACTTGGCTCTTCAGATTGCAGGTCCATTTTTCAGCGTATACATGGTCACAGGGCTTAAGTTAGATTATACATACATTACCTTTTTGGGCCTCATTTCCTCAACCGTCCGGGTTTTGGCTGCCTGGCTTTGGGGGCGTCTGGCCGATGCTACTTCCTGGCTTTTGGCGGCCCGCTGTTCCATGGGAATGCTGGGACTTGTCCATGCCAGCTGGCTTTTCATGACTCCGGAAACCTGTTATACCCTTCAGCCAATTTTGCAGGCATTGTCCGGCGCAGCCTGGGGAGGCATTGCCATATCCGTCTTTAACCTTCAGTATCATTATGCCCCTACGGAGAAACGGGTGCTATATGTAAGCGCCAATTCCTCCTATGCAGGGCTTTGCGGCTTTCTTTCCACCCTGCTTGGGGCCTCTCTTCTTAGGGTTTTCCCTTCCTTTGAAATAGGGGGACTTCCCATAACCGGAATGCAGCTACTCTTCCTTCTTTCCGGGATCCTGATCCTTGGATGCGTTCTTTACATGGGAAGACTCCGTTCTGTCTCCATTTAAATCCGACGGTCTTTGCAGGACTCCCGGATTATCAGCTCCGGTTTTAAGATCCGCTCCACTCTGCTTTCTTCATCGGGAATATTGTTCATCTTTTCTATAAGAAGTTCCGCCGCCATAGCCCCCAGACGTTCCTGGGGGTGGGCGATGGTGGTCAGCTTCACAATCCCATTTTCCGCAATAAAGGAATTGTCATAACCTGTTACAGAAATATCCTCAGGTACGGAAAGTCCGCACTTTTCAATTGTTTTCATAATCTCAAAGGCAATCTGGTCATTGTAGCAGACGATTCCGTCAATGGTCACTCCTTCTTCTAGCTTAAGCCTTAACGCGCCTGATGGCTTTGACGACCGGTCCTCCGTATGGAACCAGACAACCATATCCGGATCATATGAAAATCCTGCCTCCTGCAGGGCTTTTACATAGCCTTTGTGCCGGTCCCTTCCTTGGCTGTCGTCAGCCTTGAATATTCCCAAAATGCACTGATGTCCTAATTCGATCAGATGCTTTGTCACCAGATACCCACCCATACAATCGTCCATCAGGATATAGGGTTTGTTCATCATATGGGCGTAGCAGCCCTGAATGAATACATATGGGATCTGATAAAAATCCAGCTTCTCATAAAGCCCCTTATGACCGCACATGATCTCACTTTTGCTTGGCTCAATGATGAGCCCGTCAACGTCCTTTTCAAGGATTTCTTCCAGACATCTGCTTTCCTTAAGCCTGCTGTTCCCCGTATTTTTCAGTATAATGCTATACCCGTTTGCCGTGAGCACACGGTCGATTCCCTGGATCAGCCGCGGAAAAATGTAATCCGACAAATAGGTGGTGATGACTGCGATATTTCCAGATCCCTTTTTTCCTCCCGCCTTTCTGGAAACAAAGGTTCCCCGGCCATGTTCTGCCGTAATAAACCCTTCCTGCTCCAGAATGGAAAGTGCTTTTCTCACCGTATGGCGGCTTACATGACAGGATGCCGACAGTTCATTTTCCGAAGGCAGCCGGTCACCAGGCTTTCGCATACCTGAAATAATATCCTTTTTCAGTTCTTCCATCAACAGATAATACTTTGCTTTTCCGCTGTCCTCCGCCATATAGGGCTCCTTATGATTCTTTAGTCTGGCCGTAATATGCATTCGGCCCATGCTTGCGCATAAAATGTTTATCCTGCATACACTGGGGTGCCGGTAAAACCGAAGGATTCAACTGTTCGGTCATAAGGTTCATCCTGGCGATTTCCTCCAGTACAACGGCATTGTAGACCGCATTTGCCGCATCGGTCCCCCAGGTAAAGGGCCCATGGTTTTTGCACAAAACTGCAGGAACATGCATGGGATTCCTATCCTTAAAGGTTTCGATGATCACGGCTCCCGTATTCTTCTCATACCCGTCCCGGGTCTCTTCCTCTGTGAGATTTCTGGCACAAGGGATCTCCCCGTAGAAGTAATCTGCGTGAGTGGTTCCATAGCAGGGAAGGGCCCTCCCTGCCTGGGCCCAGGCTGTAGCAATGGGGGAATGAGTATGAACGATCCCACCTATTTCCTTAAATGCCTTATAGAGCTCCAGATGGGTGGCAGTATCGGAGGAGGGCCGTAATTTCCCTTCTACCTGATTTCCTTCAAGATCCATAACCACCATATCCTCAGGCTTTAGATCTTCATAATCCACCCCGCTGGGCTTAATTACGAAAAGCCCCTGATCCCGGTCTATGCCGCTGACATTTCCCCAGGTATAAGTGATAAGCCCCCTTCTGGGCAATTCCATGTTTGCCTCGTATACAATCCTTTTCAGTTCTTCCAGCATCCCAGCTTCCTCCTTTTTGCTTTCCGTACTATTTCAAGTGGTCTACCGCAGCCCGTTCAATGGAAAGTCCATCTCTGTACCGTTTCATAAAGGCCCGGAAGCCTGCTTCATCCTCCGGGTCAGGCCCCAGCCTGGTTCCCCCGTCATCCTTAAATACTTTTTCAGCCAGGTAATGATCCAGAGATTCCCCCTCCTCCTTTTGAAGCATGTAGGAGGCCAAAAGTGCAGCTCCCCAGGCCCCTCCTTCACCAGCTGTTTCCATGACAGAAACCGGAACGCCTAGTGCGGCGGCCATGATCCTCTGCCCCACTTCTTTCGTCTTAAAAAGCCCTCCATGGCCTAAAAGCACATTAAGCCGGACTCCTTCCTCAAAGAGGATATCCATTCCCATTTTTAATGCTCCCAAAGCGGTATAAAGATGGACTCTCATAAAGTTTGCAAGATTAAACCGGCTTTCCGGCGTCCGGACAAACAAAGGCCTTCCTTCTTCGAAATGGGTAATATGTTCTCCGGACAAGTAGCCGTAGGAAAGCATGCCTCCGCCATCTTTGTCTCCTTCCAGAGCCTTCTGGTAAAGAGTAGAAAACAGGGTATTCTTGTCGACTTTCATTCCCATTGTAACCGCAAATTCCTCAAAAAGGGAAACCCAGGCATTTAAATCCGAGGTGCAGTTATTGCAGTGAACCATTGCTACCGCATCACCGGCAGGAGTGGTGACTATATCGATTTCCGGATAGACTCTGGAAAGCTCTTTTTCCAGCACCACCATGGCGAACACACTGGTACCTGCGGATACATTGCCGGTTCTTCTTGCCACGCTGTTGGTAGCTGTCATCCCCGTCCCAGCATCACCTTCCGGCGGGCAAAGAGGAATTCCGGACTTTAAATTCCCACTGGCATCAAGAAGCCGTGCCCCTTCCTCGGTCAGGGTCCCTGCCTTCTCTCCTGCCGTCAGCGCTCTTGGCATAATATCCCGGAGCTTCCAGGGGAACTGCCGGGGTGCAACCAGTTCATCAAACTGCTCCATCATACGCTTATGAAAATCCTTTGCGGCGCAGTCTACAGGAAACATCCCTGCACAGTCTCCGATGCCAAGGACCCGTTCTCCCGTCAGCTTCCAGTGGACATAGCCTTCTAAGGTAACCAGGTAATCAATTTGCGGCACATGCTCTTCCTGGTTAAGGATTGCCTGATATAGATGGGCAATGCTCCATCTCTGGGGAATTTGAAAGGAGAACAGCTCCGTCAGCTTTTCCGACGCCTCTTCTGTCATGGTATTTCTCCAGGTCCTAAAAGGCACCAGCAGCTCTCCTTCTTTGTCAAAAGCCATATACCCATGCATCATGGCAGAAAAACAGATGGCTCCGATGGTGGTAAGAGTCTCCCCATACCGCTCTTTCACCTCCTCTGCCATGTTCCTATAACTTTCCCTTACTCCTGCCCAGATATCCGGAATGGAATAGGTCCAGACGCCGTCTACATACTGGTTTTCCCAGTCATGGCTGCCCGAAGCAATGGGATTATGTTCTTCATCTACCAGTACGGCCTTAATTCGTGTGGAGCCAAGCTCTATTCCCAGAGCGGTTCTCCCTTCCCGGATCGCTGCTGCTATTTGTTTTTCCATCATTTGAAACCCCTCCTGTATGATGTCTGCCCCTTACCTTCCTAAAGGACAGTTCTTGTTATTTATTTAACGAAATGATATGGAATTCCATCTCAACTCATTTTTCAAATCCCTGATGGTCGTTTTTTCATCAATAAAAACAGCTTCAATTCCCATGGCTTCCGCCCAGTCCCCCATCTGTTCTGCTGACAGATCATAAGTAAAGGCCGTATGGTGAGCGCCTCCGGCTAAAATCCAACTCTCCGCTCCTGTGGTAAGGTTTGGCTCAGGTGTCCAGAACGCAGTGGCGACCGGAAGCTTTGGCATAGGCTTTTCCGTCTTTTTACAGTTTACGGTGTTGATAATCAAGCGAAAACGGCTGCCCAGATCGATCAGGGATGTTGTGATTCCTTTCCCCTCCTTCGCCGTAAATACAAGGCGTGCAGGGGCTTCCCTCTCTCCCATGGAAAGCGGATTTACCCTGATTCCTACCGTTCCATCCGCAATGGTAGGGCAAACCTCCAGCATATGGGCCTGTAAGATCCCTTCTTTGCCGGGAACCAGATTGTAGGTGTAATCCTCCATAAAGGAAGTTCCCTTTGCATCCTTTGCCCCTTCTGTCATGATCTTCATCAGGCGTACCATAGCGGCTGTCTTCCAGTCTCCTTCCGCCCCGAAGCCATAGCCCTTTTCCATCAGGCGCTGGATGGCAAGGCCGGGAAGCTGTTTTAAAGAGCCCAAATCCCCAAAATGAGTGACTATCGCCTGGTAATCCTTATCCTTTAAAAACCGCTCAAAGCCCAGCTCGATTTTAGCCTGGACCGCCACATGGGCCTTAAACTCCGCATGGTCCATGCCTTCCTCTAAAATTACGTATCTGCTGTAGTACTCCTCTACCAGGGAAGAAATATCACCTGCTGCCACGTCCTTTACATAATCCGCAATTTCATTGACAGGATAGGCATCGATCTCCCAACCGAATTTCATCTGGGCTTCCACCTTATCCCCTTCGGTAACCGCCACGTTTCTCATATTGTCCGCAACCCGGACCACGCGAATATGGCTGCTTTCCATGATTCCCACTGCGGTCCGCATCCAGGAACCGATCCGTCTTTGAACTTCTTCCTCATCCCAATGACCTGCGATCACCTTTCTCGGAATCCCCATTCTGGTAACCATATGCCCGAATTCCCGGTCGCCGTGGGCGGACTGGTTCTCATTCATGAAATCCATGTCAATGGTATCATAGGGAATCTCCCTGTTAAACTGGGTATGTAGATGAAGCAAAGGCTTCCGATACTCCTGAAGCCCTAAAATCCAGGACTTAGCAGGAGAAAAGGTATGCATCCAGGTAATCACACCGGCGCAGGACTCATCGCTGTTAGCCTCATGAAACAGCTTACGTATGGAGGTATTATCAATCAGTACCGGTTTTAAAATCACCTCATAAGGAAGAGCTCCGGATGCGTTCAGCCTTTCCGTAATGATCCCGGAATGCTCCGCCACATTCCTTAAGCATTCCTCACCGTAAAGATCCTGAGAACCTGTTGCAAACCAAAATTTATATTCTTTTTTCATCATGTTTTATTACCCCTCTCCTCTATTATTTTCCAAGTCGAATCACATTCCATGACGCCTTGTGCAAAGTGCTTGTCATGATATAGCCATCTAATGCAGACTGGCTGGTCTGCTTTGGAGCCACCCGCTCGCATAATGGCCCGTTCTCAGCCTTCAAATCATCACTTTCTAAAACCACGTGCTCCAGGACCCGGTATCCTTCAAAACTCCTCACATCCACAGTCATTTCTGCATCCTTTTTTAAATCCCTGTTTACCGCAAAAATGGTTACCTCATGAAGTTCCTCATTATATACGGACACAGCCTCTACTGCGGTCACGTCTTCATGTCCGGACGTATCGAATTTCGGCGAACTGAGGACCGGGACAAGTGCCGTTCCCCGTCCATATTGGGAAGCATGCATGAATGGATAAAAAATTGTTTGTCTCCATGCCTTTCCGCCTTTGGCTTTCGTCATAATCGGCGCAATCACGTTTACAAGCTGGGCCAGACATGCCATCTTCACCCGGCCTGCGTGCTTTAAAAGAGTGATAAGCATAAGACCTACCAAAAGAGCATCTTCAAAGTTGTAAATGTCCTCCAGCATAGGAGGTGCAACCTGCCAGGGGTGGTTTTTCGTGATGTCATCATCTGCCGCATTGGAGTGATACCATACATTCCATTCATCAAAGCTGATTTTAATGTCCTTTTTTCTCCTCTTTTGGGCCTTTACAAAATCGCAGGTAGCAATGACGGTGCGGATAAACTGATCCATATCATCGGAGGAAGCAAGAAAATCCTGGCTGTCCCCCTTTTGGTTCCCATAGTACTGGTGCATGGATATGTAATCCACATAGTCATAAGCATGTTTAAGGGTCACTGCCTCCCAGTCCGGGAACGTGGGTATGGTTAAGAATGAACTTCCGCAGGCAACCAGCTCAATGTCAGGATCAATGATCTTCATAGCCCTTGCCGTCTCTTCTGCCAGACGCCCGTACTCCTCCATGGTCTTATGCCCGATCTGCCATGGGCCATCCATCTCATTTCCCAGGCACCAGGTCTTTATGTTGTGAGGCTCCTTATAACCGTGGCTGATCCTTAAATCACTGTATTTGCTGTTGCCGGGATGATTGCAGTATTCCAGCAGATTGCATGCATCCGCAATTCCTCTGGTTCCTAAGTTTACCGCCATCATTACATCAGAGCCTGCACTTCTGGCCCATTTGGTAAATTCATTTAGGCCGACCTGATTTTCTTCCAAACTACGCCAGGCCAGATCCAGACGCCTGGGACGTTCATTGAACGGCCCAACGCTGTCCTCCCAGTTAAAGCTAGATACAAAGTTGCCTCCAGGATACCGGATGATAGGAACATTTAATTCCCGGATCAGTTCCTTCACATCATCCCGGAAGCCATTTTCATCAGCAGATCCATGTTCCGGACAGTAAATCCCATCGTACACAGCCCGCCCCAGATGTTCTATAAAGGACCCATAGATCCTTTCATCGACCTGTGCAATTGGATACTCCCTGTCAATTACCATTTTTACTTTGTGATACTCCATTGATATAATCCCGCCCTTCTGTCATATACCAGACATGTTATTTTCCAAGTACCTTTTTATAAGAGTGACAAAATATCCTCTAACTATAATCTATTACTTGTACGCACCATTGCACAAGTTGTTTTTATATATTTTACCACAAGAAGACAGGTTTTACAAAAATATCCCTCGAGCGCCCTGAGAGAGAACGCACAAGGAAGGCAGGTGTTCTTTCTGAATTTCTATATTTTTTCCACAATCCCTTCAATAAACGAAGAGAAAATGCACAATTTTATTTTTAAAATTTATAAATGTTTGTTGACACTTTTTCAGTAAAATGAGTTATATTAATAAATGTAACCCCCCCCAATACATTATATAGTTTTTGCTACACCCCATAAGAAACGAAATACCTTCTCCGAAAAAGGACCAGCTTCCCCAGCTGGTCCTTTTCATTTTCTTTTATTCTACTGTTTACTTTTTATTTCGGCGTTGTTTTAGAATCTTATCAAACGCTTCTTCTGCCCCTTCTGCTTTTAAACGCCGCCTTCTCTCTTCTCTTCGGAGAGCAATCTCTCTGGCCTCTTTCTTTTTCTTATAAATGAAAAATCCGGTTCCGCCGCCTGCCAGTCCAAGAAAAGCAGCAATTCCTGCTATCGTAAGCACTCTGCTTCCCTTATTATCAGGTGATTTTTTATTGCCGCCTGAATTTGTTTCTGATTCCACAGGTTTTGCATCAGTGGACCCCTGTTCTGATTCCTGGCTCGTTGGTTCCGGAGCCTTTTTTTCCATTAAGTAGGCCTGGCCCACCTTTCTGTCATTGTAAGTATATTGGATCATGGCAACCGCACCTTTTGGACTTCCTTTCGGTAGCTCTGTTACAAGAGTCTTATCCGCCTGGGAGAACTCGGCTCCCTTAGGAAGGGTTATGACGCTGTCCGGTTCCAATTCCAGATCAGAGGGTTTATAAGATGTCCCATTAATTTCAACAGGTTCTTCCCCTGATATATAGTTGGTTTCATTCCCTGTGACAGGGAAGTTCTCAAAACGGCTGAATCCGAATTCCAAAAGCGTTTTACTATCGATAAAATATTGCTTTGGGCTTCCCTTTAATATGACAGAAATAAGCCTTTTTCCATCCTGCTCCCCGTAGGTCACAACGGTATTTCCGGCCTTAATTAGATATCCAGTCTTTCCAGCCACAGCTGAGGGACAATAAAATTCACTCTTTGTATCCTTGGTCTTTACCAGACGGTGCTCGTTATATATGGTAAGCCCCTCCGGATTATTGTTAGTAGGAGGGATATTATGGCTGATTGCAGAGCTGATTTCCACAAGCTTTTTATTGCTGTAAGCAGCCTTTGCTATGAGCGCCATATCATAGGCAGTCACATACTGGCTATCTCCATTAAGGCCCGACGGGTTGTCAAAATGGCTTTCTGTACAGCCAAGGCTCTGTATCTTTTCATTCATCATGGTTACAAATCCATCTCTGCTGCCGGCCACATGCTCCGCAAGAGCATTGGCTGCCTGGTTGCAGGAATGGAGGATCAAAGAATAGAGGCAGTCTTCTACCGAAAGCTTGTCACCTGTATCCACATTTAATTTATTTCCGCTGCCATCTTCCACATTATAAACGGCATCCTTTGAAAAGGTCACCATGTCGTCAAGGTTTGCGTTCTCCAAAACAAGAAGAGCAGTCAAAATTTTCGTTATGCTGGCCGGCGGATAAGGAGCATGGATATTCTGGCCAAATATGACGGCCCCTGAATCCCCGTCTATTACAATCCCGGCTTCCGCCTGGATGCCCGTATCAGACGGCCAGTCCGGTTTCGCATATACAGTCATTAGAAACAGCTGGCTGACCAATATGCAGCTAATCAGTACTTTTATATTTCGATTCACGTATCATCCTCCTGACATGAAATAAGCCTTAAAGCCGCATTCAGATTATTATACGGTTTTAAGGCATTATATTACTTCGCATAGTCTAAATCTTCCCCGAGATTTTTTAACTTTAAGCATCTTTCTGACCTTAGACTGATCTGAAAAAGGGCATTTATATTATAATACATCAATTCTTTACTATATTCAAGAAAAACATTTAAAACTATGTTGTCTTTGTTTGCTCTTTCCTATACTGTGAGGGCGTAATGATGGCGAAACAGAATTTGTATATATAAAAAGCATAGCCGGCGGACCGCTTATCATAAAGCCTAATTTTAACAAAAAATGCCCTAATCCCGTAAGAATAAAAATTTCTACGGTTTTAGGGCATTATCTTATTTTGCGTAATCTGTAACTCTGGACTCCCGGATCACGTTGACCTTGATCTGTCCCGGGTATTCCAGAGATTCTTCAATCTTCTTGGAAATATCACGGGCTAAAAGAATCATATCGTCATCGTTGATTTGATCCGGAACTACCATAATCCGAACTTCGCGTCCTGCCTGAATGGCAAAGGACTTGTCCACTCCCTTAAAGGAATTGGTGATATCTTCTAACTGTTTTAATCTGTTTGTATATGTCTCCAGAGTCTCTCTTCTTGCTCCAGGTCTTGCGGCAGATATGGTATCTGCTGCCTGGACAATGCAAGCGATAAGGCTCTGTGGTTCAACATCGCCATGATGTGATTCCACAGTGTTCAGCACGATTGCAGATTCCTTATATTTCTTACACAACTCCACACCCAGCTGAATATGAGAACCTTCCATCTCATGGTCAACGGCTTTTCCGATGTCATGTAGTAAACCGGCACGTTTGGCCATGCGGATATCAAGGCCGATCTCTCCTGCCAATAGCCCTGATAATTGGGCCACCTCAATGGAATGCTTTAAGGCATTCTGACCGTAGCTTGTTCTGTATCTCAGTTTGCCAAGCAATCTGATGAGTTCCGGATGAAGTCCGTGAATGCCCACTTCAAGAGCAGCGGCTTCTCCTTCCTCACGCATATTGGTTTCTACCTCTTTTTGTGCCTTTTCTACCATTTCTTCAATTCTGGCCGGATGAATACGTCCATCCACAATAAGGCGTTCCAACGCGATTCTGGCTACTTCTCTACGAACCGGATCGAATCCGGATAATACAACTGCCTCAGGGGTGTCATCAATAATGAGTTCCACGCCCGTAAGGGTCTCTAACGTACGGATGTTGCGGCCTTCTCTTCCGATGATTCTTCCTTTCATCTCATCGTTAGGTAGCTGCACAACAGAAACCGTAGTTTCTGCTACATGGTCTGCAGCACATCTTTGAATGGCTGTAACCACGTATTCCCTCGCCTTTTTCTCGGCTTCTTCTTTTGCTTTGTTGTCAAGTTCCTTAATTAATTTCGCAGTGTCATGTTTAACATCATCTTCAACAGATTTTAAAAGATATTCTTTTGCCTGTTCGGAGGTAAGTCCGGAAATTTTTTCCAGTTCCTGAATGCCTTTTTCATAGAGAGATTCCACTTCGGCATTTCTCTTATTCAGGGCTTCCTCTCGAGCAGCCAGACCTGCTTCTCGTTTTTCCATAACCTCGGACTTCTTGTCCAGGTTTTCTTCCTTGCTTAGTACTCTTCTTTCATAACGTTGAAGCTCAGCTCTTCTTTCCCTGGTTTCCTTCTCCAGTTCATTCTTAGTCTTTAAAGACTCTTCTTTTGCCTCAAGGAGAGCTTCGCGCTTCTTTGTCTCAGCGGTCTTTAATGCTTCATCTATTATTTCCCGGGATTTTTCTTCTGCAGTGCCAATCTTGCTTTCGTAAGCGTTCTTACGATACGTGATGGCAGCAGACCAGGCAATAAAAGCAACTACTACTGATACTACAATTGCAATCAATATAGCCATGAATACTGATACTGACACAGGAGCACCTCCTTATTAGATTTTCATTGTACAACAATACAACACTACAATTTTAAACTGTTTTATACATTATGTCAAGTATTTCGCCTGTGTTTCAGGTATACTTATACACATTTTCCTTGTTGTCAATCTTCACTATAAATGCCGCCTAAAACATGACTTATTGCATCATAGGAAAAACCGCGTCTACCCAGGGCGGCCATCACTTTTCCTCGTTCCTTAAAGTCCATTTCCTCCGCCTTTATGCACTTTTTTTTCAGATAGGCTAGTATCTGGACCTCTTCATCCACAGGCTGTTCTCTAAGGATCTCCTGGATCACCTCTTTGTCCAGCCCTTTTTTCTGCAGCTCGTACTGAATCTGCCTTTGACTTTTCCGTTCCGAATTGAATTCTACGTATCTGCGGCCATAGTTCTCATCATCAATAAAATGATGCTCTTTTAAAAATTCTATGGCGTAATCGGCAGCCTCTTTCGGATACCCTCCGTCCTTTAATTTCCGTCTCAGTTCCTGTTCTGTCTTATCTGAGGATTTCAGAAGAAAAAGGACCCTTTCCCTGGCCCTTTTAAACAAAACCTCCCGTAGGATCTCCTCATAAGTCTCTTCGGAAATCGGCTTTCCTTCCTCAATTCCAAATTTTCTAAGTTCCCCTCGATAAAGGACAAGAGTAAAGTCTTCATCCAGAATGACTTTACTCCTGCGTTTATCAACGGGCACGATTTCTACAACTATCATAGATGCCCCTTATTTTAATTATTTACCTGGTGTTCATGAGTCCACCGGTCAAAACCTTGTTGGGATTACTCCTTGGAAGTTTCGTCCTTGCTTTCTTCTGCCTTGATTCTCTTGCTTTCCTTAGCAGCAGCTGCACCAGCACGCTCCGGCTCTATACTACTTTCTTCATGAAGCCCATATTTTATACGGACCTTGTTCTCTACCTCCAGACAAACGGCCGGATTGTCCTGAAGATAAATTTTGGCATTTTCACGTCCCTGGCCGATCTTGACGTTATTATAAGCAAACCATGCACCGCTTTTTTCTACGATATTCTCTTTTACCGCCAGATCCAGGATATCTCCTTCCTTGGAAATACCTTTACCGAACATGATGTCGAATTCCGCCTCCTTAAATGGCGGTGCGATCTTATTCTTAACTACCTTGACGCGGACCCGGTTACCTACCATATCACCGCCCTGCTTTAAGGTCTCGATCTTACGGATATCCAGGCGGACAGACGCATAGAACTTAAGGGCACGTCCTCCTGTGGTAGTCTCAGGACTTCCAAACATCACTCCCACCTTCTCACGGAGCTGGTTAATAAAGAGAACAATACAGTTGGACTTGCTGATGACGGCCGTAAGCTTTCTAAGAGCCTGGGACATCAGACGCGCCTGAAGGCCCACATGAGAATCACCCATATCGCCTTCAATCTCGGCCTTTGGCACAAGAGCTGCTACCGAGTCTACAATTACAATGTCAACGGCACCGGATCTTACCATGGTCTCCGTGATCTCCAATGCCTGCTCCCCGTTATCCGGCTGGGAAATGTATAGGTTATCAATATCCACTCCTATGTTCTTGGCGTAAACAGGATCGAGGGCATGCTCCGCATCAATAAATCCTGCAATGCCGCCTCTCTTTTGAACTTCTGCGATCATATGAAGGGCAACGGTTGTCTTACCACTGGATTCCGGTCCGTAGATCTCCACAACTCTTCCCCTTGGAATTCCACCCAAGCCAAGGGCTATGTCAAGGCTTAATGCTCCCGTAGGTATGGTCTCCACATTCATATTTGTGCCTGAGTCGCCCAGTTTCATAACAGAGCCTTTTCCATATGCCTTTTCTATCTGAGTAAGGGCGGCATCAAGCGCCTTTAGCTTATCATCTTTATTCATATTATCCTCCGATGCGAACAAATGTTCTTCTTCTGTTTATAATCATAGTATACTTCCGGGCAAATGTCAACCAGAATTTTATACTTCTAAGCTCAATACGCATCACACTCCTGACCTGTACAGCAAAAATTTTGTTTTAATAAATTCAATAGGGATGTTCCGGCGAAATGCCTGAAAGTTAAGAAGACAGACTGCTTTCTTACTGTTAATTTACTATAGCATAGGAGGGATGGAGGTGCAAGTATTATTTTGCAAGAATATCAATCCGAATCTGCTTTATCAACTGACCTGCAATAAGCAAAATTCAGGAAAAAAACCGTGCTATTCCCAAAATACCCGGATAAACACGGTTTTTTATTACCATGCAATTGTTCCCACTAAAAACCTATGCATTTCTCTGTCAGTTATTCGCGGCAGCCGAAAGTCGGTGGAATGCTTTGCGGAAAACGGAAAAAATTCTCCGGATCGTACTTTGCCTTGATTCTGGTCAAGCGCTCAAAGTTACCGCCGTAGTAAGCCTTTGGCCAGTTTTCGATGGACAGATCCTGGGTGTTGATATAAACACCATTGGTATATGGCAGCATTTCCCTTCGGAATTGATCCACCCAATGAATACCAGGGCCAGCGCCTTCAGGCTCATTCCATGTGGCGTAAATAGACATATTTGACAGTGCCTTACGCTGGAAATACGCTGTGGCTTTGCTGGGAATATCGGCTACCGCCCCACCCAGGCCATGAAACAAGAGAGACACAGCAGAGGTTGGAGGATTTGTAATAAAACGCTGTATGATGTCAATTGCCTCGTCCGGAAGCAATGCATCTACATAAGGCCCAACGCTTTTAAATGGCTCCGGGCTGACGGGCTGGGTCCTGCCGATACGGGCTGCGGCTTCTACCCATGGTATATCCTCAATAAAAACGCTGCTCGGCGAACCGGTCCGGAGTAAGGGACGAAGCAATTCGCGCAATTCTTTGGCTGAGCCGAGAAACACCCCTTGTGTAAGCAAAAGAGGCTGCTCTCCTGATATAATCGATAACAGCGGTGTAAACCTGATGTCTGCGTCGGGAAGCGTATATTCCTGCCAGACCTTTAACACCGGCTTCAAGTCTTCAAGGTCCCAGTTGATTGCGGCATAAGCCACCGTATCGATTTCGTGCGTACGAAAACGGAAGGAAGTGCAAACGCCAAAGTTACCGCCGCCTCCACCCCGCAGAGCCCAAAACAGGTCTGCGTTGCGGTCTGCACTTGCATGCAGCACACAGCCATCTGCATCTACCAATTCTGCCTCCAGAAGATTATCAATAACAAGCCCCCAAGGCCTGGAAAGGCTGCTATGCCCGCCTCCCAAGGTAACGCCAGCAATGCCAGGGGTAGGGCATAGCCCCGGTGGAACGACTAAACCCTGTGAACCAAGTTCTTCTATAATTTCAATATTCCGAAGCCCTGTCTGGAGTGTGACTGTACCTTTTTTACGATTTATCTCCAGTTGTTTCATTTCGCTGACATCGATGATAAGCCCGCCATTTAACGCAGACACACCCTCGTAGTTGTGGCGGCCAGAGCGCATTCGAAGTGGTACTCCGTTATAACGCGCCCAGCGTATTGCATTAATGACATCCTGTGTTTCCCTTGCGAAAACAATAACCAGTGGAAATTTATTAAAAAACGTATTGAATTCCTGACGGGCGGAGTTGTACAGCGGATCATTTGGTAAAACAATCCGTCCGGTCAATTCGGGTTCCTTTTTATATTTCATTGTATCTCTCCTTAATAATTGGAAGCATAAATTTATGCATATTCCTCTTAATAATATATGGCTCGTACAATGTTTTATTTCCTGTACGCATACACCGTTGCCAGACAGTCCCTCCCCTCTGCATGAGGATTAGAACCGGCATGTGCTAAACAATATCAGGGCCTCCACGGGTCAAACTTTCCCGCAGAAGCCCTGTTTATATTCATACGTTTTTCTATTACATCAAAAGCCTCTCCACATCAAGCATCCCCCAGCCTTGCTGATTAATGGGAAGCCCCAGGTCCACAGCCCGCTCTCTTAACATCAATTTCACATCCCGATTGGTCAAATAAGGATATTTCTGAAGGAGAAGCGCAATCGCCCCTGAGACCAGAGGCGTCGACATTGAGGTTCCGCTTTTGGCAAGGTATTGCCCGGATTCATTGGCGCAGCTGATAATCCCTGCCCCCGGAGCGATGATTTCCGGTTTACAGATACAGGCACCGGTGGGACCTCTTCCTGAATAATCGATCATTCGGTTTCCCATTACATTGACCTCTTTATAATCATCTGAGCAGCCCACAGTAATCACCTTCCGGCTGATTCCAGGAGTTGTGATCGTATTCATGCCCGGTCCCATGTTTCCTGCGGCCACACAGACTACCAGCCCGTCATCCCATGCCGCATTTACCCCACGAACAAGAACAGAGTTCTCCGTCATCCCCTTTTTTGAAAAGGAACCAACAGAAATATTTACAATCCTGATCCCATACCTTTCTCTGTTATCACGTATCCATTTAAGTCCGGCTAACACATCGGAAGCATAACCGTTCCCTTTTTTATCCAATACCTTAAGCATAATAATATGACACTCCGGTGCAATGCCCATATACATTCCTCCGGAAGCGATTCCGCTGCCTCCGATAATTCCTGATATATGAGTCCCATGACCGTTATCGTCATAGGTATCCCTTCTGCGGTGTACAATATCTACAAAAGCCGCCATTCTATGTTCAAAGTCCTCATGAAGAAAAATCCCCGTATCGAGAACTGCAACTCCAATCCCACGTCCTGTATAGCCCATACGCTGGGCAGCATCACAGTGTATCGCTTCTCTCACATGATTCACAGTCCATTACCTGATTCCTTTTTTATTAGGATATTCCGGTTTGGCTCATGTGGTTTCTTTTCCTCAGAAATACAAAAGAAGATTTTAGTCAAATATCATTTACTTTCTGCATATCCGTTCCTATAATGGAATTAAAATAACAAGTAAGGAGATTATTATTATGGAGAATCATCGATCCGATGCCACTTTGCTGACACAGAACCTGATCCGCATCGACAGTACGGATCCAGGTGCATACGAAAAAAATATTGCCGAATATATTTTTAACAGGTTATCTTCCCTGCCTGTCCCTGTTATCAAAAAAGAGGTCCTCCCGGGCCGTTATAATATCATGGCAAAAATGAAAGGAGAAATCGACGACCCGGCCCTTGTTTATATCTGCCACATGGATACGGTGACCATTGGAGACGGCTGGACAACCGACCCGCTTGGAGCGGAGGTTATAAATAATAGGATCTATGGCCGGGGAGCCTGTGACATGAAATCCGGACTGGCCTGCGCCCTCTCTGCCTTTTCCGCTATGGCAAAGGAGGCGGCTTCCGGAAAAATCCCCAGACATTCCTTTGTTTTCATCGGTACTGTTGATGAAGAAGATTTCATGCGGGGAGTTGAGGATGTGATAAGAGAAGGCTGGGTGACGGAAAAAAGCTTTATTCTGGACACAGAGCCAACGAACGGACAGATCCAGGTTGCTCATAAAGGGCGTACCTGGTTTGAAGTTACCGTTACCGGAGTAACCGCCCATGCGAGCACTCCCTGGAAAGGGGCCGATGCCATTGCCGCTATGGCCGAGATCATCTCTTCCATACGCCGCCGGATCGGAGAATGCCCTTCCCATGAGGATCTGGGCATATCTACCGTCACATTCGGCCAGATCGAAGGAGGATACCGCCCGTATGTGGTTCCTGACCAATGCAAGGTCTGGATCGACATGCGTCTGGTACCTCCCACAGATACAGCTGCTGCCGTCTCCATTGTGGAACAGGCCATCCGAGAGGCTGAGATCGCTGTTCCAGGGATCACCTCTTCCTATGAGATCACTGGAGACAGGCCTTATATTGAAAAAGATGAAAGCTCCTTTTTGTTAAAAGCCTTAAAAGCTGCCGCAGAGGAAACCACAGGAAAAACGGTCCCTGTTTCCTATTTCCCCGGGTACACCGACACCGCCGTCATCGCAGGAAAGCTTCACAACCCCAACTGCATGTCCTATGGTCCGGGTGATCTGGAACTGGCCCATAAGCCGGATGAATATGTCCCCCTTGAAGATATCATAAGATGCGAGGAAGTGCTCACCAGACTGGCACGCTCCATTCTTTTCTAGATATCTTCAGCCGGACCGGAATTGAAATGAACCCAATATGTTGAATACAGCCAACATGGTGGGTTCATTTCTACTCTAATTCAACACCTTTTAGATATAATTGCTGCAGAATAAAATCATTTATTCGATTATTAATCTCCGTTTTATCATATAAGCCACTACAAATATCATAAAACGCACCTACACTAATCTCACAAATTATTTTTTTATTTCCTCTTTTCCGTTCAAACTGGAAAACTCCATCATCATAAAATATTGTATAATCTTCATTGCTTTCTAATCCCCTTAAACAATTCCTTATACTCTTATTTCTGTAAGTACCAGGAAATAAATGCCAAGTTCTACCCATTATATCCTTCACCTCCATATTAACATTATATACCAATGTTTGCCGAAAGAAAGTAAATATTACCTACAAATTTCGATAATTTTCTTACACTAAAGTGCTATGCTAGCAGCACTCACCCTTTCTTTCACTTGTTATTTTGTGTTATATATGAAATAATAAATAAAAACCAGGCATATCGGAGGTCGAAAATGAAAAGTATTACAATATCAGAATTACAAAAATATATTAAAGAAAAAGATTATCATCCAGACCTCAAAAAAGATTATTTTCTAAAATTATCAGAAGAAGTCGGAGAACTCGCACAAGCAATACGCAAGAATACAACTCCTGCCAATGAGACTTCTTTTAAGGGCAGTATTGAAGAAGAACTCTATGATGTCCTGTACTATACTCTCGCTATCGCTAATCTGTATGATATTGATCTGGAAACATGGATTCCTGTAAAAGAGCGTATAAACGATGAAAAATATGGAACCCACGATGCAGATAAACTCTTTTCCTCTTTTCCAATTAATTGATATGGACATCCGAATAATGCCACTAATTGATCAGATTTATGTCACTAGTTTTGTAATAACTATAATTTTTCAAATAGTTCATGAGGACGAGTCCAGTTTTTTTGCATTTTAACTAAATCTAATTTTCCTACGCAAAGATTGAATTAAGAAAATCTTCATAATCTATTCAAACAATATACAAACTTTTCTAGAGCCGGTGTGTTATACTAAGACCATAAGAAATGCACAATGTATCAATTATCCTTTCACCCTTTTTGAAATCCGAAAATCCTAAGAAAAATCACCCCTGTGTCATGTGGCACAGGGATTTTTCTGCCCAAATTAAGAAAAAACAGGAGTTCTGAGTAAAAAACAGGAGAGATGCTTCCCAAAACTCCGGAAACCATCTCTCCTATATTTATAATTCCTTACAAAATTATTAATATTTCATGTCCTTCAGCACATCGCAAAAATCAAAGGTGGCAAAATAATCCCTGGGAGTCTCGGCCCTGCGGATCATCTGAACGGATCCATCTTCTTTTAAGAGCAGTTCCGCAGATTTTAATTTCCCGTTATAATTATATCCCATGGCATAGCCATGAGCCCCCGTATCGTGAATAAAAAGCAAATCGCCCACGGATATCTCAGGCAGGTTCCGGTCAATGGCGAATTTGTCATTATTTTCACAGAGTGAACCCACCACATCATATTTATGGCCGCACACATCTCCCTCTTTTCCCATAACCGTGATATGATGATAAGCCCCATACATGGCCGGTCTCATCAAATTCACCGCACAGGCATCCACGCCAATGTATTCCTTATGGGTATGCTTCTCATGGATGGCCCTTGTTACCAGCCCGCCGTAAGGCCCAAGCATAAAACGTCCAAGCTCTGTGTAAATTGCCACATCTCCCATTCCTTCCGGTACCAGAATTTCTTCATAAACCTTTCGGACCCCTTCTCCGATGGCCTTGATGTCATTAGACTCTTCACCCGGACGGTAAGGAATTCCGATCCCTCCTGATAAGTTAATGAAAGAGATATGGGCTCCTGTCTCATCTTTAAGCTTTACTGCAAGTTCAAAAAGCACTTTTGCAAGAAGGGGATAATATTCATTGGTCACCGTGTTGCTGGCTAAAAACGCATGGATACCGAAGTGTTTGGCTCCATTGCTCTTTAATATCCGGAACGCCTCAAACATCTGCTCGGTCGTCATCCCATATTTGGAATCCCCCGGATTATCCATAATGTCATTACTGATCTTAAATATCCCGCCCGGATTATAACGGCAGCTAATGGTTTCCGGAATATGCCCGATGGCCTTTTTAAGAAAATCGATATGAGTGATGTCGTCCAGATTGATGATTCCGCCGATTTTGTCCGCATACTGAAATTCCTCAGCAGGCGTATCATTGGAAGAAAACATGATATCAGAACCGGTAAAGCCAAGGCAATCAGACATCATAAGCTCTGTCATGGATGAACAGTCCGCTCCGCACCCATAATCCTTTAGAATATTCAGGATAAATGGATTAGGCGTGGCCTTTACCGCAAAATACTCCCGGTACCCTTTATTCCAGGAAAACGCCTCCTTTAACTTTTTGGCATTCTCCCTGATCCCCTTTTCATCGTATAAATGAAAAGGTGTTGGATATTCTTTTACGATTTCTTCTAACTTCTCCTTGGTAACAAATGGTCTCTTATCCATAGCTTTCCTCTCCTCTCGTAGCTTACCATATGCAAAAAGAGCCTGTCTCCGGCACATCTGCTGTAAGCTACATTGTACCGGGGATAGACTCCTTTGTCTACACTTATTTTGTATAAATATTCATAGCACGTTAGTCTACGGTTACGATCCTCATGATGTTGGTATGAGCTGCCGGCTCATTTCTTCTCACCGGATTCACCACACCGGCAGTAACCACTACCGTTTCATTTTCCTTTACAATACCTTTTGATTTTAACAGCTCCATGGAGGAATAAATCAAGACGTCCGTGGACTCCGCACGCTTTCCATGGAATGGCTTTACGCCCCAGTATAACTGCATCTGACGAAGAGCGGAAGCACTTGGGGACAGACCGATGATCAGACTTTCCGGTCTCCATTTGGATAACAGTCTTGTCGTGAAGCCGGTGATGCTTGGCGCTACGATCACTCTGGCTCCCAGATCATGAGCAGTGGCTACAGAAGAATAACATACGGCATTGGATACATTATGCACATTAACAGCAGAAACCTTGCGCTCTCTGTATGCGCTGTAATCCAGATGCTTTTCTGTCTCCTCTACGATGGAAGCCATCATGGAAAGGGCTTCAACCGGATATTTACCCATAGCGGTCTCGCCGGAAAGCATTACCGCATCTGTTCCGTCATAAACTGCATTTGCTACGTCCGTTACCTCTGCTCTTGTTGGGCGGGGATTACGGATCATAGAATCTAACATCTGGGTTGCTGTAATTACAGGCTT
>Ga0213828_1000446_pt1 | contig 40334 bp, 31 predicted proteins | sample MC6MC0897MG_FD_180664 | JGI IMG/M metagenome (GOLD analysis project Ga0213828, IMG submission 180664) | Enriched soil aggregate microbial communities from Iowa State University, Ames, United States - MC6-MC0897-MG | ecosystem: Environmental > Terrestrial > Soil > Unclassified | place: USA: Iowa...
TTCTGTTGGCGGAAGCCGACACCGACGAAGCCGCGGCCGAAGAAGCCGCTGCTGCGTTGGCGGCAGTTGAAACCGATATCGGCCGCACGACCGACCCGGTGCGCATGTACATGCGTGAAATGGGTACTGTCGAGCTGCTGACCCGCGAAGGCGAGATCGAAATCGCCAAGCGTATCGAGGAAGGCATCCGTGAAGTCATGGGCGCCATCGCTCACTTCCCGGGTACTGTCGACTACATTCTCAGCGAATACGATCGTGTCACCACCGAAGGTGGCCGTCTGTCCGATGTGCTCAGCGGTTACATCGACCCTGATGACAACATCGCTGCCCCGACCGAAGAAGTGCCTGTTCCAGGCGCCAAGGCCGCGGCTACCAAGGAAGAAACAGACGACGAAGAAGAAAGCGAAGAGAGCGATGACGAGGAAGAGGCCGAAAGTGGCCCGGACCCCGTCGTAGCAGCTCAGCGTTTCGGTGCCGTTGCCGATCAGCTTCAAGTCACCAACAAGGTGCTGAAGAAGAGCGGTCGCAACGCCAAGGAAAGCATCGCGGCCCTTCAGGCCCTGGCTGACCTGTTCATGCCGATCAAGCTGGTACCCAAGCAGTTCGAGGTACTGGTCGAGCGCGTGCGTGATGCACTGAGCCGCCTGCGTCAGCAAGAACGCGCCATCATGCAACTGTGCGTCCGTGACGCCCGCATGCCGCGTGCCGACTTCCTGCGCATGTTCCCAAGCAACGAAACCGACCAGACCTGGAGCGGTGACCTGGCCAAGCGTAGCACCAAGTGGGCTGCCGCCCTGGGTGAAAAAGACGCTGCCATCGTCGCTTGCCAACAGAAGCTGATCGACCTTGAGACCGAGACTGGCCTGACCGTCGCCGAGATCAAGGAAATCAACCGTCGCATGTCGATCGGTGAAGCCAAGGCCCGCCGCGCCAAGAAAGAAATGGTCGAGGCGAACCTGCGTCTGGTGATCTCCATCGCCAAGAAGTACACCAACCGTGGCCTGCAGTTCCTCGATCTGATCCAGGAAGGCAACATCGGCTTGATGAAAGCGGTGGACAAGTTCGAATACCGTCGCGGCTACAAGTTCTCGACATATGCCACCTGGTGGATTCGCCAGGCGATCACCCGCTCGATCGCCGACCAGGCGCGCACCATCCGTATTCCGGTGCACATGATCGAGACGATCAACAAGCTCAACCGCATTTCCCGGCAGATGTTGCAGGAAATGGGTCGTGAACCGACCCCGGAAGAGCTGGGCGAGCGCATGGAAATGCCTGAGGACAAGATCCGCAAGGTACTGAAGATCGCCAAAGAGCCGATCTCCATGGAAACCCCGATCGGTGACGACGAAGACTCGCACCTGGGCGACTTCATCGAGGACTCGACCATGCAGTCCCCGATCGATGTAGCCACGGTCGAAAGCCTCAAGGAAGCCACCCGCGACGTGCTCTCGGGCCTGACCGCCCGCGAAGCCAAAGTGCTGCGTATGCGCTTCGGCATCGACATGAACACCGACCACACCCTCGAAGAGGTGGGCAAGCAGTTCGACGTGACCCGTGAACGGATCCGTCAGATCGAGGCGAAGGCGTTGCGCAAATTGCGCCACCCAACTCGCAGCGAGCATCTGCGCTCCTTCCTCGACGAGTGATGACAAACCCCGGCCCAGGCCGGGGTTTTTCTTTTACGGCCCCGGCTGCAACACAATGCCCGACTTCCGCCCCACATCCCCCTGAATGCCGGTCTACACTCGTCGTCAGACACTCTGATCGCGAGGCCGCTATGCCCCTGATGCCGGCCATCCTGTTGCTGCTCCTGATTCTGTGGACCACAACGGCCGGCGCCCTGACCCTGACAGACGAGGAAAAAGCCTGGCTGGCTGCCCACCCGCAGTTGAGCCTGGGCGTAGACGCCTCTTGGCCACCGTTCGAGTTTCGCGACCAGGAGGGCCGGTACCAGGGATTGGCCGCCGACTACATCGCCATGATCCAGGAACGCCTGGGTGTGACGCTAAAACCGGTCGAGCCAAAGAGCTGGACCGAGGTATTGGCGCAAGCGCGCGATGGCAAGCTCGACCTGCTCCCCGGCATCATGTCGACCCCAGAGCGTCAGGGTTATCTGGCCTTCACCCGCCCCTACCTCGACTTCCCCATTGTCATCCTTGCCCACAAAGGCGGTGCACAACCCCGTTCATTGAAAGACCTGTACGGCCTGAAAATCGCCGTGGTCGAGGATTACGCCCCACACGAACTACTGCGCACCCACCACCCGGACCTCAACCTGGTGGCCATGCCCAATGTCAGTTCGACGCTGCAAGCCCTGGCCACAGACGAGGTCGATGCCGTGGTCGGCGACCTCGCCTCGAGCATCTGGAGCTTGCGCCAGCTCAAGCTCGACGGCCTCTACGTCAGCGGCGAAACGCCCTACCGCTACCAGCTGGCCATGGCCGCACCGCGGGATAACAAAGTCCTGGTGGGCATTCTCGATAAGGTCATGGCCGACATGACCAGCGCCGAAGTCAGCCATATTCAGCAGCGCTGGGTCGGCAACGTGGTGGACCAGCGCATGTTCTGGTCCGACATGCTCATCTATGGCTTGCCTGCAGTGCTGCTACTGGTGGCGATTCTCGCAGTAGTCATTCGTATCAACCGTCGGCTCAGCTCGGAAATTTCCCGTCGCATCGCCCTGGAACAAGAACTGCGCAGCAGCGAGTATCACTACCGCGGCCTGGTCGAAAGCCTGTCGGCAATCGCCTGGGAGGCGGACGCCAACGACTTTACCTACAGCTATGTCTCGCCCCACGCCGAGGACCTGCTCGGCTACCCGCTGCATGATTGGCTCAAACCGGGCTTCTGGCGCAGCATCCTGCACCCCGAGGACGCGCTCTGGGCCCAGGCCTACTGCGACAGCGAGACCGCCGCCAGGCGTGATCACAGCCTCGACTACCGGGTGATCCGCGCCGATGGCCAACCGCTCTGGGTGCGCAACATCGTCAGCCTGATCGAGCATGGGCATCGGCCGGTGATGCGCGGGCTGATGATCGACATCAGCGAGACCAAACGCACCGAGGATGCCCTGCGCCTGTCGGAGCAGAAATTCGCCTCGGTGTTCCAACAGTGCCCGGACATCCTGCTGATCGCCCGCCACAGCGACGGCTGCCTGCTGGAGGTCAACGAGGCCTTCGAGGAGCAGATCGGCCTGACCCCGGGCCAAGTCATCGGCCGCACCGCCACCGAGCTGGACCTGTGGGCCTTAGAAGGCAGCGGCCCACGTTTGCTCGAACGCCTGCACCAAGGCGGCATCCGCAACCTCGAAATGAGCTTCCGGCGCAGCAACGGCCAGCTGTTCACGGGCCTGACCTCGGCAGAAACCTTCGAACTCGATGGCACCCCGGCGCTGGTGGTGGCCGTGCGCGACATCAGCCAGCTCAAGGAAACCCAGGAGCAACTGCAAACCTCGGAAGAGAAGTTCGCCAAGGCGTTCCACGCATCACCCGATGGCCTGCTGCTGTCGCGCCAGAGTGATGGGCTGCTGATTGAAGTCAACGAGGGCTTCTGCCGCCTCACCGGCTATGACCTGAACCCGAGCATCGACCAGACCTCCCTCGACCTCGGCATCTGGGTTGACCTGAACGAACGCAAGCGCCTGGTCGACCAACTCAAGCGTGATGGCTTCGTGCGTGATTTCAGCTGCCACATCCGCCGCAGCGATGGGCAGATCCGCCTGTGCGAGCTGTCTGCCCGGCCCCTGCCGATCGGCGGTGTCGACTGCATGCTGACCATCGCCCGCGATATCACCGAGCGCCACCTGATGCAGGAAAAACTGCAACTGGCCGCCACCGTGTTCGAAAACACCGCCGAGGGCGTGCTGATCACTGATATCGACCAGCGCATCAGCGCGGTCAACCGCGCCTTCAGCGAAATCACGGGCTACAGCGAGATCGAAGCGCTCGGCCAGACCCCGCGCCTGCTTGCCTCTGGCCAGCACGACAGCGCCTTCTATGCCGCCATGTGGCACCAACTGACCGCCGAGGGCCATTGGCAGGGCGAGATCTACAACAAGCGCAAGAATGGCGAGTTCTACCCTGGCTGGCTGACCATCAGCGCGGTGCGCAACAGCGAGCATGAAATCACCCACTTCGTCGCCGTGTTCGCCGACATCTCCAGCCTCAAGCACGCCCAGGCCAAGCTCGACTACCAGGCCCACCACGACCCACTGACCGGCCTGCCCAACCGCGCGTTGTTCGAGAATCGCCTGCAGGCGGTGCTTACCTGCGCCCAGGTCTCCAACCGCCAGGGCGCGGTCCTGTTCCTCGACCTCGACCGCTTCAAGCACATCAACGACAGCCTTGGCCACCCGGTCGGCGACCTGTTGCTCAAGGGTATCGCCCAGCGCCTGAAAGAGCAGGTGCGTGACGTCGACACCGTGGCCCGCCTGGGCGGTGACGAGTTCATCATCCTTCTGCCCGGCCTGCACAGGCCCAGCGACGCCAACAGCATCGCCGGCAAGTTGCTGGCCTGCTTCAGCGCGCCGTTCCAGGCCGGCGAGCACGAGTTCTTCACCAGCGCCAGCATCGGCATCAGCCTGTACCCCCAGGACGGCAGCGACGTCTCGACGCTGATCCGCAATGCCGACGCTGCCATGTACCGCTCCAAGGCCAAAGGCCGCAACCGTGTAGAAGCCTACACCCGCGACCTCACCGCCCAGGCCAGCGAACGCATCGCCCTCGAACATGAGTTGCGCCGCGCCGTCGAGCGCAACGAGATGAGCCTGTGCTTCCAGCCCAAGCTCAGCCTCAAGACACAGAGCCTGGTCGGTGCCGAAGCGCTGATCCGCTGGAGCCACCCGACCTTTGGCGAGGTGCCGCCAGAGCATTTCATTCACCTGGCAGAAGAGAACGGCACCATTCTTCAGTTGGGCGACTGGGTGCTGGAGCAGGCCTGCCGGCAGATGCACCTCTGGAAGATGCACTACGAAGACTTCGGCCCCCTGTCGATCAACCTCGCCGGCGCCCAACTGCGTCACCCGCACCTGGCGCGGCGCATCGAACAGTTGCTCAAGACCTATCAACTGAAGGCGGGTGACCTGCAGTTGGAGATCACCGAGAACTTCATCATGAGCCAGGCCGAGGAAGCCCTGGCCGTGCTGCACCAGTTGAAAAAACTGGGCGTGCAATTGGCCATCGACGATTTCGGCACCGGCTATTCGTCGCTCAGCTACCTCAAACGCCTGCCGCTGGACATCCTCAAGATCGACAAGTCGTTCATCCGCGGCCTGCCCGAGGACCCCCACGACGCCGCCATCGCCCGCGCAATCATTGCCCTGGGCCGCAGCATGCAGTTCACCATCATTGCCGAAGGCGTGGAAAACCAGGCCCAACAGCGCTTCCTGGCCGCCGAAGGCTGCGAGCAGATCCAAGGCTACATCGTCAGCCTGCCCCTGCCGGCGGAGGAATTCGCTGCGGCGTTTCTTCGTATAGCACTAACCGATCTTTCGGATGGCACCCTTTCAAAACCCTCGTTATAATCCGGCCACCTCTGAGGGCCTATAGCTCAGTTGGTTAGAGCAGAGGACTCATAATCCTTTGGTCCACGGTTCGAGTCCGTGTGGGCCCACCAAACTCAAAGCCGCGCATTGCGCGGCTTTCTGCTTTTCGGGTTTTTCGCACCCGTATCAGTCCTAGGTTGGGTCCGAAGGTAGACGGTTAAAACGTCATCTTCACCTGCAACCCAGCCGCTAGCGCATTGCCTCTTTGCTTGCCAAAGAAAGCCCCAGGCTCGATGTAGTACTGCACGTCCGGGCGCAGCAGTAGCCACGGTGTTACTTGCGCACCGTAATTGAGTTCCAGTACTTGCTCCCCGCTATCGAGCCCGGTAATGACGGCAGTGTCATCTGGGTAGGCCGCAGCAGCTTCCTGCACACCCCGCGTGCGCGGGTTGATAACGGCGCGGCCATAGCCAAAGGAAATGGAGTCTTGCGGGCGGCTGGCAAACGGCTTTTGTTTAACCAGGCCCAGCGAGTACCAGCGGCGCATTGGCGAGGTCGCGGCGTTGCTGGTGGCTGCTTGCCCGAACAACCTCAGCACACTGGCCGGGTCTTGCTCGTCGCGCCAGATCGCCTGATCCACCAGCAGGTAAGCGCCTGTACGGCTGCTGCTTTTGCCGGTGCCGCCAATCTTGGCGTAATCGGACGTGTCGTAGTACCAGCCAACTTTGTATTGGCCATTGAGGAATGCACGGTTATTGATGATCGCCTCCAGCGGCAAGATAGCGCCCGTCGTGCCGTTGCTGGGCATAGCGAACGCTTTGGAGACGCGCGCGTTGTACCCCGGGTTGACCTGGAACAGTGCCGTTTGCAGCGTCAGCGACGGGTTGACGTCATAGCGCAACTCGCCCCCCCAATGTGCGGTCGGGTAGTTGCCCCAGCCACTGCCGCTGGACATGGTCAGCGGATGCGCACAAAAGCCTGCACTGACAAAGTTGGCGAGGATCGGCATGCCGCCGAAATCGGTGCCCATGACCATGTAACCGAGCTTGGTGGACAGGTCTGGCGAGAACAGCGTGCGCTGGTAACTCAACTCGGTCAGCCGCGTATATTCGCCCCCGTAGACCTCTTGCGCGGACATGCGGTTGCCAATCAGGTCTTCGGTGGCGCTGTGGCCGCGACGATCGTTGAGCAGTACTTGCACGCGCCCGGCATCTGGGGTGTCGAGCAGTTTGCTCAAATCAAACTGAGCGCCCAAACGTATCTGTTGTGCATAGTGGGTACCGCGTTTGATACCGCCATGCAGGTTGGAAATGGTTTCCGAGGTGTAGTCGCCCGTCAGCTTGATACCCTGGTCTTCCAGCCTCTGACGCTGCCCGCCCCAGTTACCGGTGAGTGTAGGTTGGGTCATCAGGTGGGCAGTATCGGCCAATGCGCAGGGCAGTGGCAGAAGGCAAAGCGATAAACCGCTGCACAGGCTGCCGGCCAGCACGGCGCGGAGGGGTAATGACATTTTGCGCGGGTTCCTTGCTTGAGAAGTCGTTGAACAGTTCTGGCTTTTGCGTGATGGGCTGACTGGCGGGAAAAAAAATCCCCGCGAGCGGGGATTTTTCGTAGTGCACCAGAGCCGTTACGGCTTGCTGCCGTCAGGCAATGCGTAAGCGATGATGTAATCGCCCACATCTGGCGAGTGGCTCATGCCGCCAGCGGAAATCACCACATACTGCTTGCCGGTCGTGGGGGACTTGTAGATCAGCGGCGCTGCTACGGCACCTACTGGCAAGCGGGCCTTCCACACTTCTTTGCCGGTTGCCGAGTCGAGCGCACGCAGGTAGTAGTCCTGGGTGCCCGCGAAGAACACCAGGCCGGATGCCGTCGAAGTAGGGCCGCCGAGTGTCGGCATACCCAAAGGGATCTGCAGGTGCGTCTTGATGCCCAGTGGGCCGGTATCCTGAACCGTGCCCAGTGGCACCTGCCACACCAGTTTCTGGGTGTTGAGGTCAATCGCGCTCATGCTGCCAAACGGTGGCGTATTGCACGGTACGCCCAGTGGCGACTGGAGGATGTCGATCTTCACACCGCCATAGATGCCCGCGACCTGCGGCCGAATAGTGCCCATGAAGCCAGGCACCTCATCGGTCGACACTTTGTACTTGCGGGTGTTTTCCTGGGTTACCAACGACATGCGCAGTGGCATACGCATGTCGTTGACGAACATCATGCCGGTGTTTTCATCAATAGAAATGCCACCCCAGTTCATGCCACCCAACAGCCCTGGCCATTCGATGTACGGCTTTTCAGAGGGCGGTGTGAACGGGCCGACATACACCGAGTCCTTGAACATGATCCGGCAGTAGAGCTGGTCGAAAGTGGACACACCCCACATCGATTGCTCGGTCAGCGGGTCCGCGCCAATGACGGGCATACCCGCCGAGTACGGCTGGGTCGGTGACAGGTGTTCGCCTTCTGCGGCCGGTGAAGTGGGAACAGGGCGCTCCTGAACTTCAGTGACCGGCTGGCCAGTGCGGCGATCCAGCACGAAGATATGGCCGGTCTTGGTGGTCTGGATCAGCACCGGGGTCTTGGTGCCTTGGGCGTTTTTCATCTCGTACAGCACGGGTTGCGAAGGCAGGTCGTAGTCCCAGACATCATGATGGACAGTCTGGAAAACCCACTTGGCCTTACCTGTCGATGCATCGACCGCGACAATGGCTGTGCCGAACTTTTCTTTCACCTGGTTACGGTCGCCACCCCAATAGTCAGGTGGGCCATTGCCGGTAGGCAGGTAGACCAGATTCAGTTCTTTATCGTAGGTGGGAATGGTCCATACGTTAGGTGTTTCAAGCGCGAACTGATGGTCAGCCGCCGCAGTGTCGGTACCCTCAGGCGCACCGACATCCCAGGCCCATACCAACGAACCGCTCAGCACATCGAATGCACGCACGGCACCAGAAGGCTCGCCGGCCACGATGTCACGTACCCAGCCCCCCACCACTGTGAGGTGGCCCATGACCACAGGCAGAGACGTCGGGTGGTAGCGCTTGCTGTTTTCCGTTGGCCCCATGCCCTTCTTGAGGTCAACGTAACCGTCCTCGCCGAAGTTGGGGCAAAGGGTGCCGGTGTGTGCATCCAGGGCAAACAGCCGGGCATCGACCGACGATACCAGGATGCGCTGGCGGCATTGCTGCTCGCTGGCGTGAGAGGCTTTTACCTCGGCGCTGAGGCTGTCGTCCCGGTCGATGTCGTAATAGCCCACGCCACGGCAGGTCACATGCTCTTCGCTTTTGGCGTGAGGGTCGAACTTCCAGAGAGGTTTGCCGGTATCGCCATCAAGCGCGGTGATCAGGTTTTCCGGCGTGCACGAGTACAGGACGTTGCCGATCTGCAATGGCGTGTTCTCGTCGACACCCGCACCTGGGCCGCTGGTTCTGCGGCCGGTCCGGTAGGTCCAGGCAACTTGCAGGTCCTTGACGTTTTCCGGGGTGATTTGCGTGTAGGGCGCGAAGCGCGTGCCCGAGGCGCTGCGCCCAAAGAACTCCCAGTTTTCCGGGGCTGTGGAGGCAGCGTCTGGGGTTGTCAGGCTACCTGCTGCGATGGGGTTCGAGATGCCGCCATGTGGGAAGAAGGCGGCGATGAACGTGGCGATCAATGCCAGCAACAGGGCAAACCCGGAGCGATTGGCGGTTCGGCGTGTGCTCGAAGAGGTAGTGGGCAGTGCAGCGCCCACCCACAGGCTCAGGGTCAGGATGATGGCCGGGACCACCAGACGCGGCAGCAGTGGCCAGTAACTAAGTTGCCCCACTTCGTAAAATGCCCAGGCGCAGGTGGCCAGGAATATCAGAATCGAAAGTACAATACTGATACGCTTGCGCAAGCACACGGCTACGGCCAACACGGCGTAGGCAAGCCCCGCCAGCAGGTAGTAACTTGACCCGCCCAGTGCCAATAGTTTGCAACCGCCGTAAATCAAACCCAGCGCCACACACATTACAAGTAGCGCAAATAGCAGTCGAGCGGCACTGCTTAACGAGCGCCTCCCCGCGTTGGAACACGTGTCATCCGTCATGGTTGTGTAAGCTCTGTGGGTATATGCATGGTTGTTCCATCAGGGCGCAAGAACGCCGCCAGAGAAGTCAGGCTGCGCAGCCTGCCAATAGCAAGAATCGCCAAGATCATCAGCGTTAGATGAAAGGTCAGTTATTCAGGCAGGCCGCTAGAACGGCCCTGTTGGCACGAAACTTTGTAAAACGAACAATTATTCAACGTCAGCAACCTGAATACCGAGGTTTGACGTTGCTTAAAGGATAAGTCCGACTATCCCCAGGATAAACCAACGCGTCTGCAACAGCTTTTATACGAACCTGTAACAATGACAAAGCCGCGCCATCGCGCGGCTTTGTCATTTCAACTTGGTCAGGCTTTGCAGATCAAGATTGCATCTTCGATACGGCAGCTTTCCTGCTTCCCGTCATACCCCCAATGAATGGAGGGGAGCGGGCCGCTTGCCACAGAACTGCCATCCTCGTTGAACACTTCAATAACCGCGTTCCACAAACTTGTGCGAGGTGTTTCGCTGCCGGGGTCCAGGCATAACAGGTGAGTGATCTGGAAATCACCCTCGTTTTCATAACCCTGATAACCGACCACCATCATCCAGTGGCCACTGCCACCAGGCCAGCGCACCCCGATAATCGGGGCAGACATGCAGTCGATTGAATCCTGGACCTGTTGAACAATGTCTTTTTTACTGCCGGTAACGTACTCAGCGCCCACCCCCACACCACTGAAGCACTCGACCAGCCTCAGCATGTCCTTGTGGTCGGTGCCTTCTGAAACCAGTGCGCCCAAACTACGTATTTCGGAACGAAAACGCCCTTCGCGGCTGTTGCCATGCCAGAGATACATGTTCCTGGCTTCGCCATAACCCATGACGCCCAGGGTAATCAGGGCCATCACCACACTGTATGGGCCACACGCACCGTCCAGTCCACCTTGGCGCAAATGCACCAACTGACCGCCACGAGCATAGGTCAGCGGCCCATCCGGGGAGACCATCAACCAGGGGCTGACTGTCATCTTGTTCATAGCGCGAATCCTTGCATGACGTGAGGTTAAATCGCAGTGAGCGGGGCGGCGGAAGATATCAATCGGCCACCATTCCGTCCACGCAGATCAACCGGCCGGCAAGTTTGCTGAAGATCAACGACCAAGGATTACAGGGTGGTTACGCGCATTTCTACTTGGCGGGGGTTGTAGAACGTGGTGTCAGCCGGAATATCGCGCATCACCAGCGACATGGCCCCAATCACCACGTTATCGCCAATGCTGATCCGGTCGGCAACAATGCAGCTGTTGGCGCCCAGGCTGACGTTATCGCCAATGCGCAGCGCATACGCCTGCAGCCCAAGGGTCTTGATGCCGATCGAGCAATTCTGCCGAATGAAGAAATTGCGCCCGATGCTCACGTGACGGGTAATCACCACGCCAGGCAGGTGGGCGATGCGCAGCCCGGGCGCGATCTGTGCGCCGATGTCGATGTCTACGGCATACTTCAGATTAAGCCGCTGCTGCATGCGCTTGGCGTGCCGCCGGCCCAGGCCGCCTCGTGCATCCAGATACTGGGCCAGGCGGAAGGCGAAGAGAAAGCGCAGCTTGTTATCCTTGCGGGCGCGGCGCAGCACGTTGAACAGCAGGCTGATACGGCGCCCGGGCTTTTTCTTGTTGGAGACTTCCAGTCGCCAGCATTCGAGCAGGTTTGCGAGGTTCATGGCGTGGCTCCACTGCGTACGGCCTGCCATGATGCCGAAACAAAGCCAGCGACGCAGCCTTGCCCTGGCGGCCACTGGCTGGCTAGGCTAGCGGGCCCACTGTAGAGACTTGCCATGTCGGATGCCCGCCCCATCACGCTGGATGAAATCGATCGCCAGCTGATCGCCCTGCTGCAGATCAATGCCCGCGAAAGCGTTGCCACCCTCGCCCGCCTGCTCGGTATCGCGCGCACCACGGTCAACTCGCGCCTGGAGCGGCTGGAGAAGAACAAGGTGATCTCAGGCTACGGCGTGCGCCTTGGCCAGCACGTGATCGGGGGTGGTTTGCAGGCGTATGTCGGGATCAAAGTGCAGCCCCGCTCCGGCAAGGAAGTGGTGCGGCGCTTGAGTGCCATGGGGCAGGTGCAGCAATTGTGCGCGGTGAGTGGCGAATTCGATTATGTGGCCTGGCTGCGGACCGATTCGCCAGAACAGCTGGACCAGATGCTCGACCAGATCGGCAGTGTCGACGGGGTGGAAAAAACCACTACGTCGATCATCTTGAGCAGCAAGGTCGACCGCGGGCAGCCGCTCTGAAGTGGCTGGCGATCAGGCTTACTGACTGGCGAGTATGCCTCCTAAACCGTGGATTCTCCCGCCACGCTGGCCTGATTCGTCACAATGACTTTAATTGGATACATTTCGACTAAAACCACTACATTCCTCCAACACTCTGCACCTTAATTACGAACACCCCGCTCCCTAAAATGACCCCCAGGCATCTCCTATACTCAGGCTCCGCCCTCCGCGCAGCCCCTCTGGCAAGGTCACTTCATGAACAACAAGAACCGCCACCCCGCCGACGGCAAAAAACCCATCACCATCTTCGGCCCGGACTTCCCCTTCGCCTTCGATGACTGGCTGGAACACCCGGCTGGCCTGGGCAGCATCCCTGCCCAGCGGCATGGCGAAGAAGTGGCGATCGTGGGTGCCGGTATCGCCGGCCTGGTGGCGGCCTACGAGCTGATGAAGCTGGGCCTCAAACCAGTGGTCTATGAGGCCTCGAAGCTCGGTGGCCGGTTGCGCTCGCAAGCCTTCAACGGCACCGACGGAATCATCGCCGAGCTCGGCGGCATGCGCTTTCCGGTTTCTTCAACGGCCTTCTACCACTATGTGGACAAGCTGGGCCTGGAGACCAAACCCTTCCCCAACCCGCTGACGCCGGCCTCCGGCAGCACGGTGATCGACCTGGAAGGCCAGACCTACTACGCCGAGAAAGTCGCCGACCTGCCTGAGCTGTTCCATGAAGTGGCCAACGCCTGGGCCGACGCGCTGGAGAGCGGCGCTCAATTTGCCGACATCCAGCAGGCGATCCGCGACCGTGATGTACCGCGCCTCAAAGAACTGTGGAACACGCTGGTGCCCCTGTGGGACGACCGCACCTTCTACGACTTCGTCGCCACTTCGCGCTCATTCGCCAAGCTGAGCTTCCAGCACCGGGAGGTGTTCGGCCAGGTCGGCTTCGGCACCGGTGGCTGGGACTCGGACTTCCCCAATTCGATGCTGGAAATCTTTCGCGTGGTGATGACCAACTGCGACGATCACCAGCACCTGGTGGTGGGCGGCGTGGAGCAGGTGCCGCAAGGTATCTGGCGGCATGCGCCAGAGCGCTGCGCCCACTGGCCTGAAGGCACCAGCCTCAGCTCGTTACACGGGGGTGCGCCACGCACCGGGGTCAAACGCATCGCCCGTGCCGCCGATGGCCGGCTTGCGGTCACCGACAACTGGGGTGATACGCGTCATTACGCCGCCGTGCTCGCCACCTGCCAGACCTGGCTGCTGACCACCCAGATCGACTGCGAAGAATCGCTGTTCTCGCAGAAGATGTGGATGGCCCTGGACCGCACCCGCTACATGCAATCGTCGAAAACCTTCGTCATGGTCGACCGCCCGTTCTGGAAGGACAAAGACCCGCAAACCGGCCGCGATCTGATGAGCATGACCCTCACCGACCGCCTCACCCGGGGTACCTATCTGTTCGATAACGGCGACGACAAACCCGGTGTGATCTGCCTGTCCTACGCGTGGATGAGCGATGCGCTGAAAATGCTCCCGCACCCGGTCGAAAAGCGCGTGCAACTGGCCCTCGACGCCTTGAAGAAAATCTACCCGAAGACCGATATCGCCGGGCACATCATCGGCGACCCGATCACCATTTCCTGGGAGGCCGACCCGCACTTCCTCGGCGCCTTCAAGGGCGCGCTGCCGGGCCATTACCGCTACAACCAGCGCATGTACGCGCACTTCATGCAGCAGGACATGCCCGCCGAACAACGCGGCATGTTCATCGCCGGTGACGACGTGTCGTGGACGCCGGCCTGGGTAGAAGGCGCGGTGCAGACTTCGCTCAATGCCGTGTGGGGTATCATGAACCACTTCGGTGGCCAGACCCACCCGGACAACCCAGGCCCAGGCGATGTGTTCGATGAAATCGGCCCTATCGCGCTGGCCGACTGAAACAAGGAGGCGCCATGCGCATCGCTCTGTTCCAAGGCGCACCCAACCCACTGGACGTGCCAGGCAACCTGCAACGGCTGCAGCACCAGGCCCAACTGGCGGCTGAGCGCGGCGCTCAACTGCTGGTGTGCCCGGAGATGTTCCTGACCGGCTACAACATCGGCCTGGCCCAGGTCGAACGCCTGGCCGAGGCCAGTGATGGCCTAGCGGCCATGAATGTGGTGGAAATCGCCCAGGCCCATCGCATCGCGATCGTCTATGGCTACCCGGAGCGGGGCGATGACGGCGCGATCTATAACAGCGTGCAACTGATCGATGCCCAGGGTCGCAGCCTGTGCAACTACCGCAAGACGCATCTGTTCGGGGAGCTTGACCGGTCGATGTTCAGCGCAGGCGCCGATCACTTCCCGGTTGTGGAACTGGATGGCTGGAAAGTCGGCATGCTGATCTGCTATGACATCGAGTTCCCGGAGAACGCCCGGCGCCTGGCGCTGGCGGGCGCGGAACTGATCCTGGTGCCGACGGCGAACATGACGCCCTACGATTTCATCTGCCAGGTGACGGTACGGGCACGCGCACAGGAGAACCAGTGCTACCTGGTGTATGCGAACTACTGCGGGGCCGAGGATGAAATCCAGTATTGCGGGCAGAGCAGCATCATCGGCCCGGATGGCAGCCTGCTGGCCATGGCCGGGCGGGATGAATGCCAGTTGCTGGCGGAGCTTGCGCATGAGCGCGTGATAGAGGGGCGCAAGGCATTTCCCTACCTGACCGATTTGCGCCAGGAGCTGCATCTGAGTAAAGGCTGACCGGAGCCCCTCATGCCTGACGCTACGCGCCACCTCACCCTCGCCAACGGCCTGCAGCTGACCCTGCGCCATGCCCCGCGCCTCAAGCGCGCGGCGGCCGCGTTGCGGGTGCACGCGGGTAGCCACGATGCCCCGGCGCAATGGCCTGGGCTGGCCCACTTCCTTGAACACCTGTTCTTCCTCGGGACCCGTACATTCGCGCAGCAGCATGGGCTGATGCGCTACGTCCAGTCCCTCGGCGGCCAGGTCAACGCCAGCACCCGTGAGCGCACCACCGACTTCTTCTTCGAAGTCCCACCGGCGGCGCTGGCCGGAGGGCTGGAGCGCCTGTGCCAGATGTTGGTCGAGCCCGACCTTGGCATCGAGCGCCAGCGCCAAGAGCGTGAGGTGATTCACGCCGAGTTCATCGCCTGGTCACGTAACCCGCAGGCACAACAGCAGTTCGCCTTGCTGCAGTCGGTTTCGCCGCAGCATCCATTAAGCGGCTTTCATGCCGGCAACCGGTTTACCCTTGCCCTGCAGGACCCCGCGTTCCAACGGGCTCTCGGGATGTTTCACCAACGCTTCTACCAGGGCGGGCAGGTCACCCTGAGCCTGTGCGGCCCACAACCCTTGGATGCACTGGAGCGCCTGGGCCGGCAATTTGGCAGCCTGTTCCCGGCCGGTGGGCGTGTCGAGCAAGCAATGCCGCCGCCGCTGCTGGCGGCCGATCAGCCGTTCATCTTCGCCCATGAAGGCCTGCCCGAAGGTGGCGAACGCGCGCTTGGCTTACTGATCGACCTGCTAGGCGACAGCCGCCCGGGCGGATGGCTGAACGCGCTTCGCCAGCGCGGCTGGCTGCGGGGAGTCAAAGCCGAACCGCTGTATGCTTTCGCCGGGCAGATGCTCTGGCACATCGACTTGCAGCTCGGTACCGACGCCTCTGTCGACGAAGCTATCGCATTGCTGCACGGCTGGTTCGGCTTTATTCGCCAGAGCGACCTGCAGCACCTCAATGCCCAGTTCGGCCAACTGCAACGCAGCCGCGAGCGGGCCGCCAGCCCGCTTGAACTGGCACGACGGGACAGCGCAGACCAGCCTTTCGCAGCACTCGACAAGCAAGCTTTACGCGCACTGGAGGCACTGCTTGCCAGCCTCCCTTACGCCAGCCATGGTCAATGGCAGATACCCGCCGCCGACCCTCTGCTGACGGCCGAGCCGCTCGCCGCAAAGGCACCGTTACCCGCGGCATTGGCCATCAGCGACGCGCTGCCACCGACACGCGAGTACGCGGCGCTGTACCTGCGCTGGCACCTGCCTTCACCTCTTCGACGTGCGCTGTTTCCCATCCTGGGCCAGGCCTTGCGTCCCTTGCAGGAGCGCGCCGAACAGGCGGCGTTGCAACTGCAGTTCAGCGAAGCTGGCGAGTATTGGCAGCTACGTTGCGCCGGCCAACCGTCAGCGGTGCTCCGCGCCGTCGATGAAGCCCTCGCCTTGCTGAACGCGCCCTCACACGATAGCTGGCAAGGGCAGCCGAACCCAGAACCCGCGCAGATCCCGATCAGAGCCCTGCTCAAGCAACTGCCTGACGCCATTCTTGGCAGCAATGCCGAGCCGTTGCCGCCTTGCACACTCGACCAGCCACTGCTTGACCAGGTATGGGCAACTGCCCGCTGGCACGGCCTGGCGCTGGGCTTTGAAGAATTGGCCGCCCTTGGCGCCGTGCTGGGCGCCTGCCCAGGCCAGGGCGCCACAGCGACGCCACTGCCCATTTGGCAGGGCCGTCGCTGGGTTGACACTGCGCTCGCAGGCAGCGAAAACGCCCTGCTGCTGTTCTGCCCGGTGGCGGCCAACCAGCAAGCCAGCGGCCGCCTGCTCGCCCAGTTGTTGCAAGGGCCGGTGTACCAACGCCTACGGGTAGAGTTGCAATTGGGCTACGCCGTTTTCAGCGCCTTCCGTCAGATAGAAGGCTGCAATGGCCTGCTGTTCGGCGTGCAGTCGCCCCATGCCAGCCATGCCGAAATACTCGCTCACCTGCATGCGTTGCTAAGCCAGGGCGTGACACTGGACTGCACCGCCCGGCAAGCCTTGGCCGAGCAGTTCGTCGAATCGGCCATGGCCAATGCCGAGGTGGCCGAGTGGGCATGGCAGGCACACATGGCGATACAATCCGACAGGCTGAATGACCTGCACCGGTCTATCCTGATGACGCAACAGGCCGATCTGGACGTGCTCCTAGGCAGCCTTCTTGCCCACCGCGCCCCTTGGCTCTGCCTGGCCAATGCGGCCGCACCAGGCCCAGCTTGGTGAAGAGCAAAGGCGTATTGTTACGTGAACTGCAAGGGCGCTTTTCCAATAATTAACCTTTCAGTACAAATTTTTCTTGTAAGATAGCGCAATCTCAGTCAAGGGAACCTCCGGCGCCCGGCGGTACCCAACAAGTAGCTGACCAACCCAACCCGTTCGGAAGGAGTCATCCCATGTGGACCAAACCTGCATACACTGATCTGCGTATCGGCTTCGAAGTCACCATGTACTTCGCCAACCGCTAAGCTCTGCTTACGGTTCGACGCCTCGGCCCGCCGGGGCGTTTGTGTTTTTCGGATACGGTTTTCCGGTAGAGAGTGGCCATGTACATCCAGATTCTCGGTTCCGCCGCCGGCGGCGGCTTCCCCCAGTGGAACTGCAACTGCGTCAACTGCAAGGGCTATCGCGACGGCAGCCTGCGTGCCACGGCGCGCACCCAGTCGTCCATCGCGCTGTCCGACGACGGCGAGCACTGGGTCCTGTGCAACGCCTCGCCCGATATCCGCGCCCAGCTTCAGGCCTTTGCGCCGATGCAACCGGCCCGCGCCCTGCGCGATACCGGCATCAATGCCATCGTCTTGCTCGACAGCCAGATCGACCACACCACCGGCCTGCTCAGCCTGCGCGAAGGCTGCCCGCATCAGGTCTGGTGCACCGACATGGTCCACCAGGACCTGACCACCGGCTTCCCGCTGTTCAACATGCTCAGCCACTGGAACGGCGGCCTGCAGTGGAACCGCATCGAGCTGGAAGGCAGCTTCGTCATCGACGCCTGCCCCAACCTCCGGTTCACCCCCTTCCCCCTGCGCAGCGCCGCGCCGCCCTATTCACCGCACCGCTTCGACCCTCACCCGGGCGACAACCTGGGCCTGCTGGTCGAAGACACCCGCACCGGCGGCAAGCTGTTCTACGCCCCAGGCCTTGGCCAGGTCGACGACAAGCTGCTGGCGATGATGCACGGCGCCGACTGCCTGCTGGTCGACGGCACCTTGTGGGAAGACGATGAAATGCAGCGCCGTGGCGTCGGCACCCGCACCGGCCGCGAGATGGGCCACCTGGCGCAGAACGGGCCAGGCGGCATGCTCGAAGTGCTCGATGGCTTCCCGCGCCAGCGCAAGGTACTTATCCACATCAACAACACCAACCCGATTCTCGATGAAGACTCGCCTGAACGGGCCGAGGTCCAGCGTCGGGGCGTTGAAGTCGCCTTCGATGGCATGAGCATCGCGTTGTAAGGAGGCCTGATGAGCGACCCATTGCCGATGTCCCCTGCCGAGTTCGAGCAGGCCCTGCGCGCGAAAGGCGCCTACTACCACATTCATCACCCCTATCACGTGGCGATGTACCAGGGCCGCGCCACCCGCGAGCAAATACAGGGCTGGGTAGCCAACCGCTTCTACTACCAGGTCAACATCCCGATGAAGGATGCCGCGATCCTGGCCAACTGCCCGGACCGCGAAGTGCGCCGCGAGTGGATCCAGCGCCTGCTCGACCACGATGGCGCCCCTGGCGAAGACGGGGGTATCGAAGCCTGGCTGCGCCTTGGCCAGGCCGTTGGCCTGGACCCTGAGCAACTGCGCTCCCAGGAGCTTGTGCTGCCCGGCGTGCGCTTTGCCGTAGACGCCTACGTCAACTTTGCCCGCCGCGCCAGCTGGCAAGAGGCGGCCAGCAGCTCGCTGACCGAGCTGTTCGCCCCGCAGATCCACCAGTCGCGCCTGGACAGCTGGCCACAGCACTACCCCTGGATCGACCCGGCCGGCTACGAATACTTCCGCACCCGCCTGGGCCAGGCCCGGCGTGATGTCGAGCACGGGCTGGCGATTACCTTGCAGCACTACACCACCCGCGCGGGCCAGGAGCGTATGCTGGAGATCCTGCAGTTCAAGCTGGATATCCTCTGGAGCATGCTCGATGCCATGAGCATGGCCTACGAGCTGAACCGCCCGCCTTATCATTCGGTCACCCAGGAACGGGTCTGGCACAAGGGGATCGCCCTATGAGTTTCGATCGCAAGCAGGTGCCGAACTGGCGCCCCGGCTACCGCTTCCAGTACGAGCCGGCCCAGAAAGGCCATGTGCTGCTGTACCCCGAGGGCATGATCAAGCTCAACGACAGCGCCGCGCTGATCGGCGGCCTGATCGACGGCCAACGCGACGTCGCGGCGATCATTGCCGTACTGGCCCAGCAGTTCCCGGATGTCCCGGAAGTGGCCGACGACATCGAGCAGTTCATGGAGGTGGCCCGTGGCGAACACTGGATCGTCCTCGCCTGACCTGCCGGCCACGCCTGAGGTCGGCCTGCCGCTGTGGTTGCTGGCCGAGCTGACCTACCGCTGCCCGCTGCAATGCCCGTACTGCTCCAACCCGCTGGACTTCGCAGCCCAGGGCCAGGAGCTGAGCACCGCGCAGTGGTTCAAGGTGATGGCCGAGGCGCGCGAAATGGGCGCCGCGCAGATCGGCTTTTCCGGTGGCGAACCGCTGGTGCGCCAGGACCTCGCCGCGCTGATCGGCGAGGCGCGCCGGCTGGGCTACTACACCAACCTGATCACCTCGGGCATTGGCCTCACCGAAGCGCGCATCGCCGAGTTCAAGACCGCCGGCCTGGACCACATCCAGATCAGCTTCCAGGCCAGCGACGAGCAGGTCAACAACCTGCTGGCCGGCTCGAAGAAGGCCTTCGCGCAGAAGCTGGAGATGGCCCGTGCCGTAAAAGCCCACGGCTACCCGATGGTGCTCAACTTCGTTACCCATCGGCACAACATCGACAAGATCGACCGCATCATCGAGCTGTGCATTGCGCTCGAGGCCGACTTCGTCGAGCTTGCCACTTGCCAGTTCTATGGCTGGGCGCACCTCAACCGCCTGGGGCTGCTGCCGACTCGCGCACAGCTGCAGCGGGCCGAACGTATCACCAATGAATACCGTGACAAGCTCAAGGCCGAAGGCAACCCGTGCAAGCTGATCTTCGTCACCCCTGACTACTACGAAGAACGCCCCAAGGCCTGCATGAATGGCTGGGGCAACCTGTTCCTCACCATCACCCCGGACGGCACCGCCCTGCCCTGCCACGGCGCCCGCCAACTGCCGGTGCAGTTCCCCAACGTGCGTGACCACGACCTGCACCACATCTGGTACGACTCGTTCGGTTTCAACCGCTTTCGCGGTTACCAATGGATGCCTGAGCCCTGCCGCTCCTGCGACGAGAAGGAAAAGGACTTCGGCGGCTGCCGTTGCCAGGCCTTCATGCTCACCGGCGATGCCAGCAACGCCGACCCGGTGTGCGCAAAATCGGCGGATCACGGCATCATCCTCAAGGCCCGCGAGGAGGCAGAAACCGCCCAACTCGCCATTGAAGAGATGACCTTCCGCAATGATCGAAACTCCCGTGTCATCGCCCGCGGCTGAATTCAGCGCAGCCCAGGCCGTCGCCGCTGGTACCGACTTCGCCGAGCTCAAGGTCGGCCCCACCGGCTTGTTCTGGAACGAGTTTCGCCCGGCCGACGGTGCCTGCCGAATCTGGCACTGGCATCAACACCAGGCCCAGTGCCTGACGCCGGATGGTTTCAGCGTGCGCAGCCGGGTTTACGAATATGGCGGGGGCAGCTTTTGCCTCGGCGGTGAAGGGCTGGTCTTCGTCAACGAGAACGATCAGCAGCTCTATACCCAGACGCTGGACGGTGCCGTACCCAAGCGGCTTACCGACGACCAGCAGTGCCGCTACGGCGATGTGCACTGGCACGACGGCCAAGTGCTGGCGGTCGAAGAGCGCCATGGGCAAACCGTGGAGCATCGCCTGATTGCCCTGCGCGAAGGCTCGCGCGAGGTGCTGGCTGAAGGCGCCGACTTCTACGCATCACCCACCGTGAGCAGTGATGGGCAGCGCCTGGCCTGGGTCGAATGGGACCGCCCGGCACAACCCTGGACACACACGCGCCTGCTACTTCGCCAACGCGACAGCAGCGGCGCATGGGGGCCTGCGTGTTGCGTGGCAGGCCAGGACGAGTCTCTGCAACAACCGCGTTTCGACGCGCAGGGCCGCTTGTATTGCCTGTCTGATCGCGACGGTTTCTGGCAGCCCTGGGGGGAAGTCGACGGGCACTGGCAGGCCCTGCCCGCCGAACCCGCCGACCATGCCTCGGCGCCCTGGCAACTTGGCGCCAGCAGTTGGCTGGCCCTGGGGCCGCAAAGCTATGTGGCCAGTTGGTTCGAGGGCGGTTTTGGGCAGTTGGGGCTGCGCACCGCCGAGCAACCGGTAGAACGTTTCGCCAGTGCCTACACGCGCTTTCGCAGCCTGGCCATGGATGACGGGCACCTCTATGCCATCGCCGCATCCCCCGTCAGCCCGGCGGCAGTCATTGCCATCGACCGCAGCAATCACGAGGTACGCGTGCTGGCAGGGGGTGCCGAGGTACTGCCCGCCGAAGCCATCAGCATGCCGCAGTCCATTCGCTACACCAGTGGCAACGGCATCGCCCATGGCTTCTTCTACCCGGCCATGCACGCCAAGGCGCCCGCGCCCCTGGTGGTGTTTATCCATGGCGGGCCGACGTCGGCCTGCTACCCGGCGCTCGACCCCCGCATCCAGTACTGGACCCAGCGCGGCTTCGCCGTCGCCGACCTGAATTACCGGGGCAGCACCGGCTATGGCCGGGACTATCGCCAGGCCCTGCACCTGCACTGGGGCGAGCGGGATGTCGAGGATGCTTGCGCGGCGGTCACGCACCTGGCCGGGCTGGGGCTGATCGACCCGCACAAGGCCTTCATCCGCGGTGGCAGCGCGGGCGGTTACACCACGCTGTGCGCCCTGGCGTTCCACGACGTGTTCCGAGCGGGGGCCAGCCTCTACGGGGTCAGTGACCCTATTGCCCTGAGCCGCGCCACGCACAAGTTCGAAGGGGATTACCTGGACTGGTTGATCGGCGACCCACTGCAAGATGCCGAGCGCTATCACGCACGCACGCCACTGCTGCATGCCGCGCAGATCAAGGTGCCGGTGATTTTCTTCCAGGGTGAACTGGATGCTGTGGTGGTGCCGGAGCAGACGCGCCTGATGCTCGATGCACTGAAGGCAAATGGCATAGAGGCCGAAGGGCACTTTTATGCGGGGGAGCGACACGGGTTCCGCCAGGCAGAGAACCTGGCGCATGCGCTGGAAGAGGAGTGGAAGTTCTATTGCCGGGTGTTAGGCCAGGTCCCTCACTGAATCTGGCCTTTCGTCGCGAAAAGGGCCGCAACGCGGCCCCAATGCGTTCATCGCTTGGCGATGATATACACCGCATGCACGATCCCCGGAATGTACCCCAGCAGGGTCAGCAGAATATTCAGCCAGAATGCCCCGCCGAAGCCCACCTGCAGAAACACCCCAAGTGGCGGCAGCAGGATGGCGATGATGATACGAATGAAGTCCATGCGAGTCTCTCCTGAAGGGTCTCAACAAAGACTAGCCGCGCTTCGCAGAGGTTCCACACCCCTGCAATACCGGGCAAAAAAAAACGCCCCTGGCCAAATGAAACAGGCCAAGGGCGATGCGCAGAAACGCCAGACGGTTCGTTGAATTCGGTTATGCCGGCATTTCCCGGCGGGCCTGCTGCTGTGCATGCAGACGAGCAAAGGCGCGGGCCAGGCGCAGGAGCATTTCGTCGATGTTGCCCTTGCTCACGGTCAGCGCGGGCGAGAAGCGCACCACATCGGCCTGCGGGGCATTGAGCAGCAGGCCTTCATGCAGGGCAGCCTTGACCAAGTCCTGAGCGACGCGCTCCTGCAGTTGCAAGGCCCACAGCAGGCCTTGGCCGCGCGCCTCGCCCTGGCCATATCGCCCCGCCAAGCGGCAAAGGCCATCGCGCAGGTGGCGACCGCTGTCCTGTACATGCTCGAAAAAGCCAGGCTCCAGCACGGTATCGAGCACTGCCAGGCCCGCAGCGCTCATCAGCGCGTTGCCATGGTGGCTGCCTTCCAGCTCACCCGGCTCGGCGCAGCAAGCGCTACCGCGCGCCAGCAAGGCCGCCAGCGGCACACCACCACCCAGGCCCTTGCCCAGGGTGATGATGTCGGCCCGCACGCCGTAGCTCTGCTCGGCGAGCAGGGCGCCACAACGGCCGATGCCGGTCTGCACCTCATCGAGGATCAACAGGATGCCCAACTCGCGGCACAGTGTTTCGACACCCTTCAGGTACGCCTGCGTGGCCGGAATAACACCTGCCTCGCCCTGGATCGGTTCGAGCATGATCGCGACGGTGCGCGAATCCACTGCTGCATGCAACGCCGCCAGGTCATTGAACGGCACCTTGCTGAAACCCGGCAGGCCCGGTTCGCAACGATTGCACGGCAGAGGGTCAGAGGCCGACAACGCGCCCAGGCTGCGGCCATGGCAAGCCTGGCTGGCAGTGATGATGTGATAGGCGCCGTTACGGTGTAGCTGGCCCCATTTGCGCGCCAGCTTGATCGCCCCTTCGCAGGCTTCGGCGCCGCTGTTGAGCAGGTAGGCCTGGTCGCTGCCGGTGCTCTGGCACAGACGTTCGACCAGTGCCAGCAGCGCGCGGCTGTGATAACCGGAACCTGGGTTGATCAGTGCCTGGGCCTGGTTACCCAGTGCCTTGACCAGCACGCTGGGGCTGTGGCCAAGGCTGTTTACCGCACCACCCTGGGTGAAATCCAGGTAGGCATGCCCTTCGCTGTCCCACAACCACGAACCCTGACCACGCACGAACATCTGCGGCGCGCGTTCGGTGCTCGGCATCAGGCGCTCGCGGGACAACTGCGGCGCATCCGCCACGGTCACCGGCGCACGCTTGGGCTCGGCGACAGCGGCGGCTGCCGACCGGCGCAGGTTGAACAGGTTCATCAGGGCTCCAACCAATCACGGTAAAGGGCGGCTATGTGCGGTCTGAATGCCGGCACTTGATATTTAGCCTTGCCTATCAAAAGTGTTTTTCATCTGGGGTAACAATCAGCTCAATGACCGCTGTAACCCTCTGGAATACGGCGATAGACTAGGCTTCGCAACGGTTTTCGACCATTTCGTTTTTCCAGCATTTTCGATAAGTGTTACTTATGGATTTCCGCCAACTGCGTTATTTCGTCGCGGTGTACGAAGAAGGCCACGTAGGCCGCGCCGCCGAGCGTCTGTCACTGTCCCAGCCAGCGCTTTCCCAACAGATACGCCAACTGGAACACAGCCTCGACCTGAACCTGTTCGAGCGCAGCAACAAGCGCCTGCTGCCGACCTTGGCCGCACACACGCTGTACAACCATGCCCTGCCGTTGCTCGATGGCTTGCAACGGGCCCATGAGGCCATGCGCAACTTCAAGGGCCAGTCCCTGCGCACCTTGGCCATCGGCGTGCTGCAGACCGTGCGGCCAAGCCTGGTGCCGCAGCTGCTCGAACGCTTGCGCAAGGCACAGCCGCACCTTGTGGTGCAGATCTACGAGCTGTCGGGGCTGGAAATCGAACGGCGTTTGCTCAATGGCAGCCTGGACATCGGCATCAGCTACCTGCCGCCGCGCCAACCTGGGCTGCATGGCCTGCTGCTGTACGAAGATGAACTGCAACTTGTCATCCCCGATACCCACCCCTTGAAGGATTTCAAGAAGGTGTCGATCCGTCAGGCAGCCGAGCTACCCATGCTGATGCTGGGCGAGGAGTTTCAGATTCGCCAGATCTGGCAGGCGCAGTTGGCCAGCCAGGGGCGTCGGCCGCAGGTGCAGGCAGAAATGAACAACATGGCCGGGATTCTCGACAGCCTGGCGCACACGGCGCTGGCCACCATCCTGCCTGGCCGGGCCAAGGACGCGGCCGAGGATGACCAGGGCCTGCTGTGGAAGCCATTGAGCGAGCCGCGGGTGCCGCTCAAGGTTGGGCTGGTGTTCCGCGATGCACAGCGCCAGCAGGCGTCGGTCGAGCTGCTGCGTACATTGCTGGAAGAAGAGACAGACGCGCGCCACCTGGGAGGCTCGCCACTGGATGTGCTCGGCTGAAAGGATGTGCTCGGCTGCAAAACACGCGCACAAAGAAAACCCCGCCGAAGCGGGGTTTCCCAGACTGTTTCCCTGTGACATCCGTATCGCCCCGCCATCCTGGCAGGAAGTCCTTCGTCGTCTTCCTTGATCTGTCCTTTGCGCTTCCTGCGCAACGTCCATGTGGTAAAGATTACCTGTGGATCCAATCTGAGAACAGTGGTGAAAAGTCACCACGTTGTGTAGGAAAAAGCTTACAAAGAGGATTCATTGCTAGTCATACCGGGGATTGGGGCGCTTCGCCCCCCCAGCATCAACCGATCAGAACTGCTCAGCCTCCAGCAGATACAGCGCCTCGCTCCCCGCCTTGACCGAGGCCACCAATGACTGCACCCGCGGCAACAGACGCGCAAAGTAGAACCGCGCCGTCCCCAGTTTGCCGGAGTAGAAGGCTTCATCCCCCTCGCCAGCCTTGGCCGCCCGCGCCATCAACGCCCACATGTAGCCATAGGCGACGTAACCAAACGCCTGCAGGTACTCGACCGAAGCGGCGCCAATTTCATTGGGGTTACCCTTGGCCTGCTCCAGTACCCACTCGGTCAGCCCGTCCAGCTGGTCAAGGTAAGCACCCAAGGGTTTGGCAAACTCATCCAGTTCACTGTCGGCACCGGCGACAAACCGGCGTATCTCGTCGGAGAACAGCTTGTAGTACGCACCCCCACTGGCCACCACCTTGCGCCCCATCAGGTCGAGGGCCTGGATGCCGTTGGTGCCTTCGTAGATCTGCGTAATTCGCACATCACGTACCAATTGCTCCTGCCCCCACTCCCTGATGTAGCCATGCCCGCCGAACACCTGCTGGCCATGCACGGTGCACTCAAGGCCAAGGTCGGTGAGGAAGGCCTTGGCAACCGGGGTCAACAGCGCCACCAGTTCTTCACTGCGCTTGCGGGTGGTCGGGTCTTCGCTGTACTTGGCACTGTCGAGCTGCATCGCCACGTAGCTGGAGAAGGCGCGTCCGCCTTCGATCAAGGCCTTCATGGTCAACAGCATGCGCCGTACGTCCGGGTGGACGATGATCGGGTCTGCGGCCTTGTCCTTGGCTTGCGGGCCGGTCGGGGCGCGGCTCTGCAGGCGGTCACGGGCATACTCCACGGCGTTCTGGTAGGAACGTTCGGCCGATGCCAGGCCTTGGATGCCTACGCCCAGGCGCTCATAGTTCATCATGGTGAACATGGCCGCCAAACCCTTGTTCGGCTCACCGACAATGTAACCGACCGCTTCGTCGAAGTTCATCACGCAGGTGGCTGATGCCTGGATACCCATCTTGTGTTCGATCGAGCCACAGGTGGCGGGGTTGCGTGCGCCCAGGCTGCCGTCCGGGTTGACCAGGAACTTGGGCACCAGGAACAACGAAATACCTTTGGGCCCGGCCGGGGCATCCGGCAACTTGGCCAGCACCAGGTGGATGATGTTCTCGGTCAGGTCATGCTCGCCACCGGTGATGAAGATCTTGGTGCCACTGACCTTGTAGCTGCCATCGGCCTGGGGCTCCGCCTTGGTGCGGATGATGCCGAGGTCGGTACCGGCATGGGGCTCGGTCAGGCACATGGAGCCCGCCCAGACGCCAGCGTACATGTTGGGCAGGTAGGCTGCCTTGAGTGCTTCACTGGCGTGGGCATTGATCGACAGGCAGGCGCCGGCAGTCAGCATCGGGTACAGGCCGAAGGCCAGGCTCGACGCGTTGACCATTTCCTCGACCTGGGCCGAGATGACCTTGGGCATACCCATGCCGCCGAACAGCGGGTCACCGCCCACACCCACCCAGCCGCCTTCGGCATAAGTGTTGTAAGCGTCGATGAAGCCAGCGGGCGTGCTCACCGCACCGTTGTCCCAGCGGCAGCCCTCTTCATCGGCGGCGCGGCTGAGCGGGGCGATGGTCCGCGCGGTGACCTTGCCGGCCTCCTCCAGCACAGCCAGGGCGGTTTCGGCATCGACCACGTCGGCCAGCGCGGGCAACTGTGCCCATTGCTCGGCCACGTTGAAGACTTCATTCAGAACGAAGCGCATGTCGCGCAGGGGCGCTTTATAGTCGGCCATGACAACCTCTCGCTAGTAGGGTCGGGGCGGTCTCGGAGAACCGCGACACTGGGTTGCTGGCAGTGTAACCGAACAACTTTTACGAGACATAGGGTCATCAGTTGACCGCATGGTCTAATCTGGTCATGCCATTCGCACCGCTCCACGTTGCGATTGTTGCCCATGCACCATGACACAATTGCGCCCCGCCTCTTTGGCGCTATACAGCGCCTGATCGGCAGACTTGAGCACGGCCTCCGGGTTGCGGTGATCGGCCTGGCGCTCGGCAACGCCGATGCTGATGGTTACCGAAACCGTACCGGCGCCGCTGCCACCGCGGCGCTGTCGCCCTGCCGAATCGTCCTGCGGGCGGCTGTTCGGGTCACGCAGTTGCATGGCGTAGTTGGCAATCATCTCGCGCACGGCTTGCACGTGCGGCACACATTCTTCTGCCGTCTTGCCCGCGAAGACCAGTGCAAATTCTTCGCCGCCATAGCGATAGGCCCGACCGCCGCCGGTGATCTTGGACAACCGGCTGGCCACCAGCCGTAGCACCTGGTCGCCGACATCGTGGCCGTGGGTATCGTTGAATTTCTTGAAGTGGTCGACGTCGGTCATGGCGATCACATAGTTGCGCCCCAGCCGTTGCATGCGCTCGTTCAAGGCGCGGCGCCCCGGCAGGCCGGTAAGCTCATCGCGAAAAGCCATCTGATAAGCCTCGTGCGCGACGGCAGCGGCGATCATCAACATCACCTGGCTGCACATGATGTTCAGGGTGAAGGGCAGGATGAACGTTTGCGGCAGCATCCAGAAGACGCCGATCAGGCCAATCACCTGCGCCGCGTGCAAGGGCCTGGGCTCGCGCAGGTACTGCACCACCAGCAGGATGAACACCGCGAGGAACAACGGGTAGGCCATCTGGATCAGGCTCATCCACTGGCCATGCAAGGACGGCCAGCGGATCTCCGCCAGCCACGTCAGCAGCGTATCGGGGTAGCTTTGCTCGAGGGCCACAGCGACGCTGGCAACGGCAAACAGCACCGCGAAGCGCGCGACCAGGTCCTGCAGCAGGTGGGTGCGCTCCTGCCAGGCGCCATACAGCGCGAACAGGGCTGGTAGCAGCAGGCACACCAGATGGAAGATCACCGCGGCATCCGCGCGCACGTGGCCGTTGTCGCGGTAGAAGTCGGTCTGGGTGTCGAGCAGATAGTAGGCGATGTACACCGTGACCATCAGAAACAGCTCGCGCTGGCGGCGATAAACGGCGCAGTAGGCACCGCCCAATAGCAGGACCAAGGTGGGCAGCACATTGAACAGCGACGTGAAAAAGACACTGAGGTCTCTTACGTAAGCCGCCGCAAGGCCTGCCAGCAACAGAAACAGCGAAGGCAGGAAGTGGCTTACGCGTACAGCATCAAGACGAAACAAGGGTAATCTCCAACCCGGCAGATCAATAGTGGCATTGTGCCCTTATTTCATCGGCAGCGCGCGTGAACAGTTGAATACCCGCTGGCAATGCCCTGACCCCGAAACGAAAAAACCCGCCTGCCGGTGAGGGCAGGCGGGTTTTTTCTACAGCTTATGGGTCAGTAAGACAGACCGAAGTGCTCTTCTTCCATCGCCATCAGGTTACCTGCACCCGACAGCATCGCCGCCACATGGGTACGGGTACGCGGCAGGATGCGCTGGAAGTAGAAGCGCGCGGTCTGCAGCTTGGCGGTGTAGAACGCCACTTCTTCAGTACCGGCAGCCAGCTTTTCGGCAGCCAGGCGGGCGATGTCAGCCCAGAAGTAGGCCAGGCAGGCATAACCGGAATACATCAGGTAATCGACCGAAGCGGCACCCACTTCTTCGCGATCTTTCATGGCGGCCATACCGACCTTCATGGTCAGCTCGCCCCATTCCTTGTTGATGGCCGCCAGCGGCTCGACGAACTCTTTGACCGCCTCGACGCCTTCTTGCGCCTGGCAGAACTTGTGCACGATCTTGGTAAAGCCCTTCAGCGCTTCACCTTGGGTCATCAGCACCTTGCGGCCGAGCAGGTCGAGGGCCTGGATGCCGGTAGTGCCTTCGTACAGCATGGAGATACGGCTGTCGCGCACGTTCTGTTCCATGCCCCACTCGGCGATGAAACCATGGCCGCCGTAGATCTGCACGCCGTGGTTGGCGGCCTCGAAACCGACTTCGGTCATGAAGGCCTTGGCGATCGGGGTCATGAAAGCCAGCAGCGCGTCAGCTTTCTTGCGCTCTTCTTCGTCCTGGCTGTACTTGACGATGTCGACCTGCTTGGCGGTGAAGTAGACCATGGCGCGGTTGCCTTCAGCGAAGGCTTTCATGGTCAGCAGCATGCGGCGCACGTCCGGGTGGACGATGATCGGGTCGGCCGCCTTTTCAGGGGCTTTAGGGCCGGTCAGCGAGCGCATCTGCAGGCGCTCACGGGCATACTTCAGGCCGCCCTGGAAGGCCACTTCGGCGTGGGCCAGGCCTTGCAGTGCGGTGCCCAGGCGAGCGGTGTTCATGAAGGTGAACATGCAGTTCAGGCCTTTGTTGGCCGGGCCGATCAGGTAGCCGGTTGCGCCGTCGAAGTTCATCACGCAGGTGGCGTTACCGTGGATGCCCATCTTGTGTTCGATCGAGCCACAGCTTACGGCGTTACGCTCGCCGGCAGCGCCTTCGGCGTTTGGCATGAACTTCGGCACGATGAACAGCGAGATGCCTTTGGTACCAGCCGGGGCATCGGGCAGGCGGGCCAGCACGATATGGACGATGTTGTCGGCCATGTCGTGCTCGCCAGCGGAAATGAAGATCTTGGTGCCCGACACTTTGTACGAACCGTCAGCCTGAGGCTCGGCCTTGGTACGCAGCATGCCCAGGTCAGTGCCGCAGTGCGGCTCGGTCAGGCACATAGTGCCGGTCCACTCGCCGGAAACCAGCTTGGTCAGGTAGACCTCTTGCTGCTCAGGCGTGCCGTGCTCGGAAATGGTGTTCATGGCGCCATGGGACAGGCCGGGGTACATGCCCCACGACCAGTTCGACTCACCGACCATCTCGCTCAGGGCCAGGCCCAGCGATTCCGGCAGGCCTTGGCCGCCGTGGGCAACGTCATGCGCCAGGCTCGGCCAGCCACCCTCGACAAACTGCTCGTAAGCCGCCTTGAAGCCGGTCGGCGTCTTCACGCCCGACTCGCTCCAGGTGCAGCCTTCCTGGTCGCCAACGCGGTTCAGCGGGGCCAGTACCTGCTCACAGAATTTCGCGCCTTCTTCAAGGATCGCGTCGACCATGTCGGGCGTGGCGTCCTCGCAACCCGGCAGGCTCTGATAATGCGCTTCGTAGCCGAGCAGCTCGTCGCGAACGAAACGGATATCACGCAAGGGGGCTTTGTAATCAGGCATTGCGGTGAACCTCTGTGATGAGTTCGGGGGTGATCGGTACTACCGACAAGCTCTTGGCGGCTTTCGATCAAACAGTTGTTTGAAACTTACGTTTAGCACGCGCGGATGTCAAGGAGGGACGATGGTGCCATTTACGTCACGAAAAATGACGTTTCGGCCATTGCACGACGATCAGTGTCTGAAATGCACAGGCTGCGGGAGCGGCTTTTCCCGCGAACAGGGCCTCCCAGACGATAAAGGTGTCTGATCGGACGCATTCGCGGGTAAACCCGCTCCCACAGTGTTGAAAGGAGGTGTTTTACAGGGGACGCCAGAAATCAGGCGTAGGTGTCGATGATCCGACCGAGCATTTCGTCGGAAGCCTTGACGACTTTTGCGCCAAGCTCCACTTCATGCTTGCCCAGTGCCAGTTGCACGGTACTGGTCGCCATGTCCATTTGCTGGCTGCGATCGACCGCGCGCAGGCGTTCTGCCTGAAAGTCGCTGGACTGGCTGGTGGCAGTGCGCTCGGCACTGTTGTTGGCAATCTGGCTGGTGTTGGCAATCTGGCTGGCGGCTTGATCGACGCGGTTCTGGCCGGTCTGGATTGCGCTCAGGCCCGCGTAGTAGGCGGAGCTACCGGTGATTTCCATGTCAGGACTCCATTGACGCTGGATGACGAACAGGCCTAATTAAAGCAGGCGACGGCAGAAAAGGCCCGTTTAAATCGTTAATGGCCCAGTGCCAGTCGATAGACAGCGGCGGTTAATCGAGCAAATCCAGCTGCAAATGCTCCGCCACCATGTCGGCACTCGCCTGCTTCAACTTGGGCACCCGCCCCAGGCAAGGCGCGGGCAACCGCTCGGCGAGGCTGGCCAGGTTCTCTTCCAGGCGCGACGTGCGCGGTTCGATGATGTTCGCCACCCAGCCCGCCAATTGCAGCCCGTCGCGGGCGATCGCTTCGGCGCTGAGCAAGGCATGGCTGATACAGCCAAGGCGTACCCCCACCACCAGAATCACCGGCAGTTTCAGGGCGATGGCCAGGTCAGACAGGTTGGCCTGGCCCGACAACGGCACGCGCCAGCCACCGGCGCCTTCTATCAAGGTGAAGTCGGCGTTTTGCTGCAGCACGTTGCGCATCGCCGCCAGCAGCTCGGGCACGCCCAGCGTGACGCCAGCCTCACGGGCCGCGACATGGGGTGCGATCGCAGGCTCGAAGGCAAACGGGTTGACCTGTTCGTACGGCAACTTGATCGAGCTTTCATCGATCAGCGCCTGCGCATCGCTGTTGCGCAAACCCTTTGGGGTTACCGTGCAACCGGACGCCACCGGCTTGGCCCCCAAGGTGCTCATGCCTTGCAACCGCGCCGCATGCAGCAGCCCGGCGGCAATGGTGGTCTTGCCGACGTCGGTATCGGTACCGGCAATGAAATAGGCCTGGCTCATCTGACTCCCCTTACCCCTGTGGCTTGCGCAACACACCATAGACCACTTGATAAGTGGCTGGCAGCCCCAGGGGCTGGCGAAATGCCTCATATGCCTGCAACAAGCTTTGCATGCGCGCGCGGCCGGTCAGGCCCGAGGGGCGGCCCGGGTTGATGTTGTGGGCGCCAAGGGCCTTCAGTTCGTGGGTCAGGCTGCGTACATCCGGGTAGTGCAGCACATGCGCACGCTGCTGCAGCGTCACGTGCTGCAAGCCACTGCCTGCGCACAGGCGCTGGTAATCGTCGAAGCGGCGGAAGCGGTTGACGTGCACCAGGCCATCCACCGCCTGCCAACTGGCGCGCAGCTCGTCCAGGGTACCGACGCACAGGCTGCTGAACGCCAGCACACCGCCTGGGCGCAGCACCCGCCGCGCCTCATCCAGCACACTGGCGAACTGCCCGCACCACTGCACTGCAAGGCTGGAGAACACCAGGTCGACGCTGGCCTCACGCAGCGGCAGGCGCTCGGCATCGCCGACCACGTGGTACTGGGCACCGCCCTGCTCATGCCGGGCATGGCGCAGCATGCCTTCGGCGATATCCACCGCCACGCCACTGGCCTGCGCGAAGCGCTCGGCCAGCACCCGGCTGAAGTGCCCGGTGCCGCTGCCCAGGTCAAGCCAGCGCGACGGCGCCAGCCCTGCCGGCAACTGGCCCAGCAGGCTCATGCCAACGTCGCGCTGCAAGGCCGCGACGCTGTCGTAGCTGGCCGCCGCGCGGGAAAACGAGGCCGCCACCTGGCGCTTGTCCGGCAGCGCGCCGGGCAGAATCGGACGGGAAAGGTCAGTCATCGCCACTCTCATGCAGGAAACTCTTGATGCCCGCCGCCAGCTCCTGTGGGTACTCCAGCAGGAAGGCGTGGGAACTCTCTTCGACCAGGCCGACTTCCACGTCCGGCAACAGTTCGCTCAGGGCCTTGGCGGCCTCCGCAGGCACCAGCGCATCGCTACCGGCGAACAGGTGCAGTTGCGGCCCGGCGAAGTGTTGCAGGGCCGCGCGGGTATCCAGTTGCGCCAGCACCTGTAAGCCGGTGGCAAGGTACAGCGGGTCGGTGTCCGGCACCCCTACGCCAAGCTGACGCAGCAACGTACGCGGTTGCAGGGCACCGTCGCTGCACAAGCTGCGAAAGCGCTTGAGCGTCACCTGGGTGTGGCTGCGGCAACCGTCGAGGAAGGTGCCGAAGGTGTCGTCGGCCATGCCGTGGGGCCAGTCCGACCGCGCCACGAAGCTGGGGTTGCTGCCCAGGGTCAGCAGGCCGCAGCAGTGATCACCGCGCCTGCTTGCCAGCTCACTGGCCAACATGCCGCCGAGCGACCAGCCGCCCAGCCACGTATCAGTCGGCAGCTTGCGATCGAGGTGGTCGACCCAGGCCTGCACATCGGCTTCGGCCAGTTCCGGCAGGGGCATCAGCTCGACCTGCAGGCGTGCATCCTGAGCCCTGAGGCTGGCAGCCAGTGGCTCCAGCGCAGCGGTGCCCAGGCCCCAGCCGGGCAATAGAATCAGTCGATTTCGCATCGGCGCTCTCCAGTGGTGTTCTCCAGTTGTGGATAACACTCGGCCAATGCATTCAACAATAGCTGCACCTGCGCCTCACTGTGCGCGGCGCTCAGCGTCACCCGCAGGCGCGCGCTGCCGGCGGGCACGGTGGGTGGGCGGATCGCCGTCACCAGCAAGCCCCGCTCGCGCAACATCTGTGACAGGCGCAGGGCCTGGGCGCTGTCACCGATCATGATCGGCTGAATCGGTGTGGGGCTGTCCATCAGCTCAAGGCCGATCTGCTGGGCGCCCTGGCGGAACTGGCGGATCAACGCGGCCAGGTGCTCGCGGCGCCAGGTTTCGCGGCGCAACAGTTCCAGGCTTTTAAGCGTGGCACAGGCCAGCGCCGGGGGCTGGCTGGTGGTGTAGATGTAAGGCCGGGCGAACTGCACCAGCGCCTCGATCAACGCTTCGCTACCGGCAACAAAAGCGCCGGCCGTGCCGCAGGCTTTGCCCAGGGTGCCGATCAGCACGGGTACATCATCCACACCCAAACCAAAGTGCTCGACGATACCGCCACCCTGGGCCCCCAAGGTCCCCAGGCCATGGGCATCATCGACCATCAGCCAGGCGCCGCGGGCGCGGGCGGCCTTGGCCAGGGCCGGCAAATCGGCAAGGTCGCCATCCATGCTGAACACCCCGTCGGTCACCACCAGGGTATTGCCCACGGCCTTGTCCAGGCGGCTGGCCAGGCTGGCCGGGTCGTTGTGCAGGTAGCGGTTGAAACGGGCACCACTGAGCAGCCCGCCATCCAACAGCGAGGCGTGGTTGAGGCGGTCCTGCAGCACCGTGTCGCCCTGCCCCACCAGCGCAGTGATGGCGCCCAGGTTGGCCATGTAGCCGGTGGAGAACAGCAACGCGCGCGGACGCCCGGTCAGCTCTGCCAACGCCTCTTCGACCTGGTGGTGCGGCGTGCTGTGGCCAATCACCAGGTGCGACGCGCCGCCACCGACACCCCAGCGTTCGGCGCCGGCCTGCCAGGCGGCGATCACCTCCGGGTGATTGGCAAGGCCCAGGTAATCATTGCTGCAAAACGCCAACAGCGGCTGGCCATCGACCACCACTTCAGGCCCCTGCGGGCTCTCCAGCAGTGGCCGCTGCCGATACAGGTCTGCAGCGCGCCGTTCGGCCAGGCGCGCTGCCAGGTCAAAGGCCATCTCAGGCCGTTGCTGCGTTGTAGAACATCTCGCTGCTGCGCTGTTCGACCAGCGCCTGCTCGATGGCTGCCTGGTGCACTTCATCGGCGTGCTCTTCGCGGGCCTCAGGCTTGATACCCAGGCGGGCGAACAGCTGCATGTCCTTGTCAGCCTGCGGGTTGGCGGTGGTCAGCAGTTTCTCGCCATAGAAGATCGAGTTGGCGCCCGCCATGAAGGCCAGGGCCTGCATCTGCTCGTTCATCTGCTCACGGCCGGCAGACAGGCGCACATGCGACTTGGGCATCAGCAGGCGGGCCACCGCCAGCATGCGGATGAAGTCGAACGGGTCGACATCTTCTTCTTCGGCCAGCGGCGTGCCCGCCACCTTGACCAGCATGTTGATCGGCACCGACTCCGGGTGCTCGGGCAGGTTGGCCAGCTGGATCAGCAGGCCGGCGCGGTCATCCAGCGACTCGCCCATGCCGAGGATGCCGCCAGAGCAGATCTTCATCCCGGCATCACGCACATAGGCCAGGGTTTGCAGGCGTTCGCTGTAGGTGCGGGTGGTGATGATGCTGCCGTAGAACTCGGGCGAGGTGTCGAGGTTGTGGTTGTAATAGTCGAGGCCGGCCTGGGCCAGCGCCTGGGTCTGATCCTGATCGAGCTTGCCGAGGGTCATGCAGGTTTCCAGGCCCATGGCCTTGACCCCTTTGACCATCTCCAGCACGTAGGGCATGTCCTTGGCCGACGGGTGCTTCCACGCCGCGCCCATGCAGAAGCGGGTCGAGCCAATGGCTTTGGCGCGGGCGGCTTCTTCCAGCACCTTCTGCACTTCCATCAGCTTCTGTTTTTCCAGCCCGGTGTTGTAGTGGCCGGACTGCGGACAATATTTGCAATCTTCCGGGCAGGCGCCGGTCTTGATCGACAGCAGGGTCGAGACCTGCACGCGGTTTGCGTCGAAATGCGCGCGGTGCACGGTTTGCGCCTGGAACAGCAGGTCGTTGAATGGTTGCTGGAACAGCGCCTTGACCTCGGCCAGGGTCCAGTCGTGACGTGTTGTTGCAGTTGTGCTGGCGCTCATCGGCGTTTCCTTGTTTAGGCTGTAACTGGCGCCGGGACAGGAATGCCCGCCAGCGCATCACGGATAGCTCGCATAGTCATGGAAGGCCTATGAACTGTCAACCCAACCTGAAAGCACTGGTTTACAAGTGTATAAATATTAACCATTACTGTCTGCTCTGCGACGCCCTTGCCGAACAGGCGTACCCACTGTGTGTCGCCTGCGAACAGGCGTTGCCTTGGTTGCAGGACTACTGCCTGCGCTGCGCCCTGCCTTTGCCCATGGCCAACCTGACCTGCGGCCAGTGCAGCCGCCGGGCGCCGGCGTTCGACCAGGTCATCGCGCTGTGGCATTACGGGTTCCCGGTAGACACGCTGATCAGCCGCTTCAAGCACAAACGCCAGTGGCCGCTGGGGCGGTTGATGGCCGAATTGCTCGGCCAGGGCCTGCAACATCGCTATGCAGAAGGCCTGGCGCAACCTGACCTGCTGTTGCCTGTGCCCTTGGCCAAGCGTCGACTGCGTGAGCGCGGCTTCAACCAGGCCGGCATGCTGGCGCGCTGGTTGGCGTCGCAGTTGGGCATCGATTGCGACGAGAGGCTGCTGCTGCGTACACGCGAAACACAGGCGCAGCAGCACCTGGATGCCAAGGCCAGGCGCCGCAACCTGCGCCAGGCCTTCTGCCTCACCGGGCACAAGGCACTGGCGGGCAGGCATGTAGCGGTGGTCGATGACGTGCTGACTACCGGCACCACCGCCCAGTCGATTGCCCAGGTGTTAACCAAGGCCGGGGCACGCCGGGTCGATGTGTATTGCCTGGCACGCACCCCCAAGCCCGTGTAGGAGCGGCCTTGCGTCGCGAAAGGGTCGCGCAGCGGCCCCGGATTTCAGCGTCGCTGCTAATCCCGGATTCCAGCGTCGCCGCTAAAATCGATGGGGGCCGCTGCGCAGCCCTTTCGCGACGCAAGGCCGCTCCTACACCAATCAGGGCCATGCAACCAATCAGGGCCATGCTATAAAGCAACGACCTTGCATCGACGACTGATTACCCTCCCCATGTCCCTACCCGCCCTGCTCACCCAGCACATCGCCCGCCGCCCGCAACGCATCGCCCTGCTCCAGCACATCGCCGAACAAGGCTCGATCACACGCGCCGCCAAGGCCGCAGGCGTCAGCTACAAAGCCGCCTGGGACGCCATCGACGAGCTCAACAACCTGGCCAGCCAGCCCCTGGTCGAGCGCAGCACCGGCGGGCGTGGCGGCGGCGGCGCACGCCTGTCGGTCGAAGGCGAACGCGTGCTGCGTCTTTATCAACGCCTGCAGGCCCTGCAGGCACAAATCCTGGAAGCGGCCGAAGAGTCCAGCGACCTCGACCTGCTCGGGCGCCTGATGCTGCGCACCAGTGCGCGCAATCAGCTGCAGGGCAAGGTCAGCGGCCTACGCCGTGAAGGCCGGCATGACTGCGTAAGCCTGGCGCTGGGCGGTGGCCTGGAGATCGAGGCGCTGATTACCCACGACAGCACCGCGCGCCTGGAGTTGACCCTGGGGACAATGGTGGTGGCGTTGCTCAAGGCCGGGTGGGTGCAACTGCTGGGGGATGGCGATGACGCCGACGCGGGCAGCAACTGCCTCAAGGCAACGGTGGAACACGTGCTGGCGGACGCTGACGGGCCCAGCGAAGTACGGCTGGCGCTGGGCAATGGGCAGACATTGTGCGCGTTCGCCGAAAAGGCGTGGTTGACGCGCAATCGGATTCAAACGGGCAGCCAGGTACGGGCACAGTTCCATCCTTCTTATGTGCTGCTGGGGGTGCCGGTGTAGCTTGGCCGCACCGTTTGGCAAGGTGGAATGCGTTACCATGGCTGCACGCCGCCTATCCCCGGAGCCACCATGTCACACCCCTTCGTCACCCTCACCCCCGACTTGGTCCTGGACGCCGTGGAAAGCATCGGCTTTCTCAGCGATGCCCGGATCCTGGCGCTGAACAGCTACGAAAACCGCGTCTACCAGGTAGGCATCGAAGACTCACAACCGCTGATCGCCAAGTTCTACCGACCTGGCCGCTGGAGCGATGCGGCGATTCTTGAAGAACACCGCTTCACTGCCGAGCTTGCTGATTGTGAAGTGCCCGTGGTCGCCCCGCTGCAGCACGACGGCCGTACGCTGTTCGAGCACCAGGGTTTTCGCTTTACGCTGTTCCCCCGCCGTGGCGGCCATGCACCGGAACCCGGCAACCTCGACCAGCTCTATCGCCTCGGCCAGTTGCTCGGCCGCCTGCACGCCGTTGCCGCGACACGGCCGTTCGAGCATCGCGAAGCGTTGGCTGTGGACAACTTCGGCCACGCCTCCCTGCAAACCCTGCTCGAAGGCAACTTCGTCCCGCGCGAATTGCGGCCCGCCTTCGAGTCCGTGGCCCGCGACCTGCTGAAACGGGTCGAGGATATCTACGCCCGCACCCCACACAAGGTGATGCGCCTGCACGGCGACTTGCACCCGGGCAACCTGATGCATCGCGACGAGGTGTATCACGTGGTCGACCTTGACGACTGCCGCATGGGCCCGGCGGTGCAGGACCTGTGGATGATGCTCGCCGGCAGCCGCGAAGAACGCCTCGGCCAACTGGCAGAGCTGATCGACGGCTACAACGAGTTCCACGACTTCGACCCACGCGAGCTGCCCCTGATCGAGCCGCTGCGCGCCTTGCGCCAACTGCACCACAGCGCGTGGCTGGCGCGGCGCTGGGACGACCCGGCATTCCCGCGAAGCTTCCCGTGGTTCGGCCAGCCGCGCTACTGGGGCGACCAGATTCTCGCGCTGCGCGAGCAGATGGCAGCCCTCGATGAACAACCGCTGAAATTGTTCTAGAAGTGCGCTGACCTCTGTCTACAATAGGCGTCGCTTTATTTAGCTACCTAAGCAAGGATTCTGCATGCACGCCGCAAACCCGCAACGCGGGTACATCCTGGGCCTTAGTGCCTACATCATCTGGGGCCTGTTCCCTCTCTACTTCAAAGCGATCCAGAGCGTGCCGGCGGTGGAGATCATCGTCCACCGGGTGCTCTGGTCGGCCTTGTTTGGCTCGCTGCTGTTGCTGGTATGGAAGCACCCCGGCTGGTGGCGCGAACTGCGCGACAACCCGCGCCGGCTGGCCATCCTGGCGCTGAGCGGCGCGCTGATCGCTGGCAACTGGCTGACCTACGTATGGTCGGTGAACAATGGCCGCATGCTCGAAGCCAGCCTTGGCTACTACATAAACCCGCTGATCAACGTGCTGCTGGGCATGCTCATCCTGGGCGAGCGCCTGCGCCGCCTGCAATGGCTGGCAGTGGCCATGGCGGCGGTGGGCGTGGCCCAGCAGGTATGGCAGGTCGGCAGCCTGCCCTGGCTCTCGCTGGTACTGGCGCTGACCTTCGGCTTCTATGGGCTGATCCGCAAACAGGCGCCCGTGGCAGCGTTGCCGGGCCTGGTGGTGGAAACCTGGATGCTGGTGCCCCTGGCCCTCGGCTGGCTGTTGCTGCACCCCGCCGCGATGAGCGCGCAGGGCGCGTTCTACACCAGCAGCGAAGCGTTGTGGTTGATGGCGGCAGGGCCGGTAACGCTGGTGCCGCTGGTGTGCTTCAACGCTGCCGCACGCCATCTGCCGTATACCACGCTGGGCTTCCTGCAGTACCTCGCCCCGACCCTGGTGCTGCTGCAGGCGGTGCTGTTGTTTGACGAGCATTTGTCGTCGAGCACCCTGGTGGCGTTCGTGTTCATCTGGGCGGGTTTGGCGATATACAGCGTCGATGCCTGGCTGAATTTGCGCAAGCGCGCCTGATCAAAAAACGATCAAAACTCTGCAGGGCACGTGGGTCGTGGCCTGCAGAGACATCTCCAGAGGTTATCCACACCCTCGTCCCCGTGCTTTGTGCACAAGCTGCTGAATTCTGGGTGTTTTTTGATCAAACCTTTGCAGGCCTTGATGCGCGTGGGCTGGAGACGTGCGCCCCCAGGTTATCCACAGGGCCGTACCTGTAAAACGGGGGATAACCCTGAGGCCGCAAAGCGAGCCCCAGCCATCGCGGATCACTCTTCCGCCCGCAGCTCCAACTCCACCATCAAATCATCCGCCAGGCTCTCCAACCGCTGCTGCAGTTCGTCCAGCGACAAGGTCAACGGCAGCGCCAACAATGCATTGGCATGAAACAACGGCTCACTGCTCATCGGTGCAGGCCGCACTTCAGTGGTAAAGCGCTCCAGGTTCACCCCAAGCTCGGCCAGCAGCCGGGTGATATCGCGCACGATCCCGGGCCGGTCATTACCCACCAGCTCCATGGCGATAGGCTTCCAGGTGCACGACGGCTCGATGCCGCTCTCGGCAATCAATACACGAATATCGTAGCGGGCCAGGGCCTGCAGCGACGCGACCAGTTCTGCATAATTTTCCGCCGGCACCGCCACCCGCAGGATGCCGGCGAACTGCCCGGCCATGCGCGACATGCGGCTTTCCAGCCAGTTACCGCTGTGGTCGGCGATGCATTGGGCAATGCGTTCGACCTGGCCGGCCTTGTCAGGGGCAATCACAGTGAGTACAAGATGATCCACAAGCCCTTCCTCTGTGTCGAACCGCGCTGGGCGGCGATAAACCGGGGGATCGATTGAGTATAGGCAAGGCGCGGCAACCTGCCGCAGGGCAATCGACATGACTAATCGTGTACTGTTTCAAGATTTATCTGGAACAATCCACCTGTTTTTTGCGAACATACCAATTCCCAGCGTGACCATACGCGACCAACGGGTCGCACAACGACGCTTTTAGTCTGATTTTGCCCCGCCTACTGCTTCATGTAGTATCCCGTGGCGCGGACTACAAAACGTCGTTTGGATGTCTGCCAAG
>Ga0213828_1000447_pt1 | contig 40267 bp, 37 predicted proteins | sample MC6MC0897MG_FD_180664 | JGI IMG/M metagenome (GOLD analysis project Ga0213828, IMG submission 180664) | Enriched soil aggregate microbial communities from Iowa State University, Ames, United States - MC6-MC0897-MG | ecosystem: Environmental > Terrestrial > Soil > Unclassified | place: USA: Iowa...
GGTCGCGCTGGCGCAGCATGTCGAGCAACTGGGCTACAACCGCTTCTGGTTGGCCGAGCACCACAACATCAACGGCATCGCCAGCAGCGCCACGGCTGTGCTGATCGGCCATGTGGCCGGCCACACACGCACGCTGCGCGTCGGCTCGGGCGGCGTCATGCTGCCCAACCACGCGCCGCTGATCATCGCAGAACAGTTCGGCACGCTCGAGACCCTGTACCCCGGCCGCATCGACCTGGGCCTGGGCCGCGCACCCGGCAGCGACGGCGCCACGCAACAGGCGCTGCGCCGCAGCCCGCGCAGCGGTCTTGAGTTCCCCGCCCTGGTCGAGGAGCTGCGCGGCTTTCTGGCCCCCTCGCGCCCCGGCCAGCCCGTGCGCGCCATCCCCGGTGAAGGCCTGGATGTGCCGATCTGGCTGCTGGGTTCCAGCGACTTCAGCGCGCGCATGGCGGCTGAACTAGGCCTGCCCTTCTCGTTTGCCGGGCATTTCTCGCCGGAAGGCATGGCCGCGATGCGCTTGTACCGTCACTTGTTCAAGCCTTCCGAGACGCTGGCGCGCCCCTATTCGATGATCGGCGTGCCCGTCATTGCCGCCGAAACCGACGAGGCCGCGCGCTTCCAGTCGACCACGCAGCAACTGAAATTCCTGTCGCTCGTGCGCGGCCATCGCCTGCAATTGCAGCCGCCGGTCGAAAGCATGGATGGCGTATGGAACGAATGGGAGCGCGAAGCGGTCAATCAACGATTGGGCGCTTCGATCGTGGGCGGCCCGGACACCGTCAAGCGGGAACTCGAAGCCCTGGTCGCGGAAACCCAGGCCGACGAGGTCATGATCGTGTCCGACTTCTACGACATCGCAGACCGCCTGCGTTCTTTCGAGATCGTCGCCTCGCTGAAAAACGGCGCGGGCGTCTCCACGAAATCGGCGGCCTAGGGGCCGCAAAACTGCGCTTTACCCAGCGCCAACCATTGCGACGCAGCCTAAACCGGTTCTACTATTGCCTTTCAGGCTCTCGGCAACCGCGCGTCGCCGCACACATCCGGGACGGATACCCGGCGTCTACTGCCACAGCTTTTCGCCGCCCTCGCGGCAAGGATTCCACATGAGTATTGTTGAACTCACCAAAGACAGCTTCCAGGAAGCCATCACGCCCGACGGCACTCTCATCGTCGACTTCTGGGCGCCCTGGTGCGGCCCGTGCCGTGGTTTCGCGCCGGTGTTCGAACAGGCCGCCACCGAGCATGCGGACGTCACGTTCGCCAAGGTGAATACCGACGTCGAGCAGGAACTGGCCGGCGCGCTGGGCATCCGCTCGATTCCGACGCTGATGGTCTTCCGCGAAAAGGTCCTGCTGTTCTCGCAACCCGGCGCCTTGTCCGGCGGTCAGTTGAACGAACTGCTCGCCAAGATCAAGGAAGTGGACATGGAAAAGGTCCACCAGGAAATCGCCGCGGCGCAAGACAGCCAGGACGCGTAAAACCGCAAGGGGCCCGGATCGGGCCCCATCCTTTTGCACGGGGACATTTGCTTCCCGGATGCCGCTGCGCGGCAGGCCGGTGCGGACGCTGGCAGGCTACGAAACGACTTCCCACGCGGACCGGCCGCGCGTGATGTTCGCCGCAGTGACTTCCAATTCAGTCAGCACCACACGCGGCACCGTGAACGTGAGCGTGACGCCGTCCGCGTTGTAGTCTTCCTGCAAGATGGCGGCGCCTGCCTGGGCCAACCGCGATTTCAACAGCGCCATCTCGCCGAATCCGCATGCGCAGCGCACCGTTGCCATGTCGACGATTTCCGTGCGCTCGCCCAACCGCAGGCAATTGGCTGCGCATCCGCCGTAAGCGCGCACCAGTCCGCCCGCGCCGAGCTTGATTCCCCCGTACCAGCGCACGACCAATACCGCCACGCGGTCCATGTCCTGGCCTTCGATGGCCTGCAGGATCGGCCTGCCCGCGGTGCCGCCGGGTTCGCCATCATCATTGAAGCGATATTCCTGTCCGATGCGGTAGGCCCAGCAGTTGTGCGTGGCCTCGGGGTCGCTGTGCTCGGCAAAGAAGCGCATGGCGTCGTCGATCGTGGCGACCGGCGCGGCATACGCGGCAAAGCGGCTTTTCTTGATGTCTTCCTGGTAGGTGCAGGGAGCGGTCAGCGTGTGCGTCATGCCCGGCATTGTAAGTGCGCGGATCGGCAGGCGATGCGGCCTGCGCGGCCCGGCCTGCTCGGATGCGGCCTGCGCGGCCCGCCCTGCGCGGCGCCGACCGGCCGCGCATCAGCCGTGGCAGTCCGGGACTTCCTGATCCAGATAGACGTCGAAGGCGACGTCGCGCGCCCATTTCGTGGTCATGGCCTTCCAGGCGCCGGCGCGGTCCCAGGCCCGCATCTCTTGCCCGAGCCACGCGCGCGAGGCCTCGTCCTGCGCGGGCAGCAGCCACACGCGCTCCTGGCGTGCGCCATCCGGCGTCAGCGTCGAGGAGAACTTCTTCCATTCCGGAAAGCGCATCAGCGGCTCCCAGACGGCATCGTCGACCAGACCGATGTCGCACGCTCCTTCGCGCACGGCGACGAGCGCGTCCGACGGCACGCGATACGTCTTGACGGTTGCGCCCCAGCTTTGCGCCAGGGCTTGCGCCTGTGTGGCGGCTTCGGCCATGCAGACGCTGCGGCCCTGCACGTCGGCGGGCTTGCGCATCCGCGTGTCGGTGCGGATCACGGCCTTGGGCCGTGCCGCATAGCCGGTGGCTTGTACCGCGACGGTCTGCGGCTGTCCGTCGGCGCGGTCCGCAAGCACCAGATCCACCTCGCCTGCCTTCAGCGCCCGGGCGGCGTCAGCGGCCGGCAACTGGACCAGCCGCACGGGCAGCTTCAGGCTGGCGCCCAGCTTGTCCGTGATGGCGGCGTCCAGGCCTTCGGGCGTGCGGATCTTCGCCCCCGCGACTGGCGGCGGCGCCAGATACGGCACGCCCACGACCAGCTCACCGCGCGCCCGCGCCGCCGGAAAGGTCTCCGGCTGCGCCTGCGCGAAGCCCGCGAGCAGCAGGCCCGCGGCAAGGACGAATGGACGCATGCGGGACATCATGATGACAACGTCAGACGTATTGGTAACGCAGCAAACGATGCTTGAGGTTTTCAAGCACGAACTGGTCGATCAGCGCAGCCAGCACGGCGATCACGAGGATGTTGGTCATGACGCCGGTCATGTCCGCGATTTCGCCCGAGTACGCCAGCGACCGGCCCAGCCCCTTGCCGAAGCCGATCAGCATTTCGGCCGAGATCAGCGCCCGCCAGGCGTTGCCGAACGCCAACTGCGCGCCGGTGATGAGCTCAGGCATGACCGCCGGCAGGTACACCCGCTTGATCAGCCCCCAGCGCGTCGCGCCCATGACGCGCGCCGCCGACACGTGCACGCGCTGCACGGATTCGGTGGCGTTCATCACGCTGAGCGCGGCCGGAAAGAACGCCGACAGCGCCACGACCACGATGATGGGCGTATTGCCAAAGCCCATCACGATGAGAAACAGCGGCACCCACGCGATGGACGGAATCGACTGCAGGATGACGATGGCGCTGCGCAGGACTTCGCGGAAGAAGAACAGCACGGCCGCCACGAGGCCGAAGCCCACGCCAGCGGCCAGCGCCAGCCCGTACCCCGCGCCCAACCGTCCCAGCGTGCCCATGAGGCTCTGGTGGAACGACTGCTTGCCCAGGTCTTCGAACAGCCGCTCGACGACCGCGGGCACGCCCGGCATCAGGAAGTCGGGCAGCGCGAACGCGGCCAGTTGCCACAGCGCAAGGATGAACAGGACGCCCAAAACGCCCGCAAGATGCTTGCGGGCGCCGGTCACACGGGTAGATGCGCTCAAAGCTTGCGAGCCTCTTGCCAGGACAGGTCGACGATGCTGGAGACATCGTACGGCTTGCCGTCGCGCGTCTTGAGCGAACCCTGGGCCTGCAGGATGTCAGCGATTTCCTGCATGCGCGCCGTGTCCTTTTCCGTCAGCTTGGGCGTGAACACCTGCGTGCTGATGGCCTCGGAAATGACGGTTTCGCGCGGCAGCTCGCCGCGGGTCAGCGTCTTGAGCGTGGGCTCGGCAATGAAGTACGACGCGATCAGCTTGGATGCCTGCGCCGGTTCCTTCTGCAGCAGCGTGATGGCCTGGTTCTGGGCGTCCAGCGCCTTCCAGACATCGTCCTTGCGCTTGGCCAGCGTTTCGCCCGAGGTGATGACGACCATGCACGGGAACGGCCAGGCCTGCCCCACTTCGTAGATCTGCTTGACCGGCGCGACCAGTTGCGCGATGCGGTCGTAGGGTTCGAACAGGAAGGCGGCGTCAACACGCTTGCCCACCAGCGACTGCACGGCCACGGCCGGGCTCACGCCCATGACGTTCACGTCGTCGGCCGTCAGGTTGCCCTGCTTGAGGACGACGCCCTTCAGGACCACGTCGGCGGTGCTGCCTTCGGCCTGCGAGGCCAGCGTCTTGCCCTTCAGGCCGGCGATGTCCTTGATGCCGGAATCGTCACGCACGATCAGCGAGTGATAGCCCTGCTGCGCACCGCCCACCACCTTCAGGTCAGCGCCCTTGGAGGCCCACGCGACCGCGTTGGTGAAGCCGAGCACGCCGATGTCGAGCTGGCCGCCGACGATTGCCTTGATGAGATCGGTGCCCGATTTGAATTCGATCAGTTCGGAATCCAGGCCGGCCTTCTTGTAGTAGCCGCCCTCTTGCGCGACGATCGCCTGCGCGTCGTCCATCACGCGCAGGTAGCCCACGCGGAACTTCTCGGCAGCCATCGCGGGGGCAGCCGCCAGCAGCGCCGCGGCCAGCGGCAGGGACAACCATTGCTTCAGTTTCATCAGAAGAGCTCCAGGAAATTCGATAAGCGGCCGCGCCCGGGCGGCCGTGCGTATTTGGGGGAAGAAGGTCAGGCGGCCAGCGCGATGTCGGCGTGCGCGTCCGAACCGCCGACGCCGATGCCCAACAGGCGCAGGATTTCGCGCTTTTCGCTGGCAAGGTCGGACAGGTCGTGCGTCTTGACGCGGTGGGCCAGGTTGAATTCGCGCAGCACCCGCGCCGGACGCGGGCTGAAGACGACGATGCGATCGGCCAGGAACAGGGCCTCGTCGACGTCGTGGGTCACCAGCAGCACCGTCGGCTTTTCCTGCGCGATGAGCTGGCGCAGCACATCCTGCAGGCTCAGGCGGGTCAGCGCGTCCAGTGCGCCGAAGGGTTCGTCCATCAGCATGGTCTGGGGCTGGGCGATGAACGCGCGGGCCAGCGCAGCGCGCTGGCGCATGCCGCCGGAGACCTGATGGGGATAGTAGTGTTCGAAGCCTTCCAGGCTGACGCGCGCCAGCCATTCGCGTGCGGCTTCGCGGGCGCGCTTCTTGGGCGTGTTCTGGAATTCCAGCGCCAGCGCCACGTTGTCTTCCAGCGTCAGCCAGGGATACAGGGCGTGTTCCTGGAACACCAGCGTGCGGCTGGGATTCGGTCCCGTGACCTTGTCGCCGTCGGCCAGCACGCTGCCCTGCGTGGGCATTTCGAGCCCCGCGGCCAGATGCAGCAAGGTGGACTTACCGCAACCCGAGGGGCCGACCAGCGCGACCAGCTCGCCGGTCTTGAATTCACTGGTGAAGCCGTCGACGACGGGCAGGTCGCCGAAATGCTTGTGGACGTGGTCGAAAGTCAGGTTCATGGAACGAATCGTCAGCGCGCGTGAAAACGAGCCTCAAATCTAACAATTCGTTATATGAATCCAAACGATCAATATCGAATGTCTTTACTTCTTTTCGTAATAATGATCAGATCGTCGCCGGCTGCCGGCTGGCCGCCCGCTGCAATCCGAACGCAATGACGAAGCCCAGCGTGACGCACAGGGACGCGGCCAGGAAGATCGCGGGGTAGCCGAAGCCGCTGGAGATGTAGCCCGCGATCGGGCCGGTCACGCCCAGCGCCAGGTCCAGGAAGGCCGAATAGGCGCCCAGCGCCGCGCCGCGGCTGCCGGCCGGCACGCGCGCCACGGCCTCGACGCCGATGGCCGGGAACACCAGCGCGAAGCCGCAGCCGGTCAGCGCGGCGCCCAGCAGCGCCATGCCCGGGTTGGGCGCCAGCCACAACAGCAACAGACCGGCCGCTTCCACCACGAACGACACCTGCGCGACCCGGAATCCGCCAAAGCGGGTGATGGTGCCGGCGAACAGCAGGCGCACGCCAATGAAGGCGCCGCCGAACGCACTGAGCGCGCTTGCGGCGCCGTCCCATGAGACGCTGGCGTAATACAGCGCGACGAAGGCGGCCAGCGTGCCGAAGCCAACGGACCCCAGGCCCAGCGCCACGCCATGCGGAAATACGCGCAGCACCACGCTCTTAAAGGCCATGCGGTGCCCGCCCACGATGGCGACGGCCGGCCGGATCATGGCAAGACCCAGTCCGGCCAACCCCAGCAACAGCACCGCACCGCCCAGTGCGCCCATGCTCCAGTGCTTTTCAAGCTGCACGCCCAGCGGCGCGCCCAGCGCCAGCGCGCCATAGGTGGCGATGCCGTTCCAGGAAATGACGCGGGCGGTGTGCAGCGGCCCTACCCGCGCGATGGCCCAGGTGGCCGAGCCGGTGCCGACCCAGCTCTCGCCGAATCCCAACGCCAGACGACTGAGGATGATTGCCGCCAAGCTGAGCCACGCGGTGCGTTCAAAGGCGTAGGCGAGCAGCAGAAAGATGCCGCTGATTGCGCAGGCCGCCATGCCGATGACGACGGTCTGCTTCGGGCCGACCGTATCGGCCATGCGGCCGGCGTGCGAGCGGCTGAGCAAGGTCGCCACGTACTGCACGCTGATCGCCAGGCCGGCCAGCACGGATCCGTATCCCAGGTTGCCGTGCACATAACCCGGCAGCACGGCCAGCGGCAGGCCGATGGCCAGGTAGCAGATGAAGGTAAAGAAGGCGATGGCAACGATGCGGGCCGTCAGGGTGAACGTGCCGATCTGCGCGCCATCAGGCGCGTCATGCAAAGAGGGAGACATGTGGGGACAAAAAGAAGCCTGGCCGGACAGCCGCCAGGGTCGGGCCCGATGATAGCGCAGCGCAGATTGCGCCCGGCTGAACAGGTGGCCATCGCGGCCCGGCGGACTACATGGCGCGCGGCCGTGGCGCAAATGAGAAAGCGGCGCACGGATTCGTGCGCCGCTTCATGACCCGCCGTGCGGAATCAGGCCTCGATGCCGCGCGAGGACAGGTAGTCTTCGTAGCCGCCGCGGTAGTCGACGATCTCGCCGGTGGGCAGGATCTCGATCACGCGCGTGGCCAGGCCGGACACGAATTCACGGTCATGCGACACGAACACCAGCGTGCCTTCGTACTTTTCCAGCGCGAACTGCAGCGACTCGATCGATTCCATGTCCAGGTGGTTGGTCGGCTCGTCGAGCAGCATCACGTTGTGCCGGCCCAGCATCAGGCGGCCGAACGTCATGCGGTTCTTTTCGCCGCCGGACAGCACCTTGGGGGCCTTCGGCAGGTCGTCAGCCGAGAACAGCAGGCGGCCCAGCACCGAACGGATCGACTGGTCGTCGTCGCCCGGCTGGCGGTGGTCGCCCATCCAGTCCAGCAGATTGATGTCGGTTTGCTGGAACTGGTCGGACACGTCCTGCGCCATGTAGCCGAGGTCGGCGTTGTCCGACCATTTCACCGTGCCCGAATCGGGTTGCAGGTCCTGCGCCAGGAGGCGCAGCAGCGTGGTCTTACCGACGCCATTGGCGCCGATGATGGCGATCTTTTCGCCAGCGTCGACCATGGCCGAGAACTTGGTGATGACGGGCGCGTCGTAGGCCTTGGTGAGGTTTTCGACAGTGACGGCCAGGCGGTGCATGACCTTGCTTTGCTCGAACCGGATGTACGGGTTCTGGCGCGACGAGGGTTTGACCACGACCTGGTCGGCCTTGATGCGGTCGATCTGTTTCAGGCGCGAGGTGGCCTGACGCGACTTGGACTTGTTGGCCGCGAAACGGCGGACAAAGTCCTGCAGTTCGGCGACGCGTTCCTTGGCCTTGGCGTTGTTGGCCACCAGGCGCTCGCGGGCCTGGGTGGAAGCCAGCATGTAGTCGTCGTAATTGCCGGCGTAGATGCGGATTTCACCGTAATCCACGTCAGCCATGTGCGTGCACACCTGGTTCAGGAAGTGACGATCGTGGCTGATGATGATCATCGTGCTCTGGTAGCCGTTGAGGACGTTTTCCAGCCAACGGATCGTGTTGATGTCCAGGTTGTTGGTGGGTTCGTCCAGCAGCAGCACGTCGGGGTTCGAGAACAGCGCCTGCGCCAGCAGCACGCGCAGCTTCCAGCCCGGCGCGACTTCGCGCATCGGCAGATTGTGCTGGTCGACCGCGATTTCCAGGCCCAGCAGCAGCTCGCCCGCGCGGGCTTCGGCGGTGTAGCCGTCGTATTCCGCGAACTTGGCTTCCAGATCGGCCGCGCGCATGTAATCGTCTTCGGTCGCCTCCGGGTTGGCGTAGATCGCGTCACGCTCGGACATGGCGTCCCACATTTCGGTGTGGCCCATCATCACGACGTCCAGCACACGTACGTCTTCAAACGCGAACTGGTCCTGGCGCAGCTTGCCCAGGCGCACGCCGGGTTCAAGCGCGACGTTGCCGCCGGAGGGTTCCAGGTCGCCGCCGATGATCTTCATGAACGTAGACTTGCCGGACCCATTGGCCCCGATCAGCCCGTACCGGTTGCCTTCCCCGAACTTGACGCTGACGTTCTCGAAAAGGGGCTTGGGACCGAACTGGATGGTGAGATTGGCGGTGGATATCACGGTGTATGTACGTTTGAAGGCGCCCGAAAGCGCATGCGGGAAAACCTGCTAGTGTAGCAAACGGGCTGCGGCCCTTATTTATATTGGCGAGAGCGGCGCTGCTGGAGCGCCGGACCGCCCGCCCCCGGAGCGCCGGAGCGCCGCACCGCCGGACCGCCGCACCGCCAGACCGGGGATCAGTGGTGATGCTCGTCCAGCACCAGATGCGCGAGGCCCTTTTCGGTGGCGATGCCGACCTTCTGGCCGATGGGCAAGGTGGCTTTGGTGGCGACATGACCGTACGGCAGACCGGTAATGACCGGCACCTTGACCGTCTTGCGCAGCCAGGCCACGACCTCGTGCAGATCGTACCCCTTGTCGTGCGGCGCCAGCTTGTATTCGGTGAAACGGCCCAGGACGATGGCCTTCTGGCGCGCCAGGATGCCAGCCTGCCAAAGCTGGATCAGCATGCGCTCGACGCGGTACGGATGCTCGGCCACGTCTTCCAGGAACAGGATGCCGCCGCGAATCTTCGGCATGTACGGCGTGCCCAGCAGCGAGGTCAGCATCGCAAGGTTGCCGCCCCACAGGATGCCGCGCGCGTCGACCGGGTCGGCGTCCTGGGTTTCGAAGCTGAGGATCTCCAGCTCGCCGCGCATCACTTCGCCGAACAGCGCTTCGGTCAGGTCATCGACCTTTTTGCCGCCGAAATCCTGGACCGCGGTGGCGCCCGTGTAGCTGACCGCGCCGGTCTGCGCCAGCAGCGCCAGGTTGAACGCCGTGAAATCGCTCATGCCGACAAAGCGCTTGCCGCTGTCGGCCATGGCCTTCCAGTCGATAGCGTGCAGCAACCGGCCTAGCCCATAGCCGCCGCGCGTCACCATGACGATCGGCAGCTTCTGCTTCGTGGCGCGGGTCAGGCTGGCCAGGCGCTGGGCGTCCGTGCCGGCGAACCGTTGATGCTCGGCCAGCGCCGTGCGGTCCAGCGCGGTCTTGAAGCCCTGTTGCGCCAGCCGTTCAAGCGCCAGCGTCACGGTGGCGGGGTCGCGCACGGCGGACGACGGGGAAATCAGGTAGATGCCGCGGGCGTCCGGCTGGGGACCGTGATGGTGCGCGTGGTCGTGGCCATGATCGTGGTCGTGACCGCAGGCGTCGCCGCAGTCCGGGCCGTGATCGTGCGGGTGATCGTGCGCCGGGGTGGCTGCGGCCTTGGCGCGGCGCGCCTTGGCGGCGGGCTTGGCAGCGGACTTGGCGGCTTTGGGGGTACTCATGCGATGGATTCCTTGGCGCGGCGTTCGCGGAAGAACCGGCGCAGCAGGTCGCCGCAGGGTTCGGCCAGCACGCCGCCGGTGACTGAAGTGTGATGGTTGAGCTTGGGCACGGACCCGACGTCCAGCACGCTGCCGCAGGCCCCGGTCTTGGGGTCGTACGCGCCGAACACCACGCGCGCAAGGCGCGCATGCAGCATGGCGCCGATGCACATCACGCACGGTTCCAGCGTGACGTAGACGGTGATGCCGGGCAGCCGGTAGTTTTCAAGCTGGCGTGCGGCGCCGCGCAGGGCGACGATCTCGGCGTGCGCCGTGGGGTCGTGGTCGATGATGGTGCGGTTGTAGCCCCGCCCCAGGATGTCGCCCTGGGCGGACACGACCAGCGCGCCCACCGGCACCTCGCCGATGTCGTAGGCGGCCTGGGCCTGTTCCAGGGCCAGGGTCATGAAACGCGCGTCCTGCTCGGTCCAGCGCGGCACTGCGTCCATCGGGGCCAGCTCAGCCACGGTACACCCGCGATTTCAGCGCGATGCGGCCCGCCAGGCTGGTGACCGCTTCTTCGAGCCATTGATACAACTCAGCTTCTTCGTCGTAGCGGGCCTGGTTCAGGTTGGACACGCGCCCTTCTTCGATGAAGCCCCAGGCGCGACTGCGCTTGTCGCGATGCTTGGGATCCCAGACCCCAAAGGCAAAGCCGCCGGCACGGCGGATCAGCGAAAAGCACGGAATGTCGGTGTAGCCGTCGCCGACGAAGACCATCTGGTCGAATGGGATGCGCAGTCGGTCCTCGGGCACCTTGCGGTTGACCTCGAACGGCTTGTTGCGGAATTCGCGGCCGATGATGCCCTTCTGGATGTGGAACAGGTAGCGAGTCTTGTCGGTAAAGCTGACGACGCGCCGCGGAAACGCGATGCCGCCGTCCTCGCCATAGACGAATTCGGACGCCCAGATTTCGGTGAATTCATGCGCGATGGGCGTTGAGCGCACCACGTCGCCGATGCCGCTCGAGATGAGATAGAACTCGAGCTGCACCTGCGGGTGCTCGGCCCGGACCGCGGCGCGCAGACGCTGGAACAGCGTGGCCACGCCATCGTGCAGATCCAGGCGCGCGCCCCAATCTTTCAGGCGCTGCTGCGTGATGAGGCCGTGCCGTCCCTGCCGGGACAGTTCGATCATCTTATAGAGATAGGCCGGCACGGGATCCCAGTCCTGCTGAAACAGCAGGGGATCGACCTCTTCCTTCCAGAACGAGGCCGTGTCCACGCCGATGCTGTCCAGGAAACCGGACGTGCTGTCCGAGGCCAGCGTGTCGTCGAAATCGAAAATCAGGGCGATGACGTCGGACATGAATATGCGTGAAAAAAGGCGACAGCCGCCATTTTGCCTGAATGCGGCAGCGGCTGCGCCTTGGAAAGCAGCGCGGTGCATCACGCAGCGCCCTGCTTCACCTTCGCTTCATGCGCTTTAAATCATGCGCCCAGATTCGGAGCAACGCCTTACTGGCGGATCGGCGCGCTCATCGTTCCCGTGCCGGGAGCGGGCGCCATGCCTGGTGCGGGAGCCATGCCCGGAGCCGGGGCCATGCCCGGCGCGGGGGCCATGCCCGGGGCCGTGCCGGCGGGCACCTGGATCACGGTCTCGCGCAGCACGCCGCCGCCCTGCACGCTGCCGCGCACGTTGCCCGGCGCGGTCATTTGCGTGACGCAATTCTGGCGCTGGGTTTCGGGCAGACGGTTGCAGCGCGCCACCATGTTCTGCTGCAGTTGTTCGGGGCTTTCTTCGCGGAGATTCTGGCGGCTGCGCTCCTGGCGCGCCGCGCCGGCTTCGCGCAGGCAGGCATCCAGCGCTTGCCCGGTCCTGCCGCTTTTGCAGGCGGCGACGTCCTGCTGATAGCTGGACTGCGCCGAAGCGCCGGAAGATTGCGCTTGAACCGCGCCGGCGGCGAGCATCAGGCCGGCGGTGCAGAGAATGGCAGCAAGGCGCTTCGAAGGCATGGGAACAGTATTCATGGTCAGCTCCTTATGAAGAGATTGAACCCGGACGGCGCGGTATCAACCGCGCCGCCAACTGACCTCACTATCCCATGACCGCGCGATGGGGGACATAACTAGCGACGTGAATTCGTAAGGTTACGTTTCAACGTCAGCAAACAGGGACGGCCCGAAATCAGCGCGCGTCTTTGTCCGCTTCCGCCTTGGTAAGGCGGTTGCGGTACGTGGCTGCGCGCATCAGCAACATGGCCGTGACAGGCGACGACACAATCAGCAGCAGCGTGATGATGACCTCGTGAAACACCGGGCGCGCGGACAGCGCCGAGAACACCAGGATGGAAGACGCCAGCACGCAGGCGCAGCCCATCGTGTTGCCCAGCGTGGGGGCATGGATGCGCGACTGGAAGGTGCGGAAACGCAGCAGCCCGGCCGAGCCGGTGACGGCCAGCAGTCCGCCCAGCACCAGCAGAATGGTGGCGGGAATGCCGGCCCACAGGGGGATATCGACTTCCATCATGGCTCGATGACCTCGCCGCGCAACAGAAAGCGCGCCATGGCGGTAGAGCCCACAAATCCGAACAGCGCGATCAGCAGCGCGATGTCGAAGTACACCGACGTGCCGGACCGGATGCCGAACACCAGCATCGTCAACATGCCGTTGATGTACAGCGTGTCCAGGGCCAGGACGCGGTCCTGGGCGGTTGGGCCACGCAAGAGGCGGATGGTGGCGAACACCATGCCCAGCGCAAAGCAGAGCAAGGCAAAGGATGCCGCCCAATACAGTACGGAATTCATTCGAACATCTCCATCAACGGGCGCTCGTAGCGCTGCTGCACCAGTTCGATCCACTCGTCTTCGTTTTGCAGATCGAGCACATGCAGTTTCAGCGCGTGGTCTTCAGTCAGGCTCACCCAGACCGTGCCGGGCGTGTAGGTGACGATGCAGGCCAGCATCGCCAGACCATGCGGGTCGCGCATGGTGAGCGGGATCAGGATGAATCCCGGCGAGAACTCATTGCGGCGCGGATTGAGGATCAGCCGCGCGACCGCGATGTTGGACTTGATGATGTCCCACGTCACGTGCAGGAAAAGCGGGATCACCTTCCACAGGTGGCGCGGCCGTGCATGCAGCGGGCGCAGGCGCGAGGCCGCCCACGTGAACCACAGCGCCAGCGCGATGCCCAGGGCGATCTGCCCCGGCGACACGCTTTCATTGAGGAGCAGCCACAGTGCAAACAGCAACGTGGGCAGGATCAGGAAGTAAAGGCGGCGCATCAGCTTCCTCCCTTGACGCCGCGCACGGTCTGCGCGGACATGACGGCGTCGATATACGACGCGGGCTGGTCGAGCGAGCGGGCGGCGTCGTCCAGGTAGGCCGACACGGGACCCGCGCCGGCGGCCAGGCCTACGCACAGCAGCACCAGCACGGCGACCGGGCCTGCCTCGATCACGCGCAGGCGCGGGGTGCTGCGGTCGTCGCTGGCCCAGAAGATACGGATGCCGGTGCGGCCCAGGCCGATCAGGCCCGCCAGGCCCGACACCAGCACGGCGGCCACCAGCAGCCAGGCGTCCATCGGCGGCGCCGACTCGGTGGCGGCCGATACCGCTGCCGACAACAGCGAGAACTTCGCGACGAAGCCGGACAGCGGCGGCAGGCCGGTCACCAGCAACGCGCAGGAAATGAAGGCCAGGCCCAGGAATGCCATTGCCGCGGGAATCGCCACGCCGACGACGTCATCGGAGCGGTTCACAGAGGTTGGATCGTCCAGGTCGAAGGCATCGAGCGTGACCGCCAGCACGTTCGCGCCAAAGCTGCGGGTGCGTTCGATCAGTTCGGCCAGCAGGAAAAACGCGCCCGTGGTCAGCACCGAGCTGATCAGGTAGAAGAGCGCGGGCCCCGTGAGCGTCACGCCCGGCATGCCCAACGCGGTCAGCAACGTGCCGGCCGACACGATGACGCAGTAGCCGACCATTTTTTCCAGTTGCTGGGTGGCCAACAGGCCCAGGGCGCCAAACAGCAGCGTGGCCAGCCCGGCGGCAAACATCCAGTCCAGGCTGAAGGCGGCGGGCGCGCCGGTCGGCAGCAGCAGCGAGCCGATGCGCAACAGCGCGTAGATGCCGACCTTGGTCATGATGGAGAACATGGCCGCGATCGGAGCACCGGCCGAACCATACCCTTTGACCAGCCAGAAGTTGAGCGGCCAGGCGCCCGCCTTGACCAGGAAGGCCACGCCGAGGATGGCGGCGCCCGCCTCGAACAGCATGCGTTCGGCGCCCGCCAGATTGCCTGCGCGCAGGGCCAGGTCCGCCATGTTGAGCGTGCCCGTCACGCCGTAGATCAGCGCAATGCTGATCAGCAGCAGGAACGAGGCCACCAGGTTCACGGCGATGTACTGAAGGCCCGCGCTGACGCGCGCCACGCCGGACCCGTGCAGCAGCAGGCCATAGGACGCCGCCAGCAGCACTTCGAAGAACACGAACAGGTTGAACAGGTCGCCGGTCAGGAAGGCGCCATTCAGGCCCATCAGCAGGAACTGGAACAGCGAATGGAAATGCACGCCGGCGCGGTCCCAGCGGGCCAGCGCGTAGACCAGCGTGGCCAGACCGAGTACGGCCGTCAGCGTCAGCATGACGGCGGCCAGGCGGTCGACCACCAGCACGATGCCGAACGGCGCGGGCCAGTCGCCCACCAGGTAGGCCCCTACCCCGTTTTCCCAGACGCCGGGCACGCCCCCGCCGGCCACGACCAGCAAGGCGATCGCGGCCGCCAACTGGGCAAGTGTCGACAGAAGCGCGACCCCGCCGCGCGCGTAGCGGCTGGTGTCGGCGAACAGCAGCATCGCTGCGCCCGCGACCAGCGGAATGATGATGGGCAGGACAGGAAGGTGTTGAAGCCAGAAACTCAAGATTGGGACTCCCGTCCATCAACGTGGTCGGTACCCGTGAGGCCCCGCGAGGCGAGCAGCACAACCAGGAACAACGCGGTGGTGGCAAAGCCGATGACGATGGCGGTCAGCACCAGCGCCTGCGGCAGCGGATCCGCATACCAGGAAGGATCATGCGCCATGGACGGGTCCACCACCGGCGGCCTGCCGGACGTGAGCCGGCCCATGCCGAAGATGAAGAGGTTCACTGCGTAGGAGACCAGCGACAGGCCCATGATGAACTGGAACGTCCGGGGCCGCAGCAGCAGCCACACGCCCGAGCCCGCCAGCACGCCGATTGCGGCAGCGTATATCAATTCCATCAGGCTTCTCCTGTTTGAACGGCGGCCGCCTGGAGCTCGGCGGCGGCCTTGCGTTGCGCGCGCAGCGATTGGTGGGCAAGCGCCACCAGCACCAGCACGGTGGATCCGACGACCAGCATGTAGACGCCCAGATCAAAAAGCAGCACGCTGGACACGTGGACGTGGCCAATCAGCGGCAGCGCGACGTCCCAGGCCAGCGCGGCAAGGAACGGCTTGTAGGCCAGCCATGCGCTCACGGCGGCAATGCCGGCGGACAGCAGCCCGATGCCGATCCAGTTCTGGGGATTCAGGCGGCTGCGGGATTCGACCCAATACACCCCGCCCACCATGTATTGCAGGATGACGGAGGTAGCGAAGATGAGGCCGCCCACGAAACCGCCGCCGGGCTGGTTGTGGCCGCGCAAGAGGAAATACACGGAGATCAGCGCGGCGATCGGCAGCAGCAGGCGCACCAGCACCGCGGGCACCATCATCGAGCCTGCGGGCACTGGAGACTTGATGTCGGGCGCGTCCGGGATGCCGCCGTCCTGATCCATCTGCTGGCGCGGAATGTCCGCACTCTCGGCGGCCGGACGGAAGCGGCGCAACAGCGCGTAGACGGTCAGCGCCACGATGCCAAGCACCGTGATTTCGCCGAACGTATCAAAGCCGCGGAAGTCCACGAGGATCACGTTGACCACGTTGGTGCCGCCGCCGTCAGGCAGCGCGCGATCCACGAAATAGGACGAAATGGGATTGGTCTGCGGCCGCGCCAGCACCGAATAGGCCAGCGCGGACATGCCCGTGCCGGCGGCGACTGCCAGCAGCAGATCGCGCAGACGGCGGCCGCGTGCCTGCAGCGTGGCTTTCAGGCTTTCCTCGTCGTCCTGCACGATGCGGCGAGGCAGCCAGCGCAGGCCCAGCAACAACAGCACCAGCGTCACGACCTCGACAGACAGCTGCGTCAGCGCCAGATCGGGCGCGGAGAACCAGACGAAGGTCAGGCAGGTGATCAGCCCTGCCCCGCCCGCCAGCGCCAGGGAGGCCAGGCGGTGGTACTTGGCCTGGAACGCGGCGGCCAGGGCGCAGGTGCCGCCCACGATCCACAGCAAGGCGAAAACCGGATCGACCGGCGTCAGGCGCACGGCGCCGTCCAGCCAGCCGCCGGCGCGCAGCGGCAGCCACGCGACGAACAGCGTGCCCACCAGGATCAGCACCATCTGCACCTGCAGACGCGTGGACGACACCCAGCGCAGCAGCCATGCGGCGGCGACGCTGGAGCCATCGAGCAGCGCTTCGAAGGTGCGGCGGCCGTCAAGGCGGTAGATGAACGGCACCCGGCCCGGATTGGCGCGCTGATGCGCGCGCAGGGCCAGGTACAGCAGCACGCCTGCGGTAGTGGCGACCAGGCTCATCGCCAGCGGAAGATTGAAACCGTGCCAGACGGCCAGGCTGTAGTCGGGCATGTTCTCGCCCAGGATGCTCTGCGCCGCAGTGGCCAGGAACGGGCCGACGGTCAGGCTGGGAACGATGCCCACCAACAGGCACATCATGACCAGCAATGCGCTCGGCAACAGCATCCAGCGCGGCGGCTCGTGGGGCTCGCGCGGCAGGTCGGTGGCCGGTGGGCCGAAGAACACTTGCAGGATGAAACGCAGCGAATAGGCGACGCTGAATGCGCCGGCGATCGTGGCGAGCAGCGGCAGGCCAAGCTGGACGTAGCGGTCGGCACTGACGAAGGTGGTTTCCGCAAAGAACATTTCCTTGGACAGGAAACCGTTCAGCAGCGGCACACCCGCCATCGAAGCCGCAGCCACCATCGCCAGCGTGGCCGTGATGGGCATTGCCTTATACAACCCGGACAGCCGGCCCAGGTCGCGCGTGCCGGTTTCGTGGTCGACCACGCCCGCCGCCATGAAGAGCGACGCCTTGAACGTGGCGTGGTTGATCATGTGGAAGATGGCGGCCACCAGCGCCAGCGTGCTGTTCAGACCCAGCAGCAGCGTGATGAGGCCCAGATGGCTGATCGTGGAATACGCCAGCACGCCCTTCATGTCCTGCTGGAAGATAGCCGCGTAGGCGCCCAGCACCAGGGTGATGAGACCCAGCCCGCCGATGATCCAGAACCACTCGTCGGTGCCAGACAGCACGGGCCAGAAGCGCGCCAGCAGGAAAACGCCTGCTTTGACCATCGTGGCCGAGTGCAGATAGGCGGACACCGGCGTGGGCGCAGCCATGGCGTTGGGCAGCCAGAAATGGAACGGGAATTGCGCGCTCTTGGTCAGCGCGCCCAGCGCCACCAGCACCAGGACGGCTGGATACCAGGGGTCGGCGCGGACCAGGTCGCCCGACGCCAGGACGCGGTCCATGTCGTAGCTGCCGACGATATGACCCAGGATCAGCACGCCGGCCAGCAGACAGAGACCGCCCGCCCCGGTGACCGTCAGCGCCATGCGCGCGCCCCGGCGCGCGTCCAGGCGGTGGTGCCAGTAGGCGATCAGCATGAACGACGCCAGGCTGGTCATTTCCCAGAACAGAACCAGCTGGATCAGGTTGCCCGAGAGCACCACGCCGAGCATGGCGCCCATGAAGGCCTGGAAGAACGAAAAGAAGCGTGGGACCGGGTCTTCCGGCGACATGTAATAGCGCGCGTACAACACGACCAGCGCGCCCATGCCGGAGACGATCAGCGCAAAGAGCCACGCGTAGCCGTCCATGCGCAGGGTAAATTGCAGACCCAGGGCGGGCGCCCAAGGCATGTCGGCCCGTATGACGCCGCCGTTGGCGACGTCCGGATAGAGCGTCGCGATCAGAACCACGCACGCGAGGGCGATGAGGCCAGCCAACCACGCCTCGGCGTTGCGGGCGTTGGAAGGCAGCAGCGCGGCGCACAGGCTGCCGGCGAACGGCAGAGCGAGGATCAGGATCAGCGACATGGCGTTCCGAAAATGTCCGGGCCCCCTCCCGCCAGCGCGGGGCAGCGAGAGACGAAACAGACCGGGGATTGAAAAACGGACGGAACCCTTGGCCCGGTGCGTCGCTGCACTACACGTTGCCCCGAGGGGTCATCAACCAACGCCAATTGAACGGCGCAGACAGAAACAAACGCAATAGCTTTCTTGCAAGACCGGGCAAGAATCTCAGCCGAAAAATATCAGATTCTTGTAAGTTATGCAGGGATTTATGTACGTACCCAGCTAATGACAGCAAGATGACTGCGCAGCGATTGCGCACCGAAAGCTTCTCAATTTGTGTTCAACTGCCTGTCGGACTGACTTTTTCCTGTAACTTCTGTCATCTCCGCGCTTTTTGGGAACACGTTAGAAATTTTGCGATTTCTCATGACAGGGACAATCCCGAGTTGACCATGGGGACATACCTGTGTGGAATGCGGCCACGAGGCGTTGGCTTGCGACACCCCGGCAATGCGCGCCTCACCGAAGCTGGCCCGGCAAGATGGCCGGCTCGGAATAACAATATGGAGAAGACTCTTGAACGTGTTGTCACATGCCAAGGCCGTCCTGGCCGCCGCCATCGCTGGCGCCTGCCTGACCTCCGCTGCCCAGGCCGCAGATCCCTACCCCAATAAACCCATCCGCCTGATCGTCCCGTTTGCAGCCGGCGGCACCACCGATATCGTGGCGCGCGTCGTGGCCGAGGGTCTGGGCCGTGAACTCGGCCAGCCCGTGGTCGTGGAAAACCGCGCCGGCGGCGGCGGCTCGATCGGCGCCGACGCCCTGGTTCGCTCTGCCAACGACGGTTACACGCTGGGCGTGGCCACGGTCAGCACCATGGCCACCAATCCGGCCACGAACCCCAAGAACCCGTACAACCCGCTCAAGGACTTCACGCCGATCACCAACATGGTGAACGTGCCCAACGTCATGACGGTCAACCCGAGCGTGCCCGCCAAGACCCTGGCCGAATTCATCACCCTGCTCAAGAACAACCCCGGCAAGTACAGCTATGCCTCGTCGGGCGCGGGCGGCATCAGCCACCTGGACGGCGAGCTGTTCAAGTCGCTGACCAAGACCGACATGGTTCACGTTCCTTACCGCGGATCGGGTCCGGCGCTGAACGACGTGATCGCCGGCCAGGTGAACGTCCAGTTCGACAACCTGCCCTCCTCCATGCCGCACATCCAGGCGGGCAAGCTGCGCGCGCTGGCCGTGGCGGCGCCCAAGCGCCTGCCCGCGCTGCCGGACGTGCCGACGTTCGCCGAGGGTGGCCTGCCCGACATGGACAACATGGCCTGGTACGGCCTGGTGGCGCCCGCCGGCACGCCGCAAGCGGTGGTCGACCGCGTGCACGCCGCGGCGGTCAAGGCCTTGAAGGATCCGAAGATCGCCCAGCGCCTGGCCGACGGCGGATCGATCGTGGACGGCAACACGCCGGCCGAGTACGCCGCACAGATCAAGCGCGAACTCGAACTGCGCCAGCGCATCGCCAAGGACCGCAACATCGTCCTGACGAACTGATCGCAACCTGACGAGAGGGGCGCGGGCCGGCGGTTTGCGGTTGGCGCCCCGCTTTGCATTCGTCCCCGCTTGACGGCAATTGCTCCGGTGGTAGCATCTGCCCCGTGCAATCCGATATAGCTTCCCTTCCCTGCGTCACCTGCGCTCTCTGCGCCCTGCGCTCAACGCTGTTGAGTTCGCAGGAGGTCGCCGCGCGTTCCGCTTACGCGCGGTCCAAGCCCGGCTAATCGCCCGCCTCTCCCCTTTCTGATTCTTGCTCCGGCCCGTTGCCGGCTGCCTGCGCACATCCGCGCGTCCTGCAGCCTGAAACCAGCCGGCGGGCGCACTGCCGCGTGGCGGGCGCTCGTCCCCATTTCGCCGCTCGCACGCCCTTTTCGGCTTGCGCGGCGGCCACGCACCGCACCTTTTCGATTCAGCGCCATGCAACTCACCAAGAAATTCGTCAAAGCCAAGAACCCCTGCGCGGGCGGCTACAAATGGTTCCTGCGCGACCACAACGGACAGGGGGACTATCAGGCCGTGCTCGATGCCCTGGTCGCCGACGGCCGCGTCGGCGACGCCTGCTGGCTGCTGGACCAGTTTGGTCCGACCGACGCCGTGTTGCGGCTGGATACGCTGGATGCCACCGCCATCGTGTTTGCCGGGACGCTTGAAGTCCGCATGGGGATCAACGTGGACACGGTGGTGCGCGCGGGACGCAGCCTCATCACGGGCGGCGGCATTCGCGCCGGCGAGTCGATCGTGGCGGGTGAAAACATCACCGCCGGCGGCAACATCGCCAGCGGCGGCAACCTGCGCGCCGGCGGCGACGTGGCGGCCGACTGGGGGATCGAGATTGCGACGCGCCTGGATTGCGGCGGCAATGTGCGCGCCAAGTGGGACATCTGCGCCGGACAGGACCTGGCCGTGACCGGCCACCTGCATGCCGGCCAGGACATCAATACGCAAGGCGCCATCAAGTGCGGTCAAGGGATCAAGGCAGGCGGCGGCGTGACCGCGGAGCAGGAAATCAATGCCGGTTGCGGTATTCAGGCGGGCGGGTCCATTCAGTCGGGCGAACACCTCGCCTGCGGGTGGGGCTTGATCGCCGGCGAGGACATCCGCGCCGAGGGCGCCATCCGCGCGGGCGAAGGCGCGCAGGCTGCCGGCGTCATCGAGGCGGGCGCGGGACACGGCGTCTACGCCGGGCTGAGCGTGCGGCTGGACGCATGGGATCTGTGTGCGCGGGTGGTCGCCCAATCCCGCCCGGCACAGTTGGTCAGCGGGCATTGGGCGGGACCGGACGGTGCGACGAACGCCGGCTCCACGCCCCCCGACCAGCCGTGGAACGGGTGGATGGATGTCGGCGCGGCGAAGCGTGACGGCTACGCAGGCGGCCCGCAAGGCTGAGAACGCCGCCACCGGTTGTCGGGCGTCGCAGCGGGTTTGATTGCCATCGCCGCTATCGCCGCCCCGCTTTGTGGGGCGTCGCGGGATGGCGTAGCACCAGCATCAACCCTGTCAGGATCGCAGCCATGCCAGCCAGGCTGAGCGCCGGCAAGCGATTGCCCAGAATCAGGTAGTCCAGCGCCGCCGTGCCCACCGGCACCAGATAGAAAAGGCTGGTCACGTTGACGAGGTTGCCCGCCTGGATCATGCGGTAGAACAGCAGCGTGGCGCCGACTGAAATCACGAGGCCCATCCAGATCAACGGCACGATGAAGCCGACGCTCCAGTCGGCATGCAGCGGCTGGAATGGTGCGAACAGCAGGCACAGCACCAGACTGATCGCGTACTGCAACGGCATCACGTCCATCGGCGGTTGCTCGACGCGCTTTTGCAGCAAGGCGCCTCCCGTCATGCTCGCCAGCGCCGCACAGGCGTACGCGATGCCCGCGACGGACAAGCGCGTCAGCGCGATGCTCTGGTAGACGACCAGCACCAGCCCGGCGAGCGCCAGGCAAAGTCCCGCCAGACGCGCCGGCGCAAAGCGGCGCTCCGTCAGCGCCAACGTCAGGATGGGCTGCGCGCCCAGCAATGTGGCCAGCACGCCAGGCGTCACGCCGTGGTCCAGCGCCAGCAGATAGCAGATGGAGTAACTGCCGATCAGCAGCGCGCCTGTCGCGGCGACCTGCATGCGGGTGCCGGTCTGCGGCAACCAACGACCGCGCCTCGCGCAGATCAGCAGCAGTACCGCCAGCGCAAGCAGGAAGCGGAACAAGAGAAAGCCGAAGGCGGAGGCATGCGACAGCCCCCATTTGGCAAAGATCGCGCCGCCGCTCCACAGCAGCACGAACAAGGTGGTGGACGCGTGGGCAGTCCACGCGTGTCGGATGATGGACATGAGGTATCACCTGTCTGAATGGGGTACAGACTCCCGCCCGGGGCGCGATAACGCGCGCCCATGTGCGCGCGCGGCGGGCGACGTCAATGCGTCATGCTCGCGGGGCGGCGCTGGAGTTCAGGCGGGAGACGGAGATGCGGCGGGTCAGCCTAGGACGGCTGACACAGGCGGATGCGCGCCCGACACGACGCCGCGAGGCGGCGATGCGGGCGGCGGCGCCGCGTTCTTGACAGGAGACACAGCCGGCGGAGCGCCGGCGGAGAAGGAAGCCGATACACGCGCGCACGCGAGACCCGCGCGGACGGCGCGGGCAAGCATGGCGAAAGGCGTATAAGCAGGCATCCGCGCAGACTACCGGCGCCGGGCCGCAGCGTCAAGCATCGGTGGTTGTGGCCGCGCGGCTTCCCGGCACCGAGGCGCCGGAACCGGGCCGGTGCGCTAACCAATCCTGCGCTGCTCCACCCCCATGTCGCGCCATGCCTCGCCGTGGCACGTAAACATCAGGATCTGATGGCGGGTCGCGGCGTCGAACAGCGCGCGCTTCATGAAGTCGCGCCGGGCGTCGTCGGTGTGGACCAGCGCGTCGTCCAGCAGCAGCAAGGTGGGCCGGCCGGCCTCTTGCAGCAGATCGGCGTAGGCGAACCGCGCCAGGATGCCGAGCTGTTCCCGCGTACCGAAGCTGAGGGCGTCCAGCGCGTCTTCGCCATCGCCTCGGCGCAGCGCCGTGGGCAGCAACGCATCGTCCAGGCGCAGCGCGGCGTCGGGAAAGAGCAGCGCCAGATAGTGGTTGAGCCGGCGGGCGAGCGGCGCTTGCAGGCGTTGCGTGGCGGCGGCGCGTTTGTCGGCCAACAGCTTTTGCAGCAGGTCCAGCGCGGCGGCGCGCCGTGCGAATTCGTCGCGGCGCCGTTGCAGACGCTCGCAGGCTGCCTGCGCTTCGGACAGGCGTTCGCCCAGGCCTTGCGCACCGGCCTGGTCCAGCTTGCCCTGCAATTGCAGGATGTCGCCGTGCCGCTTGTGCTGGGCGTCGCGTTCGATGGCGGCAGATTTTTCAAACCGCTGCACGTCCTGCTCCGCGAGTTCGGGCCGGTGTTCAGCCAGCGAGGCCCGGGCCTCGCGTACGCGCAGTTCGAGCTGGTCGTGGGCGCTGCGCACTTCGGCAAGGCGGCCGGCGCGGGCGTGGCGTTGCGCCGTGCGTTCGTCGGATTGCAGTTCTGCGCCCCGGGCGGCAGCCTGCCCTTCCAGCAACTGCGCACGGGCCGTATCGGCGTCCAGCGCGCGCTGCGCATCGGCGACTGCCTTTTCCGCCTGCGCCGCAACGGCTTCGGCCTCGCGCAGGGCCTGCACGGCGTCGGGCAGATCGTCATCGCTTGTGTCGGGAACGATGCCGGCATCTGCGTCAGCAACCCGAATGCCGTCTTCGGTTTCCTGCACAGGCGACAGCTTGGACAGCCTTTCCTGCAACTGCGCCAGCCGCGCCAGAGCCTCGTCGCGCTGGGTGCGCAGCGCATCCACGCCGCGGGGCGCATGAATGCTCAGCGTCTTGCGCATGCCTTCGAGTTCGCGCTGCAGTGCGTTGTAGCGCGCGTGACGCTGTTCGGCATCGGCCAGGGTGTCGACGCCCGCCCGCTTGAGCAACGCGGCGCTTGCCGACTCCGCGCGCGCGAGTTCGCGCTGCAAGGCCGGCAGGTCTTGTCCGCCCGGCTCGATTTGCAGGCGCCCCACACCGGGCAGATCGAGTTCGGCCGCGGCCGTAAGCAGGACTTCGCCCGCGCCGCTGACGGCCTTGCCGTCCAGCAGCGCCTGCGCGCCGGCATCGAGCCGGTACCGCAAGCGCGTCGCGACCGCCTGTTGCTGCAACTGCAGATTTCCGAGTTCGCGGCCGGCCTTGCGCAGCGCCTCGATTTCAGCATCGGATATTTCGAGTTGGACGGCTTCTGTGCGCAACGCCGAACCTTGCTGGATCAGGTGGGTGGCTGCGACCAGCGCGCCGTCCAGGCGTTCGATTTCGGGGGTGAGCTGCGCAAGCTGCCGGTCCAGGTCGCGGCGGTCCGCCAGCGCCTGAAGCCGCGTCACGCGCCGGCGCGCGGCCTCGACTGCGGCGGCATGCGATTGCCGCTGCTGCAACGCGCGCGCCAGCGGTTCCTGCATCGCCTGCACATGGGCGTGCGCCGCGCGCGCATCGCGAAGCAGCGCCTGGTAATCGGCTTCGTCCTGTTGATCGCGGCGGACCTGATCCTGCAGCAGTGCAAGGGTCTGTGCTGCCTGCGCCTGTTCGCGTTGCAGTCCGTCGAAGGCTTCACGCTCCTTGGCCAGTGCGGCAAGGCGCGCGCGGGCCTGGACAGCCTTGGCCTCGAAATCCTTCCAGGGTTGCGCGGCCTGGGCGCGTTCATGTTCGCGCCGCAGTTCGGCCAGGCGATCGACGTCGGCGTTGAGCTGGGCCATGGCCTGCCCACATTCGTCGCGTTCGGACAAGGCGCGCGCGAGCGCGTCTTCGGCGTCCTTGTAGCTGCCCTTGGGACGGCCGTTGCGGGCGTCCAGCAGCGCGGCGCGCTCGGCCGACACGCGATCGAACAGCCGGTCGCCGTCTCCGGAGGCCAGCTCGCCGGAGAGCTGCGTCAGCGCATCGCGCAGATGCGAGCCCGCAAAGCCGGCGGCTTCGTGCAGGTTCTGGCCGTCGCCTTGGCGGATCCATAGCAGGCCCGGTACGCCAGCCAGGTCAGGTTTGCTTTGGCCGCGCCCGGGCATTTCAAAGCCCAGCAAACCGGCCAGCGCGTTTTCGGCTTCTTCGCCGTCCAGCCGCTGCGCGCCGTCGTCCACCACGAGCTCGCAGCGGGCCTTGGACAGGAACTGCTTTTTCAGGACGTAGGCGTGATCCGCGTGCGTGAAGGCCAGTTCAACGCTGGGGCGCGCGCCGGATTCGCCGCGCGGCGCCAGGTCGGCGACCTTGCTGGTGCTGTAGCGTTCAAGGAAGGCGGCTCGGATGGCGGCCGCGACCGTGCTTTTGCCGGCCTCGTTGGGGCCGACAAAGAGGTTCAGGCCGTCTTGCAGTCCGTCCAGCGACAGCGGCTGGCGGAACTTGCGGAATTCTTCGAGGGCGATGCGGGAGATCTTCATTTGGCGGCTCCCGGCGTGGCGGTTTCGCGCTGGAACCGCAGCAGCAGGCGCAAGGCCTCGCTGGCCACGGCGGACTGGTCTTCGTCCGCCTGCAACGCCTGCAGTTGTGCGGCGACCTCGCCCACGTAGCCGCTGGCGCGCAATTCGGCCAGGTCAGCTTCGTCGGGTTCCAGCCGCACGCCGGACAAGTCCGGCAGCAAGGCCCGCACCTGCGCGGCGGCCTCGGCCACGGCCTTTTGCAGCGCATCCCAGGTTTCAAGGTTGACGTGCCCCTGCACGTCCAGGCGCAGCACGTCGTCTGACCGCAACGCCGCCATGCGTTCGGCCAGCGCCTGGGCATCGGTGGGCAGGCTAAGGGTTTCGGTCCAGGCGGACCAGCGGTACTTGCCGGTTGCAATGCGTTCGACCACGGGCGCGGCGCCCGGCGCGTCGATGCGCACGTCCAGGACATAACCGGGCTCGTTGCCGCGAAAGCGGTCCTGTTCCGGCGTGCCGGCATACCAGGTGCGTGTGTCAATGGACAGACAGCCGTGCCAATCGCCCAGCGCCAGATAGTCCAGACTGGCGCGATCCGCGCGGTCGGGCGCAATGGGATTGGTGGCGTCGATCGTGTCGGGCAGGCGGCCGGCAACGCTGCCATGGGCGAGGCCCACGCGGATGCGTCCGGGTGGCGTTTCCAGCGTGTCGAAAGCCTGGGTGACGTCGTCGTAGGTGTGGCGTTGCGTAAGCGGCGCGGCAAGCACAGCGAGGTTGGCGTCCGGCAGGTCCACCACGCCGGTCGTAAGCGGCACATGCACGTTGGCGGGGATGCAGCCCAGTTGCATGGCGCGGCTCCAGACGCTGTCGGCAAGGGCCGCGTCGTGGTTGCCGGCGATCATTACCCAGGGCCCCGTGTAGCCGGCCATGGCGGCAAAGAGGCGGCGGATGCTGCGATCGGACACGGCCTGCGTGTCGAAGACGTCTCCGGCGACCAGCACGGCGTCCACGCGGCGCTCGGCGGCCAGCGTGGCGATGCGCGCGACGACCTCGAAACGGGCCTCGGCGAGCATGGCGGCATCGTCGGTTTCAAACTGGCCGTATTGGCGGCCGATCTGCCAGTCGGCAGTGTGCAGGAAATGGGTCATGCGGCGATTTTGGCATAAAGCAACGAGCCGTTTCGCGCGCAGCGTGCGCAATTCAGCGCACTCAAAAACATCGCGGGCCGCATCGAAGCGGCCCGGCGGGTGTGCGTCCTACTGGCCGTGCAAGCGCGAGATCAGGCGCAGGCCGGTGAGACGCAGTTCAGACGCGATTCGAGGCGCGGGATCACGCAGTCCAAGCTCGCCTCGAGGTGCAGCTTAAGTCCTGCTCAAGCGCCCTTGCCGTCCAGCACCAGTTGCTGGCGGGACGCCGCGCTGCGGTCGTAGCGCGACAACCCGAGCCCGTCGGTGCTGATGGCGGGGCGCTGGCCCATGACGAGATCCGCGACCAGCTTGCCGGAACCGCAAGCCATGGTCCAGCCCAGCGTGCCGTGGCCGGTGTTCAGGTAGAGGTTGTTGTAGCGCGTGGCGCCGACGACCGGCGTGCTGTCCGGCGTCATGGGACGCAGGCCGGTCCAGAACTCGGCCTGGGCCACGTGGCCGCTGCCGGGGAACAGATCGTTGACCACCAGTTCCAGCGTCTTGCGGCGGGCGTCCTTCAGGCGCAGGTCGAAGCCGGACAATTCGGCCATGCCGCCCACGCGGATCCGCTGGTCAAAGCGCGTGACGGCGACCTTGTAGGTTTCGTCCAGCACCGTCGACACCGGCGCAGCGGCCTCGTCCTTCATGGGGATGGTCAGGGAGTAGCCCTTGACCGGATACACCGGCAGGTCCAGGCCGAGGGGTTCGAGAAAACCGCGGGTGTAGCTGCCGAAGGCGGCCACATAGCGGTCGGCCGTGAGGACTTCGTTGCCGACGCGCACGCCGGTGATCTGGCCGCCGGCGGTGTTCAGGCCCGTGACGCTTTGGCCAAAACGGAATTCAACGCCCAATGCGGCCGCCATGTCCGCCAGGCGGCGGGTGAAAAGCTGGCAGTCACCGGTTTCATCATTGGGCAGGCGCAGGCCGCCGGTGAGCTTGTGCGCGGAGTTGCCGAGCGCGGGCTCGGCCGTGACGAGACGGTGGCGGTCCAGCAATTCGTAGGGAACGCCCACCTCTTCGAGCACGGCGATGTCGCGGCGCGCAGCTTCCATCTGGGCTTCGGTGCGGAACAACTGGAGTGTGCCGCGGGCGCGCTCTTCGTAGTGGATGCCGGTGGCGGCGCGCAGTTCACGCAGGCAGTCGCGGCTGTACTCCGACAGGCGCAGCATGCGTTCCTTGTTGACGGCGTAGCGGTCGGCCGAGCAGTTGGCCAGCATGGCGGCCATCCATTTGAGCTGGAACAGGCTGCCGTCCAGGCGGATCGCCAGCGGCGCATGTTTCTTGAAGAGCCATTTGATCGCCTTGAGCGGAATGCCGGGCGCGGCCCAGGGCGTGGAATAGCCCGGCGACACCTGTCCCGCATTGGCGTAGCTGGTCTCCTGCGCCGCGGCCGGCTGGCGGTCCAGTACGGTCACTTTGGCGCCCTGCCGGGCCAGGTAATAGGCGGTGGTGGTGCCGATGACGCCGCTGCCGAGGACGATCACATGCATGATTCTTTCCGGTATTTGGATTTATCTGGGAATTTCGGTAGTCTATGACCCCTTCAGCAGTGAAAAACACTGAAGATTTTCCTTAGGCAGTGGTTTTTCTCGGGCCAACCTTGTTTTTCGACCGGCGTTAGTGAAATGCGCGACCTCGACCGAATTGACCTCAAAATCCTCGACATCCTGCAGCGCGAAGGCCGGATTTCGGTCACGGAATTGGCCGAGCGCGTGAGCCTGTCGGCCACCCCCTGCTCCGACCGCGTCAAGCGCATGGAGCGCGAAGGCGTCATCACGGGTTACCATGCGCGCGTCAATCCTGCGGCGCTCGGCAAGAATCTGCTTGTCTTCCTGGAGATCAAGCTGTCGGCCAAGTCGGGCGACGTCTTCGACAAGGTCAAGCAGGAACTGCTGTACGTGCCCGAGGTCATGGAATGCCACCTGGTGTCGGGCGAATTCGACTACCTGGTCAAGGCGCGCCTGTCTGAAATGAATGAATACCGCCGTCTTCTGGGCGAAATCCTGAAGCGGCTGCCCGCGTCCGCCGAGTCTCACAGCTACATCGTGATGGAGGAGATCAAGGAGACGCTCTTCCTGCCGGTGGACCGCTAGGGCCTGTTCACACTAAAAGAAGGGATGCGCCGCGCTCGGCTAGGGGCGCCCGGCCTGGGGCCCCCGGCCAGAGGCGCCCGCCTTGTTACCGATAATTCCTGCGGCGGCTGCTATGCTGCGGCCCTCCCCGGCGAGCCGATGCGCTCGTCCGACCCTAATTTTTGCTCTTGCCCATGACCCGTCTTTATAAATACTTCTTCCGCGGCCTGATCACCGTCCTGCCGCTGGCGCTGACGATCTACCTGCTGTACCTCTTTCTGGCCTGGACGGAAGGCGTGGCGCTGACGTTCCTGCGCCCCTTCATCGGCGGCTTCTATGTGCCGGGCATGGGCCTGGCGCTGGGCATCCTGGGCATTCTGGCCATCGGCTACCTGGTGTCCAAGCAGCGCGTGCAGCGATTCCTGACCCTGGTCGAGATGCCCTTCACCAACTTGCCGGTGGTCAAGAGCATCTATTCGTCGCTCAAGAGCTTTGCGGATTACTTCTCCCCCAGTTCCAAGAACACGGCCCAGCAGGTCGTTGTCCTGCGCATCCCGGGCCAGCAGCTTGAGCTGGTGGGCCTGGTGACGCGCCGCGGCACCGATGGCCTGCCCGAGGGATTCACCCAGGGCGATCGTGTCGCCGTCTACCTGCCGATGGGCTACATGATTGGCGGCTATACCGTGTTCGTGCCGCAGGAATGGGTGCAGCCCATCCAGATGTCGGTCGAGGAAGCCATGCGCTCGTCGCTGATCGCCTGGATGGCGCGGGCAGAAACCGGCGGCATCCGCCCCGTGCCCACCGCCAGCCCGGACGCGGCCGCGGATAAGCCGGTGGCTCATCCGGTGTCGCAGCCGGCCGCCCAGCCCGCGGGCCAAACCGCCGGCTCGTCCGTTTCCCCGTCCGTCGCCCCGGCCGTCTCCCCGTCCGTCGCGCCGCCCGCAGACCAGCCCGCCGCTACCGGAAACCCGGCCAACCCGGCCAATCCGCGCACCCCCGGCAACGGCCCCGCCTGACCTCGATTTACCGAAGCACTTCCATGTCCATCATCGAATTCACGCTTGCCGAAGGCAGCCCCTACATTGAAATCAATCAGCTGCTGAAGGCGACCGGCGTCGTCGACAGCGGCGGCGCCGGCAAGATGCTGGTGGCCGACGGCCAGGTCAGCGTCGGCGGCGTGGTTGAAACCCGCAAGACGGCCAAGATCCGCGATGGTCAGATCGTCACCTGCGGCGGTGTGCGCATCGTGGTTCGCGCCTTTGCCGGCGGCCACGACGACCACGGCGACAGCGCCTGACTTCCCTGTTGATCCCACCACGCCGCGAGCTGCCATGAAATTCAAGATGTCCCAGAACTCCATCTTTGCCGTGCTGCTGCGCTCGCCGTGGTGGATGAGCGCCGGCGTGGCCGTGCTGCTGAGCGCAGGCGGCTTTGCCGCGCTGCCGCTGGAGTATGCCGCGATGGGCGTCTTTGCCGCGGTGCCGTTTGCCGTGATTTCGATCATGGCCGCCTACAAGCAGCTGCGCGCGCCGTCCGGCGCCCGCGTGCAGGCGGTGACCGAAACCGTTGCCGCCATGTCGTGGGCAGACTTTTCAAAGACCGTTGAAGCCGGTTTCCGCCGCGACGGCTGTGAGGTCGAACGCCTGCAGGCGCCTGGCGCCGATTTCGCGCTGAGCAAGGACGGCCACGTGGCCATCGTCAGCGCCAAGCGTTGGAAAGCCGCCAGAAATGGCGTGGAACCGCTGCGCGAGCTGCAGGCCGTGCGCGAAAAGCGCGGCGCCCGCGAAGCCATCTACATCGCGCTGGGCGACGTGTCCGACAACGCCTTGCAATACGCCAAGGCGCAGGGCGTCTCCCTGATGACCGCCCCGGAACTGACCAAACTGCTGCGCGACCTGAAGGTCTGAAGACCGCCGGGCAGCCTTAGACCACCATCACCGAACTGGCCGCGATGACGCGCCACGCACCTGCCGTGGCACCAGGCGTCGCGCCGGCCCCCTCACCCGCCGCAGCACCCGCCCCCGAATCCGGCGCCCAGGTTCGCATGAACCGGAACGTGCCATTGGCCGGCACGCCGTTGTAGCTGCCCGCGATGCGGGCCAGCACCGACACCACCGCGCAATCCGCGCGCGGCAGGATGCACTGTTCGGACAGGTCCAGCGCGTGGATCTTCAGCAATCCGCCGCGGTGCGCATCCAGGTCATCCTCGCGCGTGACGGTCCAGCCCATGTGATTGACGAACAGCAGGTCCGGATGCAGCAGCGCTTCCAGCGCGGCGATGTCCGAGGACAGCATGGCCTGGCGCAGCCGTTCCTCGGCGTCCTGGATGGCGGCGGTGATCGAAGCACGCATGGCGCGGGTCCCGGAAGTATCTTGGATTGAACACGCCCGCATTCTATTCGGTCATCAGCCGTCTTGCCTTGTTGCCAATGCCCCGCACGTCGCGTTCGGGCATACGCTTTAATGCACCTCCCGCCGGTTTCCGGCGCCCCGCCATTTACCCATTTCAAAGATGACCTATCGCATCCTTGCCGACCTCGTGCTGGTCATACATGGCCTGTTTGTCGCGTTCGTGGTGTTCGGCGGCCTGCTGGCGCTGTGGAAACCGCGCATGGCGTTCTGGCACCTGCCGGCGCTAGCGTGGGGTGCAATGGTGATCGGCATGGGCTGGATCTGTCCGCTGACGCCGCTGGAAGTGTCGCTGCGCGAACGCGCGGGGCAGGAAGGCTACGCGGGCGGCTTCATCGAGCACTACGTGCTGGGCATCATCTACCCCGAGGGCATCACGCGGGCGACGCAGATGCTGCTGGCGGCGGTGCTGATCGTGGGCAACATCGTCGTCTATACCGTGTGGGCGCGCCGCCGGGCCGATGCGCGCCGCGCGGCTGCGGCTGCGGCTGCTGCCCAAGCGGGGCAGTCCATACAGGGCCGCTCCTGAACAACGCGAACCGCCCCACCCCTGCCCCGCGCCGCTACAGGCTGCGCGCGATCACCAGGCGCTGGATGTCGCTGGTGCCCTCGTAGATCTGGCAGACGCGCACATCGCGATAAATGCGCTCGACCGGAAAATCCTTCAGGTAACCATAACCGCCCAGCGTTTGAATCGCCGCCGAGCAGACCTTTTCAGCCATCTCGGACGCAAACAGCTTGGCCATGGACGCCTCGGTCAATGCCGGCCTGCCCGCTTCGCGCAAGGCCGCGGCGTGCAGCACCATCTGGCGGGCCGCGTGGATCTGCGTCGCCATATCCGCCAGGCGAAACGACACGGCCTGGTGTTCGATGATGGGTTTGCCGAAGGCTAGTCGATCGCGGGCGTAGTCGCGCGCGCATTCGAAGGCCGCCCGCGCCATGCCCACCGACTGCGACGCAATGCCGATGCGCCCGCCTTCCAGATTGGACAAGGCGATCTTGTAGCCTTCGCCTTCTTCGCCCAGCCGCCACGCCGCCGGGATGCGCATGTCTTCAAATGCAATCTGGCAGGTGTCGGACGCGTGCTGACCGAGCTTGTCTTCCACGCGCAGCACCTTGTAGCCCGGCGTATCGGTGGGGACGATGAACGCCGAGATGCCGCGCTTGCCCGCGTCGGGGTCGGTGACCGCGAACACGATGACCGTCTGCCCGTTGCGCCCGGACGTGATGAACTGCTTGGCGCCATTGAGGATGTAGTGGTCGCCGTCGCGCCGCGCGCGGGTATGCAGGCTGCTGGCGTCGGAGCCGGCCTGCGGTTCGGTCAGCGCGAATGCGCCGATGTGTTCGCCACGCGCCAGCGGCCGCAGGAACTGCGCCTTCTGGTCGTCGTTGCCGAACTTCAGGATGGGCATGCAGCCGACCGAGTTGTGCACGCTCATGATGGTGGAGCAGGCGCCGCTGCCCGCGGCGATTTCTTCCAGCGCCACCGCGTACGAGATATAGCCGCTGTCGTTGCCATCCCACGCTTCCGGCACCAGCATGCCGAAAAAGCCCAACTGCGCCATTTCGGCGATGGCATCCGCGGGATAGTGGTGTTCGCGATCCCAGCGTTCGGCATTGGGCGCCAGGCGCTCCTGCGCAAACCGGCGCGCCATCTCCTGGACGCTTTGCTGTTCGTCGGTCAAAAGCATGCTTGTCTCTCCTGAAGCGGCGGGCCGTCGATCGAGCCGCGGCGCGCGTTTTTTGTGGTGTGCATGACCGGCGCCGGGCGGGCCGCGCCGTGTGATTGCGAGAATACACCGGCGCGGGCCCCGGCCGGCGCGCGTTGTGCAACGCCCGCGGTGCACCTTTTAAGCCCGCGCGGCCCGTCCCCTATGCCCGGGGCGCGTCCTGTTCCGCGCGCTGCTGCGCCGGTCCCATGGCGCGGCTCAGGTTGTAGGCCGTGTTCACCAGGCCGATATGCGAAAAACCCTGCGGAAAGTTGCCCACCAGGCGGCGGCGCACGACGTCGTACTCTTCCGACAGCAGCCCCAGGTCGTTGCGCAGGGACAGCAGACGGTCGAAAAGCCGCTCCGCATCGCCCAGCCGGCCCTGCATGACGTAGGCGTCCGCCAGCCAGAAACTGCACGCCAGGAAGACGCCCTCCTCGCCCTCCAGCCCGTCGTCGGTATCCTCGACCGAATAGCGGCGCAGCAGACCGCCGTGCATGAGTTCGCGTTCAATGGCGTGCACGGTGCCCGCCACGCGCGGATCGCTTGCCGGCAGAAAGCCCACCTGCGGGATCAGCAGCAGGCTCGCGTCCAGCGCCGGCGATCCGTAACTCTGCACGAAGCAGCCCCGGGTGCGGTCGTAGCCATGCTCGCAGATGTCCTTGTGGATGCGTTCGCGCAGCCGGCGCCAGGCATCGACCGGCCCCTTCAAGCCCCAGCGCTCGCAGGCCTTGACCGCCCGGTCGAACGCCACCCAGCACATCACGCGTGAATGCGTGAAGGCGCGCCGTTCGCCCCGGACTTCCCAGATGCCGTGGTCCAGTTCGCGCCAGCGCTGCTCCAGCGGCTTGAGCAGCACGTTCTGCAGCCGCCAGGCTTCGGCCAGCGGCGCCAGATCCGCGACGCGGGCGGCGTAGAGCGTATCGATGAGTTCGCCGTAGATGTCGAGCTGGCTCTGCCCCGCCGCGCCATTGCCCCGTCGCACCGGCTGGCTGCCTTCGTAGCCGGGCAGCCACGGAATCTCCAGCTCGGGCAGCCAGCGATCGCCCGCGATGCCGTACATGATCTGCAGCTGATCGGGGTGTCCCGCCACCGCGCGCAGCAGCCATTGGCGCCACGCCTCGGCCTCTTCGCGATAGCCGGCGTTGAGCAAGGCATACAGCGTCAGCGCCGAGTCGCGCAGCCAGCAATGGCGGTAGTCCCAATTGCGGCTGCCGCCCAGCGCTTCAGGCAGCGACGTGGTGGGCGCCGCGATGATCCCGCCCGTCGGCTGAAACGTCAGCAGTTTCAGCGTGATCAGCGAACGCACCACGGCGTCACGACGCCCGTCGCCCGGCCCGTCCCAATGACAGCGTTTGGCCCATTCCTGCCACCACGACACGGTGCGGTCCATGCTTTCGACGCGGTCCGGCACGAACCGGGGCGTACGGTGCGAGCGGTGATAGGACAGTGTGAACGGCACGACGCGGCCCGGATGCAGCGAGAACCGCGCCGTGGTCTTCATGTCGTGGCCTTCGAGCTCGATGGGCGTATGCAGCTCGACCGCGTCCGGGCCCGCGATGGCGTTCAGGCCATAATCGCGCCGCCGCACCCACGGCACGCTCTGACCGTAGTTGAAGCGCAGGATCAGCTCCATGTCCATCTGCACATGGCCGGACTCGCCGCGCACGATGCGCACCACGTCCACGCGCTCGTCGTCGTCGCTGAGCGGCATGAAGTCGTACACCAGCACCGAGCCCGTACGGGTCTCGAAGCGGGTCTCCAGCACCGCCGTGTCGGGCACGTAGCGGCGGGACGTCGACTTGATCTTGCCGTGCGGCGCGATCAGCCAGCGCCCGTGACGCTGGTCGCCCAGCAAGGCGGCAAAGCACGCGGGCGAATCGAAATGCGGCAGGCACAGCCAGTCGATCGAGCCGTCGCGCGCCACCAGCGCGGCGGACAGCATGTTGCCGATGAGTCCGTAGTCTTCCAGGGGTTTGGACATGCGCGCCTCAGCCTGCACCGCGGAATTCGGGGTACAGCGTCATGCCGCCGTCCACGAAGAGCGTGGTGCCGGTGACATAGTCGGACGCATCGCTGGCCAGCCACACGGCCGCCTGTGCGATGTCCTCGGGCTCGCCGATCCGGCCGTAGGGGATGAGTTCCAGCAGCTTGGCCAGCGCCTGCGGGGTGTCCCACGCTGGCTGGTTGATCGCGGTGCGGATGGCGCCGGGCGCAATGGAGTTGACCCGGATGCGGTCGGGCGCCAGCTCCTGCGCCAGGGATTTCATCAGCAGCGAAATGCCGCCCTTGGACGCGGCGTAGTTCACCTGGAACGCCCAGGGGATCACTTCGTGCACCGAGCTGATGAAGAGGATGTTGCCCACTGAGCGGTTCTGGCGGGAGGGATCGGGCGGCTGCGTCTTGAAGGCTCGGGCCGCCGCACGGGCGCACAGAAAGTGGCCGGTCAGGTTCACGTCGATCACGCGCTGCCAGTCTGCGAGCGTCATGTCGGCAATGGGCGACGGGTGCTCAACCCCCGCGTTGTTGACCAGGATGTCCACCCGTCCGAAGTGCTGCACGGCTTGCTCGAACAGATGGTCGACGTCGGCTTCCCGGCTGATGTCTGCCGCGGCTGCGACCGCTGTCCCGCCGCTGCGCTGGATCGATTCCACCACCGCCGCGCCCCGGGCTTGGGAGTCTCCGCCTGCCCGGTGGTTCACCACCACTCGCGCTCCCGCTTCGGCAAGGCCTATTGCGATGGCGCGCCCAATGCCTGAAGACGCGCCTGTCACCACGGCCACGCGGCCGTTCAAGTCAGTCGTGTGCTGCATGCCAGTCTCCTTGGCGGCCGGCGTGTGGCCGGGCTGCCGGTATAGAGGGTTTCAGGGTAGTCCCGCCCGGGGGACCGGCGCAACCCGGCGACGGGATGATCCCGCTACGTGCAGAGTTTTCTCTGGACCGCCCGGTGCGGCTGGGCGCTCCACGGCAAGCGGCATTCCTGGCCGCGAGCCGTTAATACGCAACAACATAGGTTGCATAAGACCGTTTACGCTCCTATCATGCAACTTTTCAAGTATCGAAACTACCGCGCGAGGGTCTTCCCATGCACTACGACGTCATCATCATCGGCGGCAGCTTTGCCGGCCTGTCCGCCGCCATGCAACTGGCGCGCGCCCGACGCCGGGTGTTGCTGGTCGACGCGGCCAAGCCCCGCAACCGCTACGCCGCGCACGCGCACGGGTTCCTGGGCCAGGACGGCGTACCGCCACACGAGATCGTCGCCACTGCCCGCGCGCAACTTGCGCGCTATCCGACCGTTGCCTTCCTGGACGGCGAGGCGGTCCAGGCCCAGCCGCAAGACGGCGGGTTCGGCATCGTCATGGCGGACGGCAAGCAGGTACGCGGCGCGCGCCTGATCCTGGCCACCGGCATGCGCGACGAATTGCCGCCGCTGCCCGGACTTGAGGAACGCTGGGGGCAGACGGTGCTGCACTGCCCGTACTGCCATGGCTACGAAGTCGCAGGCAATCCGCTGGGCGTGCTGGCCGCGCATCCGATGTCCGCCCATCAGGCGATGATGCTGCCCGACTGGGGGCCGACTACGTATTTCACGCAGGATCAATTCGAACCTTCTGCAGAAGACGCGCAGCATCTCGCCGCGCGTGGCGTCCACATCGAGCGCACGCCGGTAGTCGGGCTGCTGGGCGCAGCGCCCGCCCTGGATGGCGTCGTGCTGGCCGATGGACGCGAGGTGCCGCTGCGCGCGCTGTTCGTCGCCAGCCGCGCACACATGGCCAGTCCGCTTGCCGATCAGCTGGGATGCGCGTTCGACGAGGGGCCGCTGGGACCCGTGATCCGCGTGGACGATCTGAAGCAGACCACGGTGCCCGGCGTGTACGCCGCCGGCGACGCGTCCACACCGATGTCCAACGCCACGCTGGCCAGCGCCTCCGGCGTCATGGCCGGCGTCTGCGCGCACCGGTCGCTGGTCATGGCGTAAGCGGTCTTTGGCCTGAACCCGAGGCCGTGCATAATGGCGGGATTGGCGGCCCGGTCTCCGGCATGGAGCACGGGCCGCAAGTTCATCCGACCACGAATCCAGGAGCAGCCGTGCTGGATCCCATCCTCGCCGAACTTTCCACGACCCTGCCCGCCGCCAAGTCGGTCGAGCAGTTGACCCGCCCGCTGCTGGACATGCTGGGCGCCGTCACCGGACTTGAATCCACCTACCTCACCGCCATCGACCTCAAGGCCGACCTGCAGCATGTGCGCTACGCGCGCAACGTGGGGCAGCTGCAGATACCGGAAGGACTGTCCGTGCCCTGGGACGACACGCTGTGCAAGCGCGCGCTGGACGAAGGCCGCATGTGCACCAGCGACGTGTCGCAGTGCTGGCCGGATTCAGACGCGGCCCGGCAGTTGGGCATCCAGACCTACGTCAGCGCGCCGGTGCGCGCCGATGACGGCGCCCTGTATGGCACGCTGTGCGCCGCCAGTGCCCGGCGCCACGACATCAGCCCGCAGGCCGAAGCGGTGCTGAAGCTTTTTTCCAGCATGATCGCCAGCTTCATCGAACGCGAAATGCTCGTTGAACAGCTGCACTCGGCCAACGTCCGGCTCATGTCCTATGCGCTGACCGACACGCTGACGGGCCTGCCCAATCGGCGTGCCGTCTATGAGGCGCTGGACCGGCTGCTGGCGCGCGCCGTGCGCGAAAACGGCAGCGTGCTGGTGGGCGTCATCGATCTGGATGGTTTCAAGAGCATCAACGACACGTACGGCCACCAGGCTGGCGACCTCTTTCTGCAAGAAGTCTCGCGGCGCATGGCGGCGGCGCTGCGCGGGTCGGACATGCTGGGACGCGTGGGCGGCGACGAATTCTTGCTCATCGGGCCCGGCCCCGCGCTGACGGGCAAACGTGCCGACGAAGGCGGCGTGAGCCAACAGGCCGAGCCGGACGAGGCCGCCCGAGCGATGGAAGAACGCATCCTGGCCGCCTCCATGGGCCGTTATCGGCTGGGCGAGGCCACCGTGGCCTACGAAGGCGCCAGCGCCGGCGTCGTGGCGCTGGACCCCGCGGGCCTGGACGCGGAGGCTGCCGTCCGACTGGCCGATACCCGCATGTACGAAATCAAGCACGCGCGCCGGGCGGCGCGCGTCATTCACTGATCGACCGCGCGGCGCATCTACCGTTGAAGCGGCGGCGCGCGACCATTCGTCGAAGCGCCGGCGCGCTCGCTCCGGAAAGCGCGGATGCGCGGCTGTTCATATGGAACGCGGACGCGCGGCTGTTCCTTTGGGACGCGGACGCGCGGCTATTGCAGCCGCGCCTTGAAGAACGCCGTCACCTGGGCGTTCAGTTCACGATGAAACGCCAGCCGATCAATACCCGCCTCGTCGCGGCAGATGCTGGGCAGCGGCTCGGCCTGTTCAGCCGAGCACGGCGCTAGAAACGCGTAATGTCCCGCGCCCGCAGCAACCCGGAAATCCGGCGTGACGCCCAGGCCCTGGCGCACGGCCTCGACGCTGGCCGGGCTGACCCCTTCGCCGCCCCGCTCCGACGCCCATAGCTGAATGGGCAGCGTCACGCGCTTGAGCGCATCGCCGGGAAACACGTTGAGCGGATCGGCAATGACCGCCGCCTTGATGCGTGGCTCCGCCGGATAGGGTTGCTGCGGCACCTTCCCGGCCGCGATGTCGCGGCACATCGGCAGCGACGGCTGGTCAGCGCAGATCGCCAGCCCCGCCGCCAGATCCGGCGCCGCGCCGGCCAGCACCAGGCCCGTATACCCGCCGCGCGAAAAACCGAAGAAGCCGATCCTGTCGGGATCGATCCTTGCCTTGTCCGGCCACGCGCCCGTCATGTAGTCGATCAGCCGGCGCATTTCGCGGGGCCGGGTGGAAAAGATCGACAAATATCCCTGCCGCGATTTGTCCTGCGCGTTGTCGCCCACGTGGTTGATCGCCGCCACCACGAAGCCGGCATCCGCCAGCGCGGCCGCGGTGTCGTGGTGGCTGAGATACGAGCCCGCCGAGCCGTGCGACATGACGATGAGCGGATAGCGGCCTTCCGGCGCCTTGCAGCCCTGCACCCCTTGAATGGCGACGCGGCCCACCTTGATTTCGCCCGCGGGTTCGGCGCACGGTGTCCAGACCGCGCCTTGCAGGCCGGGGCCGTTCTGGTCCATCGGCAGGTTCAGGCGCTGGAAGCCGGCGGCTTGCGCCGCACCACCAGAAAGCGCCAGGACGGCAGGAATCAGAACGTGCAGGAATTTCAGGGCGTAGGTCATACGGGCAAGTTGAGGAAAAGCGTTGAATCGATTTGTCGCGCGCAGGGTACCGGCAATACCAGTATTCGGGCTTGTCTTGTTGCCATTTTCAGCCGGCACAAGAATGCCGCTTCGACATTCACGAAGCCCCAAGGTTTTACCCCATGCAGATTTCCTTGTTGCACACCATCGACAGCAATCCGGCGATTTTCGAGCAGGCGGCCAGCGACGCGGGATTGGCCGCCGGCGCGCTGCGCCATGCCGTGCGGCCGGCGTTCAGGATTGCCGTTGATCAGGCGCGGGCCACGGCCAGCGCGATACCCGGCAGCGTGCAGAACGACATCACGGCGGCGTTGCAAGACTTGGCGGCCGGCGCGGACGCCGTGATTGTCACATGCGCCACGCTCGGTCCCGTCGTTGACGGCATCACGGGGATAGGCGCCCCCGTCATCCGCGCGGATGAGGCGCTGGCGCACGCGGCGGCTCGTGCAGGCGCCCGCATCGTGGTGCTGTGCGCCGTCGAATCCACCCTCGCGGCCTATCGCGCGCTGTTCGAACGCCATGCGCGACCGGTCAACGCCACGGTCGACGTGCGGCTGGTGCCCCTTGCCTGGGATCTGTTCAAGCGCGGCGAGACGGCGGAATATCTGGCTGCCGTCGCGCAAGCGGCCCGCGACGCCCAGGAAGGCGGCGCGGACGTGGTGGCATTTGCCCATCCGTGGATGGCGGGCGCCGCCAGCGCCCTGCCCGCAGCGTGCCGTCCCCTGGACGGCGCCTCCGCATCCTTGGCGCTGGCGGCGCGGTTGACGGCGAAGTTGGCGGCGCCCTGAGCCTGCCGCTTACCTCACCTTCCCTGCCTTCCACGCCGACAGCAGTTGCTCATAGGGAATCGTCTCGCCCTTCGGCTTTTCATTGGCCAGCTTCTTCCACGGCGCGTGCTGGTCCGACAGCCACTTGCTCGGATCGCTCTTGGGGTTGAGCTTCGGCGCGCACTGCGCCATGCCCGCCCGTTCAAGCCGCGCCATCACCTGATCCATTTCGTTGGCCAGGTTGTCCATCGCGGCCTGCGGGGTCTTTTCCCCTGTGACCGCGGTGGCGACGTTCTTCCACCAGAGCTGCGCGAGCTTCGGATAGTCCGGCACGTTGGTGCCGGTGGGCGTCCACGCCACGCGCGCGGGACTGCGGTAGAACTCGATCAGGCCGCCGTAGTTGGCCGCGTTCTTGGTGAAGAACTCGCTGTTGATGTCGCTGTCGCGGATGAAGGTCAGGCCGGTAATGGACTTTTTGAGCGACACCGATTTGGACGTGACGAACTGCGCATACAGCCACGCGGCCGCCATCTTGTCGGGATTGGTGGACTTGAAGAAGGTCCACGAGCCCACGTCCTGGTAGCCGTTCTGCATGCCGTCCTTCCAGTACGGGCCGTACGGCGACGGGGCCATGCGCCACTTCGGCGTGCCGTCGTCGTTCACGACC
>Ga0213828_1000448_pt1 | contig 40193 bp, 33 predicted proteins | sample MC6MC0897MG_FD_180664 | JGI IMG/M metagenome (GOLD analysis project Ga0213828, IMG submission 180664) | Enriched soil aggregate microbial communities from Iowa State University, Ames, United States - MC6-MC0897-MG | ecosystem: Environmental > Terrestrial > Soil > Unclassified | place: USA: Iowa...
TTGTAGAGCCAATGCAGTCCCAAGGTTAGCCGTTGTCGTTGTTTTTCCGACACCGCCTTTACCTGAAGTTATGACGATCGCTTCTCCCACACTAGCTTCCTCCCTTAGACACATTTAACAATGGTCGAATATTTTTTAACACATGGATTTGATCGTACGTAATACGCCCATCGTAGCCGATAAATGCACATGTCATCTCTGCCTGATTAATCGCTTTTACATGTTCGTCTGACATTGCTTGAACCTGATCAGCAATCATGATATGTGTTGCCTCAAAGCGGGATGCTGCAATAATTGCTTCCTTATTACCATGAAGACCAGCATGTACAATGCCTTTAAGTCTACCTAGAACATACACATTACCACCAGCTTCCACACGTCCATTTGGGTTGACATTTCCAACGACGATAATATCACCAGCCGAACGCACAATTTGTCCCGATCTGACCACGCCTATATATGTATCTTGTTGACTTTCAATCATTTTCTGGTTGCTTTCTTGGATAGTCAGTACTTCACTTTGCACTTTTGAAACGATAAGTTGCTCTGTTTCCTGCACAATTTTAATTAGCTCATTCATTTGTTCTTCTGAACAGTATCGATAGCCTAAATCTAATTGGACATTCACTTTGCCATCGATACCGCTTTCTGAAACCTTTTTCTTTAATTCTTCTACTAAATCGACATATGCACATTGATCATCTAAACGAAGAACAAAACCATCCTTTGTTCCCTTCATATTCACTAACTGTTTTTTCATGAATGCCTCACCTCACGTTGCTCTTTGTTAAGAAACTTCACGTGCTCTCTGTAAGACACGCGCATTTATTAAATATTTGAAAGCCCAACCAAGCATCATTAAAAATAAAGCATTTGCAATGATTGTTGGAAGTAGTCGTGAACGTAAGAATTCTGATAATGGGATTGCTGTAAAGTCGATAAGATAGAAAAATTGATAGAGTATAAATTCTAAAATAGCTACTAAAATAACTGAGATGGATGTTGTCACAACTAAGTGCTGATGAATCACTTTCACGATAGACCCTGCTAAAAAACAAATAAGTGGATATAGTACTGAATATAATCCAATAATATCAATGTAAAACACATCATACAAGACACCAAAAAAAAGTCCATACATTACCGCACGCTGACGGCTGTAATAGATGGATATAAAAATTAAATATAAGATTAAAAATCGTGGAACTAAATAATAGATATGCCCTTTCACTTCAATTGGTGAAAGCATCGCAAACTCTGGTTCTAGTAAAAATAGTAAAACCGCTACAGAGGGGATGAGAAATCGAACCATTATTTTTCCTCCTCTTCATTCACCTCTGGTGGGTTTGTTAAATCCTTATTGGTTGCATTGCCATCCAACCCATCAATAACTGTCGATGTGCGTTTTGCAATCACAACATGGTCTAAAATTGAAAAATTTGCAGATGGTTTTACATAGGCCATTTTTGTTAAGCCAAAATCATCTGTACTTACTTCCGTAATTTCTCCGATTGGCACTCCTTTTGGGAAAATACCGCCAAGACCTGAAGAAACCACTTGCTGGCCTTTCTTAACTGTTAAGCTAGAATCGATTCGCTTCAAAATGAGTTCATTACGTTCTTTATCAAAGCCCTCGATTAAACCGTATGCTTCTTTATCTCCTAATACCATCGCCGAAACACGATAGTTTGGATTATTTGTATATAAAAGCTCTACCTCAGATGTGAAAGGAGTCACTAAAATGATTTTACCGACTAAACCTTTCGCCGTCATAACTGCCATATTTTTTTCTACACCATGTGAAGATCCTTTATTTAAAATAATTTTTTCTTCCCATTGGTCTGGATTTCTAGCAATAACTGTTGCATGAATTGGATTATAATCTTTTAAGCTCTCTGATTTATCAATAAGCTCTTGTAACTTTTTGTTATCTAATTTTAAATCCGCTGCTTCAGCTTGTACAACCGCAAAATCTTCTAAGCGTGCTTTTAAACGTTTATTTTCTTCGTACGTGTTTAAGAGGGAGTCAATTTTATTAAAAATACCTGAAATATAGTTCGCCGGCTTCGCAACAATAGATTGTGCGACGCCGACAGTATCTTTAATAATTTGCTCTGGTAGAGTTGCGTTCGTCCGATCACGTAATGAGAAGCTAATCAATGCCACAAGAAAAACCATGCCCACAAGCAGCAAAATTACTTTCTTATTGAAAAAAAAATGTGGCATTGCCTAAACCTCCTTACCCTTTCACTTGTTGTTGACGAATTAAATCAATATGGTCTAGCGCCTTACCTGTACCAATAGCTACACAGTCAAGTGGATCTTCCGCAATAAAGACTGGCATATTTGTTTCTTGGCTAATCACTTTGTCTAAATTCGTTAAAAGCGCACCCCCACCTGTCAGCACTATGCCGCGTTCCATTACGTCTGCGGATAATTCAGGAGGTGTTTGCTCTAATGTTTTTCGAACACCATCAATAATTGATGATACTGCTTCACGTAAAGACTCAGAAATTTCCTTAGATGAAATTTCAATTGTTTTTGGTAAACCGGTTAGCAAATCTCGTCCTCGAATATCCATTTTTTCTTCTGAACCTTCTGCTAATGCTGTGCCAATTTCCATCTTTACAGCTTCCGCAGTACGCTCACCAATTGTTAGGTTATAGGATTTACGAATATACGAAATAATAGATTGATCCATCGCATCCCCACCAACACGGACAGATTCACTTGTTACAATACCACCTAATGAAATAACCGCAACTTCTGTTGTACCACCACCGATATCTACAACCATTGACCCTGTAGGATCCCAAACTGGTAAGTTCGAACCGATAGCTGCTGCAAATGGCTCTTCAATTGTAAAAGCTTCCTTAGCACCTGCTTGACGAGCAGCATCGATAACGGCACGTTGCTCAACAGATGTAATCCCATAAGGCACACATATCATGACATTTGGCTTCTTCCAATTGCCACCAGAATTTTTCGACGCTTCTTTTAAATAGTATTCAATCATTGCTGTAGTTATATCAAAATCAGCAATAACGCCGTCTTTCATTGGACGGATTGCTACGATTGAGCCAGGTGTACGACCAATCATATTTTTCGCATCATTACCAACCGCAACGATGTCTCCTGTTTTTGTATTTTTTGCTACGACTGAAGGCTCTCGTAAAACGATGCCCTTTCCTTTAATAAACACTAATGTATTCGCTGTGCCGAGGTCAATCCCGACATCTTTGCTTCCTAGTCCAAACAAATTGTGTACTCCCTTTCTATTTAAGCCATACTTTCGTTGACATCCATTATACCTCTGTCTGTATTTGCATTCAGAGGCTTTACCTTCATCCAGCTAGTGTTTAACACGCACTGAAAAAATGACATGCTTATTGTTCTCACCACCTATAGAGGTGAGAGTCTTCTGCTGAATGAAGATAAAATCATACCTTTCATTATAACGGAAAAACGCAAGAATTTGTAGTGCCACATGCCTCTTCTTGCGGAAAAGATACTATTTTAATTCCCTCGTAAACTTAAAATAGTACGTATAGATTAGAATATAATTTTTATGGTTATAAGACAACGTGTATTTGGCTACCAATTTTTGTGAATATGATAGATATTTCTACGAATACAATAACGTATTATCTAAAAAAAGGTTCGCTTGCTTTTGCAAGTATATCGCAAAAAAATACAAATTATTTATTTTTAATACAAAAGACTCATCATCCATGGGTATCATTTTATGTAAACTAATAAATACATTAAAAACTCTGCAATAAATGCAGAGTTAAAAATAACCTTTTTCTTTTAAACTTATAAACTGATGATCGCCTATAATGACATGATCAATTAATTCAATGCCCATAATATAACCGGCTTCTATTAATCTTTTTGTCACTTCAATATCCTCTGTACTAGGTGTTGGTACTCCGCTGGGATGATTATGTGCACAAATAATAGAAGCTGCTGATCTTTTTACAGCCTCGCGAAAAATTTCTCTTGGATGGACAATTGAAGCATTTAAGCTGCCTATAAAAATCGTTTGCTTATGAATAATTTGATTTTTTACATTTAAGAAAAGAGTAACGAAATGTTCCTGGCTTAGGGAGGTCATATCGGGCATTAAATAGGCAGCAGCATCCTGCGGGGATCGAATCGTATACTTTTCTTCACTTTGTTTCTGGGCAAGACGCCTTCCGAGCTCAATAGCTGCCAATAATTGAATAGCTTTCACTTCGCCTATTCCTTTAATCGCAACCATTTCTTCAATAGTTGCATGCTTTAAATGGTGTAAACGCTCAAATACACTTAATACACGATTTGCTAGAACAAGAACAGACTCCTCTTTAGTGCCTGTCCGAAGTAAAATAGCTAGTAGTTCCTGATTCGATAAACTCATCGCACCTTGCCGCAATAATCTCTCACGTGGACGATCTTCAATATTCACGTCTCGTATCATCATACTAAGTAAAACATCATTCGGCAATAAAGCCTCACTCCTTCGCAAATTGGATTATATCGAGTGCTACCATTTGCGTAAACAACGACGCAAGTGGTAAGCCGACAACATTGTTATAATCTCCTTCAATTCTCTTCACTAAAAGGGTTCCACCCGTTTGAATCCCATAACCACCTGCTTTGTCAAATGGATCTCCCGAATCTACATATACTTCGATTAGCTCCTGTGATAAATGATGAAAGATAACGGTAGTTTCTTCAACAAACACGGTTTCATTACCATTAGGCTCGATTATGGCAACAGCTGTCATGACCGCATGATGTTTGCCTGATAAACGAATTAAATGGGAAATTGCTTCCTCACGAGTTTTTGGTTTATGCAGTAGCTCTTCATCAAAAACAACAATCGTATCTGCACCAATGATAGTTGCACTTGGAACCTTTTTTGCGACATCCCGTGCTTTCAATAGAGCTACACCTTTCACATAATCTTGCATTGTTGTTGCCTGAACACTTGTCTCTTCTACTTCACTCGTAATTATGTCGAAAGGAAGTGATAACATAGCTAGTAATTCTTTTCGTCTGGGTGAAGCAGAAGCAAGTACAAGGTTATGATTTGTTTTAAACATGACTTAACCATTCCTCCTCATTAGCTATCATAACGGAGAAATTGGTATTTGAAAATTTTCTAATAATCAAGATAATGCCGATTTCATACTAAAATTTTACTTGAAGACAGGCATTTTTCGATTTGTAATGGGCAAAAACCTGTAGGCGAATAATGCTGACATCATTAGAAATAGAAGAGGCTGCCGCTCCAATCGATTGCCAATCAGCAGGAAGTGTAGAATCCTTTGAATTTTCCTTAAAATTTAATTTTGTAGCTTTTTTATCAGCTAGCACGGATGGCAGCTCTGCAATAGTTGCCTCCTTACAGCTGTCACTGCTTACATTAAATGCTTTTTTAAAAGTAGCAGGATCTTCTAAAAAGGTTAGCTGGCTTTCATCTGTTACCATGCTCGTCCAAACATAAAATTTTCCATCCACTTCAACAATAGCACTTTCTTTTAATGAAGGGTGCTCGGAGACAAAGGAGCTGGCACTTTCATAATTTGAATAAACCCCTGCTTGACTCGCAAAAAACATGGATGACTTTGTGGCACCTCCCGCTGTCGGAATTGTTTCCGTGTCTGTATCTTTATTATTGCTGTTTGCTACCTCGTTACTATCATTTTTTAAAGATAATTGAGTACTTGCCTGAAGAATACCTAGAAAAATTGCTACACCAAAAAGCCCGACTATTCCTCCAATCAGCATTGCTCTAAATATTTGTTTTTTCATCACATGACTGACAATTTTCATGCATCCATCACCTCTTCCTCTAACTTCTCGGTCTGCTTTCAACGACAATTTGATATAAGTATATGTAAAAAAGTAGCTGTAAATGCTAATTTACTACATTTTGATGTAGTAGTTTTAAAGAAGATACGCCTTAAAAACCAACTATTTTCGTCCTCAAAAACACTCTATTTTACTAAATAGAAAAGGAAATCATAACGGAGAAATTGAATAACAATTTATAGACAAAATAAACACTATTGGAGTGAAACTAGGATGACTAACGATAGAACTATTGGGCAAACAAAAGCAGTTGGCTTTCAAGTTGGTGTAAGAAGATCATTTTCTATCTCTCAGGAGGATGCTTGGAGCCTTCTCACTTCATCAGATGGATTAAATCTATGGCTGGGGGAAAGCACTGGTATTTCTCTTATTCCAGGTCAGACTTATACGACCACTTTGGGGTCAGGAGAAATTCGGATTGTTAAACCGCTACAGCAGCTTCGTCTGACATGGCAAAAGGAAGGATGGGAGCGCCCATCAACAGTTCAAATTCGCATTCTATCAAAAGCAGACAATAAAACAACGATTAGCTTTCATCAAGAAAAGCTATCAGATCAGTATGTTAGAGAAGAAATGAAAATATACTGGGAAACTATCCTAGAAAAAATAGGTGAGCGAGCGATGAAGAATAAATCTAGCTAAAAATATTTGCTTGGAATTTTATACTACTTAAGTCTGAAATCAATTTTTGTAATGTTGATTTCTGGTGCTTTTCTAACATTATTTCATCATCTTCTAATCCATAAAGTGAAATCAGTACCCATAAAAAATGGGTACTGAAACTACTAAATACTTTTTAATCTATTCCGTACTTCTGTTAATAAATATAAAGATCCTGTTACAATCGTCCTTAACTTTCTTTCAGACTGATGTTGTAAAAATGAGGCATAGTCCACTAAAACTTCTTTATAGGGTGCGCCAGATAGTTCTAGCATCTTCTGAGCACCCATTGCACGAGAGTTATTAAAATCAACAAAATAAAAATGATCACTTATCTGCTCAAAAAGCTGCAATATTTGTGGAACATCTTTATCTGCAAGTATGCCAATTACCAAAGCAATTTGTTCATCGGGAAATTCACTTTTTATCGTTTCAATTAATTTTTCAACACTCGCTGGATTATGGGCACCGTCTAAAATTACATGAGGCAAAATTTCTTCAAAGCGCCCTAAAATGGTTGCCTCTTTCACTCCCTTTTGAAATGCGCTTTTAATTACCTTTATATTAAGTGCAGTTGCCACTTCAAGAAAGGCTGTTATAGCTAAAGCCATATTATTTGCCTGATGTGCTCCCTTCATCGTCCGAGTTAGCTTTGATAGATGGAAGCTCTGTTTATCATATTCATATGTCTCTCCATCCTTTTCTTGTCCAACAGAAAATTGCTGGTTAAGTTCGAAGACAGCTGACTGTTTTTCTCGAGCCTCCTTATAGATAATATCCTTTGCCTCCTGTGGTAAATCACCGATAATGACAGGTTTATATGGTTTTATGATGCCAGCTTTATGATGGGTGATGCTTTCAATGGTATTACCTAAAAATTTTGTATGTTCTAAAGCAATACTTGGAATAATTGATACAATCGGTGTCACTACATTTGTGCTATCAAGTAAGCCTCCCATCCCTGCTTCAATGAGAGCGATATCGACATCACTAGCAGCAAAATGTAAAAATGCTGCAACTGTCAAGAGTTCAAAGTCCGTTAATTTTTCACTAAGTCCAGCTGCCTGCATTTGTTGGAATAATTGGTCCATCTCTGCTCCAGTAATTGCTTGACCCTCCACTTGAATTTGGTCATGGACATCGACAATGCAGGGGGACATAAATTTACCTACACGTAGGCCATGCTCCTTCGCTAACGACTCAAGAAATGTAAGCGTTGAGCCTTTACCATTCGTCCCTGCTAAATGGACAACTTGCAATCCGTTTTCTGGATGACCAACTCGCACTAATGCTTCCTCAATGGCAGCAAGACCAGGTTTAATAATATCATCACTCTTAACGTTCCATTTTTCTTTATACCGATTCAAATTAGGAATCATCGTTCTCCCTCCTGAAGCCATTGTCTTACTTCAGCAATAAAATACAGTGAACCTGTAATAATTACAATGTCCTTCTCATCTCTTTGATGTAACACTTTTCGCACCATTTCCTTCCAATCACTATGAAAATCCTTCACCCTATTCGTAGAGAGACTTGCTAATTTTTCAGCAGGCATGGCATTGGGTAAATCTATTTTTGTAAAAGATATGGATGCAGCTATTTGATCCATCAAGGCAATACTATTCGCATGATCTTTATCTGATAAGGCGGCATAAATAAAGCGATAGTTTTGATTTGGATAAACCTCTTTAAGGGTTTGAATAAGCGCAGCTGTGCCTTCAGAATTATGGGCACCGTCTAATACAATATTGCTTTGCAATTGCTCAAAACGACCTGCCCACTGAGCATTTGCCAAGGCCTGACGTATTGACTCGTCAGAAATGTTAAATACTTGCTTCTCTCTTAATGTTAAGATAGCAGTGATGGCAAGGCTCGCATTATTGACCTGATGAGATCCTGCCATCTTTAACGGAACATCTTTCATCTCAGTATTTGCTTTTTTGTAGTGAAAATGCTGCAAATTAGTACCTTGCATTTTGTTTGCAACATTAAAATCCTTCCCTAACACAAAGCATGGTGCATGACGTTCTTCTGCAACTTGCTGAATAACTGAAAGAGCCTCTTCATTTTTAACGCCCACTATAACCGGTATACCCTCTTTAATGATCCCTGCCTTTTCAAATGCTACTTTCGATAAAGTATCGCCTAAAAAAGCAGTGTGCTCTAATGAAATGGTAGTAATAATTGAAAGCTCAGGTGTAATGACATTTGTAGCATCTAAGCGTCCTCCAAGTCCTGTTTCAACAAGGGCAATGTCTACAGCCTGATCTGCAAAATATAGGAACATTATTAATGTGATAACTTCAAAAAAGCTTGGAAACTCACCTTTATAATGTAAATGAATCTGCTCGGCTATTCTATTCATATAAAGTAAAAAATCCTTATCCGCAATCGGAATGCCATTAATCGTCATGCGTTCATTCACTCGCTCTAAATGTGGTGAAGTAAAAGCACCCACCTTATAGCCAGCATGTTGCAAAATTTCTCTTAACGCATTTACAGTGGAGCCCTTCCCATTTGAGCCTGCTAAATGAATAGCACGAAATTTGTCCTGTGGATTATTTAAAAGCGTAAGCACCTCTCGCATCAGGACAAGCGGAGCACGTTTATGGTCAACTGCTTTTAATGTAAAAATAAAATCTGTACACTCTTTCATTGTTTTAAACAAAAGAAACACTCCCTCTTACTACAATATCTCTATTTTAGTACAAGTACTGCCTAATGCGCATACATTTCGTAAAAAATGCTCCTCCCAGCTAACCACTCTTTTATCAACATTAAAAACACACAGAAAGGCACTTGAATAAGTGAGGTTCTGTGTGTTTTTAAGCAATTTCGTATCGAGTTATTGATGCTGGTGTACATCAAGTAGGGCTCCCATATTATCTAATATAATTTTAGCATCATTGTTTAACAATGGAAGGATATCATCTCTTTGCACTAAATCAAAGGAGCTTTTTAAAGTCCTTTTTAGCATAGAAATATCAAAATTCGAGCAATACTCATTAATTTTTTTTATAGTTAATAAGTCGTTTCTTGTTAATTTATTTTCTGATGTCTCTTCCTTACTATTTGCTAGTACATGTTTTATAAGTACGCGACCATTTGAATTCAATAAACGATACTGTTTTGCCTCTGATAATTTCAGAAGATTTGTCTCAATCAATACTCTTGCACTAACAAAATCTAAATCATCACAAGCCTTATTGATTTTTGTAATAATTGTAGTAATATTTCCTGCCATACTTTGCCTCCATTCGATTTATCACCGTAAAAAGACCATTCCAATGAATAGTCATATATCAAATAACATTTGCATTTAAAGTACACGACCCAATTTCACACTATAACTTACTAGTTTTTTATACCCATAATATGATAATGGATACTTCATCTATTATACTAATTATTTAAGATATTACTATATATTTTTCCCCAATACAATACATATCTTTAGCTCCATAAAAAGAAAAACAGTGAATGACTTTATTGCCATCCACTGTTTCTTTCTTACATATTTTTCAACTCTTCTAAACGTTTTAATACAGCCGCATGTTTACTCTCATAGTCAGCTAATTTTTCACGTTCTGCATTCACTAATGCTTCAGGAGCTTTTGACACGAACTTCTCATTCGATAATTTACCAGATACAAGCTTCACTTCTTTTGCCCATTTTTCTAATTCTTTTTCAAGGCGAGCAACCTCTTCTTCTATATTAATAAGCCCAACAAGTGGTAGGAATAGCTCTGCACCAGTTACCACAGCTGTCATTGATTGACCTGGAGCCTCTAAGCCTTCACCAATCGTTAATGATTCTGGATTACAGAATTTTTCTAAATACGCTTTATTTGCATCAAGAACAGCTACAGTTGCTGCATCTCTTGCTGAGATAAATAAAGGTACTTTTTTGCTCATTGGTGTATTAACTTCCGCACGAATATTACGAACTGAACGTATAATATCCATTAGGAGCTTCATGTTATCTGCTTCTTCAGCAAATTGAAGATCCATACGTACAGTTGGCCATGCTGCCACAGTAATAGATTCACCTTCATGTGGTAGGTGTTGCCAAATTTCTTCTGTAATGAATGGCATGAATGGGTGTAATAAACGCATTGTTTGATCTAATACGTAAGCTAAAATAGAACGAGTTGTTTTCTTAGCTGTTTCATCATCACCATATAAAGGTAATTTAGCCATTTCAATATACCATGAACAGAAATCATCCCAAATGAAATTATAAAGCTCACGACCCACTTCACCAAATTCGTAGCGTTCTGCCAAGGATGTTACACGCTCAATTGTTTCATTTAAGCGAGTTAGAATCCATTTATCGGCAACTGACTTTTCACCAGTTAAGTCGATTTCTTCATATGTCATACCATCCATATTCATAAGCGCAAAACGAGAGGCATTCCAAATCTTATTCGCAAAGTTCCAAACCGCTTCAACCTTTTCTGTAGTATAACGTAAATCCTGACCAGGAGATGATCCAGTTGCTAAGAAGTAACGTAAAGAATCAGCACCGTATTTCTCAATAACATCCATCGGATCAACACCATTGCCAAGCGATTTACTCATTTTACGTCCTTCACCATCACGTACTAAGCCGTGAATTAACACATCTTTGAATGGACGCTGATCTGTAAACTCAAGACCTTGGAAAATCATGCGAGATACCCAGAAGAAAATAATATCATAGCCAGTTACTAATGTACTTGTTGGGTAGTAACGTTTATATTCTTCATTTGTCTCGTCTGGCCAGCCCATTGTTGAGAATGGCCAAAGCGCAGAAGAAAACCATGTATCTAAAACATCTTCATCTTGAGTCCAATTTTCTACATCAGTTGGTGCTTCTTTACCTACGTATATTTCACCTGTTTCATTATGATACCAAGCTGGAATTTGATGGCCCCACCATAATTGACGAGAGATACACCAATCACGAATATTTTCCATCCAGCGAGAGTATGTGTTTTCAAAACGAGCTGGTACAAAGTTTACTTTACCTTCTTCATCCTTTTGAAGCTCTAGTGAAGCATCAGCAAGTGTTTGCATTTTAACGAACCATTGCGCTGATAGGTACGGCTCTACAACGGCACCAGAACGTTCAGAATGTCCCACTGAATGCATATGCTCTTCGATTCGAATTAACACACCTGCTTCTTGTAAATCAGCGACAATTTGCTTACGGCATTCAAAACGATCCATACCGTTATATTTACCAGCAAGCTCATTCATTGTGCCATCTTCATTCATTACAAGAATGCGCTCTAAATTGTGACGATTTCCAACCTCAAAGTCGTTCGGATCATGGGCTGGTGTCATTTTTACAACCCCAGTACCAAATTCCATATCTACGTAATCATCGGCTACAATAGGGATTTCACGACCAACGATTGGTAAAATAACGGTTTTACCGATTAGATGCTTATAACGCTCATCATTTGGATGAACAGCTACCCCTGAGTCACCAAGCATCGTTTCAGGACGTGTTGTGGCAACTTCTACATGCCCTGAGCCATCTGCTAATGGATATTTCATATGGTAGAACGCACCTTGAACATCTTGATAGATAACTTCAATATCTGATAAAGCTGTTTTCGCTGCAGGGTCCCAGTTAATAATACGTTCACCACGATAGATTAAGCCCTTTTCATATAATTCAACAAAAACCGTTTTAACAGCATCTGAAAGACCTTTATCAAGAGTGAAGCGCTCACGCGAGTAGTCTAATCCAAGACCAAGCTTTGCCCATTGATCACGAATATGATTAGCATATTCTTCTTTCCACTCCCATGTTTTTTCGAGGAATTTTTCACGGCCTAAATCATAACGTGTAATATTATCCTCTCGTAGTTTTGCTTCAACTTTTGCTTGTGTTGCGATACCTGCATGGTCCATACCAGGTAGCCAAAGCGCATCGTATCCTTGCATACGTTTCATACGCGTTAAAATATCTTGTAATGTCGTATCCCAAGCATGACCTAGGTGTAATTTACCTGTTACGTTCGGTGGTGGAATAACGATTGAATAGGGTTTTTTTCCACTTTCTGGCTGTGCCTCGAAAAACTTCCCTTGTAACCACCATTCATAGCGACCAGCTTCAATGGACTGTGGATCATATTTAGTTGGCATTGAAATGTTTTCTGTCATTTTGAATCCTCCTGTTGTGTGTTATCTTGTGCAAACATCGAAAAGCTTCAACTATTCCATGACGCATGTTCAAAAGACATTCATCTGAAGATTAATTGAAAATAAAAAAACTCCTAACGTCAAAAAGGACGAAGGAGTTTTAGTTCGCGGTACCACCTTTAATTCCAGCAGAGGAAAGTAAGTGTTATGAATAGAAATAGCACTACTTAAGCCTTTTTACTACTGGCTCTTAATTCGGTAACGGTGTTTAACCGGCTTTAACTACTGTTAGTTCACTAAAGCTGCTCGAGGGCTACGTTCAATTAGGCACAAATAGAAACTTTTCAGCTACCGTTTCCTCTCTGAAAATGTACGAATAATTTACTCTTCCCTGTCATAGCATCTATATCAATATTTTTACACATTGTACCGCAAAATCGTGCAATCTTTCAAGTGATTTAGTCATTTTTAGTGTTCACAATAAAGTAAATAGAAAAGGAAGTGATATTTAAATGCGACGACGTAAATATAATCCCTGTTTTTTACCACCTTGGCTTAGACAATTCCGCTTTTATTGTAGAACAATAATTGTGCCAATTTGTGCATTTCAATTTATACGAGTAATCATTGTACCAACATCTGGAGACTTCATCTTTTTATTGCTCCTAATACTTCTATGCTATTTACTCTTAAATGATATCATTTGAAACACGAACTTTTAGCGGTGTATAGCCTTCTTCTAAATCCCAGATCATCGAAGGTACTTCCTGCCATGAACTGGACTCACGAACCACAATATGACTTGAAGATTCTCTTAATACAGTTTTTTGTTCACTCGCTTCAAGTTTATCAAGCTTTGCTGAAGCAACATTCACTACAGCCTGCTCTTCTATTGGGGCTAAAACAGTTGCATGTTGCTTTAGCGGTGCTGTTTCTTCTACAAACATTGCTTTTTCAGCTTTAACAGTAGTCGATTGTTGGTCGAAAGCAGAAGCATTTTCTAAGACCAGTTCTTGCTCATTAAAAATACTTGTAACAGTCCATTCAAGCTGACACATTTGGTTAGTAAGTGTTGGTCGAACATCTTTTACCATTAAGTCCTCAAGAGCTGAATCTTTAGGTAAATCTACATGTAATGGGACTGCATATTCAAAATAACCAGTATCTCCTTGAATATCGAGCGCATCAATTTTTATTAATTCTTCTTTATCATTAAAAGCCTGCATATCTTGGAAATCAAAGCGAACATGTGCTGTAATGTGATAAATACCCATTAATCGCAATGAATCTTCTAATTGCATTGTCTGCCACTGTGGCTTAATTTGCACAGCTGCTATTTCTGTTGGGCAGCCGTATCCAGGAAAACAGAAAGTTTCACGCATATTCCAAGTTTTGTGTTCGATAATAATCCCTCCCCTTGCATCATATGAAGCAAGAGAGTTCGGTATGCTATTGAAAAATTGAGACAGAAAGAAAAATGATTCTTGCTTTTCCCCAAAAATGGCATACTAGGAAAAAATCCTAGTATGCCATTTTACTAATAAATGAAATTATACATGTACCAATTTAATTTTATTTGCTACACGATCTGTTAGCATTTGTGTTGCTTTTGGTACAATTGGCTTAAAGATTGGATTTAACACTGGACCTGCTAATCCACCCGCTACCACTTCTAAAAAGCCTGTCATTTTTGTATTTTCTGCATCGATGCTTTCAGCAAGGAAATATCCGTTTCCTGTAAAATTATCAGAAAGACCTTTTAATTCAAATGTTACTTTACTAGGGGCTGCCCATTCTAAAATAGTAATTTCAACTTGAACTGTTTTTTTCAGAACCCCAACATTTCCTTTAAAAGTCCATGTTGAATGTTTGTCATCAATCATTTCATGTGCGCTATAACCTGGGACAAGTTTTGCCCATTTTTCCATATCGCTGACGAAATCCCATACGTGATCAATTCCTACGGGTACTTCGACTATATGTGTGCCTGTTGCCATATTAATTCACTACTTTCTTTTATGAATAGCTATATTATAAACGATTTCGCGTAAAATTGACTATGCTGAAAGATATAATTTTTACAAAATCAGGTCCTTCACCCAACAAAAATTTTTTAGGTAAAATCCCTAAATCATTACATTTCGATGATTCAAGTCATTCTGTATTTTATCTAATTAAGAATGCAGAAACTTCAACTTATTTAAAAATGTCTATTCTTCTTAATTGAGTATAAATCTTCGCCGTGTTATAATTCAAAGTGAAGATGTGTATAAAATAAATAAGACGAATCGCTTCAAAGGCGATTTGCAATGAGAAGAAGTAAACCTACTCACAGCTTGCGAGGCAGAGGCGGTTTACTTTTTTTGTGAAAAAGTAAATGACAATGCAAGTATAGAAACTATAAGCGTAGAACAGCTTATAGCGACCATTTTATATAGCCTATAATTACGAGCAGTAGTTAACGTTTTCTACGTTAGCTTACTGTTCTTTTTTTATGGTTAAATACTATATATGGATGTGATTTTTATAGTTCTTTTAGTTTTTAATGAAACGGAGGAAGAAAATGAAGGTAATAGAAATTGGCTAAGACGAGGGCAAAAGATATATGCTACTAAGTCGAGAGGGAGAACCCGTTATTCCAGCCATGAAATATCTTTTCAATATAGGAAGAGCAGAAAAACCATTAAATCTTATACATATCATCTGAAGCTATATTTTGAGTTTTTAGAAGTTGAAAAAATTGATTATCAACAAATTAATTTACATACTTTTTCTTCCTTTATTGGGTGGTTATGAAGTCTTTTTTGAAGATGACATAAATAGCCTCTTGTAAATCAACTTCTTGTGCTTGTCGTTCATCGTCTTCGCGTATTTTTAAGTGGTAGTAATATGAACTTCTTGGAATTTGCAGGACGTCGTACATTGTTGCTGTCGCTTCGCTTTCGCACAAAAAACATCTGCTGATACCGAATATTTGTGAGCGTTGTGACGAATCACATCTATTTTCGTCCCATGATCAGCACTGCTTGCTTTAAGATATCGTTCTCCATTCGCAGTCGTTGTACCTCTTTACGTAGCTCTAGTTCATTTTCTTCCTGTGAACAGTTATCTTCTGCCTTAAATGAACCAGTCTCTTGATGGTTTTTTATCCAACGATCCAGTGCAGATGGTGTAATATCATACTCTCACACAATATCTGCATGAGATTTACCATTTTCATATAGCTTCACTTTTTGAAGTTTAAAATCGGCTGTAAAAGCTCGACGTTAACGTGACATGAAAACACGCTCCTTTAGGTTAGTAATTATAGTGTACAGCCCTTATAGAAACTGTCTAACTTAGTGTAGCCTATCCAGAAGGTTAAATATGGCCAAAATAAAGAAGATGGTGTTAAATACCATCTTCTTTAAGTAATCATTTCTTTATAAGTTGACTAACATTCAGAATTTCACTACTAGATATAAACAGAACTTGAACATAAATTAAGTTTGGTTCACCAGATAGTTTTGCAACAAGATGTCCCTAATAAGTACTCAACCTTTTTCTCCTAGCGCAATCTCAGATGTACCTGAACTTCCCACTTTTAATATAAGTCTATTACTTAAGTTATCTCTTAACTGCATGTAACGCATCCTTATCTGGTCTTTGGGTAGCGAATATTAGATGTATACCTGCTGCCCTTGCTTTTACCCCCAACCTTTGAACAATTGAAGAAACGATACCCTTATATTCATCTACTAGCATCCAATCTGCAAACTCATCATGATTAAGAAAAATAAATGGCAGCTTTTTCTCTTCGGATACTATTTACTTATTGATAAAATGGCTTCACATCGTACCCGTTTTTCTCCAAATGATAGCGAATGGTTTTCTCTGTTACTAAGTGTCCTGAACCAACAACAACAAAGTACGTACCTTCCTTCTTTTTAAGTAAATTTATGATTTTCTTTGCCATTTGTTCATCTCGTAAACCTAATAGCATTTTATTAAACTCTGACTGTTCTTCTACTGTCGCTTGGAAACTTTTTGCGAGGGTTTCAACGTGCCCATTCTTCCAACTTGTTAACATTTCTTGATGGATTTTCGATTGATTTTTAGAAGGATCGATGATGCTATCCAAGGCAGAAACTAAGTATTGCTCCTGAGCTTCTGGCGATAACCCTTCAAACATATCAGTTTGTGCCTTTATACCTTCTAATTCAATCACTGGCTTTTGCTGCAGACGTGCATTCAATATAAAGTATAAATCAATACCATGAATTCCCATGTCTTCTGGTGTCATATCAAAAGAATCACTCATTGCCTGCACTGAAAATATATTAGCTAGATACCAAGGCTTTAGCAATGTCAGATGTTCCATCGGGAGACTATAAAGCTTTGCGACGTGCTCAAGCTTTGCAAATGTTTCTGGTGTAACAGTATCTTTCAGTTTTGAATTGTCTGCATATATTGTTTTTTCTGTAAAGTATTTAGACCCTTCCGTATCCAGATTATTTGCCTCTACTACCAGAGCATCCGCTTCATTGAATGCCGTCACTAAGTTTTTATTTAACGGATATAAATCAGGTGTACCAAGATGAATGGATCCCAGTAAATACACAACTGTATCCTCATCCTCTACAACCCAAGCTACCCCCTTTGAACCTTGACCTGCAAACGCATATATATTCTTAATGAATCGAACGGCTAGTATAACAGCCTGTTGCGTCGTTGCCTTTTTCTCTAACTGCAGTCCGTTTGAAGAACCTTGTAATATGTTATGCTCTTGCATAAATTTAATAGCATCTTTGCCAACAGGTAAATTATAGCGCGCTATGATATTATACAAGCGCTTTACAATATCACCGCGTGTATTATCGTTCTTCACACTTACAGGCTTATACTGTTTATTCTCTGTTAAACCCAGTGAGGCAATTTTCTTTTCCGTTAATACCAGCAATTCGTTTACCTTTTCCACCGGGATTTCTTGAAGGAAGCCTTCATAATACCATTGGGTTGGATAAATTCCGTACTTTTCACCTTCGTTTAATGTTTCTTTAGCCCAATCACTAATCGATGGTGCTAGGGGTGGTGATTGCTCCTTCGCATGGATCACTGGCATAACCATTGTCAGCATCAATGAAACGCCAAGCAGCACAGCACTCGCACGTTTCATTAACCTATTCATCATATTCTCTTCTCTCCCTTGCTCATACTTTGAATCAATACCGCTTAAAAATCCCACCGTAATAACCAATATATTCTTACAAAACAAAATATCTACAATTCTGTATTTAATATGAGACTAACACTTTCATTAAACGAGTTCAAGAAATATTTGAACTCAACAAATTATAATATTTATCAATTTAATAGCCTCTTAAATACGGAAATAAGGTTCAGCTAAAATAGTTGAAAAAAGGTTCATGCCAATCAGTACATGTACAATACCAACTATCGCAGGGAATAGGAATACTAAGAATATTTCTTTATAAATAGATTTTGATAACACTTCATATCGAACACCAATTTTAAACAGCATTTGATATATAAAAATAGCATGCCAGAAATTAATCTAGCATGCCATTAAACCTTATCTAGCTAATTGAGCAAATACTTTATGGAAGGCATCCACCGTTTTAGCGATATGCTCCTCCGTATGTGCAGTGGAAATAAATAATCCTTCAAATTGGGAAGGTGGTAAGAAAATTCCTTCCTCTGCCATAAGACGGAAATACTCCGCAAATAATTGTAAATCAGATGTTTTCGCAGTAGCAAAATCAACCACGTTCTCATTTGTAAAGAAGAATCCTATCATGGAACCAGCACGATTGACAGTATGCGGGATATTGTATTTTGTTGCTGCTTCACGGAAACCAGCCTCTAATTGATCTCCTAGCTTTTTGAAGTATTCATATGAGCCTTTATCAAGGCGAGATAATGTTTCATAGCCTGCAGTCATGGCTAATGGATTCCCTGAGAGTGTACCAGCTTGATAGATTGGACCTGCTGGTGCGATTTGCTCCATAATTTCCTTCTTCCCTGCATAGGCACCTACAGGTAGTCCACCGCCAATTACTTTGCCTAATGTTGTGATATCTGGTGTCACATTAAAATAGCTTTGTGCACAGCTATAATCGACACGGAAGCCAGTCATAACCTCGTCGAAGATTAACAATGCTCCATATTCCTTCGTTAATGCACGTAAACCTTCTAAAAAGCCTGGCTGTGGAGGCACGACACCCATATTTCCAGCTACTGGCTCTACAATTACGCCTGCAAGCTCAGCTCCAAACTTTTCAAAAATTAACTTTGCTTCCTCTAAATCATTGTACGCAACTGTTAATGTATTACGTGCAACATCTGCTGGAACACCAGGGCTATCAGGTAAGCCTAATGTAGCTACACCAGAGCCCGCTTTAATTAGTAATGAGTCTCCATGGCCGTGATAAGAGCCCTCAAATTTTAAAATTTTATCTCGTCCCGTTACGCCACGAGCTACACGCAAAGCAGACATTGTTGCCTCCGTACCAGAAGATACAAAGCGAATCATTTCCATGCCTGGTAAACGCTCTAACACTAATTTAGCTAAACGGTTTTCTGTATAGCTTGGCGCTCCAAATGAAGAGCCCTTCGCTGCAGCATCTGCAATTGCTTGAACTACTTCGGGATGTGTGTGACCTAAAATAAGTGGCCCCCATGATAATACATAATCAATATATTCATTGCCATCAATATCTTTAATGATAGCACCATGTCCAGATTCCATGAAAATAGGATCCATATTGACAGATTTAAATGCGCGTACCGGGCTACTAACACCACCTGGCATTAAATGAATGGCTTCCGCATATGCTTGTTTTGATTTTTCATAAGAACGTGTCATTTATTTCTCCTCCAACCAACGTGCAACATCTTTAGCATGATACGTAATGATTAAATCAGAGCCAGCACGCTTCATACCTAATAATGTTTCAAGCACTACATTTTTTTCTTCAATCCAACCATTAATTGCTGCTGCTTTGATCATTGCATATTCTCCAGAAACATTGTACGCAACGATTGGTAAAGTATAATTATTTTTCATATCTCGGATAATGTCCAAATAGCTTAATGCTGGCTTAACAATTAAAAAATCAGCACCTTCTGCAACATCAGACTCTGCTTCACGGAATGCTTCTAAACGATTCGATGGGTCCATTTGGTATGATTTACGATCGCCAAATTGAGGAGCACCGTCAGCTGCATCACGGAATGGTCCGTAGTAGCTTGATGCATATTTAACTGCATATGACATGATTGGAATATGTTCAAAGCCTGCTTCGTCTAAACCTGCACGTATTGCAGCAACAAAGCCATCCATCATATTTGATGGAGCAATGATATCTGCTCCTGCTTTTGCTTGAGACACAGCTGTACGCGCTAAAACATCTAAAGACGGATCATTTAAAATTTGATCACCTTCAATTAAGCCACAATGCCCGTGATCTGTAAATTCACATAAACAAGTATCTGCTATAATTAAAAGCTCTGGGTGGCGTTCTTTAATCAGACGTGTTGCCTCTTGCACGATGCCATGGTCATGGAATGCTCCAGTACCAATCGCATCTTTTTCAGCCGGTAAGCCAAATAAAATAACTGCTGGTATTCCTAATGCTACAACTTCATCAACTTCTGCTTCAAGTTTATCTAATGAAAATTGAAAAACACCTGGCATAGAAGGTACTTCATTTTTAATATTTTCGCCTTCAATAACGAAAATAGGATAGATTAAGTCCTCTTTGTGTAAGTAAGTTTCTTTTACCATTGATCGTATCGCTGCATTTGCACGCAAACGACGATGTCTTTGAAATTGTAATTTTGTCATTTTCTATTCCCTACTTTCATTATTTCCTCGATGACCGCATGCATAGTATATACGCTGGGCTTAACATCTACAGTAGCTCCATGGTTTAAAATAGCTGCTTCTGTAATATGACCAATTGCTGCAACATGTGCCGCCTCCCATCCAATGACCGAAGCTACATCCATTGCGTAGACATCAACAGCGGAAGGACTAGCTAAAATCACCGTAACATCATTACTTGCACGTATGCATTCAATAATGATTTGTTTTTGGTCATGACGCTCAATCGTTTCATATACAGTCCATTCCTTAATTTTAAAGGGTAGACCTTTCTTCAATGTATTTTTCGCCTTTTCTCCACGAATAAATAGACAACTAGGATTACTACCTGCTATTTCAGGAAATTCTTTAACAAATACATCTGCACTAAAGATGGAAGGCATAAAACTAACATGGAACCCTAGCTTTTCTAGTGCTGAAGTCGTTTTAGTGCCAATGGAAGCAATCTTTCCTTGAAAATGCCTTGCACTTAAATTAAATCGTTGCATCTTACTAGCAAAAGCATCTACAGCATTTTGGCTTGTAAAAATAAGCCATTCAAATTGACGTGCTAACTCTATTTGTACATCATCATTTCTATCAATTAGCTCGCAAGTTTCAATCAATGGGGCAATAACGGCACGGCCACCTAAAGCTGTAATGTCATCTACAATTGTTGTCGTTTTAGATGTACCTGTCAAAATAATTGTTTTACCTTCTAAAGGTAAATTACTTTGCATCTTGCTCTGCCTTTACGCGTTGAATTAATTCAAAGGCACCTTGCTTCGTTAAAATCTCGGCAAGCTCTTTCCCAACTGCTTCCGCATCGGTGCCTACTACTGTCTCCTTATAAACAACAGAGGCATCTGGTGCAGCAACAAGACCAGTTATTGTAATTTCTTCCCCATTCGATTTAGCATATCCTGCGATAGGTACTTGACAGCCACCATCCATCGCTGCTAGGAAAGCACGTTCTGCATGTGCTTCTTGCCATGTAAGGCTATCTGTTAATTTACCTAATTCAGCTAATAGTTCAGTATCATCGCCACGGCATTCAATCCCTAGAGAACCTTGCGCTACCGCTGGAAGACAATCCTCAACAGGTAAAAAGTCAGTAACCACTTCATCGCTCCAGCCAAGACGTTTTAGACCAGCAGCTGCTAAAATAATAGCATCATATTCATCTGTTTCAAGCTTTGCCAAACGTGTATCAACATTTCCTCGAATCCATTTAATTTCTATATCAGGGCGGACTGTTAGCAACTGAGCACTACGTCGAAGTGAGCTTGTTCCTACTACAGCACCAGCAGGAAGATCGGCGAATTTCACATGTCCTTTTGAAATAAACGCATCACGTGCATCTTCACGTGGAGGAATACAGCCTATTACTAATCCCTCAGGTAGTACTGCGGGCATATCCTTCATCGAATGAACAGCAAAATCAATTTCTTTATCAAACAATGCTTGTTCAATTTCTTTAACAAAAAGCCCTTTCCCACCAACTTTTGAAAGCTGTACGTCTAAAATTTGGTCGCCTTTTGTAACAATTTCCTTTACTTCAAATTCAAATGGTACGCCAGCTGCCTTTAACTCATTTATAAACCAATTTGTTTGCGTTAATGCCAGCTTACTTCTCCTAGAACCAACAATAATTTTTCTCAACAGTCTCCAACCTTTCTTCTAATACCATAAATGGAATCGCGATAAACTACTTCCTAAGAAGAAGTTCACAACAACTAATAGATATGCGTAAATATGCACCCATGCATAAGTTGTTCCTGTTAGCTTGCTTTTGCGATTCACATATAATATCAAGCAATACAAAATTAAGATAATGAAGGAACCAATGATTTTTGCATCAAAAATCGAAAGACTCTCTAACGTTAATAGTGCCCATTCAAACCCTAAAACTAAACTTATAAACAACATAGGAATTCCAATAAAAAATGATATATTCATCCAGCTACTTGTTTGTTGCAAAGATGGCAGCCTAGTCCATAAATAGGACCATTTTTTCTTTTTAAGTAACCGGTATAAAATCAAATACAATATCGCAAAAACAAATGTTAGCGTAAATGCTGCATACGATAAAATCGCAAATGATATATGAATAAAAAGCATTTCCGAAATTAAAGTTTCACTAACTGCTCCAGTTGGTCTTTTCGGCATAAACGTAAAAATACTAGCGAACAAAAATCCTAATATATTAATAATAAATACCGGTAGATCTACTCGCGCAATACAGTGCAGAATAATGGATAATGTAACGAGCAGCCAGGAATAAAAAAGAATTCCTTCAGATAAGGATAAAATCGGAAAACGCTTGGTTTCCACAAAGGTTAATAAAATTATGGCACTTTGTATTACCCATACAAATGAAACAAGCCAAAAAGCAATTCGCCTTGCTCGTACTTGTTTATAAAAGTAATCAGTAAAGTAAAATACTAGACTGATCGCATACAAGACGATCATTACTTCATAAAGCCTTGTCATTGTCAAATCAGCCAATAGACATCCCTTCTTTGTATCAAAATTGCTAAAGACGTATTCAACTTTAGCCAGAAAAGAAAAACGTTTTCGTATCCTTAGTTTACCACACAGATACGAAAACGCCTCATGTAATATCAGTAGAAAGTCTCGTTCGTGAGAGAATCGTGGCTCAATCCTAGATTAGGTTCACTCTTCAATACGAACATATAGACATCTTAGAAAGAGTACTTTGGTTCAGTAGAAGTTTGTGATGATTGCACACGCTCTTTACGATCAAGCTCTTGCTTTGTCATTGCTTCTACCTCAGCTTCTACAGCATCCTCAATACCAAAAATTTGTTGGAATAAACGTAACTGTTCATTTGCTTTTGGTGAATTCGCCATTTCTTTTGCTTGTAAAATGGGCTCTTTTAACAACTGATTAATAATAGATTTAGTATGTTTACTTAAAATTTTACGTTCACGGTCCGTTAAATCTGGCATTTTATTTTCAATGCTAATCATTGTCTCCTCTTGAATATGATTAGCTTTTTTACGTAAGGCTGAAATTACTGGCACAACTCCGAGAGTTGCAACCCAGTCTTTAAATTGAAGAACCTCTTTGCCAATCATTGACGTAATGTCAGCTGCTGCACGTTCACGCTCAGCTAAGTTTGCTTCAACAATCCCCTGTAAATCATCTATATCATATAAGAAAACATTTGGTAAATCTCCAACACGCGGATCAATATCGCGTGGAACTGCTATATCAACCATAAACAATGGTTTACCTTTGCGTAATCGTTCTACAAATTGCATTAGTTCATAGTCAATCACATAATCGGTTGCACCTGTAGACGTAATTAAAATATCCGCTTCCAGTAAAGAACATTGTAGCTCTTTCATCGATTTTGCTTCACCATGGAATTTAGCTGCTAGGCTTTCTGCTTTTTCAAATGTACGGTTAATAACGGTTACTTTTCCAACACCGCTACCGTAAAGATTTTCAATAGCAAGTTCCCCCATTTTTCCAGCACCTAAAATAGCCACATGTTTGCGCTGTAATGAACCGAATATTTTCTTCGCTAATTCAACTGCTGCATAAGAAACCGATACCGCGTTCTCACCGATAGCCGTTTCATTATGTGCACGCTTCGCAAATGTCACTGCTTGTTTAAATAGCTGATTGTACACCGTTCCTGTTGTTCCAATCTCTTGTCCACTTAAGAAGCTTTTCTTTACTTGACCTAAAATTTGCGTTTCACCAAGAACCATAGAATCAATTCCTGCTGTCACCTTGAATAAATGCTCAATTGCCTCGTCCTCTTCTCGAATAGTTAGGTAAGAAGAAAATGTCTCCGCAGGTAAATTGAACCAATTTGCTAAAAATTGTTTCACAAAATGACGCCCAGTATGCAATTGATCCACAACAGCATATATTTCTGTACGGTTACATGTCGAAACAATAACGTTCTCTAATATACTTTTTTGCTTTTGCAGCGCTTCCATTGCTTGTGGTAGTTCACTCTCTATGAATGATAACTTTTCACGAATTTCAACAGGCGCTGTTTTATAATTCAAGCCTACTACGATGGTATGCATGAATAACACCTCACACGTTCTAATTCACAAATCTCATTATAGCACAGTTCGACAGAAGTTCATCTATAATTTGTGAACATGTCATGAAGAACTGTTATTCGTCATCTACATTAGAATTATTATAAACTAAGTGTAGCAAATTATACGTCCTGTTTCAAATAAAAAAACTGCCCCAATCAGGAGCAGTTTTTATCTATTAATTAGTGATTGTTACAGTCTTTAAAGTGATGATTTTATCATCTTTATCATATGCTACAAATTCTATTTCGTTGTTCACCTTGAAGTCTTGCATAGTTTGAACAGTTTTTGTCAGCATATAAACATTATCACTACGTTTCTTTAATTCAAATTGTACATCTCCGCTTACAGAGGTGAAGCGCACATTAACCTTCGCAACATTTGAACAATTACCATCAATTCTAGCATTCATTGTAATATTCCCTTTGCGTAATGTAACAGAGGCTTCTTCAAATAGATTATCAGGGTTTACACAGCTTGAAGAAGTTGTTTTACATAATATCGCATCAATTATTTTTTGGAATACTTGATGCAACTGTAAATTATCGATTGCATGATAATAAGTTCCACCAGTTTCTGAAGCCAGCTGCATTAAAATGGCATCATTAACTTGTGATTTTTTACCCATACTAACTGTATAAACTTTGACGCCTTGCTTTTTCGCATCATTCAGCACTTTTGTCATTTTTGATTTACTTGTCTTGCCATCAGATATGACAACCATTGCTTTTGACGTTTTTGCATCGTTTGAGAATTTCGTAAGGGCTAATTCAATACCTGCAAAGATATCTGTAGCACCCTTTTCTTTCGATGTTTTATAGAGGTCTTTTTTCAATACATTCTCTGTACTGCCTTCTGCTAGTACAGTAGCTTTTGTATTCGTTTCAACCACTATATTATTTTTTGCCTTAATTTGATTTATAGCTTCCATCGTTTTCTTGCCACGGAAATTGGTTTGGTCAGCAGTTTTCATGGATGCTGAGTAATCCACCACAAATGCGACCTCTGTTGCTAATGAACAAGCATTTTTACTGAAATATGGATTCGTAAAAATTTCCTTAGTAATCGTTTTATCCGTCAAATCTTTTAATATAGTGGTATAGCGTGGATCAATTTTATTGACTAATGTTGCCTCTACTTTAGATTTCCCATAAATAATAGAGTCAAAGTACGCTACTGCTGTTCCAGGTCCACCTGTTTTATCTAAATAATCCGAGGTATTTGTCACAAATGAAGCCGTTTTTTCTACACCATCGAATTTAATTTTTACAGTTCCTTGATAATCGGTAATAGGGTCCCCGCCAGCTCTCACTAATGTAACCATTACTTTTGTATAACGATCTTTACCAGAAGGTCTAGATGCTGCCTCTGCGCTTTCTTTTAATGCTTCTACACGCTTTTTATAAGCCTCTACTTGACCAAGTAATTTACCGCCCTGATATTTTAATAGAACTGTTCGATCATAGTTACTTAAATTCGTAAGAATAGCATAAATTTTCATGACGCTATCATAATGCTCTAATGTTAATTTCTTTTCCTCTGGCATATGATTCATAAGTTGAATAATGGAACCAACCGGATTTATATTTTCAACCTGTGAAGCAATCGCATCGTCAATTCCTTGCACACGATATATAGGTCGGCCATCATCAGCAATCATATACATAATTTCTGTTTTAGCTGGTGTTGTCACGGAATCTTTCAATCGTCGATTTAATAATTCTTCAAATAAATAAACAGAAATATCATAGTTTTCAAACTGTAAAATAGCATGCTCATAACCTAATGCAGGATATTTTGGATCAGAGCCACCATATCTTAAATACATGTTTTGCACATTTCCAAGTGCATCTGTTACGTTCGTTTGCTGTCCAATACTAAACAGCTTTTTATCTGCGTTTTTGTCTAAAGGAACTGGATTGTAAACATCAATAACATTTTCAGTAAAGAACTCAGGCAATTTTTCATACGGTTTAAATGGAGGTGTAACATTTCCATTATCATCATCAGTATTGGCTGGATCATACACTTGGTAATCAATACGCATCTCTGGCTGAGGTGAATAACGTACTTGTGCATTTAATTTTTCACCTACTAGACATTTCATACCTGGATCTGTATTGTTAATTAGCTCGAATGAGATAGTGTCACGGACAGACTTTGTTAATGCAGGTGCTTTTACGATAGCTGTTACCGTAGAGCCATCAGATTGTATGTTTCTAACTGGATCGCCTGCTGTATCCACAATTGTTGCACCATATGATGAAGTTACACGGAACGTATAAGATTTATCGTCTGCAATTGGATCACCATTACAAGCTTTTAACGATACTGTAATTAGTGTTGAATCAACTCCATTTGCAATTAAATCTGGCTTTTCAACATCGATGCTTTGTAAAGCATTATTTACATATTCTGGTCCAGTAAAATCATTGGAATTATCCTTTGGTTCTTCAAATTCTGCACTACCTGAGCCCATAAAGCCTGATGGTAAAGTAACTTTATCATTATCACGGCCAGCAGCAGCACGTTTTAAACCTTGAACACTTAAGGAACCATTTTGTGCAGCACGATATAAAAATACTGCAATATCCCCACGTGTTAATTTTGTAGAGGGATTAAAATCAGCAAATGTTTTTTTGCCTGTATTACCTGTTGAAATATCATTTGTATATAAATATTGTACTGCTTGAGGTTCGTCTAAATCTAATCCTTTAAAGGCTGCATATACCCGTGCAAATTGTCCACGTGTTATTGCCTTGGAACGATTCGCTGTTGCATGCGTACCATTAAAAGGTAAATAGAAGTCACTATAGAAGTTATACGCTACACTTTCGTTATACGTTAATGCATAATTACGATCAAGCTTCGCAAGCATAACTACAAGTTCTTGTTCAGTTATTTGTTCATCTGGTAAAAAGTTATTACCGCCATTCAATGAAAGTAAGTCATTATCAACTGCCCATAATATAGCTTTATATTTACTATTATTTGTTGGTACATCCTGAATAGTCGTGGCTGCCCAAGTAACAGCAGGAGCTGCTGACATAAATACTAATACGAAGCAAAGCAGTGATAACAATGCTTTTTTAGCACGTGCCATTTAGTTCAGTCCTTTCTTTAATTAAAGAACAATATATCATCACGATAGTTTTGTTTTAAGTCATTTTCTAAATAATTCAAGAAACGTTCAAGCACTACTGATGCCTGTGCTCTCGTTAAAGGTTGGTTAGGGTTAAATCTACCTGTTACAGGATCACCTGTCATTAAGCCTAATTCATTGGCGATGTAAATTCCGTCTTTTGTGTAATTTGGAATTTGAGCATCATCTGTAAACTTAGTTACATAGCCTGGGTCTGGTGCTTTATTTTCAAGTCCTAAGGCACGCACAAAAATCGTTGCCGCTTGACCACGTGTAATCGGATTATCTGGTTTAAAATACTCAGGGGTAACTCCTTTAATAATTCCTTTCTTGACAGCTGATTCGATGTAGGCATAATCCTTTACAGTACGCTTTACATCTTTAAAAACACTTGTAGATGCTGTTTTTTTCGATTTATTTTCTTTTTCTTGCATAACTCGTAAATCAACCGCTTTACCAATCGCCGTTGTAAAGTCAAAACGCTTCATTGGTGTGTTCGGAGAGAAAAAGTTACTTGTATCTGTGTAAATGCCTAAAGAGTATAATTTATCAATAGCTTCCTTGGCGTAATGATTGTTTAAATCTCTAAACTTAGGAATAATTAATCGTTCGATAGTTGGCATATATTCAGTATCTAAGTCCAATTTCCCCTTTTGTCCAGAGGCTAAGTTATAATTATATTCTGAAATAACATCTTTTTCACTTACAACTGCATACCCGCCATCAAAGCTTCCTAAGCTTCCTAGATTTTGTTCATAGTTTAGTACACGTGATTTACTTGTAGATAATCGATTTTTCACATGGCTTGTTTTGCCATCACTAAAAGAATAAACTGATTCTGTAATTTGTGTTTCTGTTGCTCCCCAGAAATTTTCATAGCCAGCATGTCGGCTATCAGTATCAATGGTTACTGTATTTTGAACAGTATTTTTCCCTGTTCCCGACTGGAAGGAATAAGTTTTTCTAGAAATCACATTACCAGAATAATAATCTGAAGCAGCACGATTATCTGTCACTGTACCTTGGGAAAATTGGTAATCAACTAACGTATAGGTAGTTTTACCGACTACAATTTTTTCAGTATACTTTTTCACAACTCCATTGGACGTTTTTTGACCAATCGTAGCATAATCGACAACATCTGATTCATAGGCAATATTTCTTGTTAAAGTAGCACCATTACTCGCTGTCAGCTTAAGGCTATATGTTTCTGTTAATTTTCCCTTTGATTCTTTTTCAGTAATTTTAATATCTTTACTTGTCCCTTTAAAAATAATTGGCGTCCCTGTAATGAAAACAGCTTCTTCATATGTATATTCATTTTTTACAGCACCTGTAGTTTCCAATGAAGCAGCTAATGCATTTTGCGGGATGATAGCGCCAATTACAGCTACTGCAAGAACTACTAACATTATTTTAGATAAATGTTTTCGCATTCGTTTTTTGTTCCTCTCTTTCATTTCATGCACGCCTGTATAGAGCTGCCAAAAATCATGCATAAAAAATAAGTGAATGAAGCTTAAAATTCGCATGTCTCTTGCAAGTTTCAAGATCAAAGAATAGATATACGCTTTTGCCTATAGTCTTATCTTTCATCCATTCTGCTCACAAGAGACTCGCAAATTTTATTTAATTAATCTACTAAGATAAAATGAGCTTTCCCAAAACGATCTGATAATACTACTAAACGATCAGAAGGCTTTAAATCAGCTGGTTGAATGACTTTGCCAGCTTTTATAAGGGTAGTTTGATCAATATTCATATCAACCATTTCTCCTGCCTCATACCAACGTCCTTTTTGCCATTGACTGACACTCTTTACATTAATAACAGCTGGATATGTTGATTTAACTGATTGCAGCTTACCTGCCAGCATTAATGGTGCAACTGGCTTAGCATTATCGAGGATATGAACAGCCTGAATATGTCCATCTTTCACATAGAAGTAGCCATAATCGCCTTCAAATAAATGAAGCTCAATATCAGGGATAACACTATATACTTTTTTCCCATCATCCACTATTGCCTTAGTGGAATTACTTACTGATAGAACAGCATGATCCGTTTTCTTAAAGACATTGGATTCAATCTTCATTGCATCATTAATTTCAATTAGATAGCCATCTGCTTGAGATAAGCGACCATAGTATAATTCATGACCTGCTAAGTTCGGAGACATAAAGCTATCACTTGTCACTTGGACAACCTGTGCATAATTATCACGTGCAGCACCGTCCGATATAACAAAGGCTGTACCATAAGCTAGTAAGCCAGTAGGTTCGATTAAACGCCCATTACGAATTAAAATTGTGCCATCATGGAAGTACAATGAACCAGCAGATTTAAGTTTTAATAATTGATATTTTGTATCCACAGAAAGCATAGGCTCATAGTAGGTACGTTCGTTATTTTTTAAGACAACAATTTTCTCGATCACTTCTTTACCAAATTGTTTAACCGTAGCATAGTAGGCTTCACTGCCAATATAGTTTTTTAACTGACCTTTATCAATTTTTGTATTCCCTACATAAATAGGTACCTTTGATGAAAAATCCATCGTAGATAAAGCAGTTGTCGTTTCTGAGCCAAAGTCCCAATTTACAAAGGCATGTTGATTTTTTACCGTTAATTTATTTGCATTCGCATTAACAACTTGAATTTCACCTTTATATAGATTTTCAACTAATGTACCCGTCTCACTAATATCTACTTTAGTGACAATAGACGTATTTAGATTTTTAAGACTAAGCTTAATTCGATCACCTACATAAAGTGCACTAATATCCACAGATGAGGAATTTTTTTGATAGCTTGTATCTTTATTTAGATAGTAAGTTGTTTCCTCCCCAATATCTGGCTTAAACATGATGAATAGTCCATTTGGGTCAATACTTGTGACTACCCCAGTAACTGTCGCTTTTTTCGTATTTTGTCCAGCTGAAGGAGATGTAGATTCAGTTTCCTTTGTGGAATTAGATGAACCGCGAAGTTCAACAACACTTCGAAGAGAAATATCTGCCTCAACCTTCATCCCCATTTTAAAGCCATCAATGGTAGTGACTGTATTATTAATATATAGGCGGGCATTATCATTTATATTGTATGTAACTGTACGACCGCTATCATTTTGTAGAGTGATTTTACTTAGTTTTCTTTCTATTACTCCGTTTGGATTTGCATATTCTGAAAATGTTACATCAACAAAGGATCCTGTCACCATTTGAGTTGCTGCATTGGCTGTTTGACTCGATGACATCCCGAAAACCGTGACTAACAAAATCAGTAGTATGTATGGAATCTTTTTCAACAAATCCCGCCTCCTTTAAAATTTGTTATTAATAAATAGTATATCGTATTATTGGTAGTTTTACGTCTTCAAAAAGTTACATTTTAACGCATTCTACTTTCTTTTTTGAGCAACCATTAGACACAAAGATAGAGGTAGCTTTCTAATCTCAAGCTACCTTACCTTTAATCATACTTGAATATCAATTGTATGTCCGGCTGTCGGATGTGGAGCATCTAACATTTCAACTAACTGTTCTGTATTCTGCTGTTGCATCTCCATTGCCTGTTTTGTAACAGCTAAAGATACATTTTGCATTAAAGTCGCTTGATTCATGGCAATTGATAAAGCTGCGATATCCATTCTGTCCACCTCCTATTTAATTTATCGGTCAATTCTTTCATTCATCAAGCGATTTTCCCAATTTTCTACATAACTTTCTCCTCAAAAACCTTCGTCCTTTATTGTTGCTTTTACTTATAAATGAAAAAACATCTACTGTCCTAAAAAATAGACGCAATAGATGTTGTTTTATCTTCATTCAGCAAGTATTTTCTGTAGCGAAAGCGAAGCGACAGCTACAAATATTTTCTGTAGCGAAAGCGAAGCGACAGCTACAAATGTTTTTTGATCCGAAAGCATAGCGGCAGATTTTTTGCGCGTAAGCGTAGCGGCAGCGGCAGCTACAATTACGCCAAGGCGAAGTTGATTACATTAAATTTTCAATTGTACGCCAAGTCTCTTCAAAGCCAATTCCTTTTTCTGAAGAAAACACAATAAGAGGATCATTCTTCTCCATATTGAGCGTTTCTTTTACAATTTTTTTATGTTTATCCCATTTACCTTTTGGAATTTTATCTGCTTTAGTCGCAATGACAATACAAGGAATATTATAATGCTTTAAAAAATCATACATCAGGCAATCATCTGCTGTGGGAGGATGACGTAAATCTACAATCTGTACGACCGCCTTTAATTCGTTGCGTCCTGTGAAGTAGCGCTCTATCATTTTTCCCCATGCTTCACGTTCTGTCTTTGAAACCTTTGCATAACCATAGCCTGGAACATCTACAAAAAACAATTGCTCTTCGATTTTATAAAAGTTCAACGTTTGTGTTTTTCCTGGCTTAGATGAAATACGTGCTAAAGCTTTACGACCAATCATTCGATTAATGAAGGAGGATTTCCCCACGTTAGAACGACCGGCTAATGCAAATTCTGGCAGTCCATCTTCTGGATATTGGTCTGGTCTTACAGCACTAATGACCATTTCTACGTTATGGACTTTCATTTTTCTAAAAACCTCCGTCCAGTGCATAGGCTAATACTTCATCAGCCGATGACACTAGTTTAAATGTAAGTTGCTCGCGTACACTTTCAGGAATTTCCTCAATATCTCGCTCATTATCCTTTGGACAGATAATTGTTGTTAAACCTGCACGATGGGCACTGAGTGTCTTTTCCTTTAAACCACCTATTGGTAGTACACGGCCACGTAATGTAATTTCACCTGTCATACCAACCTCACGTCGTATCGGACGATGTAAAATAGCAGAAACAATCGCTGTCGCCATTGTAATACCAGCGGATGGGCCGTCTTTTGGTACAGCTCCTTCAGGAACATGGATATGAATATCATGTGTTTCAAAGAATTCTGAATCCACTTTTAGCTCGGCCATCTTTGTACGAACATACGACAAAGCTGTTTGAGCCGATTCCTTCATTACTTCACCAAGCTTCCCAGTAAGTTGTAACTTTCCTTTACCAGGTGTTAATGATACCTCTATTTGCAATGTATCACCACCAACCGTTGTATAGGCTAATCCAGTAGCTACACCAACTTGGTTTTCTTTCTCTGCTTGTCCATAACGGAAGCGATGTTTACCCAAGAGCTCTTCTAATGATTTCGAGCTTACTGTTACACGTTTTTTCTCACCAGAGACAATAATTTTAGCAATTTTACGACAAAGCGTGGCAATTTGACGTTCAAGTCCACGAACTCCGGCTTCACGTGTATAGTAACGAATAATATCAAGTACTGCTTCATCCTTTATAACTACTTGTGTTTTTTTCAAGCCATGTTCTTTAAGCTGCTTCGGGATTAGATGATTTTTCGAAATTTGAGCCTTTTCTATTTCTGTATAGCCAGCTATAGAAATAATCTCCATACGATCCAGTAATGGTCCTGGAATTGTACTTAAATCATTAGCAGTTGCAATAAACAATACATTCGATAGGTCGTACGGCTCTTCGATATAATGATCACTAAAAGAATTGTTTTGTGAAGGATCTAGAACTTCTAGCATTGCTGCTGCTGGATCACCTCTAAAGTCATTAGACATTTTATCAATTTCATCTAATAAGAAAACTGGATTAATTGTACCTGCCTTTTTCATACCTTGGATAATACGCCCTGGCATTGCTCCAACATACGTACGACGATGACCACGAATTTCAGATTCATCACGAACTCCACCCAATGAAATACGTATAAATTTGCGATCCAAGCTTTCTGCTATTGATCGAGCTAGTGATGTTTTCCCAACACCTGGAGGACCCGCTAAACATAAAATTGGACCACGTAAAGAATTTTTCAATTGACGTACAGCTAAATATTCTAATACGCGTTCTTTTACTTTTTCTAAACCAGCATGGTCACGATTTAAAATACGCTCTGCATGAGCAATATTCATACGATCTTCAGTCGAATTTGTCCATGGTAAAGAAATAAGCCAATCAATGTAGTTACGGATAACACCACTCTCCGCACTAGCCCCAGGTAACTTTTCATACCGATCTAGCTCTTTAAGCGCTGCCTCTTTTGTTGTTTCTGGCATACCTGTTTCTTCAATTCGCTTGCGTAATTCAGCTACCTCGCCCGTTTTACCTTCACGGTCCCCTAGCTCGGTTTGTATAGCTTTCATTTGTTCGCGCAAATAATATTCTTTTTGTGTACGTTCCATTGATTGTTTTACTTTTGTATTAATTTTTTTTTCAAGATCTAGCACTTCTTGCTCATCGTGTAAACGAATAATTAAATGGTCTAAGCGCTTTTTGACACTAAGCATTTCTAATACTTCTTGTTTATCAGCAATTTTAAATGGCAGATGTGATGCGATGATATCAGCCAAACGTCCTGGTTCTTCAATGTCAGTCACTGTATTAATAGTTTCAGTCGTTATTTTATTGGAGGATTTAGCGTATCTTTCGAAATATGTTAACAGCGTACGCATTAAAGCCTGTGTTTCCACATCCTTATCAATCGTTTCCTCCTTGATTTCTACATCAACAACCGTATATTTTTCCAAAGCCTGATAGTTACTCCAAGTAGCTCGTGCAACACCTTCTACCAAAATTCGCAACGTTCCATTTGGTAATTTTAGCATTTGCTTGACGTATGCCATAGTACCAATTGTATATAAATCTTGCTCTTCAGGTTGTTCATCATGCATTTCCTTTTGTGTTACCAGCAAAATCAATTGGTCCTCTAACATTGCTTGTTCTAGCGCTGCTACAGAACGATTTCTACCCACATCAATATGTAACACCATCGACGGGTATACTAAAAGGCCACGTAAAGGCAATAATGGTACATTTGTTGTTTTTTGTATTGTCACCATGCGGGTATTCACCTCCGTCAAAATTTTCTTATTCACATCCCGCTCTACTAGTATGTGTCTAAATAGCTGATTCACACTAGTTAATCAAACGAGCCAAAAATTACATCTAATTATTATTGGCTTTATGTATGAATGAATAAAAAGCTGACTGTCGATCTGTGCGAATATTGCACAATCGAAGTCAGCTAAATACTCTTTATCTCATAACCATTAGACTCAGTCACGTCTGATTGTTATGCTGAAGTTTTTGTGTCGCTACCTTCATCGAGTTCAGTGCCATCTTCAAGAAGCAATTTCGGTTTTTCTTTATCCGTAATTGTTTTTGCCGTAATGATACATTTTTTCACATCTTCACGTGAAGGTAGTTCATACATTACATCAAGCATTGTTGACTCAATAATTGAACGAAGACCACGTGCACCTGTTTTACGCTCAATTGCTTCTTTGGCAATAGCCGTTAGGGCACCTTCATCAAACTCAAGCTCAACACCATCTAGTTCAAGCATTTTTTGGTATTGCTTAGCCAATGCATTTTTGGGCTCCGTTAATATTTGTACAAGCGCAGTCTCGTTTAATTGCTCTAGACTTGCAAGCACTGGTAATCGACCGATGAATTCTGGTATAAGCCCAAATTTTAATAAATCTTCTGGAATTAACTTTGCCATAATGGAGCCTTCATCCACGTCTACTTTGTTTGGATCCGATCCAAAGCCGATTACTTTCTCACCCTGACGACGTTTAATAATGGATTCAATTCCATCAAACGCTCCACCTACAATGAATAGGATATTGGTTGTATCGATTTGCAAAAACTCTTGATGTGGATGCTTACGTCCACCTTGTGGCGGAACACTTGCAACAGTTCCTTCTAAAATTTTCAGAAGCGCCTGTTGTACACCTTCACCAGATACATCGCGTGTAATAGATGGGTTTTCAGATTTACGTGCAACTTTATCAATTTCATCAATATAGATGATTCCTTTTTCTGCACGTTCAATATCATAATCTGCTGATTGAATTAATTTTAGTAAGATATTTTCAACGTCCTCACCAACATACCCTGCTTCTGTAAGAGAAGTAGCATCTGCAATCGCAAAAGGTACGTTTAAGATACGCGCTAATGTCTGAGCTAATAATGTTTTCCCGCTACCAGTTGGGCCGATTAACACAATGTTCGATTTTGCTAATTCAACATCATCAATTTTACTATTTGTATTGATGCGTTTGTAGTGATTGTAAACCGCAACTGCTAAAGCTTTTTTAGCACGTTCTTGTCCAATTACATACTCATCTAAAATCGCTAAGATTTCTTTAGGCTTTGGAATGTCCTGGAATTCAATTTCTTCCTCAACGCCTAGTTCTTCTACAACGATTTCTGAACAAAGCTCAATACATTCATCACAAATATAAACACCAGGTCCTGCAACTAATTTACGTACTTGCTCTTGTGGCTTTCCACAGAATGAGCATTTTAAATTGCCTTTTTCATCATTAAATTTGAACAATATGTTTCACCCCTATTCAAGCAACAATCTTACAAGATTATTGAATCTTTATCAAATAAATTGTCTGCATCATTTTACGCCCTGGCAATTATGCTATAGATTTTTAAAATACTTAAAGACGTAATTTATTTTGTTATACTACTATTTTTTTGCATAGCCATCAAATATTTAGCCAAATGATTTATTGTTAAAGCGTAGATTTTTAAGCATATGTTTTACTGTAATTCCCAAAAACCTAGCGATTAGCGATCATACTATTCTTGACTCATGATGGATATATAAAGCCTTAAAGTAAAAAGCTACAAACATTTAATTAGTTACTTAGCCTTTAATAATCTATACCATTCACCTAAGGCTTAACTTTATTCAGAAGAAGATGGATGTTTTCTATGGAGTTTCAAAAATTAGTACGTTATGCCTCATTCGAAAGTTCAGTAACATTTGATTTACTCCAGCTCTACTGAATAAAGTTAAAATTTAGCACCGTATGAAAAGTCAAACAATACTATGTACTTTTGAGTGTAGAATATCTACCTATCTCTGCTAAAAATGTTCATTTTGAGATACTTTTTATGGTGAGATTAGTTTAACATCATCAAATTATTTAGCGTCTATATAAAGGGGGCTTGACTTTGAACTAAAGAAAGAATATGTGATAAAACAAGGCACGGTATAATGCCGTACCTTGTTTTCATTTATCTATCAAGTTACAAAAAAATCCTATTCAGTAATTTTAGCGTTTTCTACTAAAAATTCAACTGTTTTTTGAATTTTAATGTCATTTTCAAGAACTGCTGTACCACCCAGTGCACCTGTAATTTGTTCTTTTGTCATGTTAAATTGAGCAGCCATTTTTTCTAACTCAGCTTCGATATCAGCTTCAGTTGCTTCAATTTTCTCAGCTTCAGCAATTGCTTCTAGCGTTAAAGATACACGAACTCGGCTTTCAGCTTCTTCTTTCATTTGTCCACGTAAATCTTCTTCTGATTGACCTGAGAATTGATAGTAAAGATCTAAGTTCATACCTTGCGTTTGTAAACGTTGACCGAATTCTTGTAACATACGATCAGTTTCAGAGTTTATCATACCTGCTGGAACTTCAAATTCTGCATTTTCTGCAGCTTTTTCTACTAATTCATCACGTAATGCTGCATCTGACTCTGCTTGTTTTTGTGCAGCAGTTTGTTCTTTGATTTTAGCACGTAAAGCATCAACGTTCTCTACTTCTGGATCTAATTCTTTCACAAATTCGTCATTTAATTCAGGAAGAACTTTTGTTTTAACTTCTTTTACAGTTACTTTGAAAGTAGCTTCTTTTCCTGCTAATTCAGCCGCATGATACTCTTCTGGGAAAGTAACAACAACGTCTTTTGATTCGCCAGCTTTCACACCTACAAGTTGCTCCTCGAAACCAGGAATGAAAGAACCTGATCCGATTTCTAGTGGATAGTCCTCGCCTTTTCCACCTTCAAATGCTTCTTCGCCTACAAATCCTTCAAAGTCGATAACAGCTGTATCACCTTCTACGATTGCTTCGTCTTCTTTAATTTCAAGCTCTGCTTTACGAGCTAATTGATCTTTAATTTGTGCTTCTACTTCTTCATCAGTAACGTCTACTGGAAGTTTTGCAACTTCTAAACCTTTGTACTCGCCAAGCTTTGGCTCTGGTTTAACCGTTACTTGAGCTGAGAATGTGAAATCTTGACCATGTACGAAGTTTTCTGTACCAGAGATCTCAGGATAATCAACTGGCATAATTCCAGCTTCATCAATAGCCTTTGCATAAGAATCAGGAACGATGATTTCTAAAGCGTCTTGGTATAGTGATTCAATACCAAAGCGTTGTTCAAACATTTTACGAGGCATTTTACCTTTACGGAAACCTGGTACGTTAATTTGTTTTACAACTTTCTTGAATGCTTGGTCCATTGCCGCGTCTACTTCTGCAGCAGGTACTTCGATTGTAAGAGTACCGATATTACCTTCTTGTTTTTCCCATTTTGCTGACATGTATAAATACCTCCAAATAAATAATCAAGTTTAAATGTTAGACAATTCATTCGTAACTACGATTTTGACAACCATTTTAGTATAACATAGATGCGTATAGTTTCAACTTATTTCATACTTCATGTAGTTCTGTTAGTTTTTCTAACATTTGTAAAAATTCGATGAGTTCATAGTCCATTTCCTGCACTTTTCCGAGCATAGATTGCACAAAGTCAATATAACTATAGGCAATATCATCGGCTTCGTATGGGTGCCATTCAAATGGATACGTTACAATGGCATGCTTAGCCATTAAATATTGTACCATTTCCAATGTTGTTGGGTCTTGCTGTAATTTATTTTCAATTATTTTTTTCACTTCATTATACTGAGGTAACTGATTTGGTAGTACCAATTCAATCGGGTTTATGACCATTGTTTGGTCAAATTTTGAAACTGTAATATCAATGGATACTTCTTGCTCAACTAATAGTATAAGCGCTAAGCTTTGAACAAACGGATGAATAGTTGTACATTCAATAATAGCTTTTAAAGCTGTTTTTAATTGTCGCACATTTGTATCCATTAAACGATGTAACCGAATAGATTGCTCATCGGGTGTAAGCCTACTAAATTTCAGTAGTTCATATTCTTGCTCTTCTATTAACCGCTGTGCATCTTCCTTTTGTTGAAGATTTCTTGCAACTTCTTGATTTATGCTTTTTAATCGCTGAAATTTTTCAATCTGTTCTAATGGAAGCACATCTTCCTCAAGCAATGTCGTAATTAACGACTCTACTTGATGATACTGCTTTAATTGCATACATACCGTAATATATAATTCCATTATTTCCACGTACAATGTCGTACCCATAGCCAGCAATTGCTCACAAACTTCTTTAGCTTTGTTATATGATTTTAACTCATATAAAGCATAAGCATAGGCACTTAATGCTAATTCATCTCCTGTTTCATATAAAAATGCTTTTTCAAAGCTGGCCACAGCCTCTTCATATTGATAATTTTCCGCATACATATGTCCTTCACGTATTAATGTCTGAACAGCACCTGGAAAAACAATAATATTGTCATGTTTTATAACATGTCGTTTTCGCTTTGTCATTCCCTCACCTCTTTACTACTATTTCACTACACTTTAAAAGGTCGACCCTTCACCAGAATATGAGATTGAAATGACACTTGGCGTCTCTCTATCCATAAGCAAACCGACAAGCCTTTTCTAAGGTGCAGAATTCTCACATTTTCACTAGAGCTAATGCACCACTACCTCCATTTTTGTAACGCTTATTTTTAACAAAAAATTCTCTGCTTTTGCATTCATATTTTGTAATAAATTGTATTATAATTAATAATATCTATTATTTAAAAATCATTGCAGACTGCATTTAAGAAACAAAAGTTCTTTACAAGGAGTGGAATACATGCAATTAATGGATACAGTCAGTGAATTTGAAAATCGTATTTCTCCAACATTTGAGGCACTATCAATAAAAGTTATTTCATATTCAATAGCGGATGGTCCCCAACAAGATTACCCGATAGAATTTGAAATTCTAACTCGCACTAAGGTTGATTCATACGTACAAGAAGCTATTACGCATATTATAAGTATCCAAGGTTACATTCCTGGCTCCATTTCAATTGGACATCAACATGAGTCACTTTTTATTGTTCCCCAAAGTGTACACATTGAATGCAACTATAAACTTCTAAGTATCGATAAAAAGGATATGCAAAGAATTTTACAGCATCCTCAACCGAACCTCCATTACAGCGAATGGCTAATAGATGCCATAAAAAATGCTAATATTCTTGTAGAATTAAAAACAAATCAGGGTACAGTTACAGATTGGCCAATTGGTGTTAAATCAGCTGTAATCTTATAGTTAAGGTCAGACATACTAAATAGGTATGTCTCATAGTGTTGAAAAACTAAATGGTCAAGGGACCCTTTGTGAATATTTAGTCAAAATGAAGGTGATTTCCGTTCCAGGCTACTCGCTTTCCTGTGGGCGAGCGAC
>Ga0213828_1000452_pt1 | contig 40024 bp, 38 predicted proteins | sample MC6MC0897MG_FD_180664 | JGI IMG/M metagenome (GOLD analysis project Ga0213828, IMG submission 180664) | Enriched soil aggregate microbial communities from Iowa State University, Ames, United States - MC6-MC0897-MG | ecosystem: Environmental > Terrestrial > Soil > Unclassified | place: USA: Iowa...
TGAAGATTCGTTGCTGTTTAATTGCTTATAGTTTATCGTATCTGCAGCTCTCCGTAGTGCAATTTCTCGCAGCGATACTAAATTTTGTTTGCGGAAAAAAGATTGCAGTGCTTTTTCTACTTGTTGTTTTACATAGATTTTGCCTTCTTGTAGGCGTTGGATTAACTCATCTGGTTCAATATCGACAATTTTTATTTGTGCCGCTTGATCAATTAAATAATCTGGAATACGTTCCCGTACCTTGATGTCAGTTATTTCTTCTACTAAATCATGAAGACTTTCAATATGTTGGATATTGACGGTTGTATAGACATGAATACCCTTTGCAAGTAATTCCTCTACATCTCCAAATCGTTTCTTGTGCCGCATCGTTGGAACATTAGTGTGTGCCAATTCATCAATAAGGACAATTTCCGGCTTGCGCTGCAATACCGCATCAATATCTAATTCCTGAAAAGTTTTCCCTTTGTAATTTATTTTTTTCGTAGGGATTTGCTCAAGCCCTTCGAGTAGAGCTAACGTCTCTGGACGAGGATGTGGCTCTACATAACCAACTACCACATCTTTACCTAGTTTTTTCGCCTGATGTGCTGCATCCAGCATTGCATAAGTTTTACCTACTCCAGCAGCATAACCAAGAAAAATTTTTAGCTTTCCTACGAATTGTTCCTCTTGTTGAAGCCTCGCTAAAAACGTCTCTGGAGTTGGACGTGCATTTTCCATCCTCTTTCACCTCATTTGTATTATAGCGTTATCTACCATTAAGAAAGTATTAAGATTTTCGCTCTTTATAGTTTCTTAATGGAAAAAGTGATTTCCTAACACTACATTAATTTGAAAGTCAGTATGATGAGAGCATCCTAATTGGAGGAGGGGTGTTTCGATTGATGGACTTTTATATGATTGGCTTACTAATTATAAGCTTTGCATGTCTTTATGCGTTAACCGCTTGGTGCTTCAAGCTTGTGGAAGAAAAGTAAGGGGGAATAAAAAATGTGGATTGTTATGGGGATTGTACTCGTGTTCCTTTTCGGTTATCTAGGGCATGCATTACTATATCCTGAAAACTATTAATAGGCTGGTAGGAGGTACTACAGTATGTGGCAAATCGCCATTGTATTAATCATTTATTTACCGCTCGTGATTTTAACTGGGCACTATCTATTTCGAGTGACGATGCATCAAAAAACATGGCTTGATCCAATTATGGATAGATTTGATGCTGTTATTTATAAATTATGCGGCATTAAACAAGGCGATATGACGGGTAAACAGTATGTGCTTTCGTTAATTTTGTCGAACGCCTTTATGGTGTTTATTGGATACGTTCTTTTACGCATTCAAGCGATGCTGTTTTTAAACCCAAACGATATTGACAATATGGAATCAACACTTTCATTTAATACCATTATTTCATTTATGACGAATACGAATCTTCAACATTATAGTGGCGAATCAGGACTCAGTTATTTATCACAAATGCTAGTCATTATCTTTATGATGTTTACATCTGCAGCTACTGGTTATGCAGCTTGTATGGCGTTCTGCCGTCGTCTAGTTGCTAAAACTGACACTATAGGGAATTTCTTTGTGGATTTCGTTCGTGTTATTACACGTGTGTTAATGCCTTTATCTATTGTTGTTGCCATTATTTTAGTAGCGCAAGGTTCTCCGCAAACCTTTAGTGCGAATGAAACTGTCCAAACAATAGAAGGTAAATTCCAAGATATTGCCCTTGGACCTGTAGCTTCTCTTGAATCCATCAAGCATATAGGTACTAATGGTGGTGGTTTTAATGGAGCGAATTCAACGACACCATTTGAAAATCCAACGGTCATTTCTAATATTGTGGAAATGCTATCTATGATGTTATTACCAGGTGCTTGTGTAGTTGCATTTAGTTTAATGGTCGCATATAGAAAAAAGAAAACGATATTTGGGAAACAAGGGCTAGCCATTTTTGCGGCAATGAGTATGCTGTTCCTAGTTGGGCTTGTAACTGTGTATGTAGCGGAGAAAGCGGGTAATCCAATTATTAGTGAGCTCGGAATTTCGCAGGAGCTTGGCAGTATGGAAGGAAAAGAGATGCGCTTTGGGGTAGCACAATCAGCACTATTTACAACAGTGACTACTGCTTTTACAACGGGATCTGTTAACAATATGCACGATACATTGACGCCGCTTGGTGGCCTTGTACCGATGTTTAATATGATGCTAAATGTTGTGTTTGGAGGCAAAGGAGTCGGCCTAATGAACATGATGATGTATGTGTTACTAACGATATTCATCGCCTGTTTAATGATTGGTCGAACACCTCAGTTTTTAGGCAAGAAAATTGAAGAGAAGGAAATGAAACTGATCGCTCTTTGTATTTTGATTCATCCTGCTATTATTCTACTATTTTCAGCACTTGCAGTTGCAACAACAGCAGGGGTAGCGGGCATAACGAATCCGGGTGCACATGGTTTATCGCAGGTTTTATATGAGTTTGCATCTGCCTCTGCTAACAACGGCTCAGGTTTTGAAGGATTAGCTGACAATTCAACATTTTGGAATGTGACGACAGGGCTTGCAATGTTCTTTGGACGTTATTTGACGATTATTATTCAACTAGCTATAGCGTCTCTACTTGCTAAAAAAATGTTTTACAGCGATTCGGTGGGAACATTGAAAACGGATAATACTGTTTTTACATTGTTACTTGTTGCGATTGTTTTAATGATTGGTGCTCTTACATTTTTACCAGCATTAGCTCTTGGACCAATCACAGAGCACTTACAACTTTATTTTCATTCAGCTTAAGACGCCCACCTTTTAATGTGATGAGGTGAATGCGGATGTGATTCCTTTTCAGTGGGTATCTGAATACCTATTATGCCAAGGTGAAATTGATTTTAGTAAGGAGAGACACTTATGGAAACTGCAAGAAAAAGTTTTATTACGGGTAAAATGTTTAAAAGCTCGATGATAGACGCTTTAAAGAAGTTTAGTCCAGTATATATGGTGAAAAATCCTGTTATGTTTGTAGTAGAGATAGGGTTTATGTTAGTCCTGTTATTAACCCTTTTTCCGAATATATTTGGTAACGAAGTAGGGGAACATGACCGATTGTATAATGCGATCGTCGCCGTTATTCTTTTTGTTACCATTCTATTTGCTAATTTTGCAGAGTCGATTGCTGAGGGGCGAGGGAAGGCACAGGTTCAAACGTTAAAAAAGACGAAAACAGTGACACAGGCTCGTGTTCTGCTTAGTGATGGCTCTGAAATAGTTAAACAGGCACATGAGTTAAAAAAGGGCGATATCGTTTTAGTTCAGGCAGGAGAGGTTATTCCAAATGATGGAGAAGTCATTGATGGAATTGCTACTGTAGATGAATCGGCGATCACAGGTGAATCTGCACCAGTTGTAAAGGAGCGGGGCGGTGATTTTTCATCAGTTACAGGTGGCACGACGGTTACGAGTGATTGGCTGATGATCGAAATTACATCGATGCCTGGTGAATCATTTTTAGATAAAATGATATCGCTTATCGAAGGAGCTAGTCGTAAAAAAACGCCAAATGAAGTAGCGCTCAATACACTTTTAGTAAGCTTAACAATTATTTTCTTGTTAGTTGTTGTGACACTCTATCCAATGACAGCTTATTTAAATGTGCCGATTTCTATCGCAACATTAATTGCGCTTACAGTTTGTTTAATTCCTACAACGATTGGTGGATTATTGTCGGCGATTGGAATTGCAGGAATGGATAGGGTTACACAGTTTAATGTTATTGCAATGTCTGGAAGAGCTGTAGAGGCTTGTGGAGACGTGGATACATTAATCTTAGATAAAACAGGAACGATTACTTATGGAAATCGTATGGCAGCCGAATTTCTGCCAGTAACAGGCGTGGAAAGTAAAGATTTAATCCGAGCTGCATGGCTTAGTTCCTTAACAGATGATACACCTGAAGGAAAGTCTATTTTGTCACTTGCTTGTGATTTAGGAGTAAAAACAGACGGTGAAGAAAATATTATCAAGTCAAGTGAACATATTCCATTTACTGCACAGACAAGAATGAGTGGTTTGGATATGAAGGATGGCACAAAAATTCGAAAAGGAGCCTATGATACGATAAAAAAAGAAAGTATGAAAGCAGGTTATAGCATTCCTGCAAATTTAGAACAGCTGATCCATCAAGTATCTTCTGTTGGTGGGACACCACTTGTAGTAACGTTAAACGATAAAATTTTAGGTGTTATTTACTTAAAGGATGTTGTAAAGGCTGGACTTAAGGAACGCTTTGAACAACTTCGTGCAATGGGCATTAAAACGGTTATGTGTACAGGAGATAATCCACTTACTGCAGCATCCATCGCAAAGGAAGCTGGAGTGGACAGCTTTATTGCAGAAAGTAAGCCGGAAGACAAGATTCAAGTCATTAAAGATGAGCAGGCACAAGGGAAAGTGGTCGCTATGACTGGTGATGGAACGAATGATGCGCCAGCACTGGCACAGGCAAATGTAGGGCTTGCTATGAATTCAGGTACGAATGCAGCGAAGGAAGCTGCTAACATGGTCGATTTAGATTCAAATCCAACTAAAATTATTGAAGTTGTAGAGATTGGGAAACAATTGCTAATGACTCGAGGCGCACTAACGACCTTCAGTATTGCCAATGATATTGCAAAGTATTTTGCCATTATCCCAGCTATGCTAATGGTCGCTGTACCTGAGATGAGCGCACTAAACATTATGAATCTCAATTCACCTTCAAGTGCGATTATTTCTGCCTTAATTTTTAATGCGGTCATCATTCCATTGTTAATTCCAATTGCAATGAAAGGCGTAAAATATAAGCCGATGAGTGCTGCAAAATTATTAAATAAAAACTTACTTGTTTATGGCGTAGGCGGAATTATAGCTCCCTTTATTGGCATTAAGTTGATTGATTTACTAGTTGGACCATTATTCCATACGTTCGGGTTATAGGAGGAAGTTACATGCGAAAATTTTTTGAGAACTCAAAGCAAGCATTATTAATCACAATGACGATGTTCGTTCTATGTGGTTTTATATACCCGTTTGCTGTGACTGCATTAGCTCAAGGGTTATTTCCTCAGGAAGCAAATGGCAGTTTAATAGAAATGGATGGTGAAGCTGTTGGTTCAGAATTAATAGGTCAAGCTTTTACAGCACCTGAGTACTTCTGGGGACGTGTTTCATCCGTCAATTACAATGTTTATACGGAAGAGGATACGATACCAGATGAAAATGGCCAGGTGAATTATAGCGGTGTTAGCTCTGGAACTTTTAACTATGCACCATCTAATCCAGAATTGAAGAAGCGAATAGAAGCAGATATCGAGAAGTTTTTACTAGCAAACCCAACCGTAAAACGACAAGACATACCTGCTGATTTAATGACTGCTTCAGGTTCAGGGTTAGATCCCCATATCAGTGTAAAAGCTGCACAAATTCAAGTTGAACGTATTGCCCAAGCAAGTGGGCTCTCTAAGAAAGAGATTGAAAAAATTATAGAGGCAAATACGGAAAAACGGTCATTTGGGGTTTTTGGAGAAAATAAGGTGAACTTCCTTATGGCCAATCTAGATATTATGAAAAAAATGGAGGGAAATGAGGCTCATCACTAAAAGTTGCTTGGGGTGGAGTCGCCCAGTCGGATCGAAGATCAACCCCGCGTTATGGTGACATGCAAAAAAAGAGGGATAACAAATCAAAAACAGGTAGAGAAAAGTTTCTTTATTTTCTCTACCTGACTCTATTTTATGCTTGTGAATTTACAAGGATTTTAATATGGTTTCGCTCTTTCATTAGGGCTTCAAAGCCTTCAGTTACGACTTCATCAAGAGCAATTCGTTTCGTCACAAGTTTTTCAGCAGGGAAGTAACCTTGTTTCATTAATTCCATTACTGCTGGGAAAATATCGCGATAAGCAATAATACCTTTTACAGAACGCTCTGTTAAAACGATATTGTTAGGCTGAATGGAAGCCGTAGATTCCCAAATGGAAACGATAATTGTTTCGCCTTCGAATGTTGTGGAATCAATTGCTTGTTGTAATACTACAGGGACACCTGTTACTTCAAATGCAACATCTACGCCACCATTTGTTAATTCATGTAGGCGCGCTACTGCATCCTCGTCTTTAGGATTAATAACTGCTGTTGCGCCTAACTCTAAAGCCTTGGCAGCACGCTCAGCTGAAAGTTCTACTGCGTAAATTTCAGCTGCTCCAGCAGCACGCAATGCTTCGATCACAAGAAGACCGATTGGACCTGTACCAAAGACTGCTGCTTTATCACCAGCTTTTAATTTACTTTGACGTACTGAATGTAATGCTACTGCTGCCGGTTCAACTAGTGCACCTTGTTCATAGGAAAGCCCTTCTGGCATTTTATGTACCATTTTTTCATCTACCATTGTATATTCAGAGAATCCTCCGCCCCCGCCAGAAAGACCGTGGAAACCTAGGTGCTTACAAATATTATATTTACCTTTTTTACAAGCAGCACATTCGCCACATGCAAGAATAGGTTCTACAACTACGGGATCACCAACTTGTACTTTTGTAACACCTTCACCAACCTCTACTACTTCACCAGAGAACTCATGTCCCATAACAATTGGCGCAATATCTTTACTTACATAGTGAGGTTGTTCCACTGGAATGAAGATTGGGCCAGCTGCGTATTCATGTAAATCACTTCCACAAATTCCTGTCCAATGTACTTTGATCTTTACTTTTCCTGATGCAATTACTGGTTCTTCAATGTTTTCTACTCGGATGTCTTTTGCTTTATACCATCTTGCTGCTTTCATGATAAGTCAACCTCCTCTAATATCTTACATTTTTATCGTAGCATATGGTAATTCTTCAAATCATTAGTTATCAATAAATTGACATAAAATATACTAATTCTTAGCTTATAACATACTAAAACAGGTGTATTGATTAACCATTTTTATCCATCTTAATTAATTTAAAGGTTCTGATTTCCGCTACGGGCTACTCGCTTTGTTGCTGCCGCTTCGCTTTCGCACAGATAAAACATTTGTTGCTGCCGCTTCGCTTTCGCACAGATAAAACATTTGTTGCTGCCGCTTCGCTTTCGCACAGATAAAACATTTGTTGCTGCCGCTTCGCTTTCGCACAGAGCAAGGCTTCCTGCGGGCGAGCGTCGAGCCGCTTCCTCCGCTAGTGTCGCTGCCGCTACGTTAGCACTCACGCTTTCGCACAGAAAACATCCGCTCCGTGCAGGGTCTCGTCTGTCTCGCTTTCCCGCGGGAGTCGAGTAGCCCTACGCTACAATCAGTTAAAATGGGAATATATTAGCAAAATAGCAACAAAAAAAATCTTTTTATCGCTCAATAATAATCCTATTTTTTCCTAATTAACACGCCTGATTTAATATGAAACTTTTATTACGTATTATTCGTATTATAACTAGACAATTCGAATTGATAGAACTGAAAAAAGGGAGAAATAAATTTTGAACTATTGAACGAAACAATTACTTTTTGTGATTTACATGATTACCATTGCGGATGCGTATTATTCAACGTTGTTTATTGAACCAAAAACACCACCGCAACACCAGACGATTAAAGCTTCAGCCATTACGTTGGCACAACTACGGTAGCACACCTAACAAAAAGAAACGTACAACACGTCGTTTGAAGCCTTCTGTGCTACAACCTATTAAGCGATTTCTTCAGAGCACTAAGAGTTCCAAAGAAAACGCAATCCTTAACAACCTATTAGAGAATAGATTGGATGTAGGCCGACCAATGCGAGAGCCACCTTCCATCTTTTTACGATATCGACTTTTGCGTTGTTGATCATATATGTTAGCAATGTTGGTAAAAGCTGCAGATTTATGTGCAGCTTTTTTTTATTATCCGCCATTATTAAATTTTTCAGCCTCACGTTATGGTGATGAGCCAAAATTGTATATATCACTAAAATCCTTGATATTGCTAGCTTTAAGACGGTTATTTCAAATCATCTTGCACCATTCCTTCATTATGAGTTATAATTATGACCAGTTACTAATAATTGATAGTAAGAAAGCGGAGGGGTTGCTTTATGAACGCTGGTATTATAGGAATAGGCAAATACGTTCCGGAGAAGGTCGTTACAAATTTTGATTTAGAAAAAATTATGGACACTTCGGATGAATGGATTCGAACTCGTACGGGGATTGAAGAGCGTCATTTTGCTGCAGATGACCAAGAAACTTCAGATTTAGCAGTAGCTGCAGCAAAAGAGGCTATTGCAAATGCGGGTATTACGCCAGAGGAAATAGGCTTAATTCTTGTAGCAACTGTAACACAAGATCAAAACTTTCCAAGTGTAGCATGTATGGTTCAGGAACAAATTGGAGCAGTTAATGCAGCTGCGATGGACCAAGCAGCTGCTTGTGCAGGATTTATATATAGTTTAGTGACAGCAAAGCAATTTGTAGAAGCAAATGCTTATAAATATGTCTTAGTAGTAGGTGTTGAAAAGCTGTCGAAGGTACTTGATTGGGAAGATCGCAATACGGCAGTGTTATTCGGTGACGGTGCAAGTGCAGCAATTGTTGGTCCAGTATCAGAAGGTAGAGGTATTTTATCATTTGAGCTTGGAGCTGATGGTACAGGTGGGAAGCATTTGTCTTTAACACAGCAGGACACAATCGCTATGAATGGCCGTGAAGTATTTAAGTTTGCAGTACGTCAAATGGGTGAATCTGCAGTAACTGTGTTAGATAAAGCAGGTTTAACAAAAGATGACGTAGATTTTTTAGTGCCGCATCAGGCGAATATTCGAATTATGGAATCAGCTCGTGAGCGTCTAGAGCTGCCACCAGAAAAAATGTCAAAAACGATTCACAAATATGGTAATACGTCAGCAGCGTCTATTGGTATTTCCTTGGTAGATGAGCTTGAAGCAGGTAAGATAAAAGATGATGATTTATTAGTACTTGTTGGATTTGGCGGTGGCTTAACATGGGGCGCCGTTGCAATGAGATGGGGAAAATAATAACTAAAAATGCTTGAGGGGAGTAATACAATGAGTAAACGACGAGTAGTAATTACAGGAATTGGCGCAGTTACACCACTAGGAAATAGCATCGAAGAAACATGGGCTAATATTAAAGCTGGAAAATCTGGTATTGGCGAGTTAACACGTTTAGATAAAGATCAATTCGCAGCAAAAATTGCCGCTGAAGTAAAAGACTTTGATATTGAAAAGTATATCGAACGTAAAGAAGCTCGCAAAATGGATCGCTTTACACATTATGCCTTAGCAGCGTCCATCATGGCGATGGAAGACGCACAACTAACTATCGATGAAGAGCTAGCACCACGCGCAGGTGTATGGATTGGTTCGGGTATCGGTGGTATGGAAACATATGAACAACAATTTAAAACATTCCAAGAACGTGGCGCAAGACGTGTCAGTCCATTCTTCATTCCAATGATGATTCCTGATATGGCTTCAGGCCAAGTATCAATTCACCTTGGTGCAAAAGGCATTAACTCTTGCTCGGTAACTGCTTGTGCTTCAGGTACAAATTCAATTGGTGATGCTTTTAAAGTAGTTGAACGTGGTGATGCAGATGTCATGATTACTGGCGGTGCTGAGTCACCAATCGTTACAATGGCAGTGGCAGGCTTCTGTGCAAATACTGCTTTATCTTTAAATACAGATCCACAAACAGCTTGCCGTCCATTCGATAAAAATCGCGATGGTTTTATTATTGGGGAGGGTGCAGGTATTGTCGTTCTAGAAGAGTATGAGCACGCAAAAGCACGTGGGGCAAAAATCTATGCAGAAGTTCTTGGCTATGGTTCAACAGGTGATGCTCATCATATTACAGCTCCAGCTCCAGAAGGAGAAGGTGCTGCACGCGCAATGTTACAAGCATTAGCTGATGGCGGTCTAGAGCCTTCACAAGTTGACTATATTAATGCACATGGAACAAGTACGCCATATAATGATCTTTTTGAAACACAAGCTGTAAAAACTGCCTTTGGTGAACATGCTTATAAACTTGCAATGAGTTCTACAAAATCAATGACAGGTCATTTATTAGGTGCAGCTGGTGGGGTTGAAGCTATTTTCACAGCTCTAGCACTGAAAGAAGGCATTTTACCACCAACAATGAATTTAACAGATCCAGATCCAGAATGTGATTTAGATTATGTACCAAATGAAGCTCGTGAGGCAGATATTAAATATGCTATGAGTAACTCACTTGGTTTTGGTGGACACAACGCTAGTCTACTATTCAAAAAAATCGAGGAATAAATAAAATAACACTTTAAACAGTGGGGGATCTTCATCTCCCACTGTTTATTTGTCTTCACCAATCGGGACAGTTAATTAAAGTGTCATCATATTAAATAAAGTAAGTCTCTTCTGCAAAATGAGGGGTTGATTTCCGTTCCGACTGGGCGCTTTGTAGCTGTCGCTTTGCTTTCGCTACAGAAAACATTTGTTGCTGTCGCTTCGCTTTCGCACAGATAAAACATTTGCCGCTGACGCTTCGCTTTCGCGCAGAGCAGAGCTTCCTGGGGGCGTCCGATGAGCCTCTTCACTCGCGTCGCTCGCTCCAGGGTCTCGGGCCAACACGATGTTGGTCACGAAGGCGTTATCACAGGACGTGATGCTCTTAGCCTTCGTTCCTCTATTGCTAATCCCCAAGGAGTCACCCAGTCTCCACTCCAATCAACCGCTCTGTAGCAAAATGCCTTTATATGCGAAAACATACGGTAACAAAAGATGTACAATTGCTTGACTGCAATAAGTCAATTCTGTTTGAGTATGGTAAGTAGACATAGCATTCACTTTATTAATGGTAAAATTTATTTCGCATTAACGGACAGTAATTTTATTGACTTAGTTTTTCAACAACATAAAAAACGTCAGCCCAATTTTTACGTGGCTGACGTCTTTTTTTATAGTTTTGTGAATAGATGATAAGTAAGAAGAAATAGAAAGGATGCCCTTAACATGTTCCGACTCTTTTTATTTTTAATATGCTACGGCCTATTGATTCTCTCATTAGGGAATCTCATATTGTATTTGAATTATCGGACACTCGGATATTCCTGGATCGTTGTTTTTAAATTCATGGTGCATACAACAGAATTTTATATGGCAATTGGATCAGCCATTGTGTTATGTGCTATTGTTTTTGATCTTGGTTTTGAAAAAACGCTAGACATAAAAGATAAAATGTGACTCTTCTCTTACTCTCTTTTTGGCCAAGCTCTTACAATCAATTTCGCCAAAGCTACAACATTTGGAGGGATCAATTCCGTTTTCTTTTAGCGACGTGCACGACCAAGGCCCATTGCTTCTTCCATGCGTTTTAATGTAGCGCTAGCAATAGCGTTTGCCTTTTCAGCACCTTCATCTAAAATAGTATCTAATTCTGAGGATTCTACTAAATTGTAGAACTTCTCTTGAATTGGTGTAAGGTGATCAATAACTGCTGCTGCAACACCTTGCTTGAAACCACCATAGCCAACGCCTTCGTATTTTTTAACAAGATCGTCAATAGATACGCCTGAAATGGCAGACTCGATTGTTAGTAAATTAGAAACACCAGGTTTATTTTCCACATCAAATGCCACAATACCATCAGAGTCAGTAACCGCTGATTTAATTTTTTTCTCAATATCTTTCGCTGAATCTAAAAGCTTAATTGTAGCTTTTGTATTTGGATCTGATTTACTCATTTTCTTTGTTGGCTCTTGAAGTGATTTAATACGAGCTCCTGCTTTTGGTAATTGAATTTCAGGAATCGTTAATACATCACCATAACGTTTGTTGAAGCGTTCTGCAAGATCACGAGTAAGCTCAATATGCTGTTTCTGGTCATCACCAACAGGAACAATGTTTGTGTTATACAAAAGGATATCTGCTGCCATTAGTGGTGGATATGTTAAAAGAGCTGCAGAAACACTTTCTTTACCATGAGATTTATCCTTGAACTGTGTCATACGTTCAAGCTCACCAATCGATGCTACACATTGTAACATCCAGCCTGCCTGTGCATGAGCTGGCACTTCTGATTGAATAAATAATGTAGATTTTTTAGGGTCGATGCCAGTAGCAATATACGTAGCTGCTAGGTTGCGAATATTTTGACGTAATTCTTTTGGATCTTGAGCCACTGTTATTGCATGCTGATCGACGATACAATACACAGCATCTCCTTCATCTTGTAAGGCAGGGAATTGCTTAAAAGCACCTAAATAGTTCCCTAAAGTTACAATACCCGTTGGCTGTACGCCTGAAAAAATAGTTGTCATTGTCATTTCCTCCTTGAATTTAAGTCCCTTAGACGTTTTTACATAAGTACCGAAATAAAAAACATCATGCGTCCTCATTAGTTTTTCTAATGAAGGGACGAATGATGTTTGAATCCGCGGTACCACCCAGCTTGCCTAAAACGGCCACTTTGCTTCGTAACGTGAAGGGACGAGCTTTGCTAATAGACGCAAGTAAGGATACTTAGTCGTTCACAAAGCTAACTCAGAAGTCCATTCCATATGCTTACACGATCTGTTTGCAGCAACCACAGACTCTCTAAACGTGCAAATTGCATATGTACTACTCTTCGTCAGCGTTTTTTATCTAATACAATAACTGTCTAGATAGCGAAGTGAATTCGCAAAAGACATTATTGATTTGTTGCAAAGAATTATATTATAAAGGCTCGGTGGATTGCAAGTGTGTAAAGTCAGACTTTTGGCGGTGTTTTTTTTCGAAAAAAGCTTATATGCTATTTTTACTGTTCTTTTGTGTTAGAAAAGCAACCAATTTTAGTAAATATATGTCTAGATTTGTACACACTGAATTGACATTATTCTCGTTTAAGATTTTTAAATGAGAACAAGAGCCATTCATTAAAGGGTGTTTAAAATGCGCTGAGAATGGGAATATTAGTAGTAGCACATTAGCCATGCAATGAAGGAACTACTTTGCATGATGTGTAAATATAGACAGAATATTTAGTGATAAAGTTATTCTTTTTTTTATTGGGACTATATTCAAATACAATGGAGTACTGTATAATGGGTATGTAGATTTACATTACATTAATTCTAATTTAACACACTGGTCTATAGATAATGATTAAATGGAAAGGATGTGTCAGTATGATAGTAACTTTATTTACATCACCAAGTTGTACGTCTTGCCGAAAAGCGAAAGCATGGTTAGAGGAACATGAAATCCCATATACAGAACGTAATATATTTTCCGAACCGTTAAGCATTCGTGAAATAAAAGAAATTTTACGTATGACAGAGGATGGTACGGATGAAATTATTTCAACTCGCTCGAAGATTTTCCAAAAATTAAATGTTGATGTTGAAAGTTTACCATTACAACGCTTGTATGAATTAATTCAAGAGTATCCAGGTTTATTACGTCGTCCAATTATTTTAGATGAGAAACGACTACAGGTTGGTTACAACGAGGATGAAATTCGTCGTTTCCTACCTCGTAAGGTTCGGGCTTATCAATTACAAGAAGCACAGCGCATGGTGAACTAATAATTCCGTATTCTGCATAATATAAATATTAGGTGTTACAAATGCAACAAGCATATTGTGACATCTATTTTTTTATGTTTTACTTATGTAAAACCATCTATATAAAGTATAATAATTAGTAGGGAAAAGTCATATATTTCCGTAAAAGTATGTTAAACTTGATTTAAATTTAATAGTTTACTACAATTTCAATAATTCAAATATCTTCTGTGAAACGGTGTATATCCTTTTCATTTTATGACAGAACAGCATACAATAGAATTAGAGGCAACTGTGGACAATTATTTTTGATTTCGGTTGCTCTATGGTTTTACTGTAGTGTGGTCAAAGGTTGAAAAACAAAATGGAGTATGAGGTTAAAAACAATGAATAATAGCATACTAATGGAACAAAACTGTTTTTCGACAAATGACAGTGAAGGGAGATGAGGTCTAGTGGACATCGAACGTGTAAACGAAAATACACTCAAGCTCTTTATTACGTACAATGATATAGAGGATCGCGGCTATAGTCGTGAAGAAATTTGGTACAATCGAGCAAAGGGTGAACAACTTTTTTGGGATATGATTGATGAAGTAAACACGGAGGATTATTTTGATGTAGAGGGTCCGATTTGGATTCATATCAATGCGTCTGAAGTAGGCTTGGAAATCATTGTCACACGTGCACATATTTTAAAAGACGGTGAATCCTTAGATGGTCAGTCACATTTTGATGAACACAAAGATATGTTTGGCCCATTCGACGACGTTGGAGAGGATCTTCTCAGTCAACTAACTCAATTTGGTGACATAGATGAGTCAGAATTATTTATGGATACAGACATTTATGTTTATAAATTTAAAGACATTGATGAGTTAATCCCTGTAGCGAAACGCATGACAGATGAATTAGTGGATTCCTCATTATTTAAATATGAAGGTTGGTACTACTTAGTAGTAGACTTTGCGAACGCAGATGATGACTTAAATCGCCACGATAGAAATGCAGTCATTAAAGAATTTTTAATACCATCGAATTTCACAATCCATCGCCTAGAGGAATATGGCGAAAAAATTATGGAGTTTAATTGCTTTGAAACAGTACGAAAATATTTTATTTAAACCAATTTCCCTCTGATTCAGAGGCATAGACTGTAAACAAACTTGATGAGATTCAAGATTGTTTACAGTCTTTTTATTTTAATATTTGTTTAGATAACAATACAATTTATGATGAAGCTCCGATACTCCTGCTGAAATAGAAGAACTCAGGCTAAGAGCTTCACATCCTATGAAAACGCCTGAGTGACCAACGGCGTGTTGTTGCCGCGGCCGCTTCGCTTTTGCGCAGATAAAACCATGTTGCTGTCGCTACGTTAACACTACGCTTTCGCACAGACAAAACCATGTTGCTGTCGCTACGTTAACACTACGCTTTCGCACAGACAAAACCGTGTTGTTGCTGACGCTACGTTGGCACTGCGCTTTCGCGCAAAAACATCTGCCGCTGCCGCTTCGCTTTCGCGCAAAAACATCTGCTGGCCTAATAGCTCTGGCCGATTCCGGACGCCATTATGCCGAGGCATGATTGATAAGGTGGCATTTTTAAAATTTCAAGAAAAAGCCGTTATTTATTTGTTGCTATAAAAACACTCCTTTACAATTAGTCAAAAAGGAGATGATTTTATGCTTAGTGCTTATAATGAGCAACAGCAGCTTTTTCTCCCATATCAATATTCAAGGGAAGCTTTACAACAGTCTAGGCAACAGATGAAATTTTATTGTCCCCAATGCCTACAGCCTGTCCAATTAAAGATAGGTAAATATAATATTCCTCATTTTGCTCATATTGCTAATAAGAGCTGTGTACAGTTATTTTCAGAGGGTGAATCAAAACTGCATTATCAAGGAAAAATTCAATTATTTGAATGGCTGAGAAAACTCGGGCATACAGTAAAGTTGGAGCCTTATTTACCGAAGCTTTCACAGCGACCAGATTTGCTTTTGATAAAAGAGCAACAGCAAATTGCTATTGAATTTCAATGTAGTGCAATTTCTCATGAAAAGTGGCTATTACGTACATCCGGATATGAGAAAAATTCTATACAGCCATTGTGGCTTTTTCAAACACCTCAAAGACAATCCACACAAGGTATACAAAAGATTTTTATTTCTCCCATTATGCAAAAAATGATTACTACTACAGCGCAAGGCTTATCTTATTTAGTGAGCTATGATGCAAAGACATCGAGATTTATTTATTGGACGAATCTTCTTCATGTTCATGGGCATACTTTTATAGGCAAAGTACAGGAATTAGCTATTCACAAGCAACATTTTCCATTTTATCAGCCTACATCAATAACGAAAGAGGAATTTCGTCTTTATTGGCAGCTTTATAAAAAGCATTGTAAGCAATTCGTGTATCAGCGATTAATACATAGTAAAAAAGGGGCGCGAGATTCATTTTTACGATGTAGTTACGAGTTGCGCTTGTCTTTAACGGCTATGCCTGATTACGTAGGTGTTCCTGTGAAAGATGCGGAAGCGATTCCATTATTTCCTATTGAGTGGCAAACGATTTTACATTATTTTTGTCGAGGTTTGCAATTACTACCTCATGAGATGGATGAGAGAGATATTCGATTATTTTTACGCCAACAAAATGTAGAGATTACAGATCGTGCAGTACAGGCCATTAAAAATTATGGAATAGTGATAGCGAAAAGTTATCAAAAAAATGATTGTTTTCCGGATATTTGTGAGCAAGTGTACGCACATTTATTTGCAATTGCCACAATATACTGAGAAAATATGAGAGTATAGGAAAAACTCACATATAAAGGGGGCTGGCATATGGCTAGTAACAGCAATAAAGTTTTATTAAGAAATGAAGTTCCAGAAGAATTAACTTGGCGCTTGGAGGATATATTTGCAACGGACGCTCTATGGGAAGAGGAGTACAAGGAAGTAGCGGAAATTTCCAAAAAGGCATCTAGCTATGCAGGTACATTAAAAAATGGTGCAAATGCTTTATTAGCGGTTCTTACTTATCACGATGATATTTATGAACGCACAATGAAGCTTTACACGTATGCCCATATGCGTAATGACCAAGATACGACAAATAGCTCTTACCAGGATATGAATAGTCGTATTCAAACATTGGCGACTAGTATCTCAGCTGCCCTATCGTTTTTAACACCAGAGATTTTATCATTGAATGAAGAAACAATAGAAAGTTACTTAGAAGAAAATAAAGATTTACAACTGTATAAGCAATCTTTAAAAGAAATAACAATGGCACGTCCGCATGTATTACCGGCTGAGCAGGAAGCATTACTTGCCCAAATGACTGAGGTTACAGGTACCGCTTCAAATACATTTAGTATGTTAAATAACGCTGATATGGTATTCCCTAAGGTGAAAAATGCAGAGGGGGAAGAAGTGCAGCTAACACACGGTAACTATATTAAGTTCTTAGAAAGCAAAGATCGCACTGTTCGTGAAAATGCCTTTAAAGCTATGTACGAAACTTATGGCAACTTTAAAAATACATTTGCTGCTACATTAACGGGCAATGTAAAAAAACATAATGTCAGCGCACGTATTCGTAATTATGATTCTGCTCGCCATGCTGCCATGTCTAATAATTTTATTCCAGAAAATGTTTATGATCAATTAGTGGAAACAATCCATAAGCATTTACCAGCTATGCAGCGCTATATTTCATTACGAAAGAAACTTTTAGGTGTGGACGAACTGCATATGTGGGATTTATTTGCTCCGCTCGTTAAGGAAGTCGATATGAAAGTCACTTACGACGAAGCGAAGGATATTTTAGTAAAGTCTTTAGCGCCACTTGGTGAGGAATACCAAGATATTGTGCAAAGTGGTCTTGATAACCGTTGGGTAGATGTCTTAGAAAACAAAGGGAAACGCAGTGGTGCGTACTCTTCAGGCGCCTATGGGACAAATCCATACATCTTAATGAATTGGCAAGACAATGTTAACAACCTGTTTACACTAGCTCATGAATTTGGTCATAGTGTACACAGTTATTATTCACGTAAAAACCAGCCGTTTGTTTATGGCGATTATTCTATTTTTGTGGCTGAAGTGGCTTCAACATGTAATGAAGAACTGTTAAATGATTATTTACTGAAAACAATTGAAGACCCTCAACAGAAAATTTATTTATTGAATCATTGGTTAGACGGTTTCAGAAGTACAGTTTTCAGACAAACAATGTTTGCTGAATTTGAACACCTTATCCACCAAATGGATAAGAATGGTGAATCTTTAACAGCAGAACGTTTAACAGAGGTTTACTATGATTTAAATAAAAAGTACTTTGGTGAGGATATCGTCGTTGATCAGGAAATCGGCTTAGAATGGGCTCGTATTCCACACTTCTACTATAATTACTATGTGTATCAATATGCTACAGGTAAATCAGCGGCAACCGCATTAAGTCAACAGATTTTAGAAGAGGGTACACCAGCTGTAGAACGTTATATTAATAACTTCTTAAAAGCAGGTTGCTCTAATTTCCCAATTGATGTATTAAAGGCGGCAGGTGTTGACATGAACGTGGCAAAACCGATTGATGATGCATGTAAAGTATTTGAAGAACGCCTAAATGAGTTAGAAAAATTATTGTTGAATAATTAATTAGCGAGGCTGTAGGAATTTTACTACAGCCTTTTTTCTATGATAAGTGGCGCGTTAAAAAAATAATGGATAATGATTTTTTTTGATTTCTATAAGTTTAAAAGCGCTCATCTTGGAAAAATACTGTCTGTAATCGCTTTCTATTTGACAAATTTGTGAATCTAGCATCAGTATCATTGCTATATTAATTATTCCGTGATAAAGTGGTTCTTGTGAAATAAATCACAAAACAAACATACACCCCTTTGTTTGAACGTGAACATTTCTCCCATCCCCTTTGTGAAAGAGAGGCGTCACTATCTGTCGAGGATAGTGGCGCTTCTTTTATTTTTTTGTTTTTTTATGTCGATTTAAGGTGTCGTATTAAATAAAGTATGGCTCTTCGGCAAAACGAGGGATTGATTTCCGTTCCAGCTAGACGCTATTATTGCAAATCATAATATACCGATCATCCCAATTCCTACCATTAGAAATACAGTAGCCATTAATCTACCTAATACGGTAACAGGCGCAATATCTCCATATCCAACTGTAGTTATTGTAATCAAACCCCACCACAACGCTTCAGCGTAAGTTTCAATTACCGGTTCAACTATAGCAATCGGTATTGGTATACATTCAAATTAGGAAATGCCCAAATCAAAAAGCCATTATGATAATCGTAAGGGAATTGCATGTATATATTAATGTAATTAAACTGCACATTAAAAATCATAATTTGAATAAATTGATAATTATAAATATACTAAAAATTACAAATTCGCAATAGTTAGTGAGCTTCCTAGTGTAAACATTATCAATGTGCGAATTTTATAACTTACATTGGACGAGGGGGATTTTAAATGAGTAATGTAAAAGCTGTAGAAGTATATGATGCAGGTAATATTTGCCCAGATGATTTACCGTGGGTTTCTTATTTTGGGGTGGCTCATTTTAAGTTACTAAAAGTTAATCCAGTAACAGGACAAACTATTACTCTGTTAAAAGTTCCTGCGGGGGTACAGCTTCCTACACATTTCCATCCTGGAACGGTTATTGTGTATACCATTAGTGGTTCTTGGAGATATATGGAGAATGATTGGGTTTCTAACGCTGGGGATGTAGTTTATGAGCCTGCTGGATCCCAACACACACCTGAATCTCTAGGAGATGAAGAGGTTATTACGTTAAATATTGTTGAGGCAACATTAGACTATGTGAATGAAAATGGAGAAATTATTGCTAGAGATAATTGGAAGTCATTATTGGAAAAATACCATGATCATTGTGAAGCTGAGGGAATTACACCTATAGATGTGACTCAATTTTAACTTCTTTCAGCAAATGTATTTGTGTCTTTTGTAGCGAAAGCAAAGCGTCAGCTACAAAGCCGATTCCAGACGCAATTATGCCGAGGCATAATTGATTAGTTAGATTGATAAAAAAAGAGAAGCCCTTCCATAAGACGAAGTGGCAACTCTTTTTCTCTTATATTTTCGTAATTTCAGATTTTAGATAATGAATATACTTGTTTAGTAAAATGGATATATGTTTATCTTCAGATAGAACTAATCCAAAAGAAATATTGAGACCTCTATGATTTACCAAATCAACGGGGATTATCTCTCCGTTTATGACGGGGGGATAATTTTTCATGATGAAATCAGGAGCGAATGTAATAGCCAAACTTTCATTGATAGCTTGGAGAATGCCGTCCAAATTGTTTGATGTAAATAGGATTTTCATGGGCTGGTATTTGTTAAAAAAATCATGAACAAAGTGTTGCATAAATTCACCATAATATGTAACGAGCGTTTGATCTAGTATCTCATGTGAAGATATGGCGCCTGTAAACGCTAAAGGAGAATGTTTAGAAACATAGATTTTCTGTTTTCCTTCAAATAGTGATTCAAAAGCTATTCCTTCCATGTTTATGTTCCAGTCTGGTGAATAGGCAATCAGTCCGATGTCGATCTGATGCTGGCGAACATCTTCAATCACGGAAGAGCTGCTTTTTTCGTTTATTTCTACATTTACTTGAGGGTAATCTTGTTTAAAAGCAGCCAAAGCCTTTACTAGAATCGTTGTCAATCCTGGTATTGAAGATACTTTTAGTTCTCCTTCTACCATGGAATTAAATGAGTGGGCGGTCTCTTTGATTTCCTCCAATTTTCTTAACACTTCGTAGGCTTGTTTCAGAATGATTCTACCTTCATCGGTTGGCACAGCACCGTGTCCCCTTGAGCGATGTAAAATTTTTAGTCCCAATTCCTTTTCTAAACTAGTAATGGATTGGCTAATAGCTGATTGAGTCACATAAAGATTCTGAGCTGCTATAGAGAGTGAATTGTGTTTTGTCACTTCAACAATATATAGTAACTGTTCAAAGTTCATAGTTTTTCTCCTTGTCTATTAAAAAATGCTTATCAAAATATAGTGTGTTAGATTGGGAATGAAAACTGGTAACGTATACAAGATTTGGTAATAATACCATCTTTGGGGTTCATCACCATAACGTGTGGTTGATTTCCGTTCCGGCTGGGCGCTTTCCTGGGGGCGTCCGATGAGCCGCTTCACTCGCGTTGCTCGCTCCAGGGTCTCATCTGTGACGCTGATCCCCAAGGAGTCGCCCAGCCTCCACTCCAATCAACTTATATACAAGGCATATATCTTAACAAATGTCATCCAAAACTTTCGGTGAAGAGCCGTCTTTGGCTAAATAATTTTACTATTAAATATATAAGTTCTCCTAAGAATAGATAAATCCTTCTTCAACTAATCTGCCCTTGTTAGCCATCTAGAGGCAGTATCATAGCCTGTAAGTGCCGCGATGATTATTGCGTATATTAAAAAAGCACAAGGCCGATTCCAGACGAAATATGCCGAAGTATAATTGATCTTATTTATGAAACTTTCTAACTAATTTGAAATTATAATCAAACCGATTGCAGCCTCCCTTCGTTTCCTTTGATAGTACCGTTCAAAAACATATATAAAATGGAGGAATCATCATGAAGAAGACCTTGTTTCTATCAGCTTTACTGCTCTTTGTTATTGCGACTACCGGATTGTCAGCCAATGCAAAAATGGACAGTAAGCAGGCGTCCCAGGCGACACCAAATTCCGTTCAAAGTGATCATGTTATCCGGGTGTACGGACCAGGCGGACCACTTGGACCAATCAAGGAAGCTGCTGAACATTTTTCAATTGAAACGGGAATAAAGGTGGAAGTAACAGCCGGACCAGAGGGCAAATGGATCAGCCAGGCAAAGCAAGATGCAGATATTATTTTCGGTGGCTCCGAATATATGCTGCAGGACTTCATCTTTAACCATCCCGAAATGATTGACACTAAATCACGAACGGAGCTTTACCCGCGTGCTGCAGGAATATTGGTGAGGAAAGGAAATCCAAAGAAGATTGAAAGCCTGGAGGATTTAACGAAAGATGGAGTCAAAATACTCGATGTGAATGGAGCTGGTCAGCTCGGCTTGTGGGAAGACATGGCAGGAAGAAAAGGGATAATCGAAGGTATTTCTCAAAATATTAACCTTTCTGTAAAGTCGAGTGCTGAAGCCATTGAACTATGGAAATCGAATTCTAGCCTAGACGCCTGGATTACTTATGAATCATGGCATTACCGACTTAAGGATGTGACCGACCTAGTTGAACTTCCCGAAGAAGAGAAGCTCTATCGTGGAACGCCGATCGCCTTGACGAAAATCACCGATCAGAAAAAAGAGGCACAGCAATTTATTGAGTATTTAAAAACGGAAGAAGGTCATCAAATCTTTCAAAAATGGGGATGGAAATAAGGGAAATACCGGAATCTGGCTCATCATCAAAAGTTGTGGATGACATTTTAAATCGTATGTCTTGTCTATAAGTTGATTGGAGTGGAGACTGGGCGACTCCTTGGGGATTAGCGATAGAGGAACGAAGGCTAAAACCATCACGTCCTGTGATAACGCCTTCGTGACCAACATCCTGTTGCCCCGAGACCCTGGAGCGAGCAAAGCGAGTGAAGCGGCTCATCGGACGCCCCCAGGAAGCTCTGCTCTGCGCGAAAGCGAAGCGTCAGCGGCAAAGCGCCCAGTCGCAACGGAAATCAACCACACGTTATGGTGAAGATCCTGAAATCTAAAAAACTAGGAGGAACATACATGAAAAAAGGAATTTTTACCCTTACATTACTATCGATTATTTTTGTTTTGGCTGCCTGCGGAAAAAGCACTGAGGAAAAAACAGAGACGGATCAACCCGATCAAGCCCAAACGGAACAAACTAAATCGGAACAAGCCCCGGCTGACAGCCTTCAGCTTTTGAAGAATGACAAAGTTGGAGAATACCTAGCAGATTCACAGGGAAAGACGCTGTATTACTTTAAGAAGGATGAAGCAGGAAAAAGCAATTGTAATGGAGACTGCATAGCAACTTGGCCGGCATTTACTCAGGAAGATTTCGGTGTCCCAGAAGGTTTTGACAAAAAGGATTTCGGTACAATCACAAGAGCAGACGACGGTAAGAAGCAAGTCACTTACAAAGGCTTTCCTCTGTATTATTTTGCTAAAGACCAGCAAAAAGGGGATGTAAATGGACAAGGAGTAAAAGATGTATGGTTTATCGTAAATAGCAAAACAGAATTTAAGTAAGCCTGCCCAGGGAACGATCGATCGCGGTCGTTCCCATCTTTACTTTTAACTTCTTTCAGCAAGTGTCTTTTGTACCGAAAGAATATATTTTTATCCAATAGCAGGGAGTGCCACATGAAAGAAAATTACGATGCGGAATTAATGATATTGGTAAACGAAAAACACGGTCACGCATTAGAGGAGCTGTATGATCGATATATAAAGCTTGTTTACGGCTTTGTAATGAAGTTTTGTAATGGGAATGAGGAGAAGACGAAAGAGATTATTCAGTTGGTCTTTTTGAGGCTATGGACAACAAACAGCCAATACGATCCCGCTCAAGGCAGCTTTGTCAATTGGCTCCTCACGATTACTCGCAATATTTGCATTGACTACCACCGCAAAGAGAAGAGGCATACGCAACACTATCAAGAGGAACATGAAGAAATCGCCGACTTTGCCAATGTAATCGAGCAACGAGTAAATACGAATGATATTGAGATGGCGAAAAACAAATTGCCGACGGCGCAAAGAAAATTAATCGATTTGCTTTATTGGAAAGGCTATTCTCTTTCAGAGATCGCCAAGCTGGAACAAGAGCCGCTCGGCACGATTAAAAGCAGGTTGCACCAAGCACTTAAAGGTTTGAGGAAGCATCTGGAACTGGAGGATATAAAATGAGAAGGGATTGTGATCATTTAATTCCATATATAGCAAATGAGCTCAAGGAGAGCGAACGCATAGCCTTTGTTGAACATTTAAAGAATTGTACGAAATGTAAGAAAGAATATCAGGAATTGTCCCAGGCCTGGCATGCTTTGCCGTTTGATTATACCGAAATCGCGGTGCCTGAATCGCTAAAAGGCGAGGTGCTGGGGTTTGTTTTTGATCAAAAAACGAAAAGCGATACGGAAACATTCATGGCTAAGATGAGTAAGCTTGCGATGAAGCTCAAAAGCCATTTCACTCCAGTTTCAACCAGTATCTTGGTCGTCTTGTTGTTCGCTATTATTGGCCTTGGAATAGCGAATGTACAGGGGGAAAATCGCCATGCTGAAAATATACCCATTGAGATTTTAACGACCATTCCCTTAAAAGCAGCGAATCAAAGCCACACGGGAACAAACGGCATGGCATATATTGTCCAGCAGGGATCTGAGAAAAATTTGGTGGTGCAGGTTCACGAATTACCAGGCGTCGAAGGCTCACAGGTTTACCAGGTTTGGCTGCTGAAAAATGGCACAAGGGAAAATAGCGGCATATTCAAGCCAGATGAAAACGGATCCGGCATACTGACCTACCAGCTCGCTGAAGGGCAGACTTTTGATCAAATCGGTATCACTGTCGAACCGGACGCCAACAGCAGCCAGCCAAAGGGAGAAAAAATAGCCGGCTCATAGATGGTAACAGAAAAGGGAAGAATGCTATTAATAAAAAATATTTGTTAGGTTTATTAGAATTTGCTAATGTTAGTGATAAGGAATTAAAATACCAGTGGACTGTAATAGCAGCTTATAAATGAGGGTGGAAAAGGCTCATCACCAAAAGTTGTGGGTGACATTTGTTAAGACGTATGCCTTGTATATAAGTTGATTGGAGTGGAGACTGGGCGACTCCTTGGGGATCAGTGTCACAAATGAGACCCTGGAGCGAGCAACGCGAGTGAAGCGGCTCATCGGACGCCCCCAGGAAAGCGCCCAGTCGGAACGGAAATCAACCACACGTTATGGTGATAAGCCGTGGAAAAGACAATACAGGTATAAAAAGGGAACTTTAAATATACAGCGAATTTTTTCTATCTCATTGCTTTCGTCAATTTTAGTTTTCCAATTGACATTACCAGATCTAAATGAGCATATTAATCCGGATATTGATGAGATAATAGATGAGGTTGTTTATTTATTTTCGTTGAGTTTGAATAATCCGAGAGAAAGTTAATTATTAGGACAACAAACAAAAGCAAGTGAAGAATAGTTTCTTCACTTGCTTTATTTTTAGGGACTTATCGGATAAGCCCTCTATTTTTTAGAATAAGAGTATAATTGCATTATTTAATACGCCATAATGTAGCGTCATCTGTCTGAATTCGTTCAATCTTTTGTTGCAGCATACGTTTTTTTAATTCGCGTTCTGCTGTTTGTTCTGTTAATGAATAGATAAAAGCTACCTCATGTGTTGAAAGTGTATGGAATTTTACAAATAGCTCTTCCATTGTTGGTAATGGTTGACGCACAAGCTGTTCATCCATCATCTCTTGTAAAATATGTTCATAAACGTCATAGGAATAGCTACCACTAACTTTAAGTCCCTCATCTTCAATACATTCATTGAAAAATACAATGCTAGGCACTTCATCAACTTCCATTTCACGTTTCATATATAAATCACATTGGAAGGCACGTGCTGTTTCCTTCGACCCAAAGTCTACAGAAAATTCATTCATGTCTAATTGAACATCCTCCGCAATTTTTAACAGCGTAGCATAGGAATTAACATCTTGATGGTTTAGTAATACATATTCTTGTAGTTTCGACAAATAGCGCGCTCCGGCACGTTTGCCCTGTAACTCTGCTGCTTTAATAGCGATAGATGGTAAAACAGGGTGATTTATGTCGAGTTCAATGCCTGATACACACCCCTTTACGCGTTTACTTAAACAATTTAAAGAGGTAAGCTCTGTGCTTAGCACAAGGCGCCATGTAAAGTAATGATTATACTCTAGCTGTAATTTACGAAGAATGGCTTGAATATTAAATGCTTCAGGACAAAGTGGATCTACGAAAATATACAATTCAATTGGCTTATTAGCAGTAGAAATCTCAGGAGTTGGTGCTTGCAACATTTGAATATTATTCACGTAACAATTCCCCCTCATCGTCATTTGGTGTATTAATCATGTGATGAGCTGTTAATACTAAACGTTGATAATAAGTTTCACGGAACTTCCCTTCTAAACCAACTTCATCCATTGCTTCGGACATACATTCGAGCCAAGCTTGAGCACGATCGGGTGTAATTGGAAAATTCATATGACGTGCACGCATCATTGGATGTCCATGTTCCTCAGTAAAAAGATTTGGTCCACCTAAATACTGTGTTTGAAATTGAATTTGCTTGCGGGCTGTCTCTGTCAAATCTTCCGGAAAGATTGGAATAAGATCAGGATGCTGAGCAACTCTTTTATAGAATGCATGAATTAGCTCTGAAAGTTTTTCAGCTCCCAGCTCCTCATAAGGAACAGTGTATTTTCTACTCATAAGTTAAATGCTCCTTCAAGTCTTTATATCGTAAAGTACAATTTTATACTCGGTCATCTTCAAAAATGTGAATTTCTTGTGACTACCTTCATTCTATCAACGTCTTTTCGTTAACACAAACAAACCGCTCTTTGGAATTGTTTTTCGCTAGAAAAGAACAAATTTCACCACAGAGGGTGAAATTTGCTGAAAAAGATTGTAATAACAGTGATTATGCGATTAAGCAGTATAGTAATTCATCACTTTTTTGACATAATTCTGTGTTTCTTTGAAAGGAGGAACGCCACCATACTTTGTAACGCGAGAAGCTCCTGCGTTATAGGCAGCTAATGCTAACGTTGGATCATTATCGAATTTATCTAGCATTTGGCGTAAATATTTTGCCCCAGCCATAATATTTTGCTCAGGATCAAAAGCGTTAGTAACCCCTAAATACTGTGCTGTTTTTGGCATTAATTGCATTAAACCTTGTGCTCCAGCGTGACTAACCACTGTTGGATTAAAATTAGACTCTTGCTTGATTACGGCAGCGATAAGTTTCTCGGGTACATTATATGTAGCTGCTGCCTTTTCAATAATCGAAGCATATTGGTTCGCTCCTGTTAATGCATTAGCATACGCTGTTGAACCAATGACATTATCTGAAACATAGGTGTCTAGTTTTGTACTAGATTGTGTGTTTGCTAATGCTGCCTGTACAGAATCAGGGATATAGACGGCATTAGAACCATTATAGAGCAATGATTGGTACCCACTATTTTGCATGTTTTCAAACAACTCATTTGAACTACTAAATTGGTTGATCGATGAAGAGACGCTTGATGCACTTCCGAGTAAACTGGACAATTTTGCACTATTAGCAGTTGTTACACCGCCAAGCAATTCGCTAATCATGTCTGAAAACATAGAATTACTGTCTGTAAGATTGTTAGACGATGAATTTTCTGTAGAGCCTAGTGTTTGCAATGCTTGAATTTCAAGTAAAGTTCTGATTGATTGGATATCCAAGGAGTTGGTCACCCTTTCTTAAGCTATTAGTATTATTTTTTATCCATTTGTAATGCTTGCATAAAACGTGCGATTTTTTTATCTGCAGACCGTTTTTCAATACCATATTGCTGTAGAAATTCGTCGAAGATTGCATTTCCTTTTATTGCATCTTTTGATTCATATTCTACCTCATAATCGTCGCACTGCAAATAGAAAGAGTGGTCAAATACTAGAAGACCATCTCTATAAGGTATTTCGACACGATCCGTTGTCAGTGAACCGAAAATTTCCAAATTTTCTAAAGGAATGTGAAATAGTGCTAGTCTTTTTGCTACCTCTTTGGCATAAAAACCTTCTCCTACAAGCATTTTGTTTGCCTGCTCAGCAGTTATTTCATCTGTTGTTTCTAAATGTGCATGCTCTGCACTTTTTTCTTTTAATGTACATTCATAATATTTGTCGATTTGTCTAATACGGAGCCCGCTTTGTAATTTCCGAATAGCTTGGGAAGGTGTGTCGAAATAATGATTTGTTTGACGATGAATAGCATTTTCGGGAATGTTGAACTCTTGCAATAAATGCTCGTATTGTTGTTTTGTTAAGAGGTTTTTAAATTCTATTTCAAGTTGTTGTGCCATATATGATCACCTGTTTAGTTTAAATTTTTTCAAATGTGTTGATTAGAAGAAAGAAAAGTTTAATTCGTTAATATTTACACACTGCAACTATTTACCCTGTATGCTAAAATAAGAGGAAGAGTATGAAAAAAAGGGGAACGGCCTGTGCGTAAAATTTATATAATAGAAACATTGAATTTTGAAAACGAGCAACTTCATTTTAGTTTAAACGACATTGATGAAAATTTACAGTTAAAACCTGCTGCACAACTAATTGCAGATTCTGATGACTTTGCGTTTATTTATTTACTTGATGCAGGAGAAAATTATCATTACTTGCGTTTTCCACCGAGTAGTTGGGATCAACTTGTACATATTTTACAAAAAAAGAAAAATCCAAAGCTGCTACTAGGTGAAGAAGTTATTGAACTTACCAATTTTTACGATGAATTAGAAATGCTCGTGTATAATATTGAAGGAAATTACAATTACGGGGCGGAATTTGTCCAAGCAGTGGAACAACACTTCAAGACAATTCTCGCTGAATAAAAAGACAAAACGAACAGACGGTGTTGGTTTTGTTCGATACCGAATGTCGGGAGGTTTTTGTGATGGGACAATGGGAAATATTTTTAAGTCCTTATAAACAAGCAGTAGATGAGTTAAAAGTAAAATTAAAGGGTATGCGTTCGCAGTTTGGTATTGTTAATGCAAATTCACCAATCGAGTTTGTTACAGGGCGTGTAAAACCTTTAGCAAGTATATACGATAAAACATTAGAAAAAGGACTTTCCTTTGAGCCTTCTAAACAACTGGGTGATGAGCTAGGTGATATTGCTGGCCTTCGTATTATGTGTCAATTTGTAGATGATATTTCAACAGTTACGGAGCTAATCCGTCAACGAAAAGATATGCGCGTAGTAGAAGAACGAGACTATATTACACATAATAAACCAAGTGGATATCGCTCATATCACATGATTGTTGAATATCCCGTTGAGACGATTCAAGGGAAAAAATTGGTATTAGCTGAAATTCAAATAAGAACACTAGCTATGAATTTCTGGGCATCTATTGAGCATTCATTAAATTATAAATATAAAGGCATGTTCCCAGAGGAAATAAAAAACCGCCTTCAAAGTGCTGCAGAGGCGGCCTTCCGATTGGATGAGGAAATGTCGTCCATTCGCAGTGAGATTCAAGAAGCACAAGCTTATTTTAGCGAGTACAAAGAAGCATCGAATCCTAATTTACTATCAGAGAAGGAGCGTGACATAAAATGAAATTTTCCATTCAATCACGTAGAGATGCACAATCGAACGAATTAATGGAGCTAGCAAGAACATATTTGCAGGATTTTGGGCTAACTTATGATGAAGAATCGCCTGAAATCGTAGTCTCTATTGGAGGAGATGGAACATTATTACATGCCTTTCATCGATATTCTCATTTGCTAGATCAGGTTGCCTTCGTAGGTATCCATACGGGACATTTAGGATTTTATGCGGACTGGAAGCCATCTGAATTAGAAAAGCTTGTTTTGTCGATTGCTAAGAAAGACTTTAACGTTGTGGAGTATCCATTACTAGAGGTGAAGGTGGAGCATCATAATGCGGAGTCCAATACGTATTTAGCGTTAAATGAAGCGACTGTGAAATCACCTGATGTCACGCTTGTTATGGATGTGGAGTTAAATGGCAATCAGTTTGAACGTTTCCGTGGAGATGGACTTTGTGTGTCGACTCCTTCGGGTAGCACAGCGTATAATAAAGCCCTCGGTGGAGCGATTATTCACCCGACTTTAGCTGCATTCCAAATTACAGAAATAGCATCTATCAATAACCGTGTCTTCCGTACAGTTGGTTCACCACTCATTTTACCAGCCCACCATCACTGTATTTTACGTCCAGTTAATGATCAAAACTTTAATATGACGGTTGATCATTTACAAGTTACGCAAGGCGATGTGAAGTCGATTGCTTTTAATGTAGCAAATGAAAGAGTACGTTTTGCTCGTTTCCGCCCATTCCCATTCTGGGAACGAGTCCATGAATCGTTCGTGGCAAATGAGTAAGATGGATACAAGGTTTACACTGCATTTTATAGCAGAAAAGGAAGGTCAACTACTAAGGGAAGCCTTAACTGAATGGCGAATCTCCAAGCGAGCTTTAACAGCTATTAAATTTGATGGAGGTTTATTGACAGTGAATGATGTCGAACGCAATGTTAGACATCCTCTTCACGTTGGGGATCGAGTTGAAGTGAAATTCCCTCCAGAAGAAAAAAGTGAAGGACTTGCTGTTGAACATGGTGAACTCGCTATTACTTTTGAAGATGAAGCTATTTTAGTGCTTAATAAGCCAGCGCATCAGAGTACGATCCCTTCGAGAGAGCATCCAACACTTAGCGTAGCTAATCTAGTGTGTGGTCATTTTCAGAAGCAAGGTCTAGCGTCTACTGCCCATATCGTCACGAGACTTGATCGTGATACTTCTGGCTTATTATGCATCGCTAAACATGCTCATATCCACCATTTAACGGGGCTTGCACAGCGTAATGGAGAAATTTCTCGACAATATGAAGCAATTGTGCATGGACATGTAGCTCAAGATATACAATCAATCATTGCTCCTATTGGACGCAAAGAGACGAGTATTATTGAGCGAGAGGTACGTGAAGACGGTCAATTTGCGCATACCGATGTGACAGTTTTAAGACACTTTTATTTACATGATGAACCGATGACACATATACAACTAAAGTTACACACAGGGCGTACACATCAAATTCGTGTGCATATGGCTTATGTGGGACATCCACTTGTTGGAGATGCACTTTATGGTGGAAGTCGCGACCATATCAATAGACAAGCCCTACATTGTGTATCTTTAAAGATGCTCCACCCCTTAACAGGTGAGTGTTTACACTTCACAAGTGACTTAAACGAAGATATGCAGCAATTACTGAATGACTCCTTAGCTTAAAGTATAGATTTTATTTTTTAAAAACTATACTATGACGAAGACTATCTAAACAGTCTTTAGTTCACTAATTGTGAAAACTAATTTATATATTTAAGGAGATGTTCGCACAAACGGGCATCTCCTTCTATCATTTTTTATCTCTAGTAAGAAAGTTTTCTTAGCAGCACGGTAACAGAAAAGAAAGTGATTGTAGGGTATAGTAAAGTAGAGGGTTTTTTAGGTACATTACCATAACGTGGGGTTGATTTCCGTTCCGACTGGGCGCTTTGCCGCTGACGCTTCGCTTTCGCGCAGAGCAGAGCTTCCTGGGGGCGTCCGATGAGCCGCTTCGCTTCGCTGCAGGGTCTCGGGCCTACACGATGTTGGTCACGAAGGCGTTATCACAGGACGTGATGCTCTTAGCCTTCGTTCCTCTTGCGCTGATCCCCAAGGAGTCGCCCAGTCTCCACTCCAATCAACTCATTTACATGGCATACGTTATAATAAATTTCTTCTCCAACTTTTGGTTATTAGCCATTTTTTATTCAGCAAAGGTGGAAAATAGAAATATTCATACGCAGATTTATCCAATTAGATTGTGGCAATGTCGCAGGTTATTAGGAATTAAAAAAAGGGTTTGCAGAAAAGGTACAATACACTCTATTATATAAAAGGTAGATTTACGGCATTGTCCGTATCAATGATTTAACTTATTTCAGCAAATGTTTTCTGTACCGAAAGCATTGATTCTCGAAAGGAGGGGACAAGCATGATAGAGGAAAGAAATGAAAAGGATGATGTGCAATTCGACGAGGCACGTTTGCGAGAAATGCTCGAAGCACATGATATTGACGCATTCCGCGATGAGTTTTTAGAGCTTCATCCGTATGATCAGGCAACGTTTTATGAGAAGGTGGAACCTGATATAAGGAAGATCATCTATTCGTTCTTGTCTCCGACGGAAATGGCTGATATTTTTGAGGCAATCGAAATAGATGATGATGAGTACACAGCGTACCTAGCTGAGATGGCTCCGTCATATGGTGCAGAAATGCTTTCTCATATGTATGCAGATGATGCAGCAGACGTTTTAAATGAGTTGGATACAGAGCAACGTGAAAGCTATTTAGGCATGATGGATGAGGAAACAGCTGAAGAAATTAATGAACTATTAAGCTACGATGAATATACTGCCGGTTCCATCATGACGACAGAATATGTAGCGATTCCAGAAAATTCTACTGTGCGTTCAGCAATGGCGATTTTACGAAAAGAGGCGCCGGATGCCGAAACAATTTATTATATTTTTGTCGTTGACGAAGAACATCGATTAACAGGCGTTATTTCACTTCGCGATTTAATTATTGCTGATGAAGATACACTTATACGTTCAATTATGAATGAACGTGTTGTGATGGTGCATGCAGGGGATGACCAAGAAGAGGTTGCTCAAATTATGAAGGACTATAATTTCTTAGCAACTCCAGTTATTGACGATAAGGGAGAATTACTAGGGATTATCACAGTCGACGATATTATTGATGTTATTGATGAGGAAGCATCGGAGGATTACTCTAAATTAGCGGGTATTTCCGATATGGATAAATTTGATACGACTTCGTTACAAGCAGCTAAAAAACGCTTACCATGGCTTGTCATATTACTATTTTTAGGAATGTTAACAGCAAATTTGATGGGGCAGTTTGAAGCAACGTTAGAACAAGTAGCGTTACTTGCGGTGTTTATCCCTCTTATTTCAGGTACTTCTGGGAATAGTGGAACTCAGGCACTAGCGGTAGCTATTCGAGGAATTGCGACAGGAGACGTCGAGGATCATAGTAAGCTCAAATTACTACTACGTGAAGCAGGAACAGGCTTAATGTCTGGAATTGTTTGTGGGCTGATTGTTATCGGCATCGTCTATATTTGGAAACAAGAGCTTATTCTTGGAATGCTGGTAGGTGCAGCGCTATGTGGTTCTATTTTAGTGGCTACAGTTGCAGGTTCTTTTATCCCACTGCTTATGCATCGCTTGAAAATTGATCCGGCTGTTGCATCAGGTCCATTTATTACAACATTAAATGATATTACAAGTATTTTAATTTATTTAGGTTTAGCGACAGTTTTTTTAAGTCAGATAGGCTAAGAACCAAATCCCTTTCTTTTGCATATTGTAAGAAAAAAGGGAAGTGAGTAATGTGGATCGAGAGCCACGCTTGTTTATAAAATCACCACAATATTTTCTAAATATCTCTAAGGTGCTACATGAACTTGATTTGAGTGAAAGTACATCAGTGTATGTAAAGGACGGCTATTTCAATGAACAAACAATGGAAGAAAAAGAAGAAGTGGTAGAGGAAGGACTAATAGATCCGTATTTACTAAAGCAACTTCAATTTTTAGAAAAGCCGTTTAGACAAAAAGCCTATCAACCGTTAGTAATATCTTTGAAAGATGGTAGGAAATTACATGGTAATGCATCGGATGTACAGACTGATTCATTGATGCTTACTTCTTTAGAATTAAAGACACAAGAGATTATCTATTTTGAGGATATAGCGCACATATTATGGCGAGGCAAACAATTACCTACCTTATGAAAAAAGTGTACAGCAGAGGATGCTGTACACTTTTTTTATGTGTAGTGTGTCAAAGGAGAAAAGATTAGTTACAAATCCCTAAGTCAACATCAGCAATACATTGTACAGCGCAGAAACATGATAAATCTACAGTGATACAGCTCTCAGTTGGATTCCAATCATCTACTTTACATATTTTTTTCATGTTGACACAGCAACCATCACGACTTAATAGGTCTACTGTACTTTCACTAGAGTCAAATGAACATAAAGGCTCTAAAACACGCAAAGTAGCGCAGCACTCATCAAACATATCTTCTACACGGAAAAATACTGATGTACATATACATGGATCTGCTGTTGGAGAATTAAAGAATGCTTTGAAAGGAGTACCATCTTTGGTAATTAACATGAATACACGTGTATCTGCATGAGAGCGTGAAGGACTTACAATGCCTCCAAGTGGTTCTAAGAAACAGTTAGCTGTACATGGTTGACATTCTTCTCTCACCGCTTGATTTTGAATGTCTAAAATAGCGCGTACTACGTCACAAACGCAGCCTGCTGAATGGATTGGTCCAATAGGATTTGTTGGCTTGCCACAACCCATATTGTCACCTCCTTTCCTCGTTACTACTTATACAATATGTACCCATGAAAAATGGACACGGGCTTTCGCCTTTCGTATATCTTGTTAGGTGAATAGTTTTTTTATCTAAGGAGAAACTGTAAAGAAAAGGAGGGTAAAACCTTGAGGCTATTAGGAATAATGTTACCTCTATTAGTTAGTATGTCGCTTTTAAGTGGTTGCAATGAGAAAGAAAAATTTATTGTCTACGGTTCACCGGAAAATGAAGAGGAAGTTGAAGCCATTTTAAAAGAACATGACTTTGTTGATAAAACAACGGTTATCCAATATGACGATAGTATGCTTGTAGCAGTTCAAATTAAACCATGGGATAAGTGGAAAAAGGCTAAATTTGAGAAAAAGTTGCAAAAGGAATTTGATGAAAAATATCCAAACAAAGACGTTTTGGTCTCAGCTGATTATAAAATATTTTATGAAGCCAATAAAATAAAAAAGGATAAAATTGAAGATAATAAACTGAGCGATAAAATTAAGGAATTGAAAGAGCTTGCAAAGGAGGAGTCATAAATGGAGAAAGAGCAATATAAAAAACTAGAACAAAATGTCACACCGAAGCCACCCTACTTAAAGAATGTTGCAAAGGCTTTTTTTGTAGGAGGTCTTATTTGTACAATCGGACAAGCTGTTTCACTTTTTTATATGATTTTCTTTAACTTTACGGAAGCGACAGCAGGAAATCCGACAGTTGCAACAATGGTGTTTTTCGCCATGATTTTAACGGGCTTTGGTTTATATAAGAGAATCGGTCAATTTGCTGGAGCTGGATCGGCTGTGCCTGTTACAGGGTTTGGGAATGCTGTGATTTCAGCCGCCATTGAGCATAGATCTGAAGGATTAGTGCTTGGTGTTGGTGGAAATTTATTTAAATTAGCGGGGTCAGTTGTATTATTTGGTGTTGTATCTGCTTTTTTTGTTGGCCTTATTAAATATATTCTTGTGGCGATAGGAGTGGTTTCATGGTAATTGTCTTTCAATCGAAACCGTCCTTACTAGCGGGTGGTGTGGTAGCAGGCCCGCTAGAGAAACGTAGTATATTTAGTCGATATTTTGATGCGACTTATGATGACGAGCGTTGGGAAATGAAAACAAATGAACAGGGTCATCGAAAAATGGTTGAAGAGGCTTGTGAATTTGCGATGAAAAAAGCTGGCGTGAAAAATCCGGACATTGATTACTTTGTGGGTGGGGATTTAGTCAATCAAATGACACCGACCAATTTTGCAGCTAGAGATTTAGCTATTCCTTTTATTGGATTGTTCTCTGCGTGTGCTACCTCTGTTTCTTCAGTAATCGTTGCGAGCCTTTTAACAGAAGTAGGTGCCGCAAATTTCTCGCTAGCTGGTGCATCTAGTCAACACAATGCAGTTGAACGACAATTCCGCTATCCAGTCGATTATGGCTCGCAAAAACCTCAAACTGCTCAATGGACGGTAACAGCTGCTGGTTATGCGCTAATTGGGAAGCATCATGAGGAATATCCTTCTATTGAAGCAGCAACAGTTGGAAAATCAATTGATTATGGTATGGATGACCCGTTTCATATGGGTGCAGCAATGGCACCAGCTGCTTTTCAAACGATTCAATCACATTTAGAGCAGCGTAATCAAAAAATATACAATTATGATTTAATTTTAACAGGTGATTTAGGTCAACTTGGCTTGAAACTTCTAAAAGGAATGCTTGTTGAAAGTGGCGTAAAGAATGAGGAGTTAACACTTTTACGTGATGCAGGTGCTGAATTTTATGGACAGGATGAATCATTCCAATCTGGTGCAAGTGGTGCAGGCTGTTCGGCAGCAATTTTTTTTAGTTATGTGATCCAACAAATGCGAGCAGGTACCTATAAGCGAGTACTTCTTGTAGCAACAGGAGCATTACTGTCCCCGCTTTCGTTTCAACAGGGTGAAACAATTCCATGTACGGCACATGCAATTGAAATTACAATGAAATGAGGTAAAAGTTATGGTTATGTCATTTGTATTTGCATTTATTGTAGGAGGCATTATTTGTGTTATAGGTCAATTATTAATGGATGTTGGTAAATTAACACCCGGACATACATTGAGTACGCTAGTCGTAGTGGGAGCAATTTTAGATGGGATGGGCTTGTATGAACCTCTAATTGATTTTGCAGGTGCTGGTGCAACAGTACCTATTACATCTTTTGGCAATTCATTAACGCATGGTGCAATGGCTGAGGCAGAGAAACACGGTCTTGTAGGCGTGTTGAGTGGGATGTTTGAAGTAACAAGTGCAGGAATCAGTGCTGCCATAGTGTTTGGCTTTATCGGAGCTTTAATTTTTAAACCAAAAGGAAATATTGACTAGACGAATACCCCACCCATTTCTACAACGAAACATATTATAGGTTGTAGAAGGGAGGGGTATTTTTATGGGATATCAAGGCTGGTGCGCACAACAGTATGGAGGAAATATGGGTAGTTATAACGCTAGTTATTGTGGAGGCGATTACTACGGCGGCTATTGTGGTCATGGCAATAGCTCAACATTTGTCCTAATTGTTGTCCTATTCATTCTTCTAATTATTGTCGGCGCTACTTTCATGTAATTTAACATCGCAGACGCAATAATTGATTAAATGTGACAGTAGATAAAAGGCTTTAGCTTTTCTTCAGAGTTCCCATTATCTGAATAAAGTTTAAAGCCTTCACTCATTGTTAAATGTTTTGTATGAAAACAACGGTGGAAAAAAATAAAATTTTAACTGATAGGAGGGGGAACATGCACCGCGGGTTTTTTAATTCAATTGAACAAAAAACTGGGGTATCAATGGAGGAAATCTTTGCATTAGCAAATGCAATTCAACATGCAGATTTCACAAATGAAAAACAAGTAAGAAAAATTGTACGACGTGTAAGTAAGATATCCAAAAGACAAATTACGCAAGAGCTTGAGGATAAAATAGTACAATCTATTATTCAAGATGGTGATTCATTAGATTTCGATAAAATTACTAAAATGATGAAATAGTATGATATATCCACTATGCAAAGCAATATCAAAAAGGTTGGTTAAATGGATGTTCATTTATCATTCAACTTTTACAAAAAGGGTGTTACGATATGCATCAGCATTTTCGTAACACCCATTTGTTAAATGTTCTTTTCCATAGCACGATGTGGGATACCTGCGTCCATAAACTCAGGAGATGTTACCGAATAGCCAAGCTTTTCATAAAAAGGAATAGCATAGCTTTGTGCATGGAGTTTTAGTTTTTTCTTATGAATTGAAATGGCATGCTTCTCCATTTCCTTCATTATTAAAGCACCTAGTTTTTTGCCACGCTGGTCTTGTAAAATACAGACACGTTCAATTTTTGCAGCATCGTTTTCAATACTACGCAAACGTGCGGCACCTACTGGCTCATTACCTTCATACATAATGAAATGCGTTGCGGATGCATCCTCAGCATCGCATTCTAGATGAAGCGGCACACCTTGCTCTTCTACAAAAACTTTTTTGCGGACTGTAATCGCATCATCATGTTCTTTTGTCGTTTCAACAATCTTAACGTTATACAAGTTTTACTCAGCCCCAGTCAATCGGAACGTTTCTAAAGTTGTCCAAGATCCGTCTTCTAATTGATATAAAAGGTGGATGCGATCAATCGTATCTTTTTCGTCAACGCCTGTCATACGTAATTGCCCAAAGATGTCATCGTGCTCTGAGGCTGTCATTTTTTGAGCAATTGTAATATGTGGGACAAAAACATGTTTAGTTTCTCCAAACGGAATTTTTTCTTTTAGTGCATGCTGAAATGCTTCTAATTGTTCTGTCGGATCAATGCGGAAATAGATTGCATTTGTTGTAGGGAAAAACGAACTTATGCGTGATGCATGAATGTTTAAGGGTGCATATTTGGCAGCAAGTTCATCTAATTGCTTTACGATGGAGTTAATATCTTCATCTGTTGCTTCAAAGCTGTCTTTTAACGTCATATGCGGTGTGATTTTCGCATAATGCGGATCATAACGTTTGCGATAAGTGTTAGCTAAATCTTGCAATTTTTTTGATGGAAATGCCACAATACCGTACTTCATAGTCCATTACCTCCCGAAAATAAACAAATTTACTATTAAAGTATAACAGAAATTTCCCTTTTCGTAATTTGAATAGCCCAAATTAATTGAAATTTTCAATTAATGCGCGACGTAAATCAGGTTTCCAATATTTCCATGTATGATTGCCGTCAAACTCATCATAAAATGTAGAAAATCCTTTGCTTAACATAAGGTTATGCAATTGACGATTCGGTGTTAAAAAATCCTTTATTGTTTTGTCCATTGTCACCACTTGGTCTTCTTTTTTTCCGACAATATGATAAATAGAAATTGTCCCTGGATCTTTAAAATTTTCAACAGCTTTAAGCACATTTTCGTCGACATATGGTGACTGTAAAATGGCTTTACCAAAAATACTTGGATATTTTAAAGCAGCCATTAAGGAAGCAGTTGCAGCCATGGAGTCACCTATCACTCCGCGGCTCATGCCCATTTGGTAAGTTGCAAATTCAGCATCTAAATATGGCACAAGCTCATGTGCTAAAAAACGCAGATAAGCTTCATGTTGCTCTCCACTAGGGATATATTTGTGACGTCGATCCTTAATATCTTTATATGGAACGAACGCGATAATTAAATTTTCGATTTCATAGTCATCGATAAGTTCATCAGCAAGTTTTGTGATTCCCCCAAGTTGGAAATAATCCTTACCATCTGATGCAATTAAAATATTATATTTATATAGTGGAGAATAATTTGCAGGGACATAAATATATAACTGTAATTCCTCCTGCAACGCTTCACTATAGAACTTTAAATCCTGTACAGTTCCCTTATCCAATGATGACACTCCTTCATGTGTTTGTAACAAAATTGTACCATATAAGAAAGTAAAGGTATAATAGGTTAGGCTAGCATTTTACTAGCAAAAAAAACGAAATGAGGGTTGATTATGCATAATAAAAGTACTCGCATACATTCTGATGAAGTAGCGAAGGCAGCCCAAGCTGCACTCATTCGTCGCGGTGTATCGCTAGAGGATATTGCTAAAATTGTTTATGAAATGCAAAAAACCTATAATGAAGGCTTAACATTAGAACACTGTGTTCATTCTGTCGAGCGTGTATTACGTAAGCGTGAAGTTCAACATGCTTTATTAGTAGGTATTGAATTAGATGAACTTGCAGAGAAAAAGTTATTATCTGCACCATTACAGCAAATAATAGAATCTGACGAGGGTTTATTTGGTGTGGATGAAACAATCGCACTTGGATCTGTTTTTACATATGGTAGCATAGCGGTTACAACTTTCGGACACTTAGACAAGCAAAAAATCGGTATTATTAAAAAGTTAGATACAGAACCTGGACATCATGTAAATACGTTTTTAGATGATTTAGTTGGCAGTATCGCAGCTTCTGCCGCATCACGTATTGCACATCGTATGCGTGATTTAGAAGAAGAGGGCGAGACATTTGCCGATATAGTGCCAGAAGAGCTAGGACCAAAACCAAAATCACATAATGAGATTTAACAAAGTCTTTACTATATAAAACAGAGCCTCCGAAAGTTAATGAGGAGGCTCTGTTTTTAGTATGCTTAGACAATTGTTTTGTATACTCACACACGGAATCTTTATACGTAATCGTTAAAATTAGATCCGATGATAGAAAAGCAAAAATATATGGAAGCAGCAAATATACAGACACGTTATGAGATAGTATATAGTCAGCTTGTTGAAGTATCCCAAGATCATTGAGTTGTTTACACCTACATAGCTTGAATGTAGTAGCCTGATATTTTACAATAGAAACAAACATCGTGAAACTCTTTAAGACTTTTGATTAGTTAAGAATACTGTTAGAAAGCTGTAATAAGGATGAAAAGTTGTAAGGGAACTATTTTAGCCATATCTGGATTAATTATATATGTATGAAAGTTACATATTAACTGATGTAGAATAATGATGTACTAAGTTGTGATGTGTAAATATTGCTTAATTATATAGTTATTATGATCTTCGGTTTTTGAAACTGAAGTTTTTTTAATGAGTAGGGTAATACGCTAATCACTTTTGAAAAATTCTTCAGAAAAAAACAAATCAAATTCATTGTGA
>Ga0213828_1000454_pt1 | contig 39883 bp, 26 predicted proteins | sample MC6MC0897MG_FD_180664 | JGI IMG/M metagenome (GOLD analysis project Ga0213828, IMG submission 180664) | Enriched soil aggregate microbial communities from Iowa State University, Ames, United States - MC6-MC0897-MG | ecosystem: Environmental > Terrestrial > Soil > Unclassified | place: USA: Iowa...
CGACGGCGGCAGCTTCACGCTGAACGCCGACGGTTCGTACTCGTTCAATCCCGGTTCGGACTTCCAGAACCTGGGCGACAAGGCCACCGCCACCACCTCGATCACCTACACCGTGACCGACGCGGACGGCGCTACCTCTACCGCCACGCTGACTGTCACCGTCACCGGCACCAACGACACCCCGATCCTGACCCCGGGCGTGACCCTGGACAACCAGGCCAGCAACGACAGCGACGTCGTGGTCGACCTGGACATCTCCAAGCAGTTCAAGGACGTCGACGCCGGCGACAAGCTGACCTTCTCGGCCAATGGCCTGCCCCCTGGCCTGAAGCTGGATCCGGTCACGGGCCTGATCACCGGCAAAATCGACTCCTCGGCCTCGCAAGGCGGCAACAACGGCGTCTATACCGTCGTCATCACCGCGACCGACCTGTCGGGCGCCAAGGTCAGCCAGACGTTCGAATGGGACGTCAAGAACCCGGCCCCGACTGCCGCCGACGACGCCGGCAAGACCGACGAAGATTCGTCGCTGAGCGTCACGGCCAAGGACGGCGTGCTGTCCAATGACAGCGATGCCGACGGCGACGAACTGCACGTCTCGGCCGTCAATGGCCATGCGGCCGGCGTGGGCACGGCGATCGCCGGCTCCAACGGCGGCAGCTTCACGCTGAACGCCGACGGTTCGTACACCTTCAATCCTGGCCCCGACTTCCAGGCGCTGAATAACGGCGAAACGAAGGAAACGTCGATCACCTACACCGTGACCGACAAGGACGGCGCCAGCAGCACCGCCACCCTGACCGTCACGGTCACGGGCCAGACCGACGGTCCTCCGGTGGTCACCCCCGTTGACTCGGACGGCGACGTCACCAGCGCGCACAACAGCGTGGTGGAAGGCTCCGGCGCGACGGTTACCGGTTCGGTTGGCGTGTCGGCGGAAGCTGGCATTTCCACCGTCACCGTGGCTGGCCGCGACGTGACCGGCGCCTCTGCTGCGAACCCGGTCGTCATCACGACCGACAAGGGCGTGCTGACCGTCACGGGTTACAACGCCGCGACCGGCGTCATCTCCTACTCGTACAAGGAAACCGGCGGCGCCGACGATCACTCGGCGGGCGACGACTCGGTTCGCGACAGCTTCACGGTCAGCGTCACCGACTTGGCAGGCAAGACCACGAGCAACGATCTGGTGGTCCAGATCGTTGACACCTCGCCTGTCGCCAAGAACGACGCGGCTTCCGTTACGGAAGACACCACTGCGCCGATCAACGGCAACGTTCTCACGAACGACACGCTGGGTGCGGACAAGAGCACCGTCGCGATCACCACTGGCGACGCCAAGTACGGCAAGCTGGTCGACAACGGCGACGGCACCTGGTCCTATCAGCTGAACAACGGCCTGCCCGCAGTTCAGGCGCTCAACAACGGCCAAACCCTCACGGAAACCATCCGCTACACCATCACGGATGCGGACGGCGACAAGAGCGAAGCGACCCTGACCATCACCATCAACGGCCAGACCGATGGTCCCCCGGTGGTCACGCCCGTTGATAGCGACGGCAATGTCACTTCGGCCCACAACAGCGTCGTTGAAGGCTCCGGCGCCACGGTCACCGGTTCGGTTGGCGTGTCCGCAGAAGCTGGCATCACTACCGTCACGGTCGCTGGCCGCGATGTGACCGGCGCCAGCGCCGCAAACCCGGTTGTCATCACGACCGACAAGGGCGTGCTGACCGTCACGGGTTACAACGCCGCGACCGGCGTCATCTCCTATTCGTACAAGGAAACCGGCGGCGCCGACGATCACTCGGCGGGCGACGACTCGGTTCGCGACAGCTTCACGGTCACGGTCACCGACCTGGCCGGCAAGTCGACAAGCAACGATCTGGTCATCCAGATCATCGACACCGCGCCTGTCGCCAAGGACGATACGGCTTCCGTTACGGAAGACACCGCAACGCCGATCAACGGCAATGTGCTCGTCAACGACACGCTCGGCGCCGATAAGAGCACCGTGGCCATCACGACGACCGATGCCAAGTACGGCAAGCTGGTCGACAACGGCGACGGCACGTGGTCCTACCAACTGAACAACGGCCTGCCCGCGGTTCAGGCTTTGAACAACGGCCAAACGCTCACGGAAACCATCCGCTACACCATCACGGATGCGGACGGCGACAAGAGCGAGGCTGTGCTGACCATCACCATCAACGGCCAGACTGACGGTCCGCCGGTGGTCACCCCCGTTGACTCCGACGGCAACGTCACCAGCGCGCACAACAGCGTGCTGGAAGGCTCCGGCGCGACGGTGACCGGTTCGGTTGGCGTGTCGGCGGAAGCCGGCATCACCGCTGTTACCGTGGCCGGCCGCGACGTCACCGGCGCGAGCGCTGCCAACCCCGTCGTCATCACCACCGAGAAGGGCATCCTGACCGTCACCGGCTACAACGCCGCGACGGGCGTCATCTCCTACTCCTACAAGGAAACGGGCGGCGCGGACAACCACTCGGCAGGCGATGACTCGGTCCGTGACAACTTCACGGTCAAGGTCACCGACCTGGCCGGCAAGTCGACGAGCAACGACCTGGTCATCCAGATCATCGACACGGCTCCGATCGCCAAGAACGACAGCGCCTCGGTCACCGAAGACACCGCCACCCCGATCTCCGGCAATGTCCTGACCAACGACACGCTCGGCGCTGACAGCACCACCGTCGCCATCACGACGACCGACGCCAAGTACGGCAAGCTGGTCGACAACGGCAACGGCACGTGGTCGTATCAACTGAACAACGGCCTGCCCGCGGTTCAAGCCCTGAACAACGGTCAAACGCTCACCGAAACCATCCGCTACACCATCACGGATGCGGACGGCGACAAGAGCGAAGCGACCCTGACCATCACCATCAACGGCCAGACCGACGGTCCCCCGGTCGTCACCCCGGTTGACAGCGACGGCAACGTCACCAGCGCGCACAACAGCGTCGTTGAAGGTTCCAACGCGACGGTCACCGGTTCTGTGGGCGTGTCGGCGGAAGCCGGCATCACCACCGTCACGGTTGCTGGCCGCGACGTCACCGGCGCGAGCGCTGCCAACCCGGTTGTCATCACCACCGACAAGGGCATCCTGACCGTTACCGGCTACAACGCTGCGACGGGCGTCATCTCCTACTCCTACAAGGAAACGGGCGGCGCGGATAACCACTCGGCGGGCGACGACTCGGTACGTGACAGCTTCACGGTCAAGGTCACCGACCTGGCCGGCAAGTCGACGAGCAACGATCTGGTCATCCAGATCATCGACACCGCTCCGGTCGCCAGGAACGATGCGGCTTCCGTTACGGAAGACAGCACAACGCCGATCAACGGCAACGTACTCGCCAACGACACGCTCGGCGCCGACAAGAGCACCGTCGCCATCACGACGACCGACGCCAAGTACGGCAAGCTGGTCGACAACGGCGACGGCACCTGGTCGTACCAACTGAACAACGGCCTGCCCGCGGTTCAAGCGCTCAACAACGGCCAAACGCTCACCGAAACCATCCGCTACACCATCACGGATGCGGACGGCGACAAGAGCGAAGCGACCCTGACCATCACGATCAACGGCACCAACGACGCGCCGGTCCTGCAAGCCCACACGAAGGAGATCCTGGAAGACCAGACCGCCACCGGCAACGTGCTCCAGGGCGCGACCGACGTGGACAGCAAGACGCTGACCGTCACCGAGTTCACGGTGAATGGCGTGCGCTACGAAGCAGGCAAGACCGCCACCATTGCCGGCGTCGGCACCCTGCTGATCGGCGCCAATGGCAGCTACACGTTCAAGCCGGACGCCAACTGGAACGGCGATGTGCCGCAGGTGAAGTACACCGTGTCCGACGGCGCGGCCTCGACGACGTCCACACTGGATATCGACGTACTGCCGGTCAACGACGCCCCCGTGTCGCAAGATGCTTCGGGCAACGTCACGGAAGGCAAGACCTACACCTTCGATGCCGACGACTTCCCGTTCTCGGACCCGGTGGAAGGCCACACGTTTACGTCGGTGATCATCGACTCCCTGCCCACAGGCGGCACGCTGATGCTCAACGGCAAGGCCGTCACGCAAGGCCAGGAAATCAGCGCTGCTGACATCCAGGGCGGCAAGCTGGTGTTCCAGGCGTCCGCCTCCAACGTCGGCGAAAACGCTGGCTCCTCCTTCGACTTCCGCGTCAAGGATTCGGGCGGCACGGCCAACGGCGGCCAGAACACCTCCGCCGAACAGACGTTCAAGCTGCATGTCGACCAGTTCGTCGGCGGCAACAACACCAACGACACGGTCAAGGGTGGAACGGGCAACGACGTGCTGCTGGGCGACCAGGGCGGCATGGTGAAGAACGTGACGCCGGGCAGCAGCTACAACATCGCTCTCGTTCTGGATCTGTCCGGTTCGATGGACGACAAGTGGGGCAGCGGAAGCAGCGCCGAATCGCGTCTGGCTACCGCCAAGAAGGCGCTCAAGGCGCTGTTGGAAGGCCAGCTCGCGACGCACGACGGCACCATCAACGTGTCGCTGATCACGTTCGAAGGCGACGGCAGCAAGGTACAGAAGACGATATCCGGCTTGACGACCAGCAACGTCTCCGAGATGGTCGACATCCTGATGGGCCTGAAGAGCGGCGGCGGCACGCCTTATGGATCGGCGTTCAACCAAGCCAAGAGCTGGTTCGATGGTCAGCCCACGGTGGACAGCAGCGGCAACCCCTATAAGAACCTGACATACTTCCTGACCGACGGCGAGCCGACTTCGGAATGGTGGTACAACCGCGACACCGAGTTCGGCAAGCTGGCTGGCGTCAGCGATGTGCACGGCATTGGCATCGGTTCGGGCGTGTCCACCTCCACACTCAACAACTATGACAACACCGGCGGCCGCTTCACGTCGGGCGGTTCGGTTTACGTCACATTCAACAACACGTCGGGCGTGAACAATCCCGACAACTGGCAGAAGGAAGGCACCGGGACCGCCGTCCGGACCAGCAACGTCATGCGCCTGACGGATACGGCGGTGGACGGCAAGGCCTACACCGTGACCATGTCCGAAGCCAACAAGATCGTGGTGACGAACGCCGCGGGCGCCTCGTTCGGTTTTGACGCATCCGTCGCCAACAAGGGCGCAAACGATACCTTCAAGTGGGTCCTGCTCAAGTGGGATGGCTCGCAATGGAAGGAGGTCGAGTTTGGCACTGAGGCCAGCACTCGGACGGCCGGCATCCACGGCCCGGGCGAGTACCTGTTCCAGTTCATCCTCAACGACAACACCTCCAGCAACAGCGCGTTCCGGGTGGATATCGACAATATCCGCACGTACACGTCTGGCCGTACCGGCAACTCGCAGGTGGTTCTGTCGCCGTCGGATCTGGAGTCCGCGCTGGTTGGCGGAAGCACCTCCACCGAGCTGGCACCCGTCGGCGACGACAAGATCTACGGCGGCGACGGATCGGACATCCTGTTCGGCGACGCGATCAATACGGATCAGTTGCCGTGGGGCGTCAATGGCAATCCGGCCAAGCCTACCGACTACGCCGACGGCTCCGGTCTGGATGGTCTGAAGCTGTTCCTGCTGCTGAAGAACGGCACGCAGCCGACGGACGCCGATCTGCACAAGTTCATCTCGGACAACCACGGTCTGTTCGACGTGCAGGGCGACACCCGTGGCGGCAATGACGAGCTGCATGGCGGAACCGGCAACGACATCCTCTACGGCCAGGGCGGCGACGACATCCTGTACGGCGAGGACGGCAACGACATCCTGTACGGCGGTGCGGGCAAGGACACGCTGTACGGCGGCGCCGGCAACGACGTCCTGATCGGCGGCAAGGGCGACGACATCCTGTACGGCGGCGATGGCAGCGACACGTTCAAGTGGGAATTCGGCGATCAAGGCACGACGGCAAAGCCGGCCGTGGACGTGATCAAGGACTTCTCGAACGCCACGGTTGCCAACGGTGGAGACGTGCTGGACCTGCGCGACATGCTGCAAGGCGAAAAGGACGGCACGCTGACCCAGTACCTGCACTTCTCGAAAGACCCCGCCAACAGCGCCAACACGGTCATCGAAATCAGCACCGACGGCAAGATTGGCCAGGGTGCGGACCAGAAGATCATTCTGGAGAACGTCGATCTGACCAACGGCGGCAAGCTGGCAACGGATCAGGCCATCATCAATGACCTGCTGCAGAAGGGAAAGCTGAACGTCGATCACAGCTAAGCATCGACCTCACGGGGAGGGCCGGCTCCGGCCCTCCCCCGTCCCGCACGACGCATTTTTTTTAACGGCGCATTCTGAGACGTCGAAAAAATGTGAAAATCCGTTTCATGCCCTTAACCCGCCGTTACCGTAGCGCGCTGACTCTGTGCCGTGTGGCGCTGCTATGCCTGGCTTGCGGGTGGAGCGGCAGTTCGGCGCTGGAGATCAACACCGACAAGCTGCAAAGCCTGTCGGCCAGCCGCTATGGCGCCAAGGGCGCAAAGTCCGTATCGAACTGGCTGCAACTGTTGCGCAGCCCTGCCCCCGCAGCCGACCGCGACCGTCTCACCGTCGCCAACGATTTCTGGAACCGGGCCCTGCTCTCCGGCGAGGATTCCATCATCTGGAAGCAGGCCGATTACTGGGCCACGCCGCTGGAGTCGCTAGGCAGAGGCGCCGGCGATTGCGAAGACTACGTCATCGGCAAGTATTTCACCCTGCTCTCGATGGGCGTGCCGGCCAACAAGCTGCGCTTCATCTACGTGCGCGCCCGCATCGGCGGCGCGGCCAGCAGCAGCCAGGTGGCCCACATGGTGCTGGGCTATTACGAAACCCCCAATGCCGTCCCGCTGGTGCTGGACAGCCTGATATCAACCATCCTGCCGGCCACGCAGCGGCGCGACCTCACGCCGGTTTTCAGTTTCAACGCCGACGGCGTCTACGTGGACGGCAAGGCGGCCGCGCCCGTCGACCGACTTAGCCGCTGGCGCGACCTACTTCAACGCATGGAACGGGAAGGCATCCGCCCCTGATGTCCGGAAACAAGACTATGTCCATACTTCGTCAGCTACTGCTCAGTGTGACCCTCGCCATCAGCGTGATTTTGCTGGGGACGCTGGCGCTCAGCGTCAACTCGGCGCGCGAGTACCTGTCGGGCCAGCTCCAGGTGCAAAGCACCGACGCGGCCGTCTCCCTGGCCCTGTCCCTGTCGCAACCGGCGAACAACGACCCGGTCGTGCAGGAACTGCTGGTCTCGGCGCTTTACGACGGCGGACACTTTTCGCTGGTGCGCCTGACGGATCCAGACGGCAAGGTGCTGATCGAACGCAGGTCGACGGCCACCGCCGCGTCCGTGCCGGCGTGGTTCCAGGCGCTGGCGCCGCTGGACAGCCAGGCGGCCAGCCACGCGGTCAGCGACGGCTGGCGCCAGATCGGCGAAGTCACCCTGATCGCCAACGATGCCTACGCCTGGGAAGCCTTGTGGCGCAGCAGCCTGAAGATGATCGCGCTGGTCGTGGGCGCGGGCATCCTGTGGGCCATGTTTGCCTTCGTGCTGGTCGGGTGGATCAAGAACCGCCTGCTGCGCGAGATCAGCGATCACGTCCGCGGCATCGGCCGCGACGCGCCGGGCGAGCAGGTCGAGGCGCGCGTGCCGGAACTGTCCGGCGTGGTGCAGGCGCTGAACCAGACGCGCGAACGCATCCATGCCAGCGTCGAGGAACAGAACGCCAAGATCGAGTCGCTGGAACTGGAGCTGAACCAGGACCCGGTGACCGGCCTGCCCAACCGCAAATACTTCGTCAACGAGTTCCGGCGCGCGCTGGAAACCCGGCCCGCGGCGGGCACGTCGCGGATCGACGGCGGTCATGTGCTGGTGTTCCGCCAGCGCGATCTGGCCGATCTGAACCGCCACATGCCGCGCGAATTCATCGACCAATGGCTGCGCACCGCGTGCGAACGCATCCAGGGCACGCTCAAGCGCATGCACGTCGCCGCGCCCATGCTGGCGCGGCTGAATGGTTCGGACTTTGCACTGCTGCTGCCCGGCTGCGCGGCGCCGCAGGCCATGATGGTGGCCGAGCAGGTCCGCGCGGACCTGCATGCCTCGCGCATTCCGGTTGGTGAGGGCCATCTTTGCCGGTGGGCGCAGGCCATGACCGATTACGGCCACGGCAGCCAGGCCGGCGCCGTGCTGGCCCGCCTTGACTTTGGCCTGATGCGCGCCGAAAGCGCCGGCAACGACCAGGTCGTGATCGCGGGCGCCACCGACATGCAGTCGCCGTCGGAAGCAGGCGAACGCGCCTGGAAGGACGCCATCCAGACGGCGTTGGAGAACCGGCAGTTCGAACTGTCCACCGAACCCTTGCTGGCGCTGGATGGGCGCACCGTACGCACCGAAGCCATGCTGATGCTGCGCACCGCGCCCGACCAGGAACCGATCCCCGCTACGCTCTTCATCCCGCCGGCCGTGCGGTTGGACCTGGTGGCGGAATGCGATCTGGAATCCGTGCGGCTTGGCCTGGAATGGCTGGCCAGCCATTCGGGCGAACTTGCCGTGCGCGTGGCGCTGCCCTCTTTGCGCGGCCAGAAGTTCCTGCGCCAGCTTGCACTGCTGCTGACCGAAAACCGTCCGCTGGCGCGCCGTCTGTACGTGGAAATCGACGCGCACGGGCTGGTGGAATGCCACGAGCAGATCACCGCCTTTGCGCGCGTCGCAGCGGAATTTGGCGCACACATCGGCGTGCGACGCCTGGCGCAGCAATTTGGCGCGGTGGCGCAACTGCACACGCTGCCGTTGTCCTACGTGAAATTGGGCGGGGGGTTCGTGGGCGGAATGTCGCAAAGCCCGGGTAGCCAGCAGTTGACGGCGTCGGTGCTGGAAACGGCCCGTTCGCTAGGTATTGCGGTCTATGCGGAAGACGTGCCGGACGCCGAGACGCAGCGCATTCTGCACGGCCTGGGCATCGAGATCATGCGCGGCCAGGGCGTGAAGACGGCGAGCGGCGTGTAAGTCGAACGGATACCGCGGCGGCCTGCGATTGGGGCGACGAGACACGCCCTACCGCCGGGAATGGACCATGCAAAACGGCCCGCGCAGGCATTGCCGCGCGGGCCGCGTCGTCAGCGTAACGCCTTGCCGGCTTAACGCGCGGCCTGACCCTTGGACTGTTCGTAAAGCGGCATCACTTTCTGCGAAGCCGATTGCAGATCGCTGATGCGCGAGGCGGCCGACGGGTGGGTCGACAGGATCTCGGGCGGTGCACTGCCCTGGCTGGCCGCACCCATCTTCTGCCACAGCGTCACGGCGGCGCGCGGGTCATAGCCCGCCCGGGCCGCCAGTTCCACACCCATCCGATCCGCTTCGGTCTCGTGCGTACGGCTGTTGGGCAAGGTGAACATCACGCTGGTCAACTCTCCGCCCAGGTCGGACGCCGCCTTGGATCCCGTGGCAATGGACAGCACCTGCAAGCCCAGATTGGTCGCCATCTGCTGGGACACGCGCTCGCGCGCATGTTCTCGCAGGGCGTGGGCGATTTCGTGGCCCAACACCGCGGCCAGCTCATCGTCGGTCGGCTTGATCTGCGAAATCAGGCCGGTGTAGACGGCGATCTTGCCGCCGGGCATGCACCAGGCGTTGACCTCGTCGCTGGACAGCACGTGGACTTCCCATTTCCAGTTGGCCGCATCGGGACGGAACACGCCGGCCTGCGCGATCAGGCGCTGCGAGATCTCGCGCACGCGCGCCACTTGCTTGGCGTCGCGATCCAGCAGGCCCTTGGACTTGGCCTCCTGCAGGATGTCGGCGTACTGCTGGTTTGCTTCCTGTTCCAGCGCCTGCGCCGGCACCATCGTGGACATGTATTGCTTGCGGTCAACGCCCACGGCGCCTGACTGCGTGGTGTTCATGCTGGTGCAGCCGGCCAGCACGGCCAGCGACAGCACGGCCCCGGCATTGCGCAGAAAATGACGCTTCTGTTTCATGTCGGCCTCCAAGCCAATTCAACTACGGGAAAACGTATCAGACGGGCGCCGAGCCGCACTGACCGCGATGGCGCAGCGCGTGGTCGATCAGCACAAGCGCCAGCATGGCTTCGGCGATGGGCGTGGCGCGGATGCCCACGCACGGGTCGTGGCGGCCCAGCGTCTGCACCATCACCGGCTCGTTGGCGCGGTTGACCGAGCGGCGCTCGACGCGGATGCTCGACGTGGGTTTGATCGCGAGCGACACGGTGATGGGCTGGCCGGTCGAAATGCCGCCCAGCACGCCGCCGGCGTGGTTGCTCAGGAAGCCCTCGGGCGTGATCTCGTCGCCATGTTCCGAGCCGCGCTGCGTGATGCAGTCGAAGCCGGCGCCAATGGAAACGCCCTTGACCGCGTTCAGGCCCATCATGACGTGGGCAATGTCGGCGTCCAGGCGGTCGTAAATGGGTTCGCCCCAGCCTGCCGGCAGGTTCTCTGCCACGACTTCGATGCGCGCGCCGATGGAATCGCCGTCCCGGCGCAACTGGTCCATATAGGCTTCCAGTTCGGGGACGACGTCGGCGTTGGGGGCATAGAAGGGATTGTTGGGCACTTCGTCCCACGAAACGAACGGGATGGCGACAGGCCCCAGCTGGCTCATGTAGCCGCGCACCTTGACGCCGTATTGCTCGGCCAGCCACTTCTTGGCGATGGCGCCGGCCGCCACGGTGGGCGCCGTCAGCCGGGCCGAGGAACGTCCGCCGCCGCGCGGGTCGCGCACGCCAAATTTGCGCCAGTAGGCGAAGTCGGCGTGGCCCGGACGGAAGGTGTCCTCGATGTTGGAGTAGTCCTTGCTGCGCGCGTCGGTATTGCGGATCAGCAGCCCGATGGGCGTGCCGGTAGTGACCCCGTTATAGACGCCGGACAGGATCTCGACCTGGTCGGCTTCCTGGCGCTGCGTCACGTGGCGCGAGGTGCCCGGGCGGCGGCGATCCAGTTCGTACTGGATATCGGATGCGTCCAGGGCCAGTCCCGGAGGACAGCCGTCCACGACGCAACCGATGGCCGGCCCGTGGGATTCGCCGAAATTCGTGACGGTAAAAAGAGTACCTAGGGTATTGCCGGGCATAAGGAGTCAACAGGTCGGGTTTGCAAGCAACCCCGATTATGACACCGCCGCGGCCAAAGCCTGGATTTCGGCGGCGGGCGCCGGCCGCCCCAGCAGAAAGCCCTGCATCACGCGGCATCCCAACGACTTCAGGATTTCGCGCTGCCCTTCGGTTTCGACGCCTTCGGCAACGACCGGCAGGTGCATGGCCTGGCACAAGCCGAACAGGGCGGAGACCACCTCGCGGCTGCCGGCGTCCGATTCCAGGGCGGAAATGAAGCTGCGGTCGATCTTGACCCAGTCGATGGGCAGATGGCGCAGATGGTTCAGGCTGGAATAGCCGCAACCAAAGTCATCCAGCGCCACCCCGATGCCCATGTCGCGCAGCGTATTCAGGATCTTCACGTGCCGCTCGTAGTGCAGGATGAAGATGGACTCGGTGATCTCCAGCACCAGCTTGCGCGGCGACAGCCGGGCGGCCGCCAGCACGTCCGATACAAGCTGGACCAACCCGTCTTCGTTCATCTGCTTGACCGACAGGTTCACGTGGACGCGCCACGCCGACGGCCAGAGCGCCGCCTGCGTGCAGGCGCGCTCCAGGATCCAGGCGCCCAGCGGCACGATCAGTCCGCTGCGCTCGGCCAATTCGATTGTCACGGCGGGCGACACGCTGCCCAGCACGGGGTGATGCCAGCGCAGCAGCGCCTCGCACCCCTGCACCACGCCGGTCGCGCTGTCGCAGACCGGCTGGTAATAGAGTTCAAACTGCTCCATGGCCGGTGTCGTCAGCGCCAGCCTCAGGTCATTTTCCAGGCCTTGCTGATCCCGTTGCCGCGCCAGCAGCCGGAAGTCGAAGAGATTCCAGCCCTCGCCGCCCCGATCCTTGAGGGGCACCATCGCCACCTGCACGCAGCGTTGCAACTCCTCGACACTGCGGCCGTGGGCGGGATACAGCGCCGCGCCAATCCGGAAGACGGCAATCAGGGGACGGGCGCCCAGTTCATAGGGCGCGCTCAGGTCGGCCAGCAGCTTGGCGGACACCTGAGCAGCCCCCTCCTCGTCCACGCCGGGGACACAGACGGTGAACGAATCGGCCCCGGAGCGCGCGGCCATCCCACCGAGCGCGCGTGCGACCAGGCTGATGCGATCGGCCACCTGCACCAGCAATGCCTGATCTTCGCCGGCGCGCAGCATGGCGCTGATCTGCGCGTAGTGTTCGAAACTGACGAGAAAAAAGGCGCCGCGGCGCGTCGTACCCTGGGGTTGGCCCAGCCAGGTACGCACGCGACGATGCAACTCCTGTTGGCTGAGGAGGCCGGTCAGTTCATCCCGCGTCAGGCGGCGGCGCAGCGCGCGGTCCCGGCGGAAGAACAGCAGACTGATCGCTGCAAGTGCGCCCGCGAGCGTCAGGCACAGTGCGAGCAGGTAACTCTCACGCACGGAGCCCCCCTATCCAAACGCCCCCGGCGTTGCGGCCCGATCACGGGCCCGGGGGCTGTAACATATTTTAAATTATGCATTGTTTTCGCAAAAAAACGCCACATTTCGGAGGCAACGCGCCTCCTTCTCCTGACTTTCTTCGGATCCTATGTTGCTCGCAGCGGTCATGGCGGGGTCCCGGATTGGCGATCTCTGGCCGGTCCTTTCGCCACGCCTCGACCCATCTACGACACCGCAACCCCAAAAAATTAATACGCAGTGTCTCAATAGTTCTCAAACGGCCCATTCTCACGAGCGAAATAATTGCACACCTTGTCGGATACGACCGAGCATTTCGTAATATTCTGTGCGTTCTGTGACACGTCCCAGTATCGTGACGCCGTTGCTAGCTGTCGTTTCGTAACGTGTGTCACGTTTGATATCCAGGTTTTCATCCGCGTACGCCCAGGAAGGGATTCGCCACTACATGCCCACACTACGCCGGCTGCTCTTATGCTCCGCCCTTCTGGTCGGCTTTATCCTATTGGGCGCTCAGGCCCTCGGGATGCTGGCGGCGCACCGCTATCTGAATACGCAACTCGCCCAGCAAAGCGAATCGGGCGCCAACGCGCTCGCCTGGGCCTTGTCGCACAGTTCCGGCAGCCACAGCGAGCAGGTCGCGCTTGCCGATGAACTGTTCGGACAGGGGCTGTATTCGCTGGTCAATATCACGAACGAAGGGAACGCGCTGCGTGTGGAGCGCCGGTCGGGACCAGGCGCCGCAGGCCGGGAGCGCGATTGGCGCGCCGGATGGCTGAACATGGAAGCACCGGCCATTTCCCGGCCGTTCGTCATCCCTGGCGGACAAGGCAAAGGCACCCTCACCGTGCAGGCCGATGCCCGTCTGGCTCGCGACACGCTGTGGCAAGGCGGCATCCGCGTTCTGGGTCTGGTGCTTGCCGCGGCCGCATTCTGGGCACTGTTCGCCACCAATCTCGTGCGCTGGATCGAAGCCCGCACGTCGCGCGACATCTGCGAACGCGTGCGTGCGCTGGCGCCCGGCGCCGATGCGCCACTGAGCGGTTCGTGCGAAGTGCCCGGTGTGGACCAGGCGCTGGTCGATGCGCAGCGCCGTGTCGCCGCCACGGTCGAGGAGCAGAATGCGCGCATCGAATCGCTGCAAAGCGAAATCTACCGGGACCCCATCTCGCGCCTGTCGAACCGCAAGCATTTTGTCGACCAGTTCCGGCTTGCGCTGGCAGATAAATCCGACGAGGCCGGCGGCCATCTGCTGATGTTCCGCCAACGCGACCTCGCACAGATCAACCGGCACCTGTCGCGCGCCTTCACTGACCAGTGGCTGCGCTCATCGTCGGACCGCCTGCGCAAGCTGGTGCAGGAATTCGGCGGTCCGGGCACGCTGATCGCCCGGATCAGCGGATCGGATTTTGCCCTGCTGCTGCCGCGCACCTCGGCGCCGCAGGCCAGCGTGCTGGCCGAACGCGTGCGGCGCGAGCTGCGGTCGCTGCGCGTGCCGATGGACAAATACGGATGGTGCCGGTGGGCGCTGGCCATGGCAGCCTTCGCGCCGGGCGACAACATGAGCGACATCCTCGCGCGTCTGGATCATGCGCTGATGTGCGCCGAAAGCGCCGACGACGACCAGATCACGCCGGCAAGCCAGGCCGCCGACAGCACCCGCATCGGTGAATACAGTTGGCACGACGCGCTGGTTACCGCGCTGGAGCAGCACCGGTTCTCACTGACGGCACAGCCGTTGCATGACCTGTCGGGCGCCCTGCTGCACCACGAGGCCTGCCTGACGCTGCACGATGCCTCCGGCACCGATCCCGTGCCGGCTTCGATCTTCATGCCGCCAGCCGTGCGCCTGGGCCTGTCCGCCGAATGCGATATCCAGGCGATCCGTCTGGGTCTCGATTGGCTGTTCACTCATGACGGCGCACTTACGGTGCCGGTATCGCTTGCCACCCTTGCCCAAGGATCCTTCTTCGCGCGTCTTGAACGCATGCTCGACGACCGGCCCACGCTGTCGGCGCGGCTGATCCTGGAAGTCGACGCCGCGGGACTCGTCGAACAAGGCGCCGATGTGCGCCAGCTCTGCGACATCGTCATGGGCGCAGGCGGACGGGTCGGGGTAGCGCGGCTGTCACAGCAATTCGGCGCCATGGAGCACCTGCATGAATTTCCCGTCTCGTACGTGACGCTGAGCGGCAGTTTCATCAGCGGTCTCCTGCAAAGTCCCGGCAGCCAGCACCTGGCCGCCACCGTGGTCGCGACCGCGATGACGCTCGGCATGGCGGTCTATGCGGCTGACGTGCCGGACACGGCGACGCAGCTCGTGCTGGAAGGAATCGGCGTCCGCGCGATAAGCGGAGCTGTCGTAAACTCCGCCCACGCGCAAGACCTCGCGCATGATCACCAATGGGTTCCTAGTTGACGGAAGGATTGTTTCTTCGCACCCGCTGGCGTTTTCGCCACCTTCGCGCAAGCCAGCCCGGCTTCTTCCGGACAACCATCTGGTCGGGAGTTGGTCTGCTGCTGTGCGCCTGCTTCTGGCCGGCCTACGCGCTCGCTTATGGGTTGAATGCGGACGGGGGACATGCCGGCTACGAGAACCTGCACTCAGGCTTGACCGCCGGCGTCGCCATCGCCTGCGCGATAGTGTGCGGCGTGGCCTGGGCGCACACGCGCAACGCGCTGTATGCAGCAGGCATGGCCTTCGCGCTGGTCGAAGGGTTGTTCCGTTCGCTGCCCGATCTGATGCCGCCGGGCGCGCTGCAAGCTGCCTCTTATGCCGCCCTGCTCGCCCTGACCGCGCCCCTGCTGCAGGGATCGCGCATTGCAACCGGACTGGGCGTTGCGTGCCGGTGGATCAGCATTGCGCTGTCCGGCGTGGCGGCGCTGGCGCTGATCTTCGTGTATGAAACGGAATCGGGAGTGCTTCCTGCGGCCATTGCCGGCGTGTGCGCTGCGCTGAGCGTGCCGTTGGCGCTGTGGTTCCTGGCCAGCGCGGTGCGGCAGCGGTCTGGCCGCCCGGCCAGCCTTGCGCTGATGCTCGCGTTTGGCGCATCAGCCTGGATCCTCGGACACGACGCGTGGCACGCAAGCGGGGCAGACGCCACGGATGCAAGCTTCGAAATGCTGCGGCTGATGCTGGTGTCGGGCACGCTGGTCTGGCTGGCGCTGGATGCCTCCAACAGTGCCGCGCCCGCGCGCAATAATGGCGCCGGCTCGGACGCCGAACACCTGGCGCAAGGCGAACTGCGGCTGGCCGAACTGGCCGGTGCGCTAGACACGCAACGGCAGATGAACGCGCTGATCTCGCACGAGCTGCGCGCGCCCTTGGCCACCATCAGCGCCGCGGCGCAATCGCTGGACATGATTCTGTCGGACAGTGGCGAAACCGTGGACACGCGGCTCGCGCGTATTCATCGGTCGGTTGCGCGGATGACCGAGCTGATGGATCAGTTGCTGAATCAGGATCGCCTCGAGGAACATGCCTGGAGCCCGCGCGGCGAACAGACAGACATGGCCGACCTGGTGCGCGACGTGGTGAATGCCATGCGCCCGGATACTGCGCATGCCCTGGTGCTCGAAGCGCAAGCGCCGCAGCCGGTATTCTGTGATCGCCCGCTCACCAGCGTCGTCGTGCGCAACCTGATCCACAACGCCATCAAGTATTCGCCGGCCAACGAACCGGTGCGAATCGAGACGGGTCATACACGGGTCGGCGACACGGCCATGACCTGGGCAGCCGTCGTGGACCGCGGCCCGGGGATTGGAGAAGAGGAACAAGCCCGGATCTTCGAGCCGCGCTTTCGGCGGTCCGCGCATCGCGAAACCCAGGGCATGGGGATCGGGCTGTATCTGGCCCGGCGCATCTGCCAGAGCCAGGGCGGTTCGCTGACGATGCAAAGCAAGGTGGGCGTGGGCACGCGTTTTGTCATCACCCTGCCCGCCAACGGGCAGTCGGCTTAAGCGCTGCACGGGCCTTGGCGTCAGCCGCAGCCGCGGCCGGGTCAGGCCGCGAACACGTAGCCCTGACCGCGCACCGACAACACCGGCAGTTTGAGTCCGGCGCTCTGCGCCTTGGCGCGCAGACGGCTCACCAGCACGTCGATACGCCGCAACTCAAACCCGCCCGGGCTGTCGGGCAGGAAGAGTTCAGCCAGCGCCTGCCGGCTGACGGCACTGCCCGCGGCGTCCATCAGGGCTACCAGGAACGTCCGTTCCTGCGCGCTCAGGTGCAGCGAGGCGCCGTCGGGCGCCACCAGGATCCAGCCGCCGTCCTGCAGCGACCAGTTCGTATCCGCCGACGCGCGCGTCTCTGCGTCAGCCGGGCGTGGCGCCTTGGCCAACCGCATGCGGCGCGCCAGGCTGCGAATGACGGAGCTGAGTTCCAGCAAATCCACCGGCTTGGTCATGTAGACGTCGGCGCCGCCCTCCAGGCCGCGGACGCGGTCTTCCAGGGCGCTGCGGCCCGTCAGCATGACGATGCCCACCGGGCTCAAGGCACGCAGGCGCGTCGCAACGGAAAAGCCGTCTTCGCCTGGAAGATGGGCGTCGAGAATGACGATGTCGCACGGCTGCTCTTGCAGGCGGCGGTAGAACGCCACTGCATTGTCACAAGCGAACGCCACGCGAAAACCGTAGCCGCCCAAGCCCAACGCCAGTTCCTCGCGGAAATCGGCGTCGTCCTCGAGCAGTCCTATACATAGCAAACCATCTGCACCAGGCATATTCAGAGTGCTTTACATTGAAATTGTCGACAAATAACCCTGGAGCGCCCACGCGATCAAAAATGCCCCGGAGCCGGCAATCTTACGACTTTTACAATGGAAACGAATGATTGCAGCGAAAAAAATGGCGATATTTCACATTTTTACCGGGATTTTTTTGTTAATCCCGGGAATGTCGCAGGATTAATGCCGTGGACGTTATCGCAAAATTATCTTCATGACGAGCAACTCACTTCGATTCCACCAGCCCAATCCGGGGGCAGGCCGGCATAGCGTTCAAAACCCTCCTGGGCGACGAAGGGGCTTCGCAGCAGTTTCATGAGCGTTTCAATTTCGCTGGCGTCGCCGGCCTTGGCCGCGCGAATCGCCTGTTCTGCCAGGTGATTGCGCAGCACGTACAACGGATTCACGCCGTTCATGGCGGCCGCCGTATCCGCCGCAGGCCGCCCGTCCTGCGCATGCCGGGCCAGCAGCTTGTCGAGCCAGGCGCCGGCGGCGGGACGGTCGATAAACAAATCCTCAAAGGCGCTGCGCTGTCCCTGCGTGGCGTCGGCCAGCCGGCGCCAGGACAACGTGAAGTCCGCCTGATTGGCGTCCATCAGTTTAAGCAGATCGTCCAGCAACGCCTCATCGTCAGGACGCCACGCCGCCAAACCCATCTTGGCGGCCATCTTGTCATGGAACGCGCGCGTGAAAATGGCTTCGTATTCATCCAGCACGGCGCGCAATGCGTCGGCGTCCTGCACCAGCAGGTGCAGACTGCCGCCTAGCCGATACAGGTTCCAAAGTCCCACTGACGGCTGCCGATTCCAGGAGTACCGACCTTCGGCATCCGAATGGTTGCAGATATGACCCAGCCGGAATCCGTCCATGAAACCATAAGGGCCGTAATCCAGCGTCAGCCCCAAGATCGACATATTGTCGGTATTCATCACGCCGTGGCAAAACCCGACAGCCTGCCAGTCCGCCATCAGCAACGCCGTGCGCCGCGTGACTTCACGCAGCAGATTCACATACGGGGCCGTCTCGGACGCCGAATCGCCAGTCGGCACGTCGCGGCACTCGGGGTAATAGCGGTCGATCACATAATCGGCCAGCGTTTTCAGCATGTCGGGCTGACGCCGTGACGACCAATGTTCAAACGAGCCGAACCTGACGAAACTGGGCGACATCCGCGTCACGATCGCGGCGGTCTCGACGGTCTCGCGCATGACCGGATCATCGGAAACGACCAGCGCCAGGGCGCGCGTGGTGGGCACGCCCAACCCGAACATCGCCTCGCTGGCCAGGTACTCCCGCACGGAAGACCGCAGCACGGCCCGCCCGTCGCCCATCCGCGAGTACGGCGTCATGCCCGAGCCCTTGAGCTGCAGTTCCCAGGCGCCCTCGGGCCCTTGAACCTCGCCCAGCAGATGCGCCCGACCGTCGCCAAGCTGCCCTGCCCACACGCCAAACTGGTGGCCGCTATAGACGGCGGCCAGCGTATCGCCGCCCGGCAATGGCTGCCCGCCGGAAAACACCCGCAGGAATTCGGGGGTGGTCAGGACCGACGGGTCCAGGCCGATCAGGGCGGCCGCCTGTTCGTTGGCGTGCAGCAGACGAGGATTGTTCAGCCCGCGCGGCGCCAGCCGGGTGTAGAAAGCCTCGGGCAGGGCCGCAAAGGAGTTGACGGCTTGCAGTTCGGACAGGGACTGGGCATTCATGCGCGTTGACTCCGGGCAGCGCGCTTGGCGGGCCGCACATAAAAGATGGCGCTGAGGAAAAAGGTGGTGGACAAGATGATCTCGCCCCACGCCATCAAGACGGACAGCGGCGCCGGATCCGACATGGCGCGCACCACGCCTTCCATCAGATACAGCAGCGACAGCATGGCCGCCCACTGGTAGGTGTAGAGATTGCCTCGCACGATGCCCCGCAGGGGGAACGCCAGCGGCAAGGCTTTCAGCAGCATCCAGGAACCGCCCGGCCGCACCGGCGCCACCACTGTTTCCCAGGCGACGCACAGCACGATCAGGGCAAACAATGAAACCGAGGCGACGAGGCGCAAGCGGGGGTTGAGTTCGGGATTCATGCTGCTATTATCGCCTGATGAATCGCCCCGCCGAGCCCGCCGCCGCTACGCCGGCGGTCAAAGAACGACCAACCTCGCGCATTTCCCGGGTCGCGAGGACCGGACGCGTATTTCGTTTCGTCCTCCAACGCGCCAACGAAGAAAAGCTGCTGCAGGTTGCCTCCAGCCTCACCTTCACCACCGTTCTGGCAATCGTCCCCATGCTCGCGGTGGTGCTGTCGCTGTTCACGGCCTTTCCCGTGTTCCAGGAATTCCGGGTCGCCCTCGAGGACTTCCTCACCACCAGCCTGATGCCGCCGTCCGTGTCGGACAACATCATGGACTACCTGAACCAGTTCGCGCACCAGGCGTCGCGCCTGACCGCCATTGGCGGCGCGTTCCTGCTGGTCACATCGCTGCTGCTGATCATGACGATCGACCAGGCCTTCAACGACATCTGGCGCGTCTCGCGCCAGCGTCCCCTGCCGCAGCGGGCACTGGTGTATTGGGCCATCATCACGCTCGGACCCGTCCTGGCTGGCGCCAGCTTGTGGGCGACCTCGTTCGTGGCCCGCGAATCGCTGGGTCTCATCAAGGACGTCCCTGAAGTCATCAGTGTCGTCGTCTCGTTCATCCCGCTGGTGCTGACCGGCCTGGGCTTTGCCGCGCTTTTTGTCGTCGTGCCCAACCGCGACGTGCTGTGGCGCGACGCGCTGATCGGGGGCTGTGTCACGGCCATCGTGCTGGAAATCATGAAGTCCGCGTTCGCCTTCTACCTGACCCGGTTTCCCACCTACACGGTCATCTACGGCGCCTTCGCCACGCTGCCAATCTTCCTGCTGTGGATCTACCTGTCCTGGCTGGCCGTGCTGCTGGGCGCAACGCTTGCTTCCAGCGCGCCGCTGATCCGGCTGGGACGCTGGCACATCAACCGCTACCCGGGCGCCTCGTTCGTCGACGCGCTGGATGCGCTGCGCGCACTGCGCCGCGCGCAGCTCTCGACGCCCGGCGGCGTGGCCGCCAACACGTTGGCCTCGGAGCTGCGGCTGCATCAGGATGAACTCAATGAAGTCCTGGAAACGCTGAGCAAGATGGGATTGGCCACCCGCAGTCCCGAAGACAACTGGATGCTGACGTGCGACGCGCGCGAGACCTCGCTGGCGCCCGTCGTGGATCGCTTCCTGCTGGACCGAAGCCAAGCCCGCGTCCGCAATGACCCCGACATCCTGCGCATCGCATCGTCCGTAAATTCGCCGCAAACCACGCCAACGCTGGAAGAACTCTGCGGAGAAGCGCAAAATACCGGAAATGGAGTCGCCCCAGTGCTGCAACTGGAAGCGAACAAGAAATAGCAAAGCATAGGGCGCAGTCCGCCCCAGGAGATACCGATGTTGAAGGTCAGTGAGATTTTGCGCGTCAAGGGCGATACGCTCTATACGGCGTCGCCCGACATGCCCGTGGCGCAGGCCGTGCAAACCATGAGCGAACAAGACATAGGCTCGCTGGTCATCATGGAATTCGGCACCCTGACCGGCATGCTCACGTTCCGCGAAATCATCCGCCACATGCACGCGCACGGCGGCGCAGGCGATACGACCATCCGTTCCATCATGGACGACGCGCCGGTCAGCGTTTCGCCCAACACCAGCGCCGACGAAGTCCAGCGCCTGATGCTAGAAAAGCACGCCCGCTACATCCCCGTCATGGACGGCCCCACCCTGATGGGCGTCATTTCGTTCTACGACATGGCGCAGGCCATCGTCGCGGCGCAGCAGTTCGAAAACAACATGCTGAAGGCCTACATTCGCGATTGGCCTGCCGAAAGCGCGGAGCCCGCCCAGTCCTGAGCCCGCCGGCGCCCTTGCGGCGCCGGCTGCGGATTCACATCCCGGCGGACGCGGCCTCGCGCGTCGCGTCGCGCGCACCCGGCGCATGCCGCTGGCTGCGCCACGCGTCGTAGATCAGTTCCGGATTGTTCGCCGCCAAAAGGGCCGGATCCGACAACATCCGGCGCCACCGGCGCGCCCCTGACTGGCCGTTCACCAGCCCCAGCATCGGACGCGTCATCACCCGCAACGGCACGCCCTTGGCAACCTGACGCGCGGCGTACTCCGTCATCGCGTCCACGACCTGCGCATCGCTGGGCAGCCGCACCGACGGCCACAACTGCATTGACACTTCAGACAGCACGCGCGGCGTATGCCACGCGGCGCGACCCAGCATCACCCCATCAAAGGCTCCGGCCGCCTGCACGGACTGCCCGGCATCGGCCAGACCGCCATTGAGCACGAACGTGCAATCCGGAAAATCGCGCTTCAATTGCGCAACCACGTCGTAGCGCAGCGGGGGGATCTCGCGGTTGTCCTTGGGCGAGAGGCCCTTGAGCACGGCATTGCGCGCGTGCGCGATGAACACGCGGCAACCGGTGTCATAGACCTTGCCCACGAAATCGCGCACGAACTCATAGGATTCGTCGTAGTCCAGTCCCAGGCGGTGCTTGACCGTGACAGGAATGTCCACGGCGTCCTGCATGGCCTTCATGCAGTCGGCCACCAGGGCCGGCTCGGCCATCAGGCAGGCGCCAAATGCGCCCTTCTGGACCCGTTCGGACGGGCAGCCGCAATTCAGGTTGATTTCGTCATAGCCCCATTGCTTGCCAAGCTTGGCGGCGTGCGCCAATGCGTCGGGCTCGCTGCCGCCCAATTGCAAGGCGACGGGATGCTCGGCCTCGTCAAAGTCCAGGTGGCGGGCCACGTTGCCGTGCAACAGCGCACCGGTGGTGATCATTTCGGTATACAAGCGGGCGCGCGGCGCCAGCAGACGGTGAAAGTACCGGCAGTGGCGGTCAGTGACGTCGATCATCGGGGCGACGCAAAGCCGCCAGTCGGGGGAGTCCAAGAATCACTCTACAAAACAAGGGGATGCGGTATTTTACGGTGCTTGGCGACATTGTGCCCGCCGGGATCGGCGCCCCACGTGGAACCGCTGCCCGAGGCCGCCCGCCATGTGGTCTAAAATTGCGGCGCCGCGACCCTGCACGCCCGTGCGCGCGTCCGTTCAACCCTCATACCGAAGATCCATGGCCGTATTCACCCCCGTATCCGATGACGACGCGCGCGCCCTGCTGGCGCATTTCGATCTGGGCGAGTTTGTCTCGCTTCGAGGCATTACGGCGGGTATCGAGAACACCAACTATTTTCTGTACACGACGCGGGGCGAATATGTCCTGACGCTGTTCGAGGTGCTGACGCAGGCGCAGCTGCCCTTCTACATTGAGCTGATGTATCACCTGGCCGAACGCGGCATCCCGGTGCCGCAGCCGCAGACGCTGCGCGACGGCACCCGCTTGACCACGCTGCACGGCAAGCCGTGCGCCATCGTGTCGCGCCTGCCCGGCGGGTACGAGCCGGCCCCCGGCCCCGCCCACTGCGCGCTCGCCGGCGCCACCCTCGCCCGCGCCCACGTCGCGGCGCAGGACTTTCCGATCCACCAGCCCAACCTGCGCGGGCTGTCGTGGTGGCTCGAAACCGCGCCCAAGGTCCTGCCCTTTCTCAGCCCCGCCCAGGCCGAACTGCTGACGTCCGAACTGGCCGCCCAGCAGGCCGCCATCCAGACGCCCGCATGGCAGGCCTTGCAGTCCGGCCCCGCCCACTGCGACCTGTTCCGGGACAACGTCCTTTTTGCCGGCACCTTCGAAGATCCGCTCATGGGCGGCATCATCGACTTCTATTTCGCGGGCTGCGACACCTGGCTTTTCGACGTGGCCGTCAGCGTCAACGACTGGTGCATCGAGCGCGACACCGGCGAATTCATCCCCGAGCTGGTGCAATCCTGGCTGGCTGCCTACGCGGCGGTGCGCCCCTTCACGGACGCCGAGCGCGAAGTCTGGCCCCAGATGCTGCGAGCGGCAGCCCTGCGTTTCTGGCTGTCCCGGTTGTATGACTTCTTCCTGCCCCGCCCGGCGCAGACGCTCAAGCCGCACGACCCACGCCACTTCGAAAGAGTGTTGCAAGCGCGCCACCGCTCGGAACTGCCCGTCTTGCCGTAACCGCTACGCCCCCCATAATGGGAACAGCATCCCGTATTTGAGAGAACTCCCCTCTAGAGAGCCATGCAAGCAGCATTTCTACCCGCGACGTCCGGCTGGCTTTGGGTCCGCGACGGATTCCGTCTGTTCCGCAAACAACCCCTGGCCATGTTCACCTGGGCCATGGCGATCAGCCTGCTCGTCGTCTTTGCATCGGCAACGCCGCCGGTCGGCCCGATGCTGGTCGTGGCCCTGATGCCCATCATCACCCTGATGACGCTGTCCGCGTGCAAGCACGTCGAGGCCGACCGCGTCATGCTGCCGTCCATGTGGGGCAAGCCGCTCAAGCAGCCCGGCGTGTTCCGCAAGCTGTTCCTGATGGGTCTGCTGTATGCCGGCCTTTGCCTGGTGACAGGCTTGGCCATCTTCCTGCCCTTTTCCGATTCGATGATGGAAGGCATGCGCATCGCCTCGGTCGAAAAGAGCATGGAGCCGATTCTGTCGGCCATGGCCATGCCGCTGATGCTGTTCGCAATTTGCTACGTGGTGATCGCGGCGCTGTTCTGGCACGCGCCCGTGCTGGTGGCCTGGCACGGTCTGCGCCTGACGCAAGCCCTGTTCTTCTCCGGCATCGCGTGCTGGCGCAACAAGCTGCCGTTCATGGTGTATGGCGTTTGCTGGATCATGGTGTTCCTGTTCATCGACCTGTGCGCCGGATTGCTGGTTGCCGTCGGCTTGTCGCCCCAATTTGCCGGCACGCTGCAGATTCCGTTCAACATCGCGGCGGGCGGCGTCCTGTACTGCAGCTTCTATCCGGCCTATACCTCCGTGTTCGGCATCAATAACCCCGGCACGCATCTCGACAACGGCAACGGCGCGCAGGCATAACGTCACCCGCCACGGCGCAAGCGCCCGGCGCAATCCCACCACCCGGCCGTCCCGGCCGATAAACGCCACGTCGATGGCGTAACGCATACCAAAGGTATGCACCGCGGCGCAGGGAGTCAGCAGCACGCCTGCCCGCGGCCCCGGCGGGGCCCGCCCCAGCAACCCACGCATACGCCCACACCACCGCTTTACGGTCAGCAACCGCAAGCGCCCTTCGCGTAGTGGCATGGGGCGTCTCATTGCACACTCTGCAACAACTGAACCGCAATCGGAAACGCCAGCACGATGAACGTGCACGGAAAGATGCAGCCGATCAACGGCAGCAGCATCTTCACCGGCGCCTGCATCGCCAGTTGCTCGGCCCGCGTGTGGCGATCGCTGCGGCATTGCGCCGCTTGCGCACGCAAGACCGGCCCCAGGCTGGCCCCAAGCGCCTCCGCCTGCGCCAGAGCCGCCGCCCAGTTTCGCGCCAGCGCGCTGTTGCTGCGTTCGGCCAATGTCTTGATCGCCACGGTTCTGGACACGCCCGCCCGCATTTCTGCCAGGGCATCCGTGAGCGCGTCGCGCAGCACACCCGGCGGACCGCTTTGTGCCGCCAATTGCAGCGCGCCCTGCACGCTCAAGCCCGCTTCGACGCACAGCGTCATCATGTCGAACACGAAGGGCAGATCCCGTTCGATGGCGCGGCATCGCTGCGCAGCCAGCCCCTTCAACCACAACGCCGGCGCCATGCCGGCGGCCAGCGCACACGCCAGCGCCCAGGGCAGCAGCGCCGCGTCGCCCGGCGGTGCCAGCGCAAGCGCTCCGGCGGCGGCCATGCCGCCGGCAGCCATAGCCGCGCTAGCGCACAACGCCGCGATGTGCGCATACCCGACTTCCCGCGGCAACGCCGCCCGTTCTATTGCCTGATCCAGCCGTAGCCGCCACCGCCACGAGCAGAGCGGACCCGCCAACGGCGCCACCGCAGCGATCCAGGGCCATGCGACGCGCCACCACCACGGCATGGCGCGCGCCGCATTCTGTTCCGCCTTCAACAACGGTCTCAACAGCACCCACGCAAGCCAGGCCGTCCCGGCCGCCGTCGCGGACATGCTCAGGTATAGCCACATCCCGCCCCCACTCAGATATCAATCCGCATGATTCGCCGGATCAGCAGCACGCCGGCCGTCTCCAGCACCGCCACGATGGCCAGCACGCCCCACCCCAACGGCGTGTGCCACAACAGCCCCATGGTCTCCGGCTCCAGCCGGTCGAGCACCGCCAGCAGCAGCAAAGGCAATGCGCCCACGATCCATGCCTGCAGCCGCCCCTGGGACGTCAACGCCAGCAGCTTTGCCTGCAATTGAAGGCGGACACGCAATGTCTGCGCGATGCTTTCCAGGGCTTCCGCCAGATTGCCGCCGGTCTTTGCCGCGATGCGCATTGCCGCCACCACCAGCGAGGTCGAGTCAGCCGGCATCCTGACCTGCAGGTTGTCCAGCGCAACGTCCCACGGCACGCCCAGACGCTGTTCCCGCAGCATCAGACCGAACTCCTGGGCGAGCGGTGCGCTGCTCTGTTCCACGACATGGCGCAAACCGGTCGTCATGGCCACGCCGGCCCGCAACGCGGATGCCAGCATCAACAGCGCCATGGGCAATTGCGCTTCAAAGCGTCGCGCACGCCGTCGCCGCAAACCTTCTACAACCATTCGTGGCAGCCGCGCCGACGGGAGGGCGAACAAAACCGCCACCAGCGCGCTGCCGGTGGCCGTGAACGCGGCGACCGCGGCCGCTACACCGCAGCCTACTGCGCCCACCCACAATTGGCGCGGGTCGATGAACAAAAACACTTCGCTCAAGCGCACGCTCGCATCCTGGGTGTAGACCTCGCGGTAGCGTCGAAGCGCCGGCGCAAACCAGTTCTGCGCACGCCACGCCAGCAAGCCGGCGCACACCATGGCGGCCGCTGCCGCAAGCCAGATCATGGCAAGCTCTGCGCAAAAGCGCCGAAGTCAGACGCCCGGCCCGCCGAGTCCGAAAACCATGCGGTTTCCAGGCTCACGCCCTTGTCCACCCATTCCTGCGCGAATCCAGGTAGCGCGCCGCATCCGCGAAACCCATGGGCTCGATCAAAGCCGAACAGGTCCTGCAACTGAATGCGGCCGCTTTCCATGCCTGCCACTTCAACAATCGCGGTGATGACGCGGCGTCCATCCGACAACCGCGCCTGCTGCACGACCACATCCACACTGGCGGCAATATGTTCGCGGACCGCCGACAGCGGCAGGTCCAGCCCCGCCATCAAAATCATGGATTCCAACCGGGCCAAGGCGTCCCGTGGAGAATTGGCGTGCAGTGTGGTCAGGGAGCCTTCATGGCCCGTATTCATGGCCGTCAACATGTCGAACGCCTCGGCGCCCCGGCACTCGCCCACCACGATGCGATCCGGCCGCATGCGCAACGCATTGCGCACGAGTTCCCGGATGTCGACTCGGCCTCTGCCTTCCTGGTTCGCCGGCCGCGCCTCCAGCGCGACCAGATGCGCATGGTTCAGCCGCAACTCCGCCGCGTCTTCAATCGTGACCACACGCTCGCCGTCAGGAATCTCGTTCGACAGGATGTTCAGCAGCGTCGTCTTGCCGGAACCCGTACCGCCCGAAACGACCAGGTTCTTGCGCATCCTGACGCATAGCGCCAGAAACCGTGCCATCGGGTCGCTTAGCGCGCCCAGCGCAATCAGGTCTGGCATCTGCGGCCGCCGCTGCGGAAACTTCCGGATGGTCAGGCTGGCGCCCTTCATCGCCACGGGGGGAATGATGGCGTGCACCCGTGACCCATCGGGTAGCCGCGCATCCACCATCGGAGAACTTTCATCGATGCGGCGTCCCAATGGGGTCACGATGCGTTCGATCACCCAGCGCACCGATTGCTCGCTGGTGAACGCGGCCGGTTCGCGCCACAGGCGGCCCGCACGCTCGACGTAAATTTCGTCGTAGCGGTTGACCATGATTTCCGTGATATCCGACGCAGCGAGCAACGGTTCCAGCGGCCCGAGCCCTACCGCTTCATCCAGCACCTCACGGCAGAGCGCCGCCTTGTCGGCTTGCGACGGAAGTTCGGCGTCCGTGGCCACGATTTGCATCAAAAGACGCTCGGCCTCGGCGCGGAGAATGCCATCGCTCATCCCGGCCACATCGCGCCGGCGCAGGTCCAACGCGCTCAGCAGGGCCGCATGGAGGCGGCGGCGGTCGTGCAACCGATGAGCAGGGGCCGGCGAAGCCGCCGCCGCCGGGACGCAAACAGCATCGTACGTTGGAGGTTGTCCGGATTGCGTGGCGCCCCGAGGCGCGGCATCCGGAGTGTCGACGCGGTCGGCTGCCTCAGGCGCAAGCCTCGACACGCGTAGCCTGCAAGGCCCGATAAGGATCTCGTCGTGAGGCAGCACCGGCGCGTGCCGCACCACCCTGACGCCGTTGACCATCGTACCCGCCAGCGTACCCAGGTCTTCCAGGACGATGACGTCTGCTTCGCAAACCAGCCGGGCATGTTGCCGGCCGATCCTCCAGGTCGGAATCCGCAACGCGCAATCAGCGCCTCTTCCAATCAGTACCGGCGCGGGCAGCTTGAGCTGCTGCTGCGCGGCGTCCTCAAAGGTCAGTTCAATATTGAGCATCACGGCCCTTTCGCCAATGTCGAACCAGCACCCGCCGAACGCGTGACCCATTGCGAGCCGGCGCCCGCGTAGGGATCCCACCCAGCCGCATCGGAAGGCACCGCCGTTCCCAGTTGGGGAGGATCCGGAAACGTCGACTCAAGCATCTCGCGTCCGCGCCGAACGCGATCCGCCATGGCGGGCTCGCCCTGCGACACGATCTTTGGCGTCACGAAGATCGCCAGTTCGGTCTCGCGGCGCTGATAGCGGGTAGAGGAAAACAACGCGCCCAGGATCGGGATGTTCTGCAGGCCCGGCAAGCCGCTGACGTCGGAGCCCTGCTCGCGCGAGAGAAAGCCGCCGATGACAAGCGTGTTGCCGGAACGCACATTGAACTCGGTGGACGCGCGGCGTGTCCGCAGCGCCGGGCCGCCGGGAAGGCTTAGCGAGGTGTCGACTGAACTGGCCTCCACTTCGATGAGCGACCGGATGACGCCGTTGCGGTCGATCCGAGGCGTGATGTTCAGCGACACGCCATAGGGTTTGAATAGCGTGGTGGGATTGCCTCGCGCATCGGTTGAGGCATAGGGCACTTCCCCGCCTGCAAGAAAGGTCGCGCTCGCGCCGCTTCGGGCAAGAAGCTGCGGTTGTGCGAGCATGACCGCTTCTCCGGTTTGCGCCAGCGCGGCAATACGTGCCGACAGCAAGGCGTTGACGCCGAAGTAACCCGCGGCCGACGAGACGGGCGCCGCCGTCTCGATGATCTGCTCGCCCGGCCGGGTCATGCGGCCACGAGATCCGCCATCCCACGCCAATCCCGCATTGACGCCCCCCTGCGTCAGGCCATCCCAGCGCACGCCGAACTCCTTCAGCCGCGACGTGGGAATTTCGACCACCTGCACGTCCAGCAGCACCATGCGGTCCCACCCGACCTGTCCCGTGAAATCCACGACCTCCGGATACCGGTCCGCCAGCGCCGCGATGCGCGAGCGGTCATCGTCGGACAGATCGTCGCCTTCGATCAAAATGCGGCCGCCCACGCTCGAGCTTCGCGCACCCGGAATGCGGGAGAGCAGGCTATGAACCTCTTCGCGCAAGCGCGGCGTACCGGCGGCCACCACGCGCAGCTCATAGGCCGCGATGCGATCGCGGCCTGCCCAGACATGCACGGAAGACACGCCTTCTGCCCGTGCGAACACCACGATCTCGCGCCCTTCGGCAGCCAGGGCGCTGACCACCTGGCTATTGCCGATGGCCACCCGCCTCACGCCAGGGTGCGGCAACACGCGGGTCTCGCCGACCTGCAGTTCCAGTGTCTGGGTGTCAGACCATGCGGGGTGGCAAACCAGGCACAGCACGAAGACCAGGAAAGCTCTTATTGGCGTCATGGCCCCTCCGAGTCGACGCTTGCCCACGCGTCCAGGCGATCGCCATAAAGAATGGCAACGCCCGGCGCCGGCTTGGGTTCAGCGTCCAGTCCGATGAGCGAAGCCAGATCGCTTTGCGCGGCGGGGTTGACGGATACTGCGTCATCGCGATGACGCAGCATTGCAGTCAACACCCCAGCCTGCCGCGCGGCGATGAACCGCATGGCTTCATCGGGCGTCGCCGCCAAGGTGATGTTGCCCGCGCCGTCCTCGCCCCCGCCGGTCAGGACGCGCATGCTCTGCAGCACCGGCACGGTGAGCTCGCGTTGGCGGTGATTGAAGGTCACATAGATGTCGATCGCGTCGCCGCCCTTCAGCATGTCCGCCAGCCCGCCCAGATCTGTGGCGGCAACCGTGAGGGCGCGCTGCCCCGCCTGGAGCCGCGCGGCCAGCGAGGGCTGCGGCGCTTCGAAGGTCATGAAACTTCTGAGCAGGGGTTCGCCATGCGCGACATCAGCAAGAAGCGTGGCGCCGATCACGCTGCCGACCTCAAGGGGATCCACACTGGCCCCCGGCGCCCAAGGCTGCGGAATCTGGCGCACAGCAAGGTGCACCTCTTCGAGTAGCGTGCCGGCCGGCAGGTCATAAGCAGCCACCAGGCGACTGACCGACGGCGTGTGCGCCTCGGCCTCCAGCGCCTGGACGCGCTGCTGGACGTGTTCCCGCACGGCCCAGGCGGCGACCAGCCCTGCCATCACGGCCAATCCGTATACGCCGGTACGGCGCAGCCGCGCGGCGCCGCGAATGATCCAGGGATTCATGGCGCCCACCCCAGTGCACGCAGCCCGCTGCCGCCGTCCAAAGGCACCAACCACAGCTTCATCCGCTCGCGTTCACGCGCCCACCATTGATCGGCGCCATCGCCCTGCTGAACCCATCCCGCCCGCCGCATTCCGGCATCGAGGAGTTCGGCCAGTTTTTGCGGTGGCACCGCGTACTGCCAGATGCGGTCGGAAACCTTGACGCCGGACTCCATCACGGCGACATCCGATTTGACGCGCGCGCCCTTCGGCAGCCACCCGGGCAACTGCGCGGTGGGAGCCGCACGAACACTGATCGCCGAAAGGCTGCCGACAGTACGGTCCATTCCAGCACTTTCCAATTGCGCCACCCAGCGGTCACTGCCGATGCGGCCGGACAAGATGAGTTGTCCTGGCAGCACGTGCAGATCTGCCAATGCAGGCTGCTGGGCAGCCAGCGTTTTGGCTACGGCCGACGGGCTTTGGGGCACATCGAACACCCATACCTGCGCCGGCATCCCGTGCAGCCACATCCGGTCCGCCAGGCGCTCGCGCACAGCCCCCGCGGGCAATCGCAGGCCCTCAAGACTGAGGACGCCCGCCGACGCACTGGCGCGCTGAGGCAGCAACAACCCACCGCACAGGCCAACGCCGACAGCGAGCAAACCAACGCGGCGCCACCTGTCCCACCGCTTGGGAAACGTTTGTGCCCGATTCATCTTCCGTCCTCCGCACGCTTGCCAAGCCGATCATTCGGCACCACGTCATGCCAAGCCGAAAGCCAATCCAGCGACAACGCAGGCCGCCTCCATGGGACCTCGACCTTGCTGACCTGACGCTGCATGCGCTCGGCCTCGGCCAGCGACGTGCGGCCGGCCTGCACCCAACCTGCCGACGACGCGCCTACGCGTCGCTGCGCGTCGGCGTCGCCATGCGCATAGCCCGCTCCACTTGCGACACTGATGTGACGCGAGATCGGCAATCCAAACATGGCGTTCCCCGGAAGCGGCAGCGAACGGGTCTGCACGGACAACAACTGCATTGCCCCGCCGAACCACTCGTTCTGCAACGCCGCGGCGCCGGCCGCGGCGGTCCCCGGCCAATTCTGGGCCGCGTCGGTCAGGACCATTCCTGACGGCGCACGCAGCGTTGTCTCCGGCTGCCCCAACGCCACCGCCATGACAGCCTGCCGGCTGACTTGCGTGTTGCGCTGCGCTGAAAACTGCATGGCGCCGATATCGGAGACCGCCCAGAGCAGCACTGCCAAAAGCGGCAACATCAGCAACGCCTCGACTACCGCTTGCCCGCGTTCGGTTGACCCGCGCCTCTTCATCGAAGCCTCCCGGCCTGCACGGCTTCCAGCTGCGTAAGCGCGGACAGGCGAGCCTGCCAATAGGGCCGAAAGAGCGTGGCCAGTTCCGACCTGCCGTCGGCGCGCCGTTCCGGCCGCGCAAAGTGCGTCTCGGCCGCCGTGCTGACCGTGACGGCGCCGGTCCGCCCCAATGCGGTGTAGCGAAACTGACCACTTGGCGCGGTGACGGCGCTGTCGGCGTCCGTGGTTTGAACGACGGAGGAATCCAGGCTGACCGCAATGGCAAACCGTAAGGGCTCAGCAAGACGCTTCGACGCGACTTCCCGATACGCCGGCAATCCGCGCCCCGGCCAGCGCCGGGCCGACGCCATGGCGTAGGAGTTCGCCATCGGATTGGTGGCCCCGTCAAAGATGTTCCACGAGGTGGCGTGCTCGACCCACCGCCAGAAGTCCTCCTGCGAAAAGTCCGCGGGTGGATCTTCGACAAATTCCACGTCGTCTGGGGCACGGCTTTTTTCGCCCTGCACGGTTCCCCATCCCATCGCGTACTCACGAAAGTAGCAGCCGATCCAGCGGTTCGAGCGCAGCGCGTGGTAGGACTGCGTGTCCAACGCGCCCCAATGGCCGTCCGGCCCCAGCCAGGTCGAACCGCGCCGCCTGAGCTCGTGCCGATGCAAGGGACAACGTGAGCTGACGGCCCAAGGATTGCGACGTGTGTCGTTGCGGCGATCCAGGAACCCATAGCGAGCCACCGCGTCTTCCGTTGCAGGGCGCAAGCCGGCCTTGCGCGTCGCGGCGTGGCGCTCCGTGTAGCCAGGCCACCCGTCGGTCAGCAGTCTCAGATCAATTGGCGATGCAGCAGCGGACGCCCCGCCAGCGTTGATCTCACCGAACGCCGGATAGTTGGCAGCCAGCACCTCACGCATTGCACGCTCCCGTGATGCCGTAAGGTCACCCACAATCTCTCGCGCCGCCATTTCCAGCACCTGATGCACGACGCGATCGTGTTGCGCGAAAGCAGAGGCGAGCCGGCCGTCGGCATTCGAAGGCCCCCGCGCGCCCTGATAGGCCGCCCCGGCGTCGGGTCCGAAAAGCATGGCGATCAGGCTGGCCGGCGGGTTGCCTCGCTGGCGCTGCGATTGCATCGCATCGAGATAGTGCGCGGACGCTCCCAACGTCACCATATGCGCCATGGCAACCTGATGCGCGATCTGGCTGCGATTCACGTAGGCAATGGCATTGAGTGCCCGCGCCTGAACCAGCGCGCCGCTATAGGCGGCCGCGTCGGCCGCATGGGTGAGGCGGCTTCGCGCCTCGATGGTCTGGCCAAAGTTGTACAGGACCACCAGCGACGCCGCACCGACGGCCGCAATGACGATACCCAAGACCAGGGCTTGGCCGCGCTGTTGATCGGCGAACATGATGGGATGCGCCCTCAATTCGCGATCTCGGCATTGCCGGTAAATGACTTGAGCGACCGCGCCTTGGTCTGCGCGGCAGCCTTCTGGGCCGCCTGCTGCGCGGCTTTGGACTGCGTGCTGCCATCTTCGCCAGCCAGCTCGCGGGCCATCGCTGCCGTCTGCGAACGCACCACTTGTCCGAAATACTGATAGACCGCGATTGCCGCGACGGCGACCAGCGCCACCACGACAATGTATTCGGTCATGCCTTGGCCCAACTGGCGTTTTCGATGCCCCCACATGTCTGCTCTCCCGTGCAATGAACGTGGAGGCCAGTGTCGCCAGCCGGCGGCCGGCGGACAATTCGTGGATGCCGAGACGGACAAATTCGCCCCCGCACCTTGACGCGCGCGCCCGTCAAGAAACCTGGAAAAGAAGATGATTCAACCCCGTTTATCGCAAGGGTTTCCCCTATTGCCGGGCCGGATTGCCAGCAGTAGATTTGAGTTGCCGGGCTGTCTGACACCCATCGCGTGCGAAGCCGGGCAGGAGCGCCTCAGACTCATCTTGAGCTGGGGCGCTCTTCCATTTGGGGGGCCTGCTGGCGGGGCTTTGCTATTCGCGGGAGCTATTGCCCTTTCGCGTACGAGCCTTGGACGATCCCTACCATTGCACGCGAAACCCGATCATGCCACCCACGGAATGGTTGTCGCTCATGTTGTTGGTGGCGCCGGCTACGCTCAGGTTGCCATACACACCGTAGCGCCCCTTGTTCCACAGGTAGGTTCCACCGACGCCAAGCTCGGCCCACAGACGCTCATCCCGGCTTCGAAAAGACACGCCGGCCACGTTGACGTTTGTGCCATTCATGAACTCGTTATAGAGATTCGCGATGGCGTACACATGCGTTCGCCCCGCCGCGCCCTTCGCACCAGAATATTCAGGTTCATAATCGAGCGACACGCCTAAACGTCCGGTCAGACTGTCGCCATCGTCAAGCCGCACCTTCGCGCCGAACGGGTCCGTGAAACTGTCGAAGTCCACGCGAGACCGAATCAACTGCGCCTGCGGAGTCAGCGAGAACCCCTTGCCGATGTCATAGCGATAGCCCGTCTCCACCGAGATGGCGACGCCGTTTCCGTTGTTGCCCTTCACCTCATCACGCCCGATCGTGCGCGACGAGATATCGCTGTCGAACCACATGGCCTGCAATTGTCCATCCACGTAGAACCCGCTGGCGCCGTACCACGTCAGGCTGGCGCCCACGCCCGTGCCTGTAGTGTCGATCTTGCCCCGGCCATACGGAGACGCAATATCGGCGGACGCGTTGCCATGGGAAAGATTCACGCCGGCCACCAGCATCGATCCATCCGGCCGGCGGTTCGCCACGACGTCAATGCCGGTTTGCAGCTTCCACAGATCGATATCCCGGCTCGACTTCGTCGCCGACTGTGCCGGGTTCATTGAACTGGTAGAGCCTTGGATGCGAGCCCACCCTCCGTATTTTTCTCCGGCTGCGGGCAGTTGACCGTCAGTTCGCCAGAACCGGTTTCCGATGCGTTGCTGCAACGTCGGCACCGTATTGAGGGAAGCGAGCACCTGGGGATACTGCTCGAAAAGCGGTATGCCAGGCTGATAGCGCGGCCCCTCTTCGGGCATGCCGGGAATTTCCTCCACCGGTGCGCCAGGCCCGGGTTCGGGTTCCGGAATGGGTCCGGGCCCTGGTTCCGGTTCGGGAGCCGTCCCGGGCTCCCTGAACTTGGATACGAGGTACCAGTGACCGTCCGCGGGCGTCTCGCTGCCGCCGTGTTCAAGCGTGTACGCATACGCGCCGGCGATCACGGCTTGCTGACCGTTTTCGGCCCGGTAATCGCCCTGAAGGGTGAAGGCATTTGCGGGCGACGCGCCGCCGACCTCTATAACTCGAATGCCGTTTACCGTCTGCGCCCCGCTGCCACTCAGGTTGGTGACTTTGACAGCGGTATCGCCCGCAACATCGCCCGTCACAACCAGTTTGTCAGCGGGCGACGCGTCATTGCCAAGCACCGTCTCCAGTTGCAGCAACGAACCGCTGCTACCCGTGTAGTTTCCGCTGATGGTCAGCGTGCCCAACGATGCTCCGGGCGATACGGTGCCTGCGTTGACGACACTGCCCACCCGTCCGCGGCCTTCCAACGTACCGCCCGTAAGAATCTGCATCGACGCGCCCGACAGATCGCGATTGACCTGAAGAAGGCCCGCGCCGCCTATTCGCGCGACACCCGTAAAGTCCCTGTGGTCCGCATTCAGGATGGTGCGCCCCGCCATCGCTTCGAGCCGCCCCCCGCCGACCAATCCAGTATTGGACCCCGCAGCATTGTTGGCGCCATTGTTGATCGTCGCATCGAACACATAACTGGAAGACGTGTGATTGAAAATCACCCGGCTGTCGCCCGGGCCAAATGAAACGCGCGTGGTTTCCAGCGTGCCAGGCGCGACCGGCGCAGTGCCCACATCGCTGCCGATGACAAGCTTGCCGATCCCGGAAGCTGTCGAGCCTATCAGCGCGCCGGGAGCGATCACCTTCCCGCCTTCGGAGATCGTCAGGCTGCCACTTCCGAACGAGCCAATCTGAATGGGCGAGGCGGAAAGCCACTGAGAATTGGCCCCGCTAACAATTACCGCTCCTTTGCCGCCAAAGACGCCAATGGAGCCTGAACCCGTCGAAACATAGCCGCCATCCGCGATGTTCAAACTCCCAACACCCGACATCCCGATGAAGAGCAGCTGATTGTTTATCCATTGCGAGCCCGCGCCAGTGACGGTCACAACGCCTACGCCATCGTCGAATTCCCCGAGGGTGGCGCGCTGACTCTGGACCACGCCGCCCCCGGCAACCGTCAGTGTCCCTGCCGCACTCCACCCTACATTCAGCATGCTCAAACCGTTGAAGGACACCTCCCATCGCGCGTTCGGTCCGGTCACCGAGACCAAACCGGCGCCGCCGGAAATACCCCCCAGGTAAGCGTCGGGGCTGCTCAACAGGCCGCCACTCAACACATTCAGCGTGCCGGTTCCCGCGTTACCGACAAGGAGAGAAGTATTTATGTTCCAGGGGGAAGCCTGCGTGCCCGGGACGGATACCGTCTGCCCGCTCTCGATGGTGATCTGAGCGGCCGATAGCCAAGGAAATGCCAGGAGAGGGAGCAGCGACGAGCGAGAAAGCACGCCGGCGTGCAGAGCGTTGTTTTTCATGAAACTTCCTCCGATCGAGCTTCGGTATCAGCACATGCCAAACATCGGACGGGGCGGATGGGTCCTCCCGTCATCGCCCACAGCCGTGAGCGGTTTCGAGGATTATTGAGGAATAGTCCTTTTGGACGAGGAAGTGTTACGCGGGGTTACCAATACAGAACGGTCAACGATGCGCGGTCATTGAGCCTTCTCGTACGCCCGGACGCCAAAAACAAAACAGCCGCCATTGCTGGCGGCTGCGATACCTGATTGCCCAGGTTTCTTTCATAGCCTTCCGAAAAGCTGGTCGTCACAGTGGCGACCGCGGACCCGTTCCTCTTCCGTCCACCCCTGGAGACGCTGGAGTTCTCATTCCCCTCCCCCGAGCGTGTGGGCGAAGGTACTTCTGCTAAATGAGATGCTGGCTCAGCGCATCACACCCGCCGAGCGGGCACGCCGCTTGACCACCCGTCCTCAAGACGTCACCCGCATCGTCAATCTTGGGCACTCCACGAAGATCGACACGATCTCAGCGGCCTTGCGAACTATGGGAAAGGATTTCGATATTTCTGTTCGTGAAGCGTAACCAGACGCGCCCGGCTAGATCTAAGGGCACCGTGGAAAAGTAGAGGTCAATGCTTGGCTGGGAAGTCGGCCGGCCACCGCATGCGACGCGGCGCGTCTGGCGCGTCCTTGGGCTGAGGAGTTTACCGGCCGCTCGGGATCTTGAGGCGGGGTTGGCCGCTTGGTATTGCCATCCTTCGGGGTATCGCTCATCGGGGAACCTCACACGCAGTAGCGCCTACCCGGCGCTGTCGTGGTCATCATCGCATGAGCGAATGCTACTTGGTAGCCCCGATGGCCCTCGCGGAATCCTGAAGCCCGTCATCTGATCAGCCCATCCTGCAGCATCCTTTCCGACCTCGCCAAGTCGTCGTCCGAGGCTTTGAACTTGGCCGAGACACCTCCAAATAGGCCGATCCAGTCGGGGCCGGCGCCATCAGGTCCGCCCCTGGACTTGGTCGTGCAGGATCGGCCTGTGATTGCCCTCCCAAGACACATCGGCCTCCATATTTCCCAAAGTGGCGCTGGACCCGGTCCAGCGGGCTCAGTTCCACAACACGAATGCCATCGAAACAGCGCTCAGCCAGAGCGGCAAAAATTCCCACACACAAAAGAAAACGCGGGCTGCATGAACTTCATGCAAACCCGCGTCAATTCTTGGTAGGCCCCCCGAGAGTCGAACTCGGCACCAACGGATTATGAGTCCGCTGCTCTAACCAGGCATGAGCTAGAGGCCCAGGAAATTTACTGCCCTTCCAGGAAGCTCTTCAGCTTGTCGGCCCGGCTGGGGTGACGCAGCTTGCGCAGCGCTTTAGCCTCTATTTGGCGGATGCGCTCGCGCGTGACGTCGAACTGCTTGCCCACTTCTTCCAGGGTCTGGTCGGTGCTCATTTCGATACCGAAACGCATGCGCAGGACCTTGGCTTCACGCGGGGTCAGAGAGTCTAGCACTTCCTTGACCACGTCGCGCATCGAACCATGCAGCGCTGCGTCCGAAGGCGCCAGCGTGGACGTGTCTTCGATGAAATCACCCAGGTGCGAATCGTCGTCGTCACCGATGGGCGTTTCCATGGAGATCGGTTCCTTGGCGATCTTCAGGATCTTGCGGATCTTGTCCTCGGGCATGTCCATCTTCTGCGCCAGCGTCGCGGGATCCGGCTCAGCGCCGGTTTCCTGCAGAATCTGACGGCTGATGCGGTTCATCTTGTTGATCGTTTCGATCATGTGAACCGGAATACGGATGGTGCGTGCCTGGTCGGCGATGGAGCGCGTGATGGCCTGACGGATCCACCACGTTGCGTAGGTCGAGAACTTGTAGCCGCGACGGTATTCGAACTTGTCCACGGCCTTCATCAGGCCAATGTTGCCTTCCTGGATCAGATCCAGGAACTGCAGGCCACGGTTCGTGTACTTCTTGGCGATCGAGATCACCAGACGCAGGTTGGCTTCGGTCATTTCGCGCTTGGCCTTGCGAGCCTTGGCTTCGCCGGTGGCCATGCGCTTGTTGACGTCCTTCAGGTCCTTCAGCGGCAGCACGACGCGCGTTTGCAGGTCGATCAGCTTCTGCTGCAGTTCCTGCACGGCGGGAATCTGGCGCTCCAGCGTTTCGGCGTACGGATGGCCAGCGGCCACTTCGTCGACGACCCACTGCAGGTTCGTTTCGTTGCCGGGGAACACCTTGATGAAGTGCAGGCGCGGCATGCCGGCCCGGTCCACACACGTATGCAGGACAGCACGCTCGAGCTGACGGACTTCTTCAACCTGGTTGCGCAGCGTGTCGGCCAGCTTTTCCACCATCTTGGCGGTGAAGCGGATGCCCATCAGTTCGTTCTGGATGGATTCCTGGGCGCGCACGTAGATGTCCGACTTGTAGCCGTCCTTCTCGTACGACAGGCGCATCTTGTCGAACTGCTTGTTGACCTCGTCGAACTTGGCCAGAGCCTTGACGCGCAGGTCTTCCAGCTGCTTGCTGGACATGCCGCCGGCGGGGCCGTCGTCGCTTTCGTCTTCGTCCGCGGTGACACCGGCGCCGGCGTATTCTTCGCCGTCTTCCGGATCGACCAGGCCGTCGACGACTTCGTCGATCTGCGCCTGGCCTTCACGCACGCGGGTGATGTGGGCCAGGATTTCGTTGATGGTGGTCGGGCAGGCCGAGATGGCCATGACCATGTGCTTCAGGCCGTCTTCGATGCGCTTGGCGATTTCGATTTCGCCTTCGCGGGTCAGCAGCTCGACCGAACCCATTTCGCGCATGTACATGCGGACCGGGTCGGTGGTGCGGCCGAAATCGGAGTCCACGGTCGTGAGCGCGGCTTCGGCTTCGTCTTCGACGTCGTCGTCGTTGGACGCTACCGGCGCGTTTTCGCTCATCAGCAGGGTTTCGGCATCGGGCGCCTGGTCATAGACCGCGATACCCATGTCGCTGAAGGTGCTGATGATGCCGTCGATGGCTTCCGCGTCGACCAGATCGTCGGGCAGATGGTCGTTGATTTCGCCGTACGTCAGGTAGCCGCGGTCCTTGCCCAGCTTGATCAGCTGCTTCAGGCGATTGCGGCGCGCTTCGTATTCTTCCGGCGTGACGGGACCGCGGGCGATCAGGTCCTTGGGATCGGCCTTGCCACGCTTGCCGCCGCGCTTCGGCGGCTTCAGGTCGGGCAGGACTTCGCCTTCGCCGTCCATCGGATCGTCGAAACCATCGGAGTCGTTGTTGGCGTTCTTGGCGGGGCGGCCCGGACGGCGGCCGCTCGGTGCGGGGCGCGCGCTGCCGACCAGGTCGGCAAGCTTGTCTTCGGCCTTCTTGGCGCGGGCCTTCGTCACCTTTTCAGGCTTGTCCGCGGCAACGGCCGTCTTGGCTGCCTTTTTGGCAGCTGTCTTGACAGCGGGCTTGGCGACCTTCACCGCCGTCTTGGCGGGCGCTTTTTCCGCGGCCATGCTGACGGCGCGCTTGGGCGCCACAGCCTGGTTTTCGGCCGCATCAATTGCAGAGGAGGATTTGCCGGTGGATTTGGTCATAGTCGCTTCCGTGGTCGTCGCAACCCGTTTGGGCATGTTGCACCGCATAACGCCGCGCCGGGTACGGACCCGGGGCGGCTTGGAATACGGGTAAATCTGGTGGATCGGCGGAGTTCACGCGGCTGCGTTGTTCGCAGCACCGGCTCTTTCGAGCCCTTCTGGCGCCGTACCGGGTGCTTTACCGTTCTGGCGCAAGACGTGCATGACCTCATTCATCGGCGGGTTCCGGACGTTGGGGGGGCTGCCTGCCTATAAATAGGCTTTGCTCGCTTATCGGGCCATTGCCCCAAGCAGCTAGGTATACACAGCACCCGAACCACTAACGCCACGCGGAATGACCGCCGCTGAACTGCT
>Ga0213828_1000456_pt1 | contig 39507 bp, 34 predicted proteins | sample MC6MC0897MG_FD_180664 | JGI IMG/M metagenome (GOLD analysis project Ga0213828, IMG submission 180664) | Enriched soil aggregate microbial communities from Iowa State University, Ames, United States - MC6-MC0897-MG | ecosystem: Environmental > Terrestrial > Soil > Unclassified | place: USA: Iowa...
TGGATATCTCAACCGCCCAAAGCATCAAGCTCGCCATTGTGGCGGCAACCGGACTGTCCAAAGACGCGCTGCATATCTACGTGGGCATGGCGATCTACTTGACGCTGATCGTTGGCATCCGACGATTGCGGCCATACCTTGGCTGGCTAGCGGTTTTAATCATTGCATGTGCGGGCGAGTGGATAGATCGACGAGACGATAGTGGAAGCTTCGGATACTGGCGCTGGCAGGCAAGCGCTCACGACCTTCTGAACACCTTGTTTTGGCCGACGGTGCTGACGCTGCTTTGGCTTTTAAAATGCCGCAGTAAGTAAGCGTACGCCCGTAAGAATCTCGCAATCTGCTCTATGTGGTGCTTCATTCAGTGGGTGCTATGGGAAGCCCCTTGCATTAAAATCCCGCCATCATAATAATGAGATCGATTACCATTTATGCCTCGGTGTCTCTCTCATGTCGGCGCTTGATCATTCGGCTCTTCATCGGTTGTACAGCGAACATAACAGCTGGCTGAAAGGCTGGTTGCGTGTGCGTTTGGGCAACGCCGCCGATGCTTCGGACCTGGCTCAGGACACGTTCCTGCGGGTGATGACGGCGCGCAATGACGCACCCATCCGCGAACCTCGTGGCTACCTGAGCGCCATCGCCCGTTCGCTGCTTATCGATAAATCCCGTCGCCGCGCCATTGAGCAGGCTTACTTGCATGCGTTGGCCCAACGGCCGGAACCGGTGGATATTTCGCCGGAGATTCGCTTGTCCATCATCGAGATGCTGGTGGCGGTCGATAGCCTGCTAGATGAGCTGGGCCAGCGCACGCGGGAGATTTTCCTGGCGGTGCAGCTCGAAGGTCTGAGCTACGTGGCGGCGGCCGAGCGGTTTGGGGTGTCGGTGACCACGGTGAAGAATCATCTGATTCGCGCCATGACGCGCTGCCTGTTGCTGGTGGATAACTGATGTCTGCGTCGCCCAATCTGGAGACGCTGGAGGCGGCCGCCACCTGGTATGTGCAGCTCAATGACGGCACCGCCAGCGAGGCGCGCACGCGGGCGTGGCAGGCGTGGGTACAGGCCAGCCCTGACCATGCGGCGGCATGGTCGCGGGTTGAAAAGCTTCAGCAGCAGTGGGCGACGATACCGCAGCAGGCGGCGTTGTCTGGCCTCGGTGCAGCGCAGGCACAACGCCGTGATGTACTGAAGATTCTCGGTATGCTGATAGCGGTCGGCGGTGGTACATGGATGGCCGTGGAGCAGGTGCCGTACCGCTCGATGCTAGCGCAACAGCGCACGGGCATCCGGGAACGTCGCTCGCTGCGCTTGGACGATGGCTCGCAACTGGAACTGAACGCCGACACCGCACTGGACATCCATTTCGACTCCAGACAGCGGCTAATCCAGCTACTCCGTGGCGAAATTATTGTGCAAACCGCCAAGGATCCCGCCCAGCGCCCCTTCATTGTTCAGACCGCGCAAGGGGGCGTGCGCGCGCTCGGCACCCGGTTCAGTGTGCGCCAACTGCACGAGCAAACCCTTGTCGGTGTGCTGGAGGCGGCGGTTGAAGTCAGCCCGCAAAGGCATGCCGATCACCCGCGGCGCCTGGAAACCGGCCAGCAGGTCACGTTCGATCGTGATCGGGTGGGCAGCGTCCGCCCGCTGCCAGCGGGTTCGACCACCTGGGTGCAGGGCATGCTCAGCGTCGATGATTGGCGGCTGGGCGACTTCATCGAGGAGTTGGGGCGCTATCGACCAGGCGTCCTGCGCTGTGCCGCCGAGGTTCGGGGGTTGAGCATTTCCGGCGCTTTTCGCATCGATGATACCGACACCGTGCTGGAGAACCTGGGCAAATCCTTGCCGGTGAAAGTGCGTTATCTGACGCGTTACTGGGCCAGCATTGAAGCGGCGTGAAGCCGCGTCGCAGAATCTTCAGCGGCAACCTTGCTGATTCAGATTCTCATCCGTCAATGACATAAGCCGCGATACAGCGGGTTTCTGCCAAGACAACGGAAGGATCACCGAATGCCCCCGCTTTCCCACAACACTCCGACGCTGCTGAGGCGCGCCGTGCGCCTGGCCGTTCTGGGCGCTTCCCTTGCCAGCCTGTCTGGCCTGGCGCTGATGCCGGCTCAGGTCATGGCGCAGAGCCTGACCGCTTACCAGGTCGCCCCCGGGCCGCTGAGTAGCGCCCTGGCCGAGTTCGGTGTGCAGGCGGGGGTTACCATTTCGTTCGACACCGAGCAGGCTCGGCATCTCACAACTGACGGGCTCAAAGGCTCATACAGTGTCGAGGAAGGACTGTCGCGCCTGCTCGCCAACAGTGGCCTGCAAGCGCAACGTCAGAGCAATGGCGGGTACGTTCTGGTCGCGAACAGTACCGACGATGCCCTGGAACTGGGGGCTACGCAAATCACTGCCAACCAGTTGGGCACTGTGACTGAAGGCACCGGTTCGTACACTCCCGGCACTATCGCTACGGCGACGCGCATGGTGCTGACGCCTCGAGAAACACCGCAATCGATCTCGGTAGTAACCCGCCAGGCGATGGATGACTTCGGGCTTGTAGCCATCGATGACGTGATGCGCCATACCCCGGGCATCACCGTATCGACCTATGACACCGAGCGTACCAACTACTATTCCCGCGGGTTCTCCATCGTCAACTTCCAGTACGACGGTATCCCTACTCTGCGCGACGCCCAATATTCGGCGGGCCAGACCCTGACTGACATGGCGATCTATGATCGCGTCGAAGTTCTCAAGGGCGCTACGGGTCTGCTCACCGGGGCAGGCGGTCCAGGGGGTACCATCAACCTCATTCGCAAGAAACCGACCTCCGCTTTCAAGAGCAGCATCGAACTGGGCGCCGGCTCCTGGGACAACTATCGCTCCCAAGCCGACGTCAGCGGTCCCCTGACCGAAACCGGCAACGTCCGCGGCCGTGTCGTAGCGGCGTATCAGGACAAACAATCGTTCCTTGATCATTACTCGCGTAAGACCGGTGTGCTCTACGGCATCCTGGAGGTCGACTTGGATGAAAACACTCTGCTGACCCTCGGTGCCGATTATCAGGACAGCGATCCGAAAGGCTCCAGTTGGACCGGTACACGCACTATCTTTGATGCGACCGGCAAAAAGCTGGACCTGCCGCGTTCGTTCAACAACGGCCCAAAATGGGGCTCTTGGGAACAGTACAGCCGCACGGCCTTCGCGAGCCTGGAACATACCTTTGATAATGGCTGGGTCACCAAAGGCCAATACAACCACCAGATCAACGGCTATGACGCCCCCCTGGGCTACATCTCCCAGGACTCCGCCACCGCCAGCTCCATCTACGCGCGCAAATACGTGGGCAAGACCACCAGCGACAGTCTCGATGTATACGCCTCGGGGCCATTCGAGCTGTTCGGCCGAGAACACGAACTGGTGATCGGCCAGTCCCTGTCCATTTCCAAATGGAAAGCCAAGGACTACACCGCAACCACCTACTTCAACAACTCCTACGATTTCTACAACTGGGACGGCGATGCCGCCGAGCCGCTGTGGACCGCCACCAAGTTCAACGACGAAACGACCCGCCAGACCGGCACCTACGTCACCGGTCGCTTCAGCCTGACGGATGAACTGCACCTGTTGCTCGGCTCACGTATTGCCAACTACCAGGTGACCGGGACCAGCGACACTCAGGAAAGCGGTAAGGTGGTGCCGTATGCCGGCCTGACATATGACCTGAACGACAACTTCACCGCGTACGCCAGCTACACCGAAATCTTCCAGCCACAGACTCAGTACCGCACCCGCACCCGTGCCATGCTAGCCCCCAACGAAGGCAAGAACTATGAGTTCGGCCTCAAGGGTGAGTTCTTCGGTGGCCGCTTGAATTCCAGCCTCGCCTACTTCGAGGTGCACGAAGAAAACCGTCCGCTGGCCGACACGGCCTGGAACTCGCAGCCGGGCGTCGACTACTCGTACATCGGCACCAAGACCAAGACCAAGGGCTACGAAGCGGAAATCTCCGGCGAATTGGCCAAGGGCTGGCAGTTGCAAGCGGGATATACCCATAAGATCGCCCGCAATAGCGATGGTGATAAAGTCGCCACCTGGGAACCGGAAGACCAGGTCAGCTTCTACAGCACCTACAAACTCCAGGGCAGCCTGGACAAGCTCACCGTCGGTGGCGGCGCGCGTTGGCAAAGCGCTGGCTGGCAGACCGTCAACAACTGGGGCTACCCCGGTGGTGGCCGCTACGAGAAATTCACCCAAGACCCCTACTGGCTGGTTGATCTGATGACCCGCTACCAAGTGACCGATAACCTTTCGGTCACCTTCAACGTCAACAACCTGTTCGACAAGCACTATTACACCAACATTGGTTTCTATGACTCGGCCTACCCTGGCGACCCACGCAACATGATGGTCACCACGCGCTGGGATTTCTGATCTCTGCGATCAAACCGGTTTCCTTTCTGCTGCTCATGCAACAAAGCCCTCGTATCGCTACGAGGGCTTTGTTTTCGCAGCCAGCGCGGCTAGAAATTCCACCGAGTAGAGAGCATCACGTTCCGCGGATCGCCGTAATACACCGAGTTGTAGAAACCAATATTGGTGTAGTACTTCTTATCGAACACGTTATTGACGTTAAGCGTGGCCGAGACGTTGTCGGTGACTTGATAGCGGGCCATTGCATCCACCACCCAAAGCGGGTCTTGGGAGAACTTGTCGGTGGTCATGGTGGTGTAGTTATTGGTCAGCAGTTTCCAGCCGGTACTCTGCCAGCGTACGCCGCTGCCCAGGGTGAGCTTGTCCAGCGGGCCGGTCAGTTTGTAGGTGGTGTAGAGGTTGACCTGGTCTTCCGGTTCCCAAGTGGAGAGTTTCTCACCTTGATTGTCGCGCATGATCTTGTGGGTGTAGCCCGCCTGCAATTGCCAGCCGGGGGCCAGTTCGCCGGAGATTTCCGCTTCATAGCCCTTGGTCTTGGATTCAACGCCCTTATAGGCACCGTCCAGCCCGGGGATGCTGCCTCGCACGTAGCGGTCGTCGGTGACTGCGCGGTTGTCTTCGTGGACTTCAAAGTAGGCGATGCTGGCGTTGAGGCGGCCGTCAAAGAATTCACCCTTGAGGCCTAGCTCATAGTTCTTGCCTTCATCCGGCTCGACCGGTTTGTCATTGATGTCGCGATACTCACGCTGCGGCAGGTAGATATCGGAGTAGCTGGCATACGCCGAGAAATTCTCGTTGAGGTCGTAGGTGATGCCGGCATAAGGCAGTACCTTGCCAGTGTCCTTGACCTGGCTGGTGCCGGTGACTTCGAAGTTGTTCACGCGAGTGCCGAGCATCAGGTGCAGGTCATCCGTCACGTTGAAGCGCGCGGTCATGTAGCCGGCGCTCTGGCGCGTGGTTTCGTCGTTGTAGGCGGTTTCCGGACCTCGGCCCGGCTTGGCGGCGTCGCCGTCCCAGTTGAAATAGTCGTGGCTGTTGCCATCGCTGTAGACGGCGCTGGTGTAGTTGCTGCCGGTCCAGCGCGAGCGCGATACCGAGGTGCCGACCACCAATTCATGCTCGCGGCCAAACAGGCTGAACGGTCCGGTGGCGTACAAGTCGCCGGTGTCGCTGATGGTTTCGCCGTCGTAGGCACGGGTCAGCAGCGACGCTTTGCCGGTGGCGGCGTTTGGCGACAGCAGAGCAGAGAGCGGCGCATTGTAGCCGTTGATCTGGTGGTTGTACTGCGCCTTGCCGACCCAGCCATTGTCGAATGTGTGCTCCAACGTCGCGAAGCCGGTACGGGTGTACTGCTCCCATTTGCTGAACTTGGTGCCGTTGTTGAAGCCGCGGTGGGTGCTGATGCGATTGCCGTCCGAGTCATATAGCGAGGCCGAGCCAGACCAGCTGGAACCCTGCGGGTCGCTGTCCTGGTAGTCGGCGCCAATCGTCAGCAGCGTATCAGGCGCCAGATCGAACTCGAGGATGCCGTAGTACACGGCGGTCTGGCGTTGGTAGTGGTCGAGGAACGAGTGCTTGTCCTGATAGGCCGCGACGGCGCGACCACGGATGTTGCCGGAGTCGGTCAACGAGCCACTGACATCGACTTCCGAGCGATAGTTGTCCCATGAGCCCGCGCCCAGGTCGATGTAACCCTTGAACTCGGACGTGGGCTTTTTGCGCACCATGTTGATGGTGCCGCCAGGGCCGCCGGCGCCGGTGAGCAGGCCGGTAGCGCCCTTGAGCACTTCGACACGGTCGTAGATCACCGTGTCAGTGAGGGTGTGACCAGAAGAATACTGCGCATCCTGCAGGATCGGGATGCCGTCGTACTGGAAGTTGCGAATGGCGAACCCGCGCGAATAATACGACGTACGCTCACTGTCATAGGCCGCGACCGTGATACCCGGCGTGTGACGCATCACGTCGTCGATCGACTTGAGGCTGAAGTCATCCATGGCCTGGCGCGTCACTACGGAAATCGACTGCGGCGTTTCCCGTGGCGTCAGTACCAGGCGCGTCGCGGTGGCGATGGTGCCGGGGGTATAGGAACCCGAGCCTTCGGTAATGGTGCCCAACTGGTTGGCACTCACCTGCGTCGCTTGCAACTCGACCTTGCCATCCTGGGACACGGGTTTGGCCACCACCCGATACCCGCCGTCTGCAGGTTCAGCCTGCAGCCCTACCGGGCCCAGCAAGCGCTCAAGGCCTTCTTCCAATGCGAAGCTACCTTGCAAACCGCTGCTTTGCACGCCGGAGGAAAGCGCTGAATCAATGCCAACCATCACACCGGCCTGCTGCCCGAACGCACCCAACACGCGGTCGAGGTTACCGGCGGGAATGTCAAAGGCCTGAGCCTGGGAGTGTTCCCCGGTGGTTACCGGGCTGGCGGCAATCGCGCTGTGACTGGCAGTAACCAACGATAAACCGAAGATCGCGGTGCGTAACGCGCTGGCGAGGGGTGTGACGCGGATGAGCATAAAGACTGTCCTGTCGAGAAGGTTGGCGGGCGCTTTTTCAGCGTCTTGCCTGTCTTGATGCTCGAGAACGGAAATACTGCCGGCCACCGTGAAAAATACTCAAAACTAAGCCGGCACCACGCTGGCGAGGTAACCCCACACCCGTTGCACACGCACCGGCAGTACCTTGGCCAGCAGGTCGAGACTGGCCTCGGGTTGGTCCAGCGAGAACGAACCCGACACCTGCAAGCCCGCCACAGCCGGGTCGCAGCGCAGCAGCCCGCGCCGGTAGCGATCAAGTTGCTCAAGCACCTCGCCCAGTGGCATGCGCTCGGCGATCAACAGGCCTTGGCTCCAAGCTTCGGCGGTGGCTGGCACGCGGGTCGGCTGCCCGCTCAGCAGGTTGCTGAAGCTCAGCTGCTGGCCGGCTTCCACCTGGGTGCGGGGGCCACGCGATGGCTCGACCTGCGCACTGCCGGAGAGCATTTGCACCTGCGTACCCGGATGGCCTGGCAGCCCGTGGCTGATGATCAACCGCGACAGCGCGGCTGGCCGTATCCAACCATCCGCGGTCTTGATCGCCCGACTGTCGCTGGCACCGTTGGCCAGCAACAGCCTGCCCAGGTTAAGCGTCAGGCGAGCCCCCTCGACATCCATCGCGGTGCGGGTATCCAGCTGCAATGCAGCGCCATCGTCCAGCCGTACATGGCGCCGCTCCCCGGTGGCGGTGTGGTAATCGCTGAACAACTCCGGCAGCAACACACGCTCGCGCACACCCAAGCCGAGGGCGCTGGCCACACTCAGGCCGGCAAAGCCCTTGAGCAAAGTGCGTCGCGAAACAGCACTGCGCGCCTGCAGCAATTGCCGCGCTCCGGGGGCCGTGAGCACCTGGTTGAGGCGCATGTCGCGGCTCAGCCCGACCAAACGCTGCCAGGCCAGTTCGTGCTGGGGGCTCTCGTTGCGCCAGTGCTGGCACGCCTGCTGCTCGGCAGCACTGCTGGTGCCCGACTGCAGGGCAACCATCCAGTTCAAGGCCTGGTCCAGCACGCTTTCGTCCAGGGGCTGATCGTTGGCGACCTTCAAGCGACTCATGGCGCGTACACCGCCAGGTAGCAATGGCGATAGGCCTTGAGCATGGCTTTTTGCACCACATTCACGCTGAGGCCCATGCGCGCTGCGATCTGTGGATAAGTCAGGCCATCGAGCTGCGACAGCAGGAATATCTCCCGCACCTTGCTGCCCAACCCGTCCAGTACCTGCCCTACCGCGTCCAGCGCTTCGAGCACCAGCAAGCGGGTTTCCGGCGACGGCATATGTTCCGGCTCCAGGATCGCCAGCGACTGTTCATACGCCCGCTCCAGGGCCTGGCGGCGGAAATACTGCACGCACAAGCGGCTGGCGACGGTGGTGAGGTAGGCGCGAGGCTCGCGGAAAACCGGCACGCTGCCGCTGCTCAAAATACGCAGGAAAGTGTCCTGCGCCAGATCCACGGCCTGCTCATGCCCGCCCAGCTTGCGCCGCAGTAACTGCACCACCCAGCTGTGATGCTGAGCATAGAGTTCGCCCACCATTTGATGGGTTGTCGAGGATGAGGCCATGAGTGCGATATCCGACGGGAGACTTGAATGAGTCGCACATGGTAATACTTCTCATTAGAAACGGGTTAGGCGTTTCTTCTCTGCTGCGCAGCAGCGCCGTAGGACATTTCCCAACCTGCAACCAAATGCTTCAGCCGAGGGCTCTTCGGAACTATCCTACGCACCTTGCCGAACCTTCGCTGTTGTCGGGGAAATGCCTCAGGGATAACGTCTCTGGGTCGCCAGTTTCCGGTGACCGGGTGTGAGAACCCGCATGAAATGCAGCGGCAAGTCGTTATGGCAGCCGTGCGCGGGCAGACTTCGGTCTGGCCGGGTTTTGCTCGTTTCCTCGGTTTCTCACCCTGCGTACGGCTGCCACCTTGATCCGTGAGAAAGGTCGAGCTGGTGGCTCCTGTCACGAAATGAGAGATCCACCATGAAGAAACTCGTCCCCGACCCACCCCGCCAAGACTTCACCCAACGGTCCTCCTTCAGCCTCCATCCAAACGTCACTACTTCTGAAATCCTTGCCCATGCCAGCGAACTGCTGCTCGGCGTAGCCGAAACCATCGACCAACACCGCCGCGCCCATCCTTACCAGGCCGGGCTGAACATGCTGGCGAACGCCGCCCATACCACCGATGCCTCACGCGCTCTGATTGACTACGCATTGACCTGCCTGCCCGCCAAGCCGGAGGAATGCTGAGATGAGCGACGATCAAAAAACCAACGTCACGGCCGGCGTCGAAACGTTCTTCGAATCGGGTGAAAGGTCCTCTCACATATTTCGGGTCATGCCCGGAGTGCCGTTCGAGCATGCCTATGAACACGTGTCAGTACTGCTGGGCTACATCAAGCATCTGGTCCGCGAGGGCGATATGGAGAATGACCACAAGCTGCTGGGCGCAGCGGATTACCTGAGCACCTTCGCCAAGGCGATCATGGACGACATCGAGATCGCGCGAAACCGAGCTCAACGCACAACGGCATAGAAGCAGGAAGGGCCGCTCGGCGGCCCCACACTGCGCAGCCAGCCGAGTACGAGGTAAGCAACATCAAGTTGATTACGATCAAAATCCACATTCACGCCAGCAGTAGGCTAAGCGCAATGACCGCCACAACGAGGGCGCTGCATGGCCAAGAAATTCCCCCTCAACCCAAGCCATCCCGAGCGCATTTGCTGGGGATGCGACCTGTACTGCCCGGCCAAAGCGCTGGCCTGCGGAAATGGTGCGGATCGGACGATGCATCCTGCCGAGCTGTTTGGTGAGGATTGGCACGAGCACGAAACGTGGTCGGAAGACGCAGACGTCAAGCGCGGTGAGGATCTGCCGCTAAGTTCGAGCACCTGATTGTGCGCTTCAGTTACCGAAGCTCTGCACAAAGGGTCCTGCACTCTGCTTGATCGCCGCGACCACGTGCGGCGCCTGTTCGCATAGCTCCGGCGCTTTGGCCAGTACTTGCTCAAGCGCCTGCAACTGCTTGCGGATAACTTCACCCGGTTGCGTTACACCACACGTGTCGGCGAAATCCAGCAAACCCTGCCTGGATGCAAACAGAGACTTGTTGCCGGCGAGCGTAAGCGCGAGCACATCTTCGGGGATGTAAGCCGTGGTGTTGACGATATCGTAAGCGGGCGCCAAGCGAGCATCGCAAGTTACGGGATCAGAATAGAGCAGGCCGAAGTTTTTCAGGTGGGCATCGCCATTACCGACGATGCAGCTCAGCGTGACCATCTCGAACAGTTGCGTGAGAGAGGCATTGAGGTGCTCGGGTGCGCAGAACACGCGGATTGCCTTGGCAATCGCTGCATAACTCTTGCTGTACTTCTGCTCTGCTGGCAGGCCCATCAACGCCGTCATGTCTTCAAAACCGATTGGGTTGTGCTGCTCGTCCCGGTCGAAGCGGCGCATGACGAACAATTTGGCGTTGTCCGAGAGGAAGAACGGCGGCACGGGCAGCCCTGAAGCCTGCGCAATGGTCATGCACAGGTACTCATTGATGGCCAGGCCGGGGGACTCGTCGCGGCCACTTTTGATGATCAATTCCGAAGTCTTCGAGGTGAACCGTTGCGGTGTTGAGTTTTGCTGTTCAGGCACCAGGACTTTGGGCTGCACACCCGAGATACCGGCACGCAGAATGTAGCGATCCACCAAGTCGGCGAAGATGTCGTGCGAGCCGTCCCAAGACAAAATTTCGTCCAGCTTTTCGCCAGGAAACTGCTCACGCTCAAGCAACGCATCAACCGTGCGCGAGCTGACGTGCACCCGGCCTATGGGAGAGCTGCTGCCAGATAACGCCAGTAGCAACATGGGGTCGACTTTGGCGATCTTTGCCAGGCGGTTGCGTAGCTGCTCGAGCACATAACCTTCCGGCAGGTTCATCTGAAATACCGGATGCAAATCTCGATGGCGGTATTCTTCCGCCCGGGTAGGCATGAGCAGGCTGACTGCTGCGTGCGGGTCAGCTTCGGCAGCGTAGCGGAACAGATAATCAGCAGCGCTGGTCAGGATTGTTCCACTGAGCCCTTGGGGTGTCGTTACCGTTAATGAAGCGCTCATTCAAACATCCCCTGGACCTCTTCCAGCGTGGGCATAGCCGCAGCAATCACCTGCAGCTCGCAATTCATCGCGCCAAGGGCTCTGGCATAGGCGCCGATAGCAACGGATAGGCTACCTTTTTCCACAGCGATGATTTTCTGCCGTGTAAGGTTAGCCAGCTGTGCGAGTTGCTGTTGGGTTAGCCCCCGATGAAGGCGCCGAGCCCGTATTTGGTGCCCTAAGCGCTGGGTCAGCAGTTCATGGTCCATGTTCCGTATACGCAACAATTTGATTGGTATGTAACGTATACGCGACCAGATCATAAATCAAACGATTTGCGATGAACCCTGGCCTTGGCCGCATGCCGGAGCGTTTTCGCGGGTTGCTGAGGCGTTGATCACTGCTTCCAGGTCTTCATGATCCGATCGCTGTCATACATGCAGTAGACCCACTCACTGCCCACCTTCTGCTTCTGAAAGATCCCTAGCTCAACCAGGCCATTCAGCACAGTCGCTGCGGTGTTGTATGCGCACCCAAGGTTGTCCTTGACCTGACTAACCGTAAACTCGGTAGCCACGCCTTGTTTGGCAACATTGAGCACAACCCGTTGCTTTTCGCTGAGCTTGTTATAAAGCCCGGACTGAAACAGGAACGCGTTGAACTCCATGATCGACTGCGCCGTCTTTTCGTAGGTCTCGGTAAACTTGCTGATCGCTCTGGCCAGCACCCGGCACTGGTAGTCGAGAAAATAGGTCAGGTCCATGCCGTCGGTTTCGGTGTAGAGATAGCTTTTGCCGTACTGGATCGGGGCTTTTTTCAGCAGGGTGCTGATGGCGATGTAGCGGAACGCGCTGAAACCTTTTTTGAACATGAACCAGTAGAACAGCGATCGGGCGACCCGGCCGTTGCCGTCGTGAAACGGGTGTTCGTAGCCAATAGCGAAATGCAGAATGATCGCTTTGATCAACGGATGCATGTAGGCCTTGCTGAGCCCGTCGGTGTGGTCGGTGTTGATCCAATCACATAGCTGGCCAATCCGTTCAGGCAGCCCAGCGACCGGGGGCGGCTGATGCACCACTTCGCTGCCATCCCCAACTACGACGTCGTCGGTATTCTTGAATGCACCGGGATGGTATTTGTCATCATCGATGCCCTCTACACCGATCTTGTGCAGCTCGGTGATCAGCTCCTCACTTAGCTCCTTGTCCCTGTTCTCCCAGGCGAAATTCATCATCTTGTAGTTACCGATGATCATTTTCTCATCGACGGAGCGCGGCACTCTGCTTCTCTTCAGCAAGTCCTTCGCAGCCTTTGTAGTAGTAGCTGCGCCTTCAAGCTGGCTGCTGCTGATTGCCTCGTCTTCTACAAGGTCGTTGAGCAGGTACTGTAGATGCTTGCTTTCGCCGATCTTCGAGCACATCCACTCCAGTTGCGCCGTGGTTGTATGCTGATCGCATTTCGAAACAGCCAGATGCATGGCAGGCGTGTGTAGGTAGCGACACTGATGTGGAGGATCGCCGAGTTTCAGCGCAGGGCTGAGCTGGCCATTTCTCGAAAATTTGATCACGGACCACGCCAGCGCGGCATCCAGTCCGGCAGGGAAGCGAAACCGCCACTCGTCAAAATGCAAGTACCGGCCCTTGGGATCGAGCGGGTGTGCTAGCTCAAGGTACTGCGCCGCGCGATCCTTGTGCTCTGCAATGATGAGCGAATAGGGATCGGTGATAACCTCAGGCGGACGCTTGATGATATTCATTTCAAAAACCAGAGAATTTGAAATGAGACTACAGCAGTAACTCAGCCATTTCAATTCTCATGAAATTTGAGATGGACGCATTTCAAAGACCTGGATTCCAAAACGCAAAAAGGGCCGCTAAGCGGCCCTTTCCGTCACCCAACCAGAATCAGAAGATGCTGATCGGATACTCAACAAACACACGAACTTCGTTGCCGTCGTCGTTGTAGCCGTTCTGCTGTACCGCGTTGTTGGTACGCAGGAACGAGCCACGCAGTTTGACCGACAGGTCCTTGGCCGGGCCGTCTTGAACGACGTAACGGACCTGGCTGAAGATCTCGCGCTCTTTGCCTTCGCCGAAGCCTTGTGGGTTGGTGACGTTGCGGGTGTTGATGTTGTCGCCGACAACGTAGGCCAGCTTGTAGGTCAGGCCAGGCACGCCGAAGGTGCTGAAGTCCAGGCCGTAGCCGAGCTGCCAGGAGCGCTCGTCTTCAGCGTTGAAGTCAGACCAGTACGAGTTGGCCAGGTAGATGGTCGAACCACCGTCACCCACGCCGCCTTCGTTCTGGTACCAGCCGTAGTTGTAGCCGGTGCTGCCGGTGCTGCGCTGGTGCGCCAGGGTGAACGAGTGCGCGCCGTAGGCGTAGGTAGCGGCCAGGCTCCAGATGGTGTTGGAGTCGCCGTTCAGGCCTGCAGCCTGGACGAACTTCTTGTCGATGTCCGACTTGTAGCCATTGAAATCGAGGGTCAGCGACTGGTCAGCAGCGATCGGGAAGACGTAGTTCAAGCCCAGGTAGTGCTTCTTCATGACGTCTTCGTTGTCGGCTGTGTACAGCGACGCGGTGAAGTTGTCGGTGAACTTGTAGCTACCACCCAACACGTTGATCGACTTCAGGCCACCGCTGTCGCGGTGCTCGGCGCTCTTGCGCACTTCCTGAGTGAAGCGACCGGCGTTCAGCTCAAGGCCTTCGATCTCCTTGGAGGTGATCATGGTGCCGGTGAAGCTTTCTGGCAGCAGGCGCGAGTCGTCGTACTGCAGAACTGGCAGGGCCGGCATCTGGTCGCCGTACTTCAGCACGGTGTTGGAGATGCGGAACTTGACCGCAGCGCCAGCACGGGCGAGGTCGTTGGCAGCAGCGCTCTGGCCATCTGCGTCAACGGTGTTTTCCCGCTTGAAGAAGTCGATACCGCCGCCGCCGTTACGGCCTTTGCCGCCGTCCAGGCGCAGTGCGTACAGGCCGAAGGCGTCAACGCCTACGCCGACGGTGCCTTGGGTGAAGCCGGAGGAGAAGTTACCGATGAAGGCCTGGCCCCATTGGGACTGGTCATTGGTGCCGTGTTTCTTGTCACGGTTGATGAAACCGTTGCGCAGCAGGATGTTGGCGTGGCTGTCTTCAACAAAGCCCTTGCTCTCGGCCTGGTCATTGGCCTGTGCCTGGGTCGCGGCAACGAGTGCCAGGGCGATCAGGCTGATCCTGGTTTTCAACATTTTCTTTTCCTTTATTTTTAATCAAAAACACTGTGCATTTTTACGCCCGGAAACCAACGCCCCTTCGTAGGTTCGACGTTATGCGGATCCAACTGACAAGCCGTGCCGATGCTCAACTGGCGGGCTTTCGCAGCCGCATGGCCATGTCATGGCCAGCAAGCGATGGCGAATCCTAGCCGCCCCTGCTTCTCAATGTCAAAAAATCGTGAAAGGCAGGTGTATATAACCAAAAAAACACCTCGCAATAGTGCATTTCAATGCGTATCTGCCCTTGCGTGGGGCATTTTTTCCCACAAGGCGGTAATTCAACCTACATACAACAATAAATGGCTCTACGATCAGCGCCGCCGACCCTGTTACATCGAGATACACATGTAAAGACAGGGCTTTACGAATTACCCGAGCAAGCGCTAATAGCAAGCATTACCATCCGCATCCATTTTTCATTAACTGCTTGTTTGGATGCCGTCATGCGTGTGCCTCGCCGCCTTTCGCCCCTGTCCCTGAGCCTGTCGCTGCTGTGCAGCGCGGGCGTTGCCACTGCCGCCACCACTACCCTGCCAGAGCTCTCGGTCACCGCCGATGGCGAGCGTGAACGGGACACCCCCCGGGTCAAGGAAGTCAGCACGGCGACTCGCACCTCCACAGCGGTGCGCGACGTACCGCAAGCCATCGACACGGTGAAGACCAGCAACCTGCTGGATTACGGCAGCAACAACCTGGGCAAGGCGCTGGAAGGCATCCCCAACGTCAGCAGCGGTGCCGATACGCGTTTCGACAGCGTGCGTATCCGCGGCTTCGAGAGCAGCAACGACTTCTACCTGGACGGCATTCGCGACGACAGCCAATACATACGCGATCTGCACAATATCGAGCGGGTCGAGGTGCTCAAGGGCCCGGCCGCGGTGCTGTATGGCCGTGGCGGCCAGGGCGGTATCGTCAACCGGGTGAGCAAGGCGCCAGAGCATGGCCGGCGCTCGAGCATCGAAGCCCAGGCGGGCAGCGAAGATATGCGCAGCCTGTACGCCGACCTCAGCGCCGACCCAAGCGACACCATCAGCCTGCGTTTGAACATGGGCAACCTCGACTACAACAGCTTTCGCGATGGCGTCGATGGCAACCGCCAGCTGTTCGCGCCGTCGATGAGCTGGCAACTGACGCCAGACCTGAACTGGCTGGTGCAGTACGAATACAGCCGCTTCAACCGCACCCCGGACCGCGGTATTCCCGGCGTCAATGGCCGCCCGGCCGACGTCGACCGGGGCACGACTTACAGCGATACCCAGCGCGACTTCATCGATGACCAGGCGCAGTCGCTGCGCTCGCGCTTGAACTATCAGCTCAGCGACAACTGGCAGTTGCGCCACACGCTGGGCCTGTTCCAGCTCGACAGCCAGTTCGACAACACCTACGCCACCGGCTACAACGCCGCCAGCAACACGGTGACTCGCCAGCGGTGGCAGCAGGATCTGAAAACTCGCAACCTGTTCAACAACCTTGAAGCCGAAGGCGAGTTCGCCACCTGGGGCCTGCACCACACCGTGCTGGTCGGCCTGGAGCTGGGCCACCAGCGCCGCGACCCGCTGTTGCGCAACGCATTGCCGACCAACCAAGGCGGCACAGCGGTGCCGAGCCTTGACCTGAACAACCCTGATCGCAGCCTGCAACACAACGGCCGCATGCGCGTGTCGAGCAACAACCACACCGTGGTCGACAGCCGCGGCCTGTACCTGCAAGACCAGATCCGCCTGAACGAGCAATGGCAGATTCTGGCGGGACTGCGCTTTGACCGCTTCGAGGTCGAGACCACCAACCGCCTTAACAGCGCCAGCGAGCCGCAAACCAGCACCAGCACCAGCCCGCGCATCGGCGTGGTGTACTCACCGTGGCGCGAGCACTCGTTCTACGCCTCGTGGAGCAAGACCTTCTCGCCAGTCGGCGGTGGCCTGATCGGTATCACGCCGGGCGCCGCCGGCAATACCAACAAAACCGACCCTGAGCTGAGCCGGCAGAAGGAAATCGGGGTCAAGAGCGACTGGTTCGACGAGCGCCTGAGCACCACCCTGGCCATCTATGAACTGGAGCTGTACAACCGTCGTACCCGCGATGCCGATAACCCTGAACTGTTCCTGCTCAGCGGCCTGCAACGCTCACGCGGCATCGAGCTGACCGCGACCGGCAACATCGTTGGCAACTGGTATGTGCGCGGTGGCATCGGCCTTCAGGATGCGACCATCGTCAAGGACAACAGCAACCAGCAAGGCAACCGCATCAACGATGTAGCCAAGCGCAACGGCAGTCTGTTCATCAGCTGGAAACCGCAACTGGGCTGGTACGCCGAAACCGGCCTGACAATGGTTGGCGAGCGCTTTGCCGACAACCAGAACACCACCCTGCTGCCAGGCTATGGCCGCTGGGACGCGCTGGTCGGCCTGCGCACCACGGACTGGGATGTGCGCGCCGCACTGAACAACCTGACCGACAAGACTTACTACGCCTCCGCCACCAGCGCCGCACAGATCCAGCTGGGCGACCCGCGCAGCCTGGTCGTGACCGGCACCTACAACTTCTGATTCACTCGCTCAATAAAAACGCCACCGCAATCAGCGGTGGCGTTCTTGTTCAACAGCTCGGGAGCACTGCCTGCTCAATGCCAGATGGCTACCAGCGCCTCAAGCTCAGCATCGCTGATCAGTCCTCGTGGATAGCGCTCATGCAACAGACGTCGGGTATCGGTCGTCCTGACCCGCTTGCTTCCATGGTGCTTCAACCACTGCGTCAGCATTTTGAGCGATTGGTGATTTACTGCCGATGGGTGCAAAACCGACTCACTTGCTGCATTCATTTCAACACGTACTCCCTGGGCCCGTGAGCGGCTAACTTACGTTGAGTTTGTGACAGATCGGTTTAAACCTATCTGTTTGAAACACAATGGGAAACGATACAAGAGGTGTGCCATTTACCGCGTCTGCCGTCGGCCGCGCATAAAAAAAGCCCGTCAATCGACGGGCTTCTCTTCTATCAGGGAGTTAGCGCTTATGCGGCGCCGGTTGTTGCTGAGTCAGGCAGTGGATGTTACCGCCACCGAGCAGCAGCTCGCGTCCGGGGATCATCACCACCTCATGGTTGGGGAAGATCTTCGCCAGGATGGCTCTAGCTTCGGCATCTGCCGGGTCATCGAAGCTTGGCGCGATGATGCCGCCGTTGACGATCAGGAAGTTCACGTACGAGCCCGCCAGGCGCTCGGCAGGGCTGCGCTCCTGGCTACCGGCCACCTGGTCGACGCCTGAGCACTCTTCTTCGGTTGCGTAGAGCGGGCCTGGGATCGGCATCTTGTGCACTACAAAGGTGCGGCCTTTGGCGTCACGGGTGTTTTCCAGTACTGCCAATGCGGCGTGGCAGCGCGCGTAGTTGGGGTCGTTGGAATCATCGGTCCAGGCCAGTAACACCTCACCTGGGGCGACGTAACAGCAGAAGTTGTCGACGTGGCCATCGGTCTCGTCGTTGAACAGGCCGTCAGGCAGCCAGACAATGGTGTCCACCGCCAACTGGTCGCGCAGGATCTGTTCGATCTGCTCGCGGCTCAGGTGCGGGTTGCGGTTACGGTTGAGCAGGCATTCTTCGGTGGTGATCAGCGTGCCTTCACCGTCGACGTGGATGGAGCCGCCTTCAAGCACGAAGCCTTCGGTCTGATACCGCTGGCAGCGTTCCATTTCGAGAATTTTGGTGGCGACGTCTTCGTCACGGTTCCACGGTGCATACAAGCCACCATCAAAACCGCCCCAGGCGTTGAAAGCCCAATCGACACCGCGCACTTCGCCGTGGTCGTTGATCACGAAGGTCGGGCCGGTGTCACGCACCCAGGCGTCGTCGTTGCTCAGCTCGACCACGCGGATGTTAGGCAGGTCGAGCTGGCGCCGGGCGTTCTGGTATTGAGCAGCAGACACTCCAACCGTCACCGGCTCAAAGCGGGCGATTGCCTTGGCCAGGGTCACGTGCGCCGCCTGCACCGGCTTGCCACCGAGGCGCCAGTTGTCCGGGCGCTCGGGCCAGATCATCCAGGCCTGGGTCTGTGGCGCCCACTCGGCAGGCATATGGAAGCCATCGGCACGGGGAGTCGAGGTGAGGGTTTTCATCGGTGTCCTCTGCATTACAGTTGAGGTATGTGCGGGCGCACAGGGTAGCCCGGCATGCACTAAGAGCAGTTATAGCCGATAATTATCTGTAATTATAGTGACGAAGAAGAAAATACAGACGAAGGGCCGTCTCAATAACCGATAACAATCGAGTATTGAGACGACCCAGTTCGCTGCTAGAGGCCTTCTTGCAGGATGCGATCCACACAATCGACGAAGTAATCGACGCTGGCCCGGGTGGTGCACATCGGTGGTTTGATCTTGAGAATGTTCAGGTAATCGCCGGTTGGCTGCATGAAGATGCCCAGATCGCGCAGGCGATTGCACAAAGTAGTGGTTTCTTCAGTGGCCGGTTCAAGGGTGTGCCGATCACGCACCAGCTCCAGCCCCAGATAGAACCCTGAGCCATGGGTAGCACCCGCCAGCGGATGTTTATCGACCAATGCCTGCAAGCGCGCCTTGAAGTAGCCGCCGACCTTGCGGGTGTTGTCCCACAGGCCCTCCTCCTGCATCACGTCGAGCACGGCCAGGCCGATCCGGCAACTGACCGGGCTGCCGCCGGCGGACGAGAAGAAGTAACCCTCGGCTTCCAGCGCCTCGGCGATCTCACGACGGGTGATCACCGCACCCAGCGGCTGGCCGTTGCCCATGCCTTTGGCCATGGTGATGATGTCCGGGGCAACACCCTGTTGCTCGAAGCCCCAGAAGTAATCACCGAGGCGGCCATAACCGACCTGCACCTCATCGGCGATGCACACCCCACCACGGGCACGGACCTTGGCGTAGGCCTCGCGCAGGTAGCCCGGCGGCAGCGAAATACCGCCGGCGTTGCCGTACACCGGCTCGCAGATCATTCCCGCCAGCTGACGGCCGCGGGCGTCGAGGTCGGCCAGCTTGGCATCGACGTCACGCAGGTAGTCAGCGGTGCTGTCATCGCCGCGATAGCGACCGCGGAAGGTGTTCGGCGCCTCCACCGGATGCACCCAGTCCGGGCGGGTTTGCAGCGCTTGCGGGTTGTCGGCAATCGAGGTGGAAATCGCATCGGTAGCCACCGACCAGCCGTGATAAGCCTCCAGCACGCTGATCAGGTCACGCCCGCCACTGTAAGCCCAGGCCAGGCGGATGGCGAGGTCGTTGGCCTCGGTGCCGCTGTTGACCAGAAACACCCGATCAAAGCCTTCCGGCGCCAGCGCCAGCAAGCGCTCGGAGAACTCCGCGACAGCGGCGTAGTGGAAGCGCGAGTTGGTGTTGAGCAGCGACCACTGCCGCGCCGACTCGGCGGCCATGCGCGGGTGGCCGTGGCCAAGCACGGCGACGTTGTTGAGCATGTCCAGGTACGAGCGGCCCTGCATGTCGATCAAGTAGTTGCGCCAGCCGCGCTCGATATGCGGCGGCTGGGCGTAGTAGTGTTTCTGCGAGCGGGCGAAGCTGGCATCACGGCGCGCCAGCAGCGCTTGCGCATCGGGCAGCGGCTCGGCGTCGCAGGCAAACCCCAGCAAGGCTTGCGGTGACGGGCACAGCGCCAGCCAGGCGGCCGCCGCTGAAGGCGTGGCGAAGAACGGCGGCTGCACGCTGCTATCGCGGCACAGCTGCACGCTGAGCAGGCTGCCAGTAGTGCCGAGCGCCTCACCCAGATTCAGCGCTTGGCCATCCTCCGGCATGCTCTGCAAGCCTTGCAGCCACAGGCTGAAATGCTCGCTGCGCAGGCAGCCATGGTTGGCGCTCACACGCTGCCATACACCAGCATGCGGCGCTTGCAGCGGGCTGCCCTCAGGTAGCTTCAGCTCGACACCGAGGGCACAGGTGGCCGGCTCGTCGGGACGGTCGATGTGGGTTTGCGACAGCCGATATTGCCCATGCAGGCTGCAAGCCACGCCAGGTTCGGCGGCCAGCACAGCCTGATCAAAACCAGGCTGCTGCCAGTTGCCCGCCTCGCAGTGCCTGCTGAGCACGCCGAGGTCGACGCGGGTGACTGCCTGGCCTGCCAGCGCCGGCAGTAAAGGTGCGCAGTCGGTCAATGCAAGCGCCGGCAATTGCTGGCCAGCGGCTTGCAGAATCGCCGCTTCCATCAATGCTGCTGGCACACGGGTGGCGGTCTCGAAGATCTCCCACTCGTGGGCGATGTTGTCGCGGATGTATTGATTGTCCGGATCGACCGTCAGTTGCTGCTCGCTGCTCAGCACCAGCACCGCAGCACGCATCAACACCAGCGGCCACAGCGCCAGCAACTCGGCCTCGCTGAGCAGATTGACCTCGTGATAGGCGCTGACCACCGGCAGAATCCGCAGCGGATCACCTTCGGCATGGTGCAGTAGCGCAGCACAGGTCACCGACAAGTCAGCGATGCGCCAGGTGCGTACCAGGTCGCCAAAGTCGATCACACCTTGCAACTGCCACTCGCGCTGGGCATCGCGCTGCCAGACCACATTGTCATCGGTGATATCCAGATGCACCGCCTGGCTCGGCAGTTGCGCCTGCACCTTGGCCAACACCTCAACTGCCTGCGCAACCACCGCCTGCAGCTGGGCGCGGCGCGGCGTATCGCCCAGCACCGGCAACAGGTGCTCGATCAACGCCTGGGCATGTTGCGGGTCCCACTGCAGGGTGCGCGCAAGGCCCGGATGGTCGAAGTCGACCAGGGCCAGGTCAACCTTCGCGCACAAGGCGCCGAGCTCGGCCATCAAACTGGCCGGCATATGCTTGAGGCGGGTCAGCGATTGCCCTTCGATATACTCGAGCACGCGCACGCGCAGTGGCTGGCCGTCGACGTCCAGCGCCAGCAGCGTCTCGCCGTTGCGCGCAGCGCGCACACCCGGCACCGGCACGCCCTGCTCGGCCAGATAGGCCAGCGCCGCATGCTGCGCCTGCAGCTCGATCTCGGCATAGCTGCCGTGGCAGGCCTTGAGCACGAAGCGGCCTTGGTCGCTGTCCAGGCGCAGGTTCAGGTCCTGTTGGCTGCCCAGCGCCTGCAGGTTGCCGTCGAGGTCAAAATGCGCCCTGAGCAAAGCATGTGCCTGCGCTTCGCTGAGCGAAGGGCTGGGCTGGCTGGAACGCTGAATCAGGGTGCTGAGGGGCATTTTGCGTGTGACCTCGGTTTTTTTGTCGCTTATATCGCCACTGCTGCGGCCGATATACAAGAGGCAGCTGCAAACAAGCCGACAGAACAGCTGCGCAAATCAATGCGCTTGTCAGTACCGGCGGCAATCGACAAGCTACGCTCCATCCGACGTCAACCGGTTTTACAGAGGCAGACTGATGCGCATACTCGTCACCGGCGGTGCCGGCTTTATCGGCTCGGCGCTGATCCGCCACCTGATCACCCACACCGAACACGATGTGCTCAACCTCGACAAGCTGACCTACGCCGGCAACCTTGAGTCGTTGCAGCCGATTGCCAGCAACACCCGTTACGAGTTCGTCCAGGCCGATATCGCCGACCAGCCGCTGGTCAGCGCCGTGCTCGAGCGGTTCCAGCCAGACGCCATCATGCACCTGGCGGCCGAGTCGCACGTGGACCGTTCGATTGACGGCCCGGCAGCGTTCATCCAGACCAACATCGTTGGCACCTACGCCCTGCTCGAGGCCACCCGCGCCTGGTGGAGCAAGCTGCCGGCGGCGCGGCGCGAAGCGTTTCGCTTTCATCACATCTCTACCGACGAGGTCTACGGCGACCTGCACGGTGTCGATGACCTGTTCACCGAAACCACCCCCTACGCGCCCAGCTCGCCCTATTCGGCCAGCAAGGCGGCGTCCGACCACCTGGTCCGCGCCTGGCAGCGTACCTATGGCCTGCCGGTGCTGCTGACCAACTGCTCGAACAACTACGGCCCGTATCACTTCCCGGAAAAACTGATTCCACTGGTGATCCTCAACGCCCTCGCCGGCAAGCCGCTGCCGGTATATGGCAACGGCCAGCAAGTGCGCGACTGGCTGTTTGTCGAGGATCATGCCCGCGCCTTGCTCACTGTGGTCAGCCAGGGTCAGGTTGGCGAGACCTACAACATCGGTGGCCACAACGAGCAGACCAACCTCGACGTGGTCCGCGCCATCTGCGCCCTGCTCGATGAGCTGGCACCCCAGCATCCGGCCGGGGTCAGCCAGTACGCCGACTTGATCACCTTTGTCCAGGACCGCCCAGGCCACGACCTGCGCTATGCCATCGACGCCAGCAAGATCGAGCGCGAACTCGGCTGGGTGCCGGCCGAGACCTTCGCCAGCGGCCTGCGCAAGACCGTGCAGTGGTACCTCGACAACCGCGAGTGGTGCCATAACGTCCAGGATGGCAGTTACCAGGGCGAGCGGCTGGGCAACACCCAATTCAAGGATCTGATCTCATGACCAAAGGCATTGTCCTGGCGGGCGGCTCCGGCACCCGTCTGCACCCGATCACCCTCGGCGTGTCCAAGCAGCTGCTGCCGATCTACGACAAACCGATGATCTACTACCCGATCTCGGTACTGATGCTCGCCGGCATCCGCGACATCCTGCTGATTTCCACCCCGCAGGACTTGCCGCAGTACCGCCAGCTGTTCGGCGACGGCAGCCAGTTCGGCATCCACCTGAGCTATGCCGAGCAGCCTTCGCCGGATGGCCTCGCCCAGGCGTTCATTATCGGCGAAGAATTCATCGGCAAAGACCCGGTGTGCCTGATCCTCGGCGACAACATCTTCCACGGCCAAGGCTTCAGCGAGCAGCTGCTGCGCGCAGTCAGCCAGCCGTCCGGAGCAACGGTGTTCGGCTACCTGGTGAAAGATCCGGAGCGCTTTGGCGTAGTCGAGTTCGACGAGCAGGGACGCGCCCTGTCGATCGAAGAAAAACCCGCTGTGGCCAAGTCCAACTACGCCGTCACCGGCCTGTATTTCTACGACAACGATGTGGTCGAGATCGCCAAGGCCGTGCGCCCCTCGGCACGCGGCGAGCTGGAAATCACCGACATCACCAATGCCTACCTGCAGCGCGGCGACCTGCGCGTCGAGCGCTTTGGCCGTGGTTTCGCCTGGCTCGACACCGGCACCCACGAGAGCCTGCTGGAAGCGTCGCAATATGTGCAAACCATCGAAAACCGCCAAGGCCTGAAGGTCGCCTGCCTGGAAGAAATCGCCTTCCAGAAGGGCTGGATCTGCCGTGAGCAACTGCTGGCCAAGGCTGAAGGCTTGAAGAAAACCGGCTACGGCCAGTACCTGCGCAAACTGGCTGAAGAGTACCCATGAACGTCATCGCTACCGACATCCCTGATGTATTGATCATCGAGCCAAAGCTGTTTGGCGACAGCCGTGGCTTTTTCTTCGAAAGCTTCAATGAGCGCGCCTTCAAGGAGCAGACCGGGGTCAGCATCAACTTCGTTCAGGACAACCACTCGCGCTCGCAAAAAAACGTGCTGCGCGGCTTGCACTATCAAGTGGAAAACCCACAAGGCAAACTGGTGCGCGTGGTCCAGGGCGAAGTGCTCGACGTTGCGGTAGACGTGCGCGTTGATTCGCCGACCTTTGGCCGCTGGGTGGCCACCCGGTTGAGTGCCGAAAGCCATCGCCAGTTCTGGATTCCACCGGGCCTGGCCCACGGCTTTTTGGTGCTGAGCGAGTCGGCCGACTTCCTCTACAAGACCACCGACTACTTCAACCCGACTGCCGAGCGCTGCATCCGCTGGGACGACCCGGACCTGGCAATCGACTGGGGGCTGGTCGAAGCGCCGTTGCTGTCGGCCAAAGACCAGCAAGGGCTGAGCTTTCGTGAGCTGTTCCCATGAAGCCACTGAAGATTCTCATATGCGGCCACAACGGTCAGGTCGCCCAGGCCCTACAGGCACAATTCAAAGGCCGAGCTGACGTGCACGCCCTGGGCCGCGATCGGCTCGATCTGGCCCGTCCCGAACAGCTGCGCACGCCGCTGCGCGAGCTGGCTCCGGACTTGATCATCAACGCCGCTGCCCACACTGCCGTCGACCAGGCCGAAAGCGAGCCGGAGCTGGCTTTCGCGATCAATGCCCAAGCCCCGCAGGTGCTGGCTGAAGAAGCCGCCCAGCTCGGTGTGCCGTTGATCCACTACTCCACCGATTACGTCTTCGACGGCAGCAAAGCCACGCCCTACACCGAGCAGGACGCGCCCAACCCTTTGGGCGTGTACGGCAGCAGCAAGCTGGCCGGTGAACAGGCGATCACCGCTGTTGGCGGCCAGCACCTGATCCTGCGCACCAGCTGGGTCTACTCGCAGCACGGGCGCAACTTCCTCCTGACCATGCAACGCCTGTTGCAGGACAAACCGCAACTGCGGGTGGTCGCCGACCAGATCGGCGCGCCCACCTGGGCCGGCACCATTGCCGCCAGCACCCTGGCCTTGTTCGAGCGCTGGCAGGCCGGCGATGCGGGCGCCTGGGGCACTTACCACCTGAGCGCCCAAGGTGAAACCTCGTGGTTCGGCTTTGCCGAGGCGATCGCCGCGCAGCTCAAGGCGCGCGGCCTGCCTTGCGCCGAGCTGATCCCGATCAGCTCCAATGAGTACCCAACCCCTGCGCAGCGCCCAGCCAATTCGCGGCTGGACTGCTCGCTTCTGGCGCAACAGTGGCACGTCAGCCAGGCGCATTGGCGGGACGCGCTCAACGACTGCCTGAACTAGCGCATAATTGCGCCAGACTCTTTCTGGCGCAGTTGGCACATGATGCACACCCCGACCTCCCCGCGACGCCCCCGCTGGCGCAGCCTGGCCCTTCTGGCAGTGTGCCTGGCGCCGCTGCTGTGGCCGCTGCATCACCTGGCCGAACGCTATTACCAGGACCAGCTCGCCTCGCAGAATCGCCAGACCCTCGACCTGTACGTGGCCAACCTGCTCGGCACCCTGCACCGCTACGAAACCTTGCCGCAGATCCTCGGCGAGCTGCCGGCGCTGCGCCAGGCGTTGGCCGATCCGTTCAAGATCGAAGCAATCACCAACGCCAACCGCCTGCTCAAGGACATCACCCGCCAGACCGGGGCCGAGGTGATGTACCTGATGGACGTCAGCGGCAACACCCTGGCCGGCTCCAACTGGGATAAACGCGACAGTTTCGTCGGTCGTAACTTCGCCTTCCGGCCGTATTTCATCGAAGCCATGGAAGGCCGCCTGGGGCGCTTCTTTGGCCAAGGCACGACCTCAGCCAAGCGCGGCTACTTCTTCGCGGCTGCGGTGCGCGATGGCGAGCGGGTGATCGGCGTGCTGGTGGTCAAGGTCGACCTCGACCACACCGAAACGCTCTGGGGCAATACCCCCGAGCAACTGCTGCTGACCGATCAGAACGGCGTAGTGGTGCTGACCTCGCGCCCGGACTGGCGCTTCCGTGCCACCCGCCCGCTGACTCCGGCGGAGCGCTCGGCGATGCTCGCCATCCAGCCCTACCCGACCCAGGCACCGCAGCCGCTCAACCTCAACCCCGAGGCCTGGCTGATCCAGACCCGCGACATCAAGGAAACCGGCTGGCAGGTGAGCATCCTTGCCCCGCACATCCTCATCGACCGCTCGGTGCAGACGGTCATGGCAATTGGCGCCGGCGCACTGCTGGTGTTGATCCTGCTGACCGGTTTGGTGATGCAGCGCCGGCGCCACTATATCGACCGCATCGACCTCGAAGCCCGCGGCCGGCAAGACCTGGAAAACCGCGTGGTGGCCCGGACCGCCGACCTCGAAGGCCTTAATACCCTGCTGAAAAGCGCCGTGCTCGAGCGCGAGAACGCCCAGCAGGAACTGGTCCGCGCTCAGGACGAGTTGGTCCAGGCCGGCAAGCTGTCGGTGCTCGGCACCATGTCGGCAAGCATCAGCCACGAGCTCAACCAGCCGCTGGCGGCGATCCGCAGCTACGCCGAAAACGCCGAAGTGCTGCTCGACCATGAACGTACCGAAGACGCCCGCGGCAACCTCAAGCTGATCGGCGAGCTGACCGGGCGCATGGCCTCGATCATCGCCCACCTGCGCGCCTTTGCCCGGCGTGATCGCCATGCGCCGGAAAGCGTCGCCCTGCAACCGGCGCTGGACGACGCCCTGGCCCTGCTGGCCAAGCGTCGCCGGGCGATGGCGGTGGAGCTGGTTCGCGACCTGCCGGACGCGCCGCTGTGGGTTCAGGCCGGCGAAACGCGCCTGCGCCAGGTGCTCGGCAACCTGCTCGCCAACGCCCTCGATGCGCTCACCGAAAAAGCCAACCCGCGCAAGCTGTGGCTGAGTGCCGAACGGCGCGACGAGCACGTCTATCTGTACATTCGCGACAACGGCCCAGGCTTTACCCGCCAAGCGCTGGAGCGCGCCAAGGAGCCGTTCTTCACCACCAAGACCCGCACCCAAGGCCTCGGCCTGGGCCTGGCGATCTGCGAGAGCCTGATGCTCGCGCTGGACGGTGAACTGCTGCTCGGCAACCACCCTGAAGGTGGCGCCCTGCTGACCTTGCGCATGCGCGTAGCCAAGCCCGGCGCGACCCTGCCCACTTCGGAGGACCCCTCGGCATGACGCCCGAGACGACAATGATCGACAGCCGTACCCAGGTGATCCTGGTCGACGATGATCCGCACCTGCGTCAGGCCCTGGGCCAGACCCTCGACCTGGCCGGGCTCAAGGTAGTCACCCTGGCCGATGCCCAGGGCCTGGCCGAGCGCATCGAGCCAGACTGGCCGGGCGTCGTCGTCAGCGATATCCGCATGCCCGGGATCGACGGCCTGCAACTGCTCGAGCACCTGCGTGGCCGCGATCAGGAGCTGCCGGTGCTGCTGATCACCGGCCACGGCGACGTGCCGCTGGCGGTGCAGGCGATGCGCGCCGGGGCTTACGACTTTCTTGAAAAACCCTTCGCCAGCGACGCCCTGCTCGACAGCGTGCGCCGCGCCCTGGCTCTGCGCCGGTTGGTGCTGGACAACCGCAGCCTGCGTCTGGCCTTGAGTGATCGCCAGCAACTGTCGACCCGCCTGGTGGGCCAGTCGCCGTCGATGCAGCGCCTGCGCGACCAGATCGGCGCCCTCGCCGGCACCCGCGCCGATGTGCTGATTCTCGGTGAGACCGGTGCCGGCAAAGAGGTCGTCGCCCGCGCCCTGCATGATCTGTCGAGCCGCCGCGATGGCCCGTTTGTGGCAATCAACGCCGGCGCCCTGGCAGAGTCAGTGGTCGAGAGCGAGCTGTTCGGCCACGAGCCCGGCGCGTTCACCGGCGCGCAGAAGCGCCGCATCGGCAAGTTCGAATTCGCCAATGGCGGCACGCTGTTCCTCGACGAGATCGAGAGCATGAGCCTGGATGTGCAGGTGAAACTGCTACGCATGCTGCAGGAGCGGGTGGTCGAACGCCTGGGCGGCAATCAGCTGATCCCGCTGGATATCCGCGTGATCGCCGCCACCAAGGAAGACCTGCGCCAGGCTGCTGACCAGGGCCGGTTCCGTGCTGACCTGTATTACCGGCTGAACGTCGCACCGCTGCGCATCCCTGCACTACGCGAGCGCGGCGACGATATCCTGGTGTTGTTCCAGCACTTCGCCGATGCCGCCAGCCAGCGCCACGGCCTCGCCCCGCACAGCCTGCAACCGGCGCAACGGGCACTGCTGCTGCGCCATGACTGGCCGGGTAACGTCCGTGAGCTGCAGAACGCTGCGGAACGCTTTGCCCTCGGCCTGGAACTGGCCCTCGACGGCCAGCAGCCGCCCGCCACGGCCAGCGCCGCGCCGCTGCTCAGCGGCAACCTCAGCGATCAGGTCGAGCAGTTCGAGCGCTCATTGATTGCTGCCGAACTGACCCAGCCACACAGCTCCATGCGCAGCCTCGCCGAAGCGCTGGGCGTGCCGCGCAAAACCCTGCACGACAAGTTGCGCAAGCACGGCCTGAGCTTTGCTGATCATGCCGGCGGCGCTGACGATCACGAGGACTCGCGCCCATGAGCGACGACCGCCGATATCTGGAAGAAGTACTGCACAGCGACATCCCGTTGACCCGCGAGATGGGCCTGCAAGTGCTCAGCTGGCAAGACCAGTGCCTGCAACTGCAGCTGCCGCTGGAGGCCAACGTCAACCACAAGAGCACCATGTTTGGCGGCAGCCTGTACTGCGCGGCGGTGCTGGTGGGTTGGGGCTGGCTGCACCTGCGCTTGCGCGAGGCGGGCATCGATGACGGCCATATCGTCATTCAGGAAGGCCAGATCAGCTATCCGCTGCCGGTCACCGGCGCCGCGGTTGCTCGGTGCCAGCCGCCGCAAGACAAAGCCTGGGAGCGCTTCGTGACGATGTACCAGCGCCGAGGGCGAGCGCGCCTGACGCTGGATACGGTGGTCAGCAACAGTGGCAGCACTGAGCCCGCCGTCACGTTCAGCGGGCAGTACGTGCTACATCGCTGAAGCGAGCTTGATCAGTGCCTGGCGCCACGGGGCGGCGCTGGGCAAGGCCAGGAAGAATGGGTTGAGCAGCGACTCCCGCGCCGGGTACCGGAACGGCTGGCCGTCCAGGCCGATCACCTCACCGCCAGCGCCTTCGAGCACGCCTTGTGCAGCAGCGGTGTCCCACTGCGAGGTCGGTGCCAGGCGCGGATAACAATCGGCTTCACCCTCTGCCAGCAGGCAGAACTTCAGCGAGCTGCCGACGCTGACCAAGTCCAGCTCACCCACTGCACCGCTCAAGCCAGCCAGCAGCGCTTCCTGCTGTGGGCTGGAGTGACGGCGGCTGGCGACCACCGTGAATTGGGCGTCAGCAGGCGGCGCAGTGCGCACCCGGATCGGCGCAGCTGGCGCGTCCTGATCGGCGCGCCAGGCGCCCAGCTCGCGGCCACCAAAATAGCAGCGGTTGTTGGTCGGCATACTGACCACGCCAAATACCACTTCGCCCTGCTCGATCAGGGCGATGTTGACGGTGAACTCTTCGCTGCCGGCTATGAATTCCTTGGTCCCGTCCAGCGGATCGACCAGCCACCAGCGGCTCCAGCCGGCACGTTCGGCGAGGGCAATGTCGCAGTCTTCTTCCGACAGCACCGGGATCTGCGGCGCCAGCGCCTGCAAGCCTGCAGCGATGACGTGATGGGCTGCCAGATCGGCAGCGGTGACCGGCGAATCATCCGCCTTGGACATTACCGCCACATCAGCGCGCCAGTGCGGCAGGATCGCTTCGCCGGCAGCCAGCGCCAGCTTGACCACTTCGTGCATCAGTTGTTGATCGTTCATACGCTGAGCAACCCGCGCTGGGTGAGCATGTCCCGTACCAGGTACAGCGCCGCCAAGGCGCGGCCTTCGCTGAACTGCGGGTGCATCGCCAGGGCCGACAGCTCGCGCAGGTTTACCTTGTCGACACCCATCGGCTCCGGCTCGTCGCCTTCGAGGCGTTCCTCAAAGAGGTCGGTCGCCAGCACCACCTGGATCTTCTGGCTCATGTAGCCCGGCGACAGCGACAGCTCGGTCAAATGTTCCAGCTGGCGTGCGCCAAAACCGGCTTCTTCCTTGAGCTCGCGGTTGGCCGCTGCCAGCACATCCTCGCCCGGCTCGATCAGGCCCTTGGGCAGCGACAGCTCGTATTCGTCGGTGCCGCCGCAGTATTCCTCGACCAGTACTGCATGCTCGGCGTCGAGCATCGCCACGATCATCACCGCGCCATAGCCATTACCGCGCCCGACCAACCGTTCGTAGGTCCGCTCGACACCGTTGGAAAAGCGCAGCTCGACGGATTCGACCCGGAACAAACGGCTATTGGCGACGATTTCGCGGCTGAGGACGGTGGGTTTCTGGCGCATGGGGCAGCTCCTTGGCGTGAACGGGTTACTATACCGTGGCTAGCCGACTGATCGAGAGTTTCCCATGCCTGTTCTTCCCTGGTCTGCCATCGACACCGTTCTGCTCGACATGGACGGCACCCTGCTCGACCTGCACTACGACAACCAGTTCTGGCTGCAACACCTGCCCCAGCGCTACGCCGAGCTGCACGGTATCAGCCGGGCGATGGCCGAGCTCGAGCTGCAGCCGCTGTTCGAGCGTAACGCCGGCACGCTGAACTGGTACTGCCTGGACTTCTGGAGCCAGGAGCTGAACCTGCCGATCCGCGAGCTGAAGCAAGAGATCGCCGACCTGATTGCCCTGCGCCCGGATGCCGATACGTTTTTGGCGGCGATTCGCAAAGCGGGCAAGCGTGTAGTGATGATCACCAATGCCCATCGTGATTCGTTGTCGTTGAAGTTGGAGCGGGTGGAGCTGGCGGGGTATTTCGAGCGTTTGATCAGCTCGCATGATTACGGCTATCCCAAGGAAAGCCCGCTGTTCTGGGATGCCTTGCAGGCCGATATCGGTTTCGATCCGGCGCGCAGCTTGTTCATTGATGACACCCTGGCGATTTTGCGCAGTGCGCAGCGGTATGGGGTCGGGCATTTGCTCGCGGTGCGGCAGCCGGACAGCAAGGCAGCGCCGCGGGATACCCAGGAGTTTGCGGCGGTTGATGATTATCGGGAGTTGTTGGCGGGGTTGTGAGCAAGGCGCGAGATTGCCGGGGGCGCTTTGCGCCCCTTTCGCGACACAAGGCCGCTCCTACAGGCGACCGCGCAGGTCGACACGACGCGGTCACTGTAGGAGCGGCCTTGTGTCGCGAAAGGGCCGCAAAGCGGCCCCAATCCACCGATCCAAAGCCGTAAGACATTTCCCAAACTGCAACCAAATGCTTCAAATCGACGTCGCTTCGGAACTATCCTACGCGCCTTGCCGAACCTTCGCTGTTGTCGGGGAAATGGCTCAGGGATAACGTCCTTGGGTTGCCGTTTTCCGGTGACCGGGTGTGAGAACCCGTTGAATGAATCACGCGGCAAGCCGTTATGGCGGCCGTGCGCGGGCGGACTTCGGTCCGGCCGAGTTTTCCTTGATTCCCTCGGTTTCTCACCCCGCGCACGGCTGCCACCCTCGATCCCTGAGAAAGTCGAGCGGCAGCCTCCGTCAATGGAATTGAGGAGTTTTGCCATGAAAAAAATCGTCCCCGACCCACCCACCGCCAGCGTCTTCTACGCCTCCATCCAACCCGACCTGTACCCACCCGACGCCCTCGCCCACGCCAGCGAACTATTGCGCGGAGTTTCAGCAACCCTGGAGCAACACTGCCGCACCCATACCGGTGAGCCAGGTACCCACTTGCTGATCAATGCCGGCCACTGTACCGATACCGCACGCTGGTTGGTCGAGCACGTATTCCATCGGCTACAGGCACGTCAGGAGGCAACGGCATGAGCGACCTCCCACGCACAGACGTCACCGTTGGCGTAGAGACGTTTTTCGAGGCAGGCGACAAGCCCTGTCATATTTTTCGGGTGATGCCGGGGGTGCCGTTTGAGCATGCCTATGAGCAGGTGTCGGTATTGCTTGGTTATATCAAGCACCTGGTCCGCGAGGGCGACATGGAAAATGATCACAAGCTGTTGGGGGCAGCGGATTATCTGAGTGCGTTTGCCAAGGCGATCATGGATGACATCGAGATAGCGCGGAACAGGATGCACTGATAGAGGGCGTGATATTCGGGATTTTGGGGGCGCTCTGCGCCCCTTTCGCGACACAAGGCCGCTCCTACATCGACCGCGTCGTCTAGACGTTCGCGGCACCCTGTAGGAGCGGCCTTGTGTCGCGAAAGGGCTGCAAAGCAGCCCCAATACGCGGACCTGAATTCCTTACTCAGGAATCCGCAAAACCTGCCCCACATAAATCTTGTCCGGATGCGACAACATCGGCTTGTTAGCCTCAAAAATCTTGTTGTACTTGTTCGCGTCACCATAAACCCGCTTGGAGATCGCGCTCAGCGTGTCACCCTTCACGACAGTGACGAAAACAGCCGCCTTAACCACCGGCCCGGTCACGGTAATCTGGTCGTCAACGCTGGCCACACCCTCGATGTTGCCCGCCGCGAGAATGATCTTTTCCTTCTCCTCCTGGCTGGCCACGTCGCCCGTGAGGGTAATCTTGTCCCCATCAACCGTAGCGGTGATATTGGGGTTACCCAGCCCCACCTTGCTCACGTGCTCCTTGATCTGCTCTTCGGCCTTGGCATTGCCAGGCGTGAGCAGGTCGATCAACTTCTCGCCGGCTTCCTTCACGAAACTGAATAGGCTCATTGCGCGCTCCATGTTGATAAATCCTCGGAACGGCAAGTCTAGGACAGGTTTGCCCAACCCGCCCGGGTGCGACCAATCGACGCGCTCTATCACGGCATAGAACCTTGCGATTAGACGTCGCCGACGCACAAGCCTAGGCTTGTGCACTAATGAGCCAGACGGTACTGCGCCCGATGAACAGCAAACCTCCGGTCTGCGCGGCGTCCACTGCACTGTCCCTGCCTGCCGCCAGCAACACCTACGACTACGTCCAACTCAGCGATGCCGAGCGTGCCAGCACGCCGCTTGCCGAAGAAGTCGCGCTGGCGATCGCCTACAACGGCTTGAGCCAGGCCGTAATGCTGGTCAGCCCGACCGATCTGGAAGATTTTGCCGTCGGTTTCAGTGTCGGCAGCGGCATCGTCGAAAGCACCGATGAAATCTACGACGTAAAGCTTTCTGGCAGTGGCTCGGCGCTGTATGCCGACCTGGAGATTGCCAGCCGGGCGTTCTGGAACCTGAAAAACCAGCGCCGCCAGTTGGCCGGTACCAGTGGCTGCGGCCTGTGCGGTGTCGAAGCGTTGGAGCAAGCGCTGCCAGAACTGGCCAGCCTGCCCGGCGCGCCGCTGCCGCCGGTCGAGTGGCTGCACGACCTGCGCCGGCGCATCGATCAGTTTCAACCGCTGGGCCAGCACTGCGGTGCAGTCCATGCGGCGTTGTTCATGAATAGCCAAGGTGAGCTGTTGCTGGGCCGTGAAGACATCGGCCGGCACAACGCGCTGGACAAGTTGATCGGCGCCTTGCTGCGCGAGCAGATCGACACCCAGGGCGGCCTGGCCATCGTCACCAGCCGCTGCAGCCTGGAACTGATCCAGAAGGTGCTGCGCGCAGGCATCCAGACCCTGGTCAGTTTGTCGGCGCCCACCGGCCTTGCCCTGCAATGGGCGCGCAAGCATCAGCTCAACCTTATTCATTTGCCCAAACACAGTGCACCACGGGTGTTCAGCCCCGTGGCGGAGTCGAAATCGCCGTGACCTCCCATCAGAAGCTTCCGCAAGAACAAACCCCACCTCGCTACAAGCCCTACAACGGCGCCGCCGGCGGCTGGGGTGCGCTGCGCAGTGTGGCCAAGGCCTGGGTCGGCAGCGACAACGCACTGAAGAACATCCGCGCCCTGCTCAAGACCAACCAGAACGGCGGTTTCGACTGCCCGGGCTGTGCCTGGGGCGACTCGCCTGAAAGCGGCATGGTCAAGTTCTGCGAGAACGGCGCCAAGGCAGTCAACTGGGAAGCCACCAAGCGCCGTGTCGATGCGGCCTTCTTCGCTCGCCACAGCGTGACCTCGCTGCTTGAGCAAAGCGATTACTGGCTCGAGTACCAGGGCCGCCTGACCGAGCCGATGCTGTACAACCCGGCCAGCGACCGTTACCAGCCGATCGACTGGGACAGCGCCTTCGCCCTGATCGCCCAGCACCTGAACGGCCTCACCAGCCCGGACCAGGCCGAGTTCTACACCTCGGGCCGGGCCAGCAACGAAGCGGCCTACCTGTATCAGCTGTTTGTCCGCGCGTTCGGCACCAACAACTTCCCGGACTGCTCGAACATGTGCCACGAAGCCAGCGGCGTGGCCCTGGGCCAGAGCGTCGGGGTCGGCAAGGGCACGGTGACCTTCGATGATTTCGAGCACGCCGATGCGATCTTCGTCTGGGGCCAGAACCCCGGCACCAACCACCCACGCATGCTCGACCCGCTGCGCGATGCGGTCAAACGCGGCGCACAGGTGATCTGCGTCAACCCGCTCAAGGAGCGTGGCCTGGAGCGCTTCCAGCACCCGCAGAATGCGCTGGAGATGCTCACCAACAGCGACCGCCCAACCAACTCGGCGTATTTCCGCCCGGCCCTGGGCGGCGACATGGCCCTGCTGCGCGGTATGGCCAAGTTCCTCCTGCAGTGGGAGCGCGAGGCCCAGGCCAAGGGCGAGCCGGCGATCTTCGATCATGTGTTCATTGCCGAGCACGGCCACGGCATCAATGAGTACCTGGCGGTGGTCGATGCCACCCCGTGGGATCAGCTGCAGGCCCAGTCGGGCCTGGAGCTGGCCGAGATCGAACAGGCTGCGCGCATGTACTGCAAGGGCAAGCGCGTGATCATGTGCTGGGCGATGGGCATCACCCAGCATCGCCACTCGGTGCCGACCATTCAGGAAATGGTCAACGTGATGCTGCTGCGCGGCAACATCGGCCAGCCCGGTGCCGGCCTGTGCCCGGTGCGCGGCCACAGTAACGTGCAGGGCGACCGCACCATGGGCATCAACGAGCGGCCGCCAGCAGCGCTGCTCAATGCCCTGCAACAACGCTTCGCCTTCCCGGTGCCGCGCGCCAACGGCCACAACACCGTCGAGGCGATCCACGCCATGCTCGATGGCCGTTCCAAGGTATTCATCGGCCTGGGTGGCAACTTCGCCCAAGCCACGCCAGACACCGCGCGCACCGCTCAGGCGCTGCGCAACTGCGACCTGACCGTGCAGATCAGTACCAAGCTCAACCGCAGCCATCTGATGCATGGGAAGCAGGCGTTGATCCTGCCGTGCCTGGGCCGTACCGACATCGACATGCAGGCCGATGGCCCGCAGGCGGTCACGGTGGAAGATTCGTTCAGCATGGTCCACGCCTCCAATGGCCAGCTCAAGCCGCTGTCGAAACAGATGCGTTCCGAGCCTGCAGTGATTGCCGGTATTGCCGCCGCAACGCTGGGCAAGCGCCCGGTCGACTGGCACTGGCTGGTGGCTGACTACGACCGCATTCGCCAGCTGATCGCCGACACCATCCCCGGTTTTGCCGACTTCAATCAGCGCTTGAAACACCCGGGCGGTTTCTACCTGGGCAACAGCGCTGGCAGCCGCAAGTGGCAAACCGCGAACGGGCGCGCCAACTTCAAGGCCAACCTGCTGCCCGACTCGCTGCTCGATGAGCGCGTACGCGCCAGCGGCCAGTTGCCGGACCTGATCATGCAATCGATGCGCTCGCACGATCAGTACAACACCACCATCTATGGCCTGGATGACCGTTACCGCGGGGTCAAGGCGCAGCGCGACGTGCTGTTCGTCAACGAAGCCGACATCATTCGTCTGGGCTTCGCGCCTGGGCAGAAGGCCGATATCGTGTCGCTGTGGGACGATGGCATCGAGCGCCGGGTACGTGGCTTCACTCTGCTGGCCTACGATATTCCGGCTGGGCAGGCGGCGGCCTACTATCCAGAGGTGAACCCGCTGGTGCCGCTGGAGAGCATTGGCGACGGTAGCCACACGCCGACTTCCAAGTTCATCGCGATCAAGCTGGAACGTGCCAGCGACACCGGTCGAATCCTCTGACGGCATAGCCTCATCGGCTTTCTGGAGACCAAAAAAAGCCCTGTCCGCAATGGTCAGGGCTTTGTCTCAAGTAGCGTATGACAGGCAAAAAACGATTAAGTTTCATATTGAAAACAGTAACTTAGAGAATTGTGTACAACTCGTGTTACTCGTCGGATTTCAATTGCCAGAGTGCTCGCCGAGCCTCAAATTCGCCCTCGTCATCCCTCTGAGGCTCTCTTGATGAAGAAGTACTCCTCGATTCTGTTGTTGTCTTTTGGCTTGCTCAGCGGCGTTGCCATGGCAGGCGGCACAACTGAAGCAGGTATTGGCGGCGCACTGGGTGGGGTACTCGGCTCAGTGGTCGGCCAGCAGCTTGGCGGCAGCACCGGCGGCGCGATTGGCGCAGGCCTGGGCGGCGCAGCCGGCAGTGCGGTCGGTGCCGATAAACGTCAACGCGGTGAAGCCGCAATCGGTGGTGCCCTGGGCGCAGCCGGCGGTAACGTGATTGGTCGCAGCGTAGGCGGCACCAACGGCAGCTACATCGGTGCAGCCGCAGGCGGCGGCGCAGGTGGCGCGCTGGGTAACTACATGGGCAACAAGGCCGATGAAGACGAGCGCGACGACCGTCGTTACCGTCGCGGCTACGATGACCGTCGTCACTACGACCGCGGCCACCACTATGGCCATCGCAAGCACAAGCCGAAACGCCACTGGCGTCACTGACAGCCAAGGGCTTGGCCCAGGCATCAAAAGGCCCCGCCCCTCCCGGTGGGGCCTTTGCATTTGCGCCCTTTAAAGGTTGGGCCGCAGGCCTGCGAGGGTCGCCTGCATGGCCTCAGGCAGCACGGCAGGCTGGCCTGAGCTGCGCTCGATGAAGACCTGCACCAGGCTGCCCGCCGCACACGCCTGGGTCTCGCCTGGGCGGAACAGCGCCAAACGGTACTCAACGGTACTGCCAGCCAGCCGCGTCACGCCCAGGCCCACCTCGAGCACATCCGGAAACGCCGGCAAGGCGTAGAAGTCGGCTGCCGAGCTGATCACCAGGCCCGCCAGCGCGCCGTCGCGCAGGTCGAGCTCGGCCTGCTCTACCAGAAATGCCTGGATCGCGGTTTCAAAAAAGCCATGCACGGTAGCGCCAGCGATGTGGCCGTTGACGTCGTTGTCTTGCGGACGGGTGAGGATTGGGTGGAAGTGGTTGAAGTCGGAGCGCAGGGGGGATTCGGTCATGGTTTGCCACGCGGGTTGGTTACATGAAGGCGAAGCTTCCCACAAAGGCTTGGGAAGTCATATAGTCGCAATCAATTGTAGATCGCATAGCATGGTCGCTCCTATGAAACCGAGACATACCCCCGTGCCTACACTACAACTCAATCATGCCGAGCTTCGGCGGATAGCAGAGACCGGCCGCGTCCATGCGACACATGTAGTAGGCCAGCCGGGTGGCTGGGCCGTGCAGATCAATGTCGATGAAAGCGAGCATCTGCTTACCGCCCAACGCAGCGGCAGTGTCAGGCTATTCAAGAAGCTGGAGACCTTGGTCGTTTATCTACATGAACTGGGCATTGATCACTTCGAGATCGACAGTTCCAATTACGATCCTCGCCAATTGAGCACTTATCAACGGCCTGATCGAGCTGAAGCGCTGAAGAGGGTGCATGATGCAGCCGCCTACGAGACTTGGTTTTTTGAACAGGTTGAGGCCAGCCTGAGTGATACAACGCCGGCGACGGATGACCAAGACGCCGAGAGCGCCTTCGCCGCCCGCCGGGCCGCGCTCAGGGCCAAACCGCACTGATGCGTCTGGTTTGGTTGAATATGGCTCTGGAAGACCGCTTGCGAATCATGAATATCATTGCCGAAAGCAACCCTGGCGCGGCCATCACGCTGGATACTGAATTCAGAGACAAAGCAAGGCAAGCGGCTCAGCAACCCAATCTATACAAGCAGGGGCGTTATCCCGGCACCAGAGAGATCGTGGTTCGCCCCAATTACGTGATGGTCTACCGCTGCGCAGGTGAAAAACTCGAGATTATTCGCATCCTGCATGCACGGCAGCAGTGGCCCTGAACAAAACCACAGTCAAAAAAAAGCCGCCCCTAAGGGCGGCTTCTATCCAGCGTACCGGTTAAAGCTTACAGCTTCGGCCCAGCAGCCTTGATCGCGTCGGAAACTTCAAACTTCTTGAAGTTCTCGATGAACAGCTTGGCCAGACCTTTGGCAGCCTCGTCGTAGGCAGCCTTGTCTTCCCAGTTGGTGCGTGGGTTGAGCAGGTTGGTATCAACACCTTCAACGGCTTTCGGCACGTCGAGGTTGATGATGTCCAGGTGTTCGGTTTCGGCACCCACCAGCGCGCCGCTCTGGATCGCAGCGATCACAGCCCGGGTGGTCGGGATGCTGAAGCGCTTGCCAACGCCGTAGCCGCCGCCGGTCCAGCCGGTGTTGACCAGGTAGACCTTGGAGCCGAAGCCGTTGATGCGCTTGATCAGCAGCTCAGCGTATTCGCCAGCAGGACGCGGGAAGAATGGCGCGCCGAAGCAGGTGGAGAAGGTCGACTTGATGCCGCCGCCCGAACCCATCTCAGTCGAACCGACCAGTGCGGTGTAACCCGACAGGAAGTGGTAGGCCGCTTGCTCGTTGTTCAGGATCGACACTGGCGGCAGCACGCCGGTCAGGTCGCAGGTCAGGAAGATAACGGCATTTGGCTCGCCGCCCAGGTTCTTCTCGGAACGCTTGGCAACGTGCTCCAGCGGGTAGGCCGCGCGGCTGTTCTGGGTCAGGCTGACATCGGCGTAGTCGGCGTGCTTGGAGGCGTCGTCGATGACCACGTTTTCCAGAACTGCGCCGTGCTTGATGGCTTTCCAGATGACCGGTTCGTTCTTCTCGGACAGGTCGATGCACTTGGCGTAGCAGCCGCCTTCGATGTTGAAGACAACGCCTTCGCCCCAGCCGTGTTCGTCGTCACCGATCAGGTAACGGCTTTCATCGGCCGACAGAGTGGTCTTGCCAGTGCCGGACAGGCCGAAGAACAGGGTTACATCGCCTTCTTCGCCGATGTTGGCTGCGCAGTGCATAGGCAGTACGTCAGCGGCCGGCAGCAGGAAGTTCTGCACCGAGAACATGGCTTTCTTCATTTCGCCGGCGTAGCGCATGCCCGCGATCAGCACCTTCTTCTGGGCGAAGTTGATGATCACGCAACCGTCGGAGTTGGTGCCATCGCGCTCAGGCGAGCATTCGAAGTTGGCAACGTTGAGCACTTGCCACTCATCACGACCGGCCGGGTTGTACTGCTCCGGGTTGATGAACAGGCAACGACCGAACAGGTTCTGCCAGGCAGTCTGGGTGGTCATGCGCACTGGCAGGTAGTGCTCGGCGGCAGCACCTACATGAACGTAGGACACAAAATGGTCCTGGGCGTTGTTGAACGCTTCAACGCGAGCCCACAAGGCATCGAACTTGTCGGCCGGGAACTTGCGGTTGATCGGGCCCCAGGCAATTGCCTCGGTGGTGCTGGGTTCGTCGACGATGAAACGGTCAGCTGGCGAACGGCCGGTGCGGTGACCGGTTTTCACGACCAGCGCGCCAGTATCGGCCAGCTCGCCTTCACCGCGGGACAGCGCTTCTTTTACCAGCTCATCGACGCTCAGGTCGGTGTACACGGTGTTGTTGGCTTGCGTCATGAGATACCCCATCCGGCCCGAGGCCGAGTGCTCCAAACGTTTTGT